>Ga0207667_10001074_pt1 | contig 34666 bp, 30 predicted proteins | sample KBSCornC52_FD_184301 | JGI IMG/M metagenome (GOLD analysis project Ga0207667, IMG submission 184301) | Corn rhizosphere microbial communities from Kellogg Biological Station, Michigan, USA - KBS Corn C5-2 (SPAdes) (version 2) | ecosystem: Host-associated > Plants > Roots > Rhizosphere > Soil ...
TGCTGCTAGGCGCGCCGGCGACGCATCGCTCAAGCTGTTCCTCAGCGGCCATGGCCTGAAGAGCTTCCGCATGCTCGAAAAGAGCGGCCTGCTGAAATTCATGTTCCCGGCCACCGCGCGCTCGCTCGCGCGCGGCGACGAAGCGCTGCGCAAGCTGATCGAGGAAGGGCTGGGCAGCACCGATGCACGCGTGGCCGAAGGCAAGTCGGTGACGCCGGCCTTCCTGTTCGCCGTGCTGCTGTGGGGCGAGGTGCGCGATCTGGCGCATGCGTGGATCGTCAAGGGCGTGGAGAGCGGGCAGGCCTGGGGCCGCGCCGTCGCGCACGTGGTGTCCGAGCAGTGCCAGCGCGTGGCGATCCCGCGCCGCTTCACCATCACCATGGAAGAAATCTGGGCGCTGCAGCCGCGCTTCGAACAGGTGCAGCGCAAGCGCGTGTTCCGGCTGATGGCGCATCCGCGTTTCCGCGCGGCGTTCGACTTCCTGCTGCTGCGCGCTACGGAATCGCCGGCGGTCGACCAGCTCGGCCAGTGGTGGGCGCATGCCCAGCAGCTTTCGCACGAGACGCTGGCCGCCGCGCTGTCCGGCCCTGGCGCCGAAGTGCCCGCCATGAGCGGCCCGGAGCCCGCGCCGGCAAGCAAGCCGCGCAAGCGGCGCCGCCGCAAGCCGGGCGGCAAATCCGGCGGCAAGTCAGGCGCGGCGTGACCGCAGCCTATGTGGCGCTGGGCAGCAATCTGGGCGATTCCCGGCGCTATCTGACCGAGGCCATTGAGGCGATGGCGCGCCTGCCCTCCACGCGGGTGGCGGCGCGCTCGCGCCTGTACCGCACGCCGCCGTGGGGGCTGCTGGAGCAGCCGCCGTTTCTCAACGCCGCCGTCCAGCTGGAGACGGCGCTGTCCGCCGATGCCTTGCTGGATGCTCTGCTGTCGATCGAGCAGGCCGCCGGCCGCACGCGTGAAGGCGAGCGCTGGGGTCCGCGCACGCTGGACCTGGACCTGCTGCATATGGATGGCGTGCACTCGGCCGGCGCGCGGCTGACCCTGCCGCATCCGCGCATTGCCGAGCGCGCCTTCGTGCTGCTGCCGCTGGCGGATCTGGCGCCGGAGCTGGAGCTGCCCGGCCAGGGCCGGGTCGCCGATCTGCTCGCCGCGCTCGATCACAGCGGCTGCGACGTTCTGCCTTGAGCCTTTTGTGCGATGCGGCGGATAATCTGGCTCTTCCCTTCCTGAAGGCGGCTCCGTGTACGTCCAACCTGCCAACGCCCCTGCTCGCAAGCCCGTAACGGTGCCCGGCCTGCGGGCCATGAAGGCTGAAGGACGGCGCATCGTCGTGCTGACCGCCTACGACTACAGCTTCGCGTGGCAGCTGGAAACCGCCGGCATCGACGTCGCCCTGGTCGGCGATTCGCTCGGCATGGTGGTGCAGGGGCATGCGAGCACGCTGCCGGTGACGCTGGATCACATGGTCTATCACACCGCTGCGGTTGCACGCGGCCTGTCGGCGACCCTGCTGGTAAGCGATCTGCCGTTCATGAGCGACCGCGATGTGCCGCACATGCTCGACGCCGGCGCGCGGCTGGTGGGCGAGGGCGGTGCGGCGATGGTGAAGATCGAAGGCGCGGCGCCGCATATTCTCGAGGGTATCCATGCGCTCGCCACCCGGGCGATCCCGGTCTGCGCGCATCTGGGCCTTACCCCGCAGTCGGTGCACAAGTTCGGCGGCTTCCGCATCCAGGGCCGCGAACAGGAAGCAGCCGATCGCGTGGTGGCCGAGGCCAAGGCGGTGGAGCAGGCCGGCGCCGATCTGCTGGTGCTGGAAGGCGTGCCCACCTCGCTGGGCGAGCGCGTGACGAAGGCGGTCGGCATTCCGGTGATCGGCATCGGCGCCGGTCCGCATTGCGACGGCCAGGTGCTGGTGCTGCAGGACATGCTGGGCATCACCCCGGGCAAGCGGCCGAAATTCAGCAAGGATTTCCTGGCCGGACGCGATGCTGTGTCGGCTGCGCTCGCCGCTTATGCCGAGGACGTGCGCAGCGGCGCTTTCCCCGCTCCCGAACACTGTTTCAGCTGAGACACACCTTCATGCAGACTGTGCAAGACGCCGCCGCCTTGCGCGCCGTGATCCGCGGCTGGCGCTCCCAGGGCCAGACCGTGGGTTTCGTGCCGACCATGGGCAACCTCCACGCCGGCCACCATTCGCTGATCAAGCTGGCGCGCGCGCGCACCGACCGCGTGGTGGCGAGCGTCTTCGTCAATCCCACCCAGTTCGGTCCGAACGAGGATTTCGACCGCTACCCGCGCACCCTGGTGCAGGACCAGGCGGGCCTGGCCGAGCAGCAGTGCGACCTGGTGTTCGCGCCCGACGTGGCGACCATGTATCCGTTCGGCCCCGCCAGCAGCGTCAGCGTGCACGTGCCGCAGGTGACCGACACGCTGGAAGGCGCGCACCGCCCCGGCCATTTCGATGGCGTCGCCACCGTGGTGTGCAAGCTGTTCAACCTGGTGCAGCCGGACGTTGCCGTGTTCGGCCAGAAGGATTTCCAGCAGCTGAAGGTGATCGAGCGCATGGTGCGCGACCTGGCCCTGCCGGTGAAGGTGATGGGCGCGCCGACCCTGCGCGCCGACGACGGCCTGGCGCTGAGTTCGCGCAACCAGTACCTGTCCGCCGCCGAGCGCGAGCTGGCCCCGCAGATCTACGCCATCCTGCGGCAGATGCGCGAGCTGGTGGGCAAGGGCCACGCCATCAAGGTGGTGGAGCAGGCCGCGGCCTCCAAGCTGGCCCGCGCCGGCTTCGACCCCGATTACACGGCGATCCGCCGGGTCGAGGACCTGTCCGAGCCGGCCGATGGCGAGCGCGAGGGCCTGGTGGCGCTGATCGCCGCCCGCCTTGGCAGCACCCGCCTGATCGACAACTTGCCTTTCGACTAAGGCGCCCCATTTAGCGGCAAAACCGGCCCACGCATTGCGGCGGGCCGGCCCGCGATCCGATAATTGCCCGCTACGCAGACCTTTTCTGCTGGAAGTCATGCCATGAACCTGAACATGCTCAAGGCCAAGATCCACCGCGCGACGGTGACCCATGCCGAGCTGCACTACGAGGGCTCGATCGCGATCGACGGCCTGCTGCTCGATGCCTCCGGCATCCGCGAGTACGAGCAGATCCACGCCTGGAACATCAACAACGGCAAGCGCTTCGTCACCTATGCGCTGCGCGCGGAAGAAGGCTCCGGCATCATCTCGGTGAACGGCAGCGCGGCCCATCGCGCCCAGCCGGGCGACCTGGTCATCATCGCCGCGTTCGCCCAGCTGTCCGAGGCCGAGGTGGAGCAGTTCCAGCCGACCCTGGTCTATGTGGATGCGGACAACCGCATCTCGCACACCAACCGCTCGATTCCGAAGCAGATGGCGGCGGCCTGAAGCGACGGCCACCCCGTTGACGTCACCCCGTTGTCGTCACCCCAGCGAAAGCTGGGGTCCAGTGACTTAAAGGCGCTGGATTCCGGCGTTCGCCGGAATGACGAGCTCGACGGGCGGCAGGTCTCTCAGTCATTCCAAATTGGCATGTGGCGCGCTACTCACGCGCCACTTAATGGCTCTAAGATCGGGGTTCCCCTTCCCGCCAAGTACGAGCCCATGTCGCCGCAGCGCAGTCCGTCCTTCCTGGCAGCACACGTCGAACGCCTGTCGCGCACTCATCTGCGCGATTTGCTGAAGGATCGCGAGCGCGGCGAACGCCTGCGCCACCGCGTGGGCCCGCTGCTGCTGGATCTGAGCCGGCAGAAGCTCGACCACGAAGCGCTGCAGGCGCTGGGCGAGCATGTCGAAGCCAGCGACTGGCAGAGCGCCCGCGACGCCATGTTCTCCGGCGAGCCGATCAATACTTCCGAACATCGTGCCGTGCTGCACACCGCGCTGCGCGGCGCTGCCTCGCACCTGCCGCCGATGGCGCCGCGCGAGGCGCGCACGGAGATCGAACGCACCCTGCAGCGCATCGAGGAACTGGTGCGCGCGATCGAACGCGGCGATGCGGCCAGCATGGGCCTGCCGTCCAAGATCACCGACGTGGTGAATATCGGCATCGGCGGTTCCGATCTCGGTCCGCGCCTCGCCGTGCGCGCGCTGGCGCCGTTCCATGTGCCGGAACTGCGCAGCCACTTCCTCACCAATGTCGACGGCCAGGCCGCCTACGAGCTGATGCGCCAGCTCGATCCGCGCCGCACCCTGGTGATCGTGGTGTCCAAGACCTTCACCACGCAGGAGACGCTGCTCAACGGCAACGTGCTGCGCGACTGGATCGTGCGCTCCTACGACGGCGATGCGCGCGCCGCCTCGAAGCATTTCCTCGCGGTGAGCGCCAACACGGCCGAAGCCGAGCGCTGGGGCGTGGCCACCTCGAACATCTATCCGATGTGGGACTTCGTCGGCGGCCGCTTCTCGCTGTGGTCCGCCGTGGGCTTGTCGCTGGCGCTGGCCATCGGCATGGATCATTTCCGCGCGCTGCTCGCCGGCGCGGCCCAGGTCGACGACCATTTCCGCAGCAAGCCCTGGCAGGAAAACCTGCCGGTGCTGCTGAGCCTGGTCGAGTACTGGAACCGCAATGCGCTGGGCCGCACCAGCCGCGCGGTGGTGCCCTACGCCGACCTGATGGGCGATCTCACCTCCTACCTGCAGCAGCTGGAAATGGAGAGCCTGGGCAAGCAGGTCACGCCGCAGGGCGAACCGGTGGCGCAATCCACCTCGCCGGTGGTGTGGGGCAGCGTGGGCACCAATGCGCAGCATGCGTACTTCCAGTCGCTGCATCAGGGCACCGACACCGTGCCGCTGGAATTCATCGGCGTGGTGCGTCCGGCGCATCCGCTGCGCGCGAACCACGACGCGCTGCTGTCGAACCTGCTGGCGCAGGCCGCCGCGCTGGCGCTGGGCAAGACTTTCGACGAGGCGCTGGCCGAGAGCAAGGGCGATGACGAACAGGCGCGCCGCGTGCTCGCCGCTCAGCGCACCTTCCCGGGCGACCGCCCGAGCACGGTGATCCTGCTCGATTCGCTGACGCCGGAAAGCCTGGGCGCGCTGATCGCGCTGTACGAGCACAAGGTGTTCATGCTCGGCCATCTGTGGAGCATCAATGCGTTCGACCAGTGGGGCGTGGAACTGGGCAAGTCGATCGCGCGGCAGATCCTGCCGGCGCTGGAAGGCCAGAGCGACGACCTCTCGGCTTTCGATACCGCCACGCGCGCCTTGCTGGACGAGATCGCGCAGCGCCGCGAAGGCTGACGCCTTACGCCGCCTGGTGCCGCGCCAGCGCCCAGGCGACGTGTTCGCGCACCACCTCGGACGGATGCGTTGCGCGCGAGTGCAACGCTTCGATGATTTCCTGCGAACCCGGCGCATTGCCCAGCGCCACCGCGATATTGCGCAACCAGCCTTCGTAGCCCGTGCGGCGGATCGCCATGCCTTCGGTGCGGCGCAGGAAGTCTTCCTCGCTCCACGCGAACAGTTCGACCAGGCGCGCGCCGTCCAGGCTGTGGCGCGGCGCGAAGTCCGGCTCGGCCGCATCGCGCGCGAATTTGTTCCAGGGGCAGATCAGCTGGCAGTCGTCGCAGCCGAAGATGCGGTTGCCCATCGGCGCGCGCAGCTCTTCGGGAATGCTGCCTTTCAGCTCGATGGTGAGATAGGAAATGCAGCGGCGTGCATCCAGCCGATACGGCGCCACGATGGCCTGGGTCGGACAGATATCGATGCAGCGGCGGCAGCTGCCGCAGTGCGCGCTGGCTGCTTCGTCCACTGGCAGGGGCAGGTCGGTATACAGCTCGCCGAGGAAGAAATAGGAGCCGGCGCTGCGGTTGATCAGCACCGTGTGCTTGCCGATCCAGCCCAGGCCCGCATTGCGGCCCAGCGCCTTCTCCAGCACCGGCGCGGAATCCACATAGGCGCGATAGCCGAAATCGCCGACCTTGGCGTGGATGCGTTCGGCCAGCTTCTGCAGGCGGTTGCGCATCAGCTTGTGGTAGTCGCGGCCCAGCGCGTAGCGCGCCACGTAGCCGGCGGCAGGGTCTTCCAGCACCGCCCAGGCGTTGCGCGTGCCGGGCGGGATGTAATCCATGCGCACCGAGATCACACGCAGCGTGCCGGGCTCCAGTTCGGCCGGACGGCTGCGCTTGGTGCCGTGGCGGGCCATGTAATCCATCTCGCCGTGATGGCCGTCGTCCAGCCAGCGCTGCAGGTGCTGCTCGTCCTCGCCCAGCTCCACGCCGGCAATGCCGGCATCGGCGAAACCGAGTTCGCGCGCCCAGCGCTTGATATCGCCGGCGAGCGTGGCGTAGTCGTGGGCGAGGGCGGATGAGGCGGACATGCCGCCATTGTAAGCCGCCGGGCCGCGGCCTCCGCCTATAATCCGTGGCATGACGCCCAGCCCGCACAGCCACGAGCTCTATTCCGTCGACCAGGTGCGCGCGCTGGATCGCCGCGCGATCGAGGCGCTGGCTATTCCCGGGATCGAGCTGATGCGCCGCGCGGCCGCGGCTGCCTTCGCTTCGCTGCAGCGGCATTGGCCGCGGGCGCGACGGATCGCGGTGTATTGCGGCCCCGGCAATAACGGCGGCGATGGGTTTCTGCTCGGCGCGCTGGCGCTGCAGGCCGGTTATCAGGTGATGCTGTTTGCGCTTGCCGATGAGTCGCGCGGCGACGCTGCGACGGCGCGCAGCCATTTCGAGGAAGCGGGTGGACAGGTGCAGCGGTGGAGCGCCGTCACCGGGTTACCTGTGGCCGATGTCCATGTGGATGCGCTGTACGGCACCGGCCTGACGCGTGCGCCGGAACCGGCCGTGGCCGATCTGCTGTGGCGCCTGAATGCGGGTGGCGAGCCGATCCTCGCGCTGGACGTGCCGTCGGGGTTGAACGCCGACACCGGGCGCTGCCCGGGCGAGGCGATCAGCGCCGATGTCACCGTCAGTTTCATCGCGCATAAGCGCGGGCTGCATACCGGGCAGGCCGCCGATCACGTGGGCGTGCTGGAGCTCGACACGCTCGCCTTGCCGGAAGAACTCTGGGACGGCTGTGCCACCGATGCCCGCGTGCTGCAAGCGGCCACGCTGCCGCCGCGTCCGCGCCACGCGCACAAAGGCAGCAATGGCCATGTGCTGGCGATCGGCGGCGATCTCGGCACAGCCGGTGCGATCCGCCTGTGCGGCGAGGCGGCGCTGCGTGCGGGCGCCGGCCTGGTGAGCGTGGCGACGCGCGAGGCGAACCTGACCGCGCTCAACAGCGCACGCCCGGAATTGATGGCGCACGGTGTCGACGGCCCGCAGTCCCTGCAGCCGCTGCTGCAGCGCGCCGACGTGCTGGCGCTGGGCCCGGGCCTGGGGCAGGGCGCCTGGGGCCATGCGCTGTGGCTGACCGCGCTGGATATGGCCATGCCGATGGTGCTGGATGCCGACGGTCTCAACCTGCTGGTGCGCGAACCGCGTACGTTTGAATCGGCGACGGTGATCACGCCGCATCCGGGCGAAGCGGCCCGGTTGCTGGAAAGCTCGATCGCACAGATCGAGGCCGACCGCTACGCCGCCGTCCGCGCACTGGCGCGGAAATACAACGCCGTCGCCGTGCTCAAGGGTGCCGGCAGCCTGGTCGCCGACCCGCACGGCCGCGTCTCCGTCTGCCCCTGGGGCAACCCGGGCATGGCGACGGGCGGCATGGGCGATCTGCTCACCGGCATCGTTGCCGCCTTGCTGGCCCAGGGCTGCGAAGCCTGGGAAGCGGCCTGCCTCGGCGTCGGCCTGCATGCGCGTGCGGGCGACGCGGCGGCTGCGGACGGCGGCGAGCGCGGCCTGCTGGCCTCGGACCTGCTGGCGCCGCTGCGCTGGCTGCTCAACGAGCGCAACGCATGAACACGCTGCGGCAGGAACTTCCCGACGAAAACGCCACCGCCGCTTTCGCCGCCCTGGTGGCGGGCGCCGTCGACGATGGCGCGGTGATCTATCTGCATGGCGACCTTGGCGCCGGCAAGACCAGCTTCGCCCGCGCCTTCCTGCGTGCGCTGGGTGTCGGCGAGCGGGTGAAGAGTCCGACCTACAGCCTGGTCGAGTCTTACCGCCTGGACGCCCGCACCGCCTGGCATCTGGACCTGTATCGCATCGCCGACCCCGGCGAACTGGAATGGCTGGGTCTGGACGCCCTCGCCGACCCCGCCGCCCTGGTATTGGTGGAGTGGCCCGAGCGCGGCGTGGGCGCCTTGCCTGCGCCGGACCTGCAGATCGATCTGGCCTATGCCGGGACCGGCCGTGTCGCCGGCATCGCCGCGCTCAGCCCGCGTGGCGAGCGGCTGCTGGCCCGGGTGCCGGCTTCCGGCTGAGCCGCAGCGCTAAGTATCCGTAGCTAATGAGATTTTGGGATTCTCCCGGTCCCCGGGCGAAACCCTTCCGCCAGCGTGGTTTGCGGCCGATAGCTGGACCCAGCCTGACAAAACGGCTGCAGGTTATGGATATTTCAAGGAAAAAGCACTTGCATTCAGGAAAGTGCTGAGCTTCAATGCGCGACCATGAGGGGTTATCCGTCCATCCGTCAGCTTTCCTGTCTCGCCGCCCTGGCGATGGCGCCCCTGTGCGCCGCCCAGACCACCGATGTGAAGTCCGCGCGCGTCTGGGCCGGTCCGGAATACACCCGGCTGGTGCTCGACGTGTCCGGCCCGGTGGACTACAAGGCCCGCCAGGATGGCGACCAGCTGGTGATCGACCTGGGCCGCACCGCCCTGGGCGATGACTACGCCACGCCCAAGTCGCAGGGCCTGCTCAAGGGCCTGGCCAGCAACCAGCAGGGCAATCGCCTGCAGCTGGTGGCCAAGGTCGATCCCTCCAGCCATTACAAGAGCTTCGTGCTGCAGCCGGCCGCCAATTACGGCTACCGCCTGGTAGTCGACGTCTATCCCGGCAATGGGGTGGCGTCGTCGTCCAAGGCCGCGCCCGCGCCGGCCCAGGACGATGGCGACGACGATGCCGCTCCGGCCCCCGCGCCGGTGGCGGTCAAGGCGCCGAGCGCACCGACCAGGAACAGCCTGAAATCCACCCAGAGCGGCATGGCCTCCACCCGCCAAGCCGCGGCGCTGCTCAACGGCGAGCGCAAGGTGGTGGTGGCGGTCGACGCCGGCCACGGCGGCCAGGATCCGGGCGCGCATGGCCCCGGCGGCACTCTGGAAAAGAACGTCACCCTGGCGGTGGCGCGCGAGCTGGCCGCGCAGATCAACAAGCAGCCGGGCATGAAGGCGGTGCTGACGCGCGATGCGGATTTCTTTATCCCGCTGAAGCAGCGCTACGAGATCGCCCGCCGCAACAACGCCGACCTGTTCGTCTCTGTCCACGCCGACGCCTTCGTCAACGGTGACGCCAAGGGTTCTTCCGTCTGGGTGTTGTCGCCGCGCGGCAAGACCAGCGAGGCGGCGCGCTGGCTGGCCGACCGCGAAAACCGCGCCGACCTGATCGGCGGCGTCTCGCTGGACGACAAGGACGACAGCCTCGCCGCCGTGCTGCTCGACCTGCAGCAGGGCTATGCGATGCAGGCCAGCGAATCGGTCGCAACCAATGTGCTGAAGGCGCTCGGCGGCCTGGGGCCGACCCACCGCGGCTTCGTGGAGCGCGCCAACTTCGTGGTGCTGCGCTCGCCGGACGTGCCCTCGATCCTGGTCGAGACAGCCTTCATCAGCAATCCGGACGAGGAGCGCAAGCTGCGCGATCCCTCGCACCAGTCGCACCTGGCCGAAGCCGTGATGGGCGGCGTGCGCAGCTATTTCGAGGCGACGCCGCCGCCGGGTTCGTGGTTCGCCGCGCAGGCCGCGCGCCGCAACGGCAGCGTGGTGGCGTCGGTGCCGAAGAACGACGATGACGACGGCGACAACCCTGTGTCGGCTGCCGCCAGCAAGGCCGTGGCGCAGGCGATGACCGGCGCCAAGTCCGGCGACGTCAAGGTGGCGAGCGCGAAGAGCGAGAGCGATCGCGCCGACGCGAACGTGCGCGACCTGCACCGCGTCACCCCCGGTGAGAGCCTGCGCAGCATTGCGCGCCAGTACGGGGTGAGCATCAGCGCGCTGAAGAACGCCAACCGCATCGGCAGCGATGCGGCGGTGCACGCGGGCATGGTGCTGGCGATTCCGTCCGGCTGATTCGTTTGCAACGTATTGTTTTTCCGAACGCCACCCTCGCGGTGGCGTTCGCGCTTTCGTGGGTGGCGCCCAGGTCTTAAGCTTGCGCGATGCCAGTCATCCGTCCGCTGCCCCCCGAACTCATCAACCAGATCGCTGCCGGCGAAGTGATCGAGCGGCCTTCCTCGGTGGTGAAGGAGCTGGTCGAGAACAGCCTCGACGCAGGCGCCACGCGCATCGAAGTCGATATCGAGCAGGGCGGCCAGCGCCTGATCCGCATCCGCGACGACGGCGGCGGCATCGAACCGGACGACCTCGCCCTGGCGGTGGCTTCGCACGCCACCAGCAAGATCCGCAGCTTCGACGATCTGGAACATGTCGCCAGCATGGGTTTCCGCGGCGAAGCGCTGGCTTCGGTGTCGTCGGTGGCGCGCTTTGCGCTGACCTCGCGCGCGCGCGGCCAGGACACGGCGTTCCGTATCGAAGTGGACGGCGGCAAATTGCAGGCGGCGCGTCCGGCGCAGCATCCGCAGGGCACCAGCGTCGAAGTGCGCGATCTGTTCTACAACGTGCCCGCGCGGCGCAAGTTTCTCCGCGCGGAGCGCACCGAATTCGCGCATATCGACGATCTGCTGAAGTCGCTGGCGCTGGCGCGCGGCTCGGTGGAATTCCGGCTCAGCCACAACGGCAAGCCGGCGCGTATCCTCAAGGCGGCGAAGGACGAGCAGGCCGCGCTGCAGCGTGTCGCTGAGGTGCTGGGCGAAGAATTTCCCACGCAGAGCCTGCGTATCGATCATGCGGCGGCGGGTCTGCATCTGTCCGGCTGGGTGGGCCTGCCCACCGCGTCGCGTTCGCAGGCCGATTCGCAATACTTCTACGTCAACGGCCGCCTGGTGCGCGACCGCATCGTCGCGCATGCGGTGCGGCAGGCGTATGCGGACGTGCTGTTCCATGGCCGCCATGCGGCCTTCGTGCTGTATCTGGAACTCGATCCCGCGGGCGTGGACGTCAACGTGCATCCGGCCAAGCACGAGGTGCGTTTCCGCGAGCAGCGGCTGGTGCACGACTTCCTGTTCCGCACCCTGCACGAGGCCTTGGCGCAGACGCGCGCCGGGCAGGTGGGCAGCGTGGTCGATTCGGTGGACAGCGTGCCCACGCTGGTGAGCTATTCATCGGCCGCCTCCGTCGCCACGCCCGTCACCTCGACGCCTGCCTGGTCGGGCCAGTTCAGCCAGAGCCGCCTGAGCCTCGGTGTGCGCGACGAGCCGCTTGCCGATTACGCCGCCTTGCTCGGCGAGCCGGCACGCGCAGCGGAAGCGGCCTACGCCGCCAACACGCCGATGCCGCCCGCGCAGGACGACGAGGCGCCGCCGCTGGGCTTCGCCATCGCGCAGCTCAAGGGCATCTATATCCTCGCCGAGAATGCGCACGGCCTGGTGCTGGTCGACATGCATGCCGCGCACGAGCGCATCACCTACGAAAAGCTCAAGGCTGGCCGCGCCTGCAGCAATCTGCGTTCGCAGCTGCTGCTGGTGCCGTTGAATGTCTCGGTCAGCGCGAAGGAAGCCGCCGCCGCCGAGGAACATGCCGACGCACTGGCCGAGTGGGGCCTGGAACTGTCGCGCAGCGGCCCGTCCGGTGTGGTGGTGCGGCGCATTCCGGCCCTGCTCGAAGGCGCCGACGTCGCCCAGCTTTGCCGCGACGTGCTGGCCGAGCTGGCCCTGCACGGCAGCTCGCGCCGCCTGCAGGAGCTGGAGAACGAACTGCTTTCCACCATGGCCTGCCACGGCTCGGTCCGCGCCGGCCGGCGCCTGACCGCGCCGGAAATGAATGCGCTGCTGCGCGAGATGGAGGCCACCGAGCGCTCCGGGCAGTGCAACCACGGCCGTCCCACCTGGACCCAGCTGGGCCTGGCCGAACTGGACAAATTGTTCCTGCGCGGGCGCTGAGCCGGCGCTTGCGGGTCCGGCAAATAGACGTCCATACTCGGGCTTCCTTTGCCGATCGGGCCGTGCCATGTCGCGTAGTGCCGCCTTCGCCTTCGTTGTCGCCTTGAGCCTTGGAGTTGTCACCGTGCAAGCCGAAACCGCCACTGCCGCCGCCACCGGCGACTACCAGCACGAGATCGAGCAGTGGCGCGCCAAGCGCACGGCCAATCTCACTTCGCCCACCGGCTGGCTCAGCCTGATCGGGCTGGAATGGCTGCAGGAAGGCGCCAACCGCATCGGCAGCGCCAGCGACAATGACATCGTGCTGAAGGCCGGCCCCGCGCATCTGGGCGTGGTGACGCTAGGCAAGGACGGCGCCACGCATATCGCGCTGGACGAGAAAGCCGGCGCTACCGTCGACGGCAAGTCCGTGCGCGAAGCGACGCTGGTCGACGATATGCACGCCGGCGAAGCGACGCCCACCACGGTGGCGTTCGGCACGGCCAACTTCTATGTGATCGAACGCGACGGCCGCAAGGCGTTGCGCGTGAAGGACAGCGCGGCACAAACGCGCAAGGATTTCCTCGGCATCGACTACTTCGCGATCGACCCGTCCTGGCGCGTGGTGGCCGATTGGGTGCCGTTCGATCCGCCGCATCAGCTGGAAATCGGTTCGGTGATCGGCACCATCGACAAGGTCGACGTGCCGGGCAAGGCCGTATTCCACCGCGACGGGCACACCTTCGAACTGCTGCCGTACCAGGAAGAACCGGGCGGCGAGCTGTTCTTCGTGCTGGCCGACCGCACCTCCGGCAAGGAGACCTACGGCGCCGCGCGCTTCCTCTACGCCGCGCTGCCGAAGGACGGCAAGGTGGTGCTGGATTTCAACAAGGCCTACAACCCGCCGTGCGCATTCACGCCGTTCGCCACCTGTCCGCTGGCGCCGCCTGAGAACCGGCTGGATGTAGCGGTGACGGCGGGCGAGAAGAAGTATCGCGGCGAGCATCATTGAACGTGCGGCATTCGCTGCTGTTTGTTTCCGCCTGCGTCGCCATGGCCACGCTGTCGTCGGTGCCTGCGCAGCAGGCCGGTTATGCCGCGCAGGTCGAGCAGGCGCGCGTCGAGCGCGTGACGAAGCTGAAGCAGGCGGATGGCTATCTCACGCTGATCGCTTCCGGTTGGCTCGAGCCGGGTGACAACACCGTGGGTGCGGCTGCCGACAATCGTTTCCAGGTGCCGGGCGCGGTGGAACATCTGGGCGTGCTGCATCTGAATGACGATGGTTCGGTCGAGCTGCGCACGGCCGGCGGCGTGAGCGTGACGGTGGACGGCAAGCCCGTCACCCATGCATCGATGCTGACGCAAGGCGCGCATGGCGAACGCAAGCCGACGCGCGCGTATCTCGGCGCGGAGCGCTATCTCTACGTCGTCGAAAGCGGCAAGCAGCGCGGACTGCGGGTAAAGGACAACGCGGCCCCGCTGCGCACGGATTTTCCGGGTATCCCGTATTTCCCGATCGATCCCTCATGGAAGATCGAAGCGCAGTGGCAGGCCTTCACCACGCCGCATACGTTGCGCATCGCCAACGTGGTCGGCACGGAAACCGACGAATCGGTGCCTGGGCAGGCGGTGTTCGAGCGCAACGGCCAGCGCTACACGCTGACGCCGATGGAAGAAGACGGCCGCCTGTTCTTCGTCTTCAGCGACCGCACCGCTGGCAAGCTCACTTACGGCGGCGCGCGTTTCCTCTACGCCGACAAGGCGAAGGACGGCAAGCTCGTGCTGGATTTCAATCTGGCCGAGTACCCGCCGTGCGCGATCACCCCGCACGTGGTGTGCCCGCTGGCGCCGCCGGAAAACCGCTTGCAGCTTGAAGTGACGGCTGGCGAGAAGAAGTTCCAGGGCGCGGGACACTGACAACGCTTCGTCACCCCAGCGAGGCGCTTTACAACAGCGAAGCTGGTCAAGCTGGGGTCCAGCGTCTTAAGGCTCTGGATTCCGGCTTTCGCCGGAATGACGAGATTGCCGTACTGCGGCGTTGCGTCAGTGGTTTCGGTACCTCAACGCCCCTTGAATTCGGCCTTGCGCTTTTCCAGGAACGCCGTAGTGCCCTCGCGCATGTCCTCGGTGGAGAACGCCAGCGCAAACGCCTGCGTCTCGAATTCCAGGCCCTGATCCAGCGCGGTCTCGCCGCCCTGCAGGATGGCGTCGAGAATGCCGGCCGCGGCCAGCGGTGCGGAGGCGGCCAGCTGATCGGCCAGCGCATCGATCGTTTCGTCCAGCGCTTCCGGCGCCACCACGCGGTTGACGATGCCCAGCTCATAGGCGCGCTGCGCGCCGACCATCGCGCCGGTCAGGCACAGCTCCAGCGCGGCGCCGCGGCCGGCCAGGCGCAGCAGGCGCTGGGTGCCGCCGAAGCCGGGGATCAGGCCGAGATTGATTTCCGGCTGGCCGAAGCGCGCTTTTTCGCTGGCGATGCGCAGGTGGCAGGCCATCGCCAGCTCCATGCCGCCGCCGAGCGCGAAGCCCTGGATGCGCGCGATCACCGGCTTGCCCAGGCGCTCGATGGAGCTCATCAGGCGCTGGCCGGCGCGCGAGAAACCCTGTGCCTGCACCGGTGTGTAGCCGTTCATCTCGGCGATATCGGCGCCCGCGACAAAAGCCTTCTCGCCGGCACCGGCCAGCACCACCGCGCGCACGGCGTCGTCCTGGGCAGCCTGGGCGAAGGCCAGGGTCAGCTCGTTGAGGGTGTCGCGATTGAGCGCGTTGAGCTTGTCCGGGCGGTTGACGGTGATCAGGCGCACCGCGCCGCGGTTGCCGATGTCCAGGTTGCGATAAGCCATGGTGGATTCCAGCCGAGGTCGAAAGCGCCGATGTTAGCAGTGGGAACCTTTGCCCCCCCTGGCGTTCTTATGCCGGTGGCGCCGGCACCCCCGCCGGCCCCGCTGCACGAGCCCGGCAAACCCCTTACGATGTCCGGGCTTCGCGCACCGCGATGGAGGATAGGCATGACACGACTGCGTTGGTTGGCCCTGGGCACGGTGCTGATGGGTGCTGCGGTGGCCACGCATGCGCAGAACCGGGACGACGCGGCCGACGCGCGTGCCGCCGGGTTGGACAAGAACAAGCTGTCGTACGCGATCGGCTACCAGATCGGCAGCCAGTTCGCCAACGGCGACCCGGACGTGGATATCGCCGTGATGCAGCGCGCGATCCAGGATGCATACGCCAAGCGCCGCCCGACTGTGCCTATGCAGGACATGCACGAGCAGCTGCGCCGCCTGGACAAGCATATGCACGACAAGGCGGAGACGCAGTTCGAGCAGCTGGCCAAGTCCAATGCCAGCAAGAGCGCCGATTTCCTCGCCAAGAACCGGCAGAAGCCCGGTGTGGTGCAACTGCCTTCCGGCATCCAGTACCAGGTGCTCAAGCAAGGTACGGGCAAGGATCAGCCGCCGGTGAACAGCACGGTGACGGTGAATTTCCGCGCCACTCTGATCGACGGCACCGAGTTCGACAGCTCCTGGGCGCATGGCTCGCCGGTGAGCTTTATCGTCAACAACAAGGTAATTCCCGGCTGGCAGGACGTGATCCAGCGCATGCGCGTGGGCGACAAGTGGCGCGTGGTGATCCCGCCGACGCTGGCCTACGGCGAACGCGGCAACCTGCCGCGCATCGGCCCGAACGAGGCGCTGGTGTTCGAGATCGAGCTGCTGGAAATCAAGCAGTAAGGCGCCGCCGCCGCGCGAGGCGCGGCGGCCGGCCACGGTCCGGGGCAGGGCGTTCGGCTAAGATAAGCGGTCCATGCCGAACGATCCCGCCCCTCTCCCCGCTCTACCCTTAAGTCCCTGCATCGGCATCTGCCGGCTCGACGAGCGCGGCTATTGCGAGGGCTGCCTGCGCACCGGCGACGAGATCGCGCGCTGGCGCGGCATGAGCGACGCGGAACGCCTGTACTACATGCACGAGGTGCTGCCGGCGCGGGAGCAGGAGCCATGAGCGACCCGCTGCAACTCGTGGTTTCCGCCGTACGCCCGCTGGCCGAACCGCCGCAGGGCCCGGGCTGGAATCACCGCGAGATGGCCGAGCTGATCGGCGATGCGCCGCGTCGTCCGGCCGCCGTGCTGGTGGGCTGGCGCGAAGGCGTGCAGCCGCGGCTGGTGCTGACCGTGCGCAACGACAGCCTGCAGGCGCATGCGGGACAGGTGGCGTTTCCGGGCGGGCGCACCGATCCGGAGGATGCCGACGCCGTCGCCACCGCGCTGCGCGAAAGCGAAGAAGAAGTGGGCCTGGATCGCCGGCTGGTCACGCCGATCGGCTATCTCGATAGTTTCGATACCATCAGCGGCTACCGCATCACGCCGGTGGTGGCGCGCATCGCGCCGGAAGCGAGCCTGTATCCGGCGCCGGCGGAAGTCGCCGAAGTATTCGAGGTGCCGCTGGGCTTTTTCCTCGATCCGGCCAATCTGCGGCGCTACACCATGGATTTCCGCGGCCATCGCCGCGAGATGGTGGAATTCATCCACGGCGGCCATCGCATCTGGGGCGCGACCGCCGCCATGCTGGTCAACCTGCTGCAACGCATGGGGCGTCTATGACTGCATACACCAGCTTGATCGACGTGCGCACGCTGGCAGCCTTGCCGCCGCGCGAGCTGCTGATCGTCGATTGCCGTTTCGAACTGGCCGTGGCCGGCGGCGATCCGGACAAGGGCGAGCGTGCGTATCGCGAGGGGCATATTCCCGGCGCGGTGTATGCGCATCTGGATCGCGATCTGTCGGATCTCTCGCGCAAGAGCGAAGGGCTCGGCCGGCATCCGATGCCTTCCGCGCAGGCGTTTTCCGCGGTGCTGTCGCGCTGGGGTTGGCATCCGGGCTTGCAGGTAGTCGCCTACGACGCAGCCGGCGGTGCGCTTGCCGCGGCGCGCCTGTGGTGGCTGCTGCGGCTGGCCGGCATTCGCGAGGCGGCGGTGCTCGATGGCGGTTTCCAGGCGTGGCAGGCGGCTGGCCTGCCGCTGGAAGCGGGCGAGGTGACGCGCGAGCCCGGCGAGGTCGCGCTGCATTTCGATGCATCGCAGTACATCGTCGATCACCGCGCCCTGGCGGAGCGCACGCGCGAGTTGCTGATCGATGCGCGCGCCGCGCCGCGCTACCGCGGCGAGGTCGAACCGATCGATCGCGTCGGTGGGCATGTGCCTGGCGCCTTGAACCGTCCTTATGCGGACAACCTCGACGCGCAGGGGCTGTACAAATCCAGGCAGCAGTTGCGCGACGATTTCGCCGCGTTGATCGGCGACACCGCGCCGGCGCAAGTGGTGCACATGTGCGGCTCCGGCGTCACCGCCTGCCACAACCTGCTGGCGATGGAATACGCGGGGCTGGAAGGTTCGCGCCTGTACGCGCCGTCGTGGAGCGGCTGGGTCAGCGACCCGACGCGGCCGGTCGAGAAAACCTGAGGCCGCGCCGGTTGCGCCTCACTTCTTCTTGAGGCGCGCCACCAGCTGCTGCAGCACCGCCTGCGTCTCCTCGCTGAAGAACGCGTCGACAAAGACTTCGATCGGCAGCTTCTCCGGATCCGCCCACACCGCGGTGAGATCGGCGCGCGCGAGCTGGCGCGTCGCCAGCATCGCGCCCGGCGGCAGCGCCAGCAGTTCGTTGAGCCAGTGCAGGGCGCGGGTGGTGACCTGGTCGACGCCGGTCAGTTCGTCGACGAAGCCGCAGGCCAGCGCCTGCTGTGCATCGATCATGGCGCCGGCCACCAGCAGCCGTTCGGCGCGATAGGGGCCGACCACGCGGCGCAGCGCGAGCTGGATGCAGTCGGGCACGATCAGGCCGACCTGCACTTCGTTCAGGCCGATGCGGTACGGACCCTCGGCCATCACGCGGTAATCGCAGAACAGCGACAGTACCGCGCCGCCCGCCGGCGCATGGCCGGTGATCGCGGCCACCACCGGCACCGGCGCCATGGCGATGGCGGAGCAGGTGGCGAAGAAGGTGCTCCAGAAGCGGCGCACGCCGTCGCGGTCCTGGCCGAGCAGAGCCGGTACGTCCACGCCGGCCGAGAACATGCCGGAGGTGCCGGACAGCACGATGCCGGCCGCGCCGTCCTGCACGGCGGTGGCGATCGCGGCCTGGATCGCGTGCAGCAGTTCGAGGTTCAGCGCATTGACCGGCGGCCGCGCGAGATTGATCTCGACGATCGCATCGTGCTTGACGAGGTTGAGCATGGCGGCGTCCCCGGACGAAAGAAGTAAGGCCCGCGAGCGTAGCAAACTCGCGGGCCTTGCCGGTGTGTGTCGCCGCTTGAAACGCTGGGCTTACTGCTGCGGCTGGTCGGTTTCGGCCCAGCGGTAGCGCACCGCGTAGTCCAGCGTGGCCTTGCCGCCGGCCGGCACCTCGATGCGGAATTCCAGCAGGTCGGGCTTCTGCTCCGAGGGCTTGTGGCTGGAGGACTGCAGCGTCCACTCGCGCCAGCGGGCGGGATGTTCGCGCACCGTCACCGTGCGCGCCGTATCGCCGGCATTGGTGAGAGTGATGCGGAAGGCCTCGTCCATCGAGCGGCCGGCCTTGTCCAGCTTGAAGTCGGTGCGTTCGCGTTCGGCGCGCAGGTCGAAGGCATTGCCCAGGGTGATGGTGGCGTCGCTGCCCTTGGGCGTGTCTTCGATGCGGCCCTCGCCGATGAACTGCGGCGTGCCGTTGCGATCGGTGGTCATCACGCGCAGGTTGCCGGCGGGCAGGCTGTCGAACGCGCGCAGCTTCAGCGTGCTGGTGACGGTGTTGCTGCCGCCGTTGTTGAAATCGCGGTTGGTCATCGGCTGCGGCGGGGTCCAGCGGCCGCCGGTTTCGTACAGCAGGGTGCGTTCGCAATCGAGCTGGCGCGTTTCATACAGCGGCACCTGGCTGACGCTGCCGTCGGGCAGGTTGACCGCGCCGGGCAGGGTATAGCTGCGGTAGTCGGCGACCGAGCCCTGCTGCGGCATGTCGGCCATCTGCGCCTTGCCGCGATAAGCCATGGCCATCGGCGCGGCGGCCGGCATCGGGCCGGGCGTGCGGGTGATCTGCGGCTCGCCGGCGATCAGGGTCAGATGTACCTCGTTCCAGTCGCGGCCGCTGCGGTTGGCGATGCTGGCGCGCGATTCGAAACGCAGCTTGCAGCCGGCGCCGGGTTGCAGGGTGCCGATATAGGCCGCGCGCCAGCCCAGGCCGGCAGTGGGATAGCTGAGCGTGGCGCGCGCATTGCCGGCCTTGGCGGCATCGATGCGCAGCTCCAGGCTGGAGCCGGTGTTGAAGTGGCCGCTGGCACGCACTGCCGCGTAGTCGCGGATCAGGCTGGTGCGGCCGCTCGCATCGCTTACCAGCAGGCCATTGCCGGCGCGCAGCAGGGTGCCGCTGGCCAGCGGCTGGCCGTTGCTGCCCAGCACTTCCACCGGCTGGCCGACCAGGCTGCCCAGCGCGGCGTCGCGGCCCTGGGCCAGCAGCAGGCGTTGCGACAGCACCTTGGCCGCGTCGCCTTCGACATCGAGCGACAGCGCTTCGGTATCCAGGAAGGCGGGCAGGCCGCCGAGGCTGATGTCCTGCGTACCCTGCTTGAGATCGAGGCGGCGCGGTTCGCGCGCCATGGCGTAGCCGCTGTCGACACTGCTGCCGTCGCCGCCGGTGAACAGCGAGGCATCGTCGCTGCGGTACAGGGTCAGCTCGGTGCGTTCGGGCGTGGCCGCGGCGGCGGTGCCGGCGAGGGTGGTGGCGCAGGCCAGGGCGAGGGTGGTGAAGGGAAACTTGCTCACGGGGCGGACTCCTTGCGTTGGGCGCCGCCGATCTTACGCAGCGCGCATGAAGATGCGGCATCCGTCGTCGTCGATGGATTAACCCCGGAGCGAACGAGCGGCGTTCAAGCGCGCTCAGTGCGTGGCGAAGTACTCGCGCAGCGTCGCGAGCTCGCGTGTCAGCGTCAGGCCCAGCGCCAGCAGGATGCGCGCCTTCTGCGGGCTGAAATCCTCGCCGGCGATAAAGCCGGCTTCGCGCAGATAGCGCCGTTGCGCCACGCTGCCCAGCGGCGAGCGCGTGCACTGCACCACCGCGATGCCGCTGGCGATAGCCATTTCCAGGGCCACCCGTTCGGCCTGGGTGACGAGGCCCGGCGCGAGGCCAGCCGAGACGATGCCCTGCGCGCCCTTGGCCAGCACGGCCTCGATCATGGTGCTGTCGGCGCCGACATAGGAGTAGGTGATATCGACGCGCGGCGGCCGCGCATCGTCGGGCAGGGCGGCGAATGCCGCATCGGGCGCATGGCGGCCTTCGGGACGGCGGCGATAGCGGATGCGGTCCGGATCGACGCTGCCGAGCACGCCGTGATCCATCGAGCGGAACGTATCCAGCCGCAAGGTCGATACCTTGATCACATCGCGCGCCGGATAGATGCCGTCGTTGAACACCACCAGCACGCCGCGCCCGCGCGCATCCGCATCGCCGGCGACGCGGATCGCGCCGAGCAGATTGGCCGGCGCATCCGAACCCAGCGCGCTGAGCGGCCGCTGCGAGCCGGTCAGCACCACGGTCTGCGAAATATCCAGCGTGAGGTTGAGGAAGAACGCCGTTTCTTCCAGCGTGGCCGTGCCGTGCAGGATCACGAAGCCGGCCAGCTCCGGCTGCTCGCGCGACAGGCGCCGCATGGTCGCGCGCAGTTCGAACCAGTCGGCCATGGTGAGGTTATTGCTGCCCACCGAGCGGAACGGCACCGGGATCGCTTCGGCGAAGCTGGCGATTTCCGGCACGCGTTCCAGGATCTGCGCGACGTCCAGCTTGCTGCCGTGCTCCGGATAGTCCATCAGGTCCAGGCTGGAGGTGCCCAGCGAGGCGATGGTGCCGCCGCAGCCGATGATGGCGACGCGAGGAATGGCAGAGGTCGTGGACATACCGCGGGATTCCTGGGCTGTGCTGGTGGGCGACGAAGATCGGCTGGTACTGAAGCTTAGCCAATGCGTCATCCCGGCGCAGGCCGGGACCCAGCAGCGAGATGCTATCTGGACACGTATGCGTCCGAAGATGTTGCGTTTGAGTGCTGCCGCGAAAATCGAGCGGCGGCACTACTGGATCCCGGCCTGCGCCGGGATGACGCTCCAACGGAAGTCTGCGACGGATCAGGCCTGCTCGGCCGCGTCGCGGATCGCCTGCGGCAGCGCTACCGGCTTGCCGGTGTGAGGATTCATCCAGACCATCACCACATGCCCGTCGCTGTACAGCTTGTCCGGCTGCTCGGCGTCGACGATGCGGTGCCCTATGGTCATCGAACTATTGCCCAGGCGCAGGCAGGACAGCTCGACGCTGAGCTGCGCCGGCCATTCGATCGGAAAGCGGTAGTTGATCTCGCTCGCCGCCAGCACCGGCATCGACTGTTCGTCGAACCACGGACCGGGCACGTGCTTCAGCCATTGCAGCCGCGCCTCTTCCAGATAGGTGAGGTAGTTGGAATTGTTGACGTGGTTGAAGGCGTCGAGATCGCGCCAGCGCACGCCGATCGAAGCGACGTACAGCGGATGGACTTCCGCCGCTGCTGCGGCGGAAGTCGATTCGGTGATGCTGAAACTCATGCGGTCTTTTTCCGTGCGGCCTTGTCGCGGCTGTTGTTCTTCTGCGTGCTGATCTTCTGGGCGCCGTTCTTCTGAGCGGCGCTTTTTTGAGTGCCGCTCTTTTGCGGCGCATTGTTCTGCGCCTTGGCCGGCGTGATGCCCAGGTGCGGCGCGAGGAAGCGGCCCGTATGCGAACCGGCCGCTTCGGCCACCGTCTCCGGCGTGCCGGCGACCAGGATGCGGCCGCCGCCGCCGCCGCCCTCGGGACCCAGATCGACGATCCAGTCGGCGGTCTTGATCACGTCGAGGTTGTGCTCGATCACCACCACGGTATTGCCCTGGTCGACCAGCTGGTGCAGCACGTCGAGCAACTGCTCGATATCGTGGAAATGCAGGCCGGTGGTGGGCTCGTCGAGGATGTACAAGGTGCGGCCGGTATCGCGCTTGGACAGCTCCTTGGACAGCTTCACGCGCTGCGCCTCGCCGCCGGACAGCGTGGTCGCGCTCTGGCCGAGCTTGATGTAGTCCAGGCCGACCGCGCGCAGCGTTTCCAGCTTGCGCGCGATGGTGGGCACGTTCTCGAACAGCTTCAGCGCGTCCTCCACCGTCATGCCGAGCACGTCGGCAATGGTGTGGCCCTTGTAGGTGATTTCCAGCGTCTCGCGGTTGTAGCGCTTGCCGTGGCAGACATCGCAGGGCACGTACACGTCCGGCAGGAAGTGCATCTCCACCTTGATCATGCCGTCGCCTTCGCAGGCCTCGCAGCGGCCGCCGCGCACGTTGAAGCTGAAGCGGCCGGCGGTATAGCCGCGCGAGCGCGCTTCCGGCACCTGTGCGTACAGCTCGCGCAGCGGGGTGAACAGGCCGGTGTACGTAGCCGGATTCGAACGCGGCGTGCGGCCGATCGGCGACTGGTCGATATCGACCACCTTGTCGAACAGCTCCAGGCCTTCGACCGACTTGTACGCGGCCGGCTGCTCGCTGGAGCCGTTGAGTTCGGCGGCGGCGAGGCGGAACAGCGTGTCGTTGATCAGGGTCGACTTGCCGGAGCCGGACACGCCGGTGATGCAGGTGAACAGGCCGGCCGGAATGGCCAGGTCCACGTTCTTCAGGTTATTGCCGCTGGCGCCGTGCAGATGCAGCCAGGAGTCCTGATCCTCCTGCTCGCGCCGCTCCTTCGGCACCTTGATCGCGCGCGTGCCGGACAGGTACTGGCCGGTGACCGAGCGCTTGGACGCGAGGATGTCCTTCAGCGTGCCCTGCGCCACCACTTCGCCGCCGTGCACGCCGGCGCCGGGGCCGATATCCAGCACGTGGTCGGCCAGGCGGATGGCGTCTTCGTCATGTTCCACCACGATCACGGTGTTGCCCAGATCGCGCAGGCGGGTGAGCGTGCCGAGCAGGCGCTCGTTGTCGCGCTGGTGCAGGCCGATCGAGGGCTCGTCCAGCACGTACATCACGCCGACCAGGCCGGCGCCGATCTGCGAAGCCAGGCGGATGCGCTGCGCTTCGCCGCCGGACAGCGAATCGGCCTGGCGGTCCAGGGTGAGATAGTTCAGGCCCACGTCGTTGAGGAAGCTCAGGCGCTCGCGGATTTCCTTGACGATCTTCACCGCGATCTCGCCGCGCCAGCCGCTGAGCGTGAGCGTGTCGAAGAAGCCCAGCGCGTCGTCGATCGAGCGCGAGGTGAGCGAGGGCAGGGCGTGGTCGGCGACGAACACATTGCGCGCCGAGCGGTTCAGGCGCTGACCGTGGCAGTCCGGACACGGATGGTCGGCGATGTACTTGGCCAGTTCCTCGCGCACCGCCGGCGACTCGGTTTCCTTATAGCGGCGCTCCAGGTTCGGCAGGATGCCTTCGAAGGAGTGCTCGCGGGTGACCTTGCCGCCGCGTTCGGTGAGGTAGCGGAACTGGATCTTGTCGTTGCCGCTGCCGTACAGCACGGCCTTCTGCACCGAGGCCGGCAGCTTCTGCCACGGCGTGTCGACGTCGAAGCGGTAGTGATTGGCCAGCGAGATGATCAGCTGGAAATAGTGCGCGTTGCGGCGGTCCCAGCCGCGGATCGCGCCGCCGGACAGCGGCAGCTCCGGATGGCCGACCACGCGCGCCGGATCGAACACCTGGGTCACGCCCAGGCCGTCGCAGGTGGGGCAGGCGCCGATCGGCGAGTTGAAGGAGAACAGGCGCGGTTCCAGTTCCGGCAGCGAGTAGTCGCATACCGGGCAGGAATAGCGCGAAGACAACATCGATTCCGGTGCCTTCGCATTGTCCATATCGGCCAGGATGGCCAGGCCGTCACCCAGGCGCAGCGCGGTCTCGAACGATTCGGCCAGGCGCTGCTTGATGTCGTCGCGCGGGCGGAAGCGGTCGATCACCACTTCGATGGTGTGCTTCTGGCGCAGCGTCAGCGGCGGCACGGCGTCGAGCTCGTACACCACGCCGTCGACGCGGGCGCGCACGAAGCCCTGCGCGCGCATCTGCTCGAACACCTGCACGTGCTCGCCCTTGCGCTCGCGGATCACCGGGGCCAGCAGCATGAAGCGCTTGTCCGGGTCCAGCGCCAGGGTGGCGTCCACCATCTGGCTCACCGTCTGCGCTTCCAGCGGGATGCCGTGGTCCGGGCAGCGCGGCGTGCCGACGCGGGCGTACAGCAGGCGCAGATAGTCGTAGACCTCGGTGATCGTGCCCACGGTGGAGCGCGGGTTGTGCGAGGTGGACTTCTGCTCGATCGAGATGGCCGGGGACAGGCCTTCGATATGGTCGACGTCCGGCTTCTCCATCATCGAGAGGAACTGCCGGGCGTAGGCCGAGAGGGACTCGACGTAGCGGCGCTGGCCTTCCGCATAGATGGTGTCGAAGGCGAGCGAGGATTTGCCGGAACCGGACAGGCCGGTGATCACGATCAACTGGTCGCGGGGCAGATCCAGGTCGATGTTCTTGAGGTTGTGCGTGCGCGCGCCGCGGATGCGGATGGTGTCCATTGAACGCCGGGGAGAAGTCAGGTGGAGGGGGAAAAACTGTACTATACCAAACTCGCCAGGTTAGTTATTGCTGCTGGCGAGGTCGGAGAGGAATCCGAGGGAAGCCCTGAAATTGGGGCCCCATCAAAGTGTTAACAAGTGGCTTGGCTTAATAAGCGTTTTGGCCGCAAGGCCGATACAGCGAGACCAGTACACATGCGCAAGTGGAAAGGATGGGGGCTCTCCCTGGCGCTGGTGGCATCGATGGGCACGGCCTCGGCCGCGACCCAGCCCAGCGAGGAACAGGTGCGCCAGCTGATGGACGTGGTGGGGGTGGGCAAGATGCTCAGCCAGATGAACAGCCAGGCGGTGACGGTGATGCAGCAGTCGCTGCCGTGCATCCCGGCCAGCTACTGGCAGGGCTATATGGATACGAACGGCACCCAGCAGTTCATCGGACGCCTGGTGCCGATCTACCAGCGGCATTTCAGCGCCGACGAGATCGACGGGATGCTGAAGTTCTACCGCTCGCCGCTGGGCCAGAAGGTGATCACCGAGATGCCTACCACCATGGGCGAGGCCAACCAGGCCGGCCTGCAGTGGAGCAAGGAGCGCAGCGACCAGATGATCGCCGAGCTCAAGCAGAAGGGCAGCCTGGATACCAGCGGGCGCTGCCCGGCGGAGCATGGGGCGGCGGCCACGGGTGTGGCGGCAGGCGCCGCGGCAGCCGGGCTGGCAGGCGCGAACAGCGCCGACGATGAGGACGAGGCCCAGAGCGAGGCGGCTCCGGCCAAGAAGGCGGCGCCGGCGAGCAAGGCGAAGTCCAAGGCGTCGACCAAGTCGAAGAGCCCGGCCAAGAAAGCGCCGGCCAAGAAGGCGCCCGCGAAGACCACGGCCAAGCCGGCGGCGACCACTCCGTCGAAGACGGCGCCGGCCAAGCCGGCAACCGATACGAAGACCACGCCCGCCCAGTAAGGCGGTGCCCGCCGGGGCGGAAAAATGCCCTGGCGGGCAAAGCGCGGGATCGTAAGCTGCCGCCGCGCCTCTGTTTCATTGCGTCCCAAAGCTCGTTCAGCTTTCGAAAGACCTTGCTGAATGAGTGTCGACCATTACCCCTCGGGCGGCGCCTGCGACCGCTCCGCAACGGTGTTCCCCGCTCCTAAGCTGAGGCCGCCGTTCTTTGCGGTTACCACCGAAGGCGAAGGAGACAGGGGCATGCGTAGATGGATGAGCTTGGCGGGCGTGGCACTGGTGTCGACGCTCGGGCTGGCCGGATGCCAGCGGACGATCAGCGTGCTGTACCGGACCGAGCCGGGCGGGGCGACGATTGAGACCGTGGACGGAGGCCTGGTGGGGCGTGGCCTGGGCGAGCGCCGCTTCACGATCGACGACGATGCCTGGAAAAACGGCCAGCGCTGCGTCCCCACCGGGACCGTGACGGCGCGCTGGATCAGCGGCGCGCAGATGCAGCAGTCCGAGAACATCTGCCTGCCGGACGACCAGGGCACGATCCTGGCGTACTCCGTGGTCCGGGTGCTGCATCGCCCCACCGGCGCCCCGGACCTGGCGCTGGACCTCAACTACGCCAGCGAGGTCGCCCAGCAAGAGGTGGCACAGCAGCAGGCCGCCGCGCAGGAGGCCTCGGCCCGGGCGGAGCAGACCGCGGCCGATGCCCGCCTGGAGCGCGCCGAAGCCAGGCGGCTGGAGGCCGAGGCTGAGCTGGAACGGGCCAAGCACCGCCACCACGATTGACGGGTGGCTATCGGCTGCTGGCTATCGGATTGATCCTTGGGATTTTTTTGGTTATGATCGCCGGCTCGCGCAAGCGAGAACACCCAAGAGAATAACGACAGAAGGGATAATCCCATGAGTTATGCAGTCATCAAGACCGGCGGCAAGCAGTACCGCGTACAGCAGGGCGACGTCCTGCGCGTGGAGCTGCTGAACGCCGAAGAAGGCGCCAGCGTGAAGTTCGACGAAGTGCTGCTGGTCGGTTCGGGCGAGACCATCACCGTCGGTGCGCCGACCGTGACCGGTGCCACCGTCTCCGCCACCGTGCGCAAGCATGGCCGCGCCGATAAGGTCCGCATCATCAAGTTCCGCCGCCGCAAGCACCACAAGAAGCAGCAGGGACATCGTCAGCATTTCACCGAAGTCGAGATCACGGGCATCAACGCCTGATCCGCCAATCTGGAGTAATCAGTCATGGCACATAAGAAAGGCGTAGGTTCGTCGCGCAACGGTCGCGATTCGAACCCGAAGTATCTCGGCGTGAAGATCTACGGTGGCCAGGCCATCGAGGCCGGCAACATCATCGTGCGTCAGCGCGGCACCAAGTTCCACCCCGGTACCGGCGTGGGCCTCGGCCGCGACCACACCCTGTTCGCGCTGGTCGACGGCACGGTCGAGTTCAAGACCCGTGGCGAGAAGAACCGCAAGTACGTGAACGTCGTCCAGGGCTGAGCCCGGCCGATGCATCGCAAGAGCCCCGCTTCGGCGGGGCTTTTGTTTTCTGAGGGCAGGGAAGCGGATTTAAGAAGGCGCCGAACAGCGCGCCGCCGGCTTCCCTATATGATGCGCTGTGGCGCGTCTGTTCCTCGTCTCCCTTCCTGTTCGCGATCCCTTCCCATGAAATTTGTCGACGAAGCCATCATCAAGGTCCTGGCCGGTGACGGCGGCAACGGATGCATCAGCTTCCGTCGCGAAAAATTCATTCCCTTCGGCGGTCCCGACGGCGGCGACGGCGGCAGCGGCGGCTCCGTGTGGCTGGTGGCCGACGAAGGCCTCAACACCCTAGTCGACTTCCGCCACCAGCGCGCGTTCAAGGCGCAGCGCGGCGAGAACGGCATGGGCAGCGACATGTACGGCAAGGGCGGCGGCGACACCGAGGTCCGCGTGCCGATCGGCACCGTGGTCACCAATGTCGACACCGACGAAATCATCGGCGACCTCACCGAGCACGGCCAGCGCCTGCTGGTGGCGCAGGGCGGCAAGGGCGGCCTGGGCAATATCCATTTCAAGAGCTCGGTGAACCGCGCGCCGCGCAAGTCCACGCCCGGCACCCCGGGCGAGGTGCGCGAGCTGAAGCTGGAGCTGAAGCTGCTCGCCGACGTGGGCCTGCTCGGCTTCCCGAACGCCGGCAAGTCCACCTTTATCCGCGCCGTGTCGGCAGCGACGCCGCGCGTGGCGGACTATCCGTTCACCACGCTGCACCCGAACCTGGGCGTGGTCAGCCTGGGCCCGGACCAGAGCTTCGTGATCGCCGACATCCCCGGCCTGATCGAGGGCGCCGCCGAAGGCGTCGGCCTGGGCATCCAGTTCCTGCGCCACGTCGCGCGCACGCGCCTGCTGCTGCATCTGGTAGATATCGCGCCGATCGACGGCTCCGACGTGGTCGAGCAGGTGCGCGCCATCGAGCACGAGCTGGAGAAGTTCGACGCCGAACTGCTCGACCGCCCGCGCTGGCTGGTGCTGAACAAGGCCGACGTGCTGCCGGAAGACGAGCGCCAGGCGGTGGCCGAGGACATCGTCCAGCGCCTGGGCTGGACCCAGCCCTGGTTCCTGGTCTCGGCGATCGCGCGCGACAACACCTTGCCGGTGTGCCAGCAGATCCAGCGCTTCTTCGAGGCGCAGCGCGAGGCGCGCGAAGGCCGCACCGACATGCTGCCGGGCGACGTGCGCCTGCGCGGGGAAGCGCCGCGCGATTGAGCGGGCGCGCCGCGCCCGCCCGTCCCGCCGTCTTCCGCGCCGCCAGGAGCAACTCTCACGCATGAAGCTGCAAGCCCGCATCGCCGGCTACCGCCGGCTGCGCGAACAAGCCCTATGGCGGCTGCTGGCCGCCGACCACGCTCCCGAACTGATCGGCCTGCTGCAGTCGCTGCTGCAGGACGGGGAGCGCCGGTTGCCCGCTTCGGCGCTGCACGAGCGCCTGCAGGACCACCTCGACACCATCAACGCCTCCGAGCTGCCCACCGAGCTGCCGCGTACCGCGCAGGCTTATGTGGCGCACTGGCTGGCGCAGGGGTATCTCGAACGCCGCCTGCCGGAAGGTTCGAGCGAAGAGGAATACGAGTTGTCGGCGCAGGCCACCCAGGCCGTGCGTTTTATCGCCGGGCTGCATTCGCCGCGCCAGGCCGCCACCGAAAGCCGCCTCTCGCTGGTGATCCAGCAGCTGGTGCAGCTGGCCGAGCAGACCGAGACCGATCCCACCGCGCGCCTGGACAGCCTGCTCGCCGAACGCGCGCGCCTGGATGCCGAGATCGAGCGCGTGAAGAGCGGCAAGCTCGACACCGTCGGCGGCCAGCGCGCGCTGGAGCGCACCCGCGAAGTGATCCAGCTTGCCGATGAGCTGGCCGAGGACTTCCGCCGCGTGCGCGAGGATTTCGAACGCCTCAACCGCGAATTCCGCGAGCGCATCATCGACGACGAAGGCCAGCGCGGCGATCTGCTCGACCGGTTGTTCGAAGGCGTGGACGTGATCGCCGGCAGCGAGGCCGGCCGCAGCTTCGGCGCGTTCTGGAAACTGCTCAACGACGTCGAACAGAGCAACCAGCTCGACGCCGCGATGGAGACCGTGCTGTCGCGCGGCTTCTCCCGCCGCCTGCAGCGCGAGGAACGCCAGCTCCTGCGCGGCTTCACCCGCGTGATGCTGGAGCGCGGTGGCCAGGTGCACGACGTGATGCAGCATTTCGCGCGCAGCCTGCGCGGCTTCGTGCAGAGCCGCGGCTATCTGGAACAGCGCCGCTTGAATCAATTGCTGAAGCAGGCGCAGGCCGAAGCGCTGCAGCTGCGCGACGAAGTCGGCGCGCACCGGCGCCTGCCGCGCGAACTGCCGCTGACCGGTGCGCGGCTGCGCTCGCCGGCGCAATGGCGCCTGCACGATCCGCGGCAGGCACGCGTCGACGGGCGCATCGATCTTTCCGGCGGCGCGGCGATTTCGCTGGACAGCGTCGGCGAGCTGGTGGCGCAGTCGGAAATCAATTTCCGTGGCCTGCGCCGCGACCTGCACGAACTGCTGCGCGAGAAGCCGCAGTTGTCGATCGGCGAAGTGCTCGCCGCGCGCCCGGCCGAACAGGGCCTGGGCAGCATCATCGGCTACCTGTCGCTGGCCACGCGCCACGGCGTGGTGGCCGAAGGCGAGCTGGAAGAAGTGTCGTGGCAGGGCGGCGACGGGCAATGGCGCCAGGCCCGCGTGCCCCTGGTGTGGTTCCTCAGAGAGAAACGCCATGAATTTGCATGAAGACATCGAGTCGGCCGTGACGATGCCGGCCGTGCAGGACGCGACCGCCAAGGGCGCGCTGTTCGACGGCGACACCGGCGTCCTGCCGCTGGAGGTGCGCCGCGTGCTGTGCCAGCTGCTGGCCGGCCCCAGCATCGATGCCGGCCGCCACGCCGCGCTGTGGCCGGTGCTGCTGCGCTACGAGGCCACCTTGCATTCGCAGCTGTGCGAGCTGTTCCTGCAGCTGGTGATCGACCGCGAGGCCGGCGTCGCCTTCGTGCGCCAGGCCGATACCGGCGAGCTGGATACGCCGGTGCTGCTGCGCTCGCTGCCGCTGACCTTTATCGACACCGTGCTGCTGCTGCATCTGCGCCAGCAGTTGCTGGAAGGCGAGGCGCAGGGGCGTCGCGCGGTGGTGGAAGAGGGCGCGCTGGTCGACGCGCTGTCGGTCTACGAAAAGAATTTCTCCACCGACCGCGCCGGCTTTGCGAAACGCGTGGCCGCGGCGATCGGCAAGATGCGCGAAAGCCACGTGCTGGAACGCCTGCGCGGCAGCGAGGATCGCTACGAAGTGTCGCCGACCTTGAAGCTGCTGTTCTCGGCCGAGGACGTGCAGGCGCTGACCCAGGTGTATCGCGAGCTGCGCGGCGCGAACGTGGTGCTGCAGGAGGGTGCGGATGAGCAGTAAGGGCAAGGCGCCGGCGAACAGCGCCGGCAGCGGCAAGAAGACCGCGAAGCCGGTGGTGAAGGACGCGAAGGCGCCGAAGGCGAAGACGGTTGCCGCAGGCAAGCCATCCGCCGCCAAGCCATCGCCGGCGAAGACGAAAGCCGCCAAGCCGGCCGCCATCGTCGAACTGTCGAGCGCAGCCCTCGCGCCCGCAGCGGAAGCGACGCCGGGCGTCGAATCTCCCGCGCGTCCGTCCAAGGCCAAGGCCACGCGTCCGGCCGCCTCTTCGCTGTTTCTCTCCGACCTGCCCGACCCGCGCGACGAACAGTTCCGCATGCGCCGCCTGCAGGTCTTCAACTGGGGCACCTTCAGCGGCCTGGTCGATATTCCGATCGCCGAAAAGGGTTTCCTGTTCGTCGGCCGCTCCGGCTCCGGCAAGTCGACCTTGCTCGATGCGATGTCGGCCCTGCTGGTACCGCCCAGCCTGGTCGATTTCAACGCCGCCGCGCGCGAAGCGGATCGCAGCGGCCGTGACCGCAGCCTCGCCTCGTACGTGCGCGGCGCCTGGGCCGACCAGCACGACAGCGACTCGGGCGAGATCGCCACCCAGTACCTGCGCAAGGGCACCACCTGGTCCGCGCTGGCGATGGAGTACCGCAATGCGCTGGGCGAGACGGTCTCGCTGATCCGCCTGTTCTGGATCGCCGGCAACGGCTCCGCGGCGGCCGATGTGCGCAAGCACTACATGGTCACCGAGCGCGGCTTCGATATCGCCAAGGACATGGACGGCTTCGATCTGGACCTGCGCCGCCTCAAGGCCAGGCTGGGCGAGGACGTGCACCATTTCGACGCCTTTGCCGGCTATGCGGAACGCTTCCGCCGCCTGCTCGGCATCCAGAACGATATGGCGCTGAAGCTGCTGCACAAGACGCAGTCGGCCAAGAACCTCGGCGACCTCAATCATTTCCTGCGCAGCTTCATGCTGGAGGAGCCGGAAACCTTCGGTGCGGCCGACCGCCTGGTGGCGGATTTCGCCGAGCTCGATGCCGCGCACAAGTCGGTGGTGATCGCGCGCGAACAGGTGCAGACGCTGGCGCCGGCGCGCCAGTCCCACGACGAACTGCAGGCGTTGCGCCGCCAGACCAGCGCGCTGCGCGAGCAGCAGCAGGGCGTGGACCTGTTCCGCGAACAGCGCCGCCTGCGCCTGCTGGACGATCGCCGCACCGAGCTGGACGTACTGGCGCAGGGGCTGGAAGGCGAGCAGGCCCAGCGCAAGCAGGGGCTGGAGAACCACGACCAGCGCCTGGCCGATATGGAGCGGCAGCGCCGCGAGCAGGGCGGCGACGCGGTCGACCAGCTCGAGCGCGAACGCGGCCAGGTGCAGCGCGAACGCGACGAACGCCTGCGCCGCCGCGACAAGCTGGACGCCGCCTGCCGCGAACTGGGCTGGACCCTGCCGGGCACCGCGCGCGCGCTGGCCGAGCTGGCAGGGCAGGCGCGCGAGCTGGTCAGCGGCGTGCGCAGCCAGGGCGGCGTGCTGGAAGACCAGATGGACGCGATCAAGCGCGACAGCGGCCAGGCCGCGCAGCGCTTCGCCACCGTGCGCGCGGAAATCGACGCGCTGAAGAAACATCCGTCGAATATTCCGGCGCCGATCCAGGCCATGCGCGCGCGGCTGTGCGAGGAGCTGGGCTGGTCCGAGAACGCCGTGCCGTTCGCCGGCGAGCTGCTGCAGGTGAAGGATGAATTCGCCGCCTGGCGCGGCGCGATCGAGCGCGTGCTGCACGGCTTCGCGTTGTCGCTGCTGGTCGACGAGCAGCAGTACGCGGCGGTGGCGGCCTGGATCAACAAGACCCATCTGGGCGGCAAGCTGGTGTATTACCGCGTCGGCCGCGTGGAAGCGTTCGGGCAGCGCAAGCCGGATGGCCGTTCGCTGGTGCACCGGCTGGAGCTGCGCGATCACGCGCATCGCGGCTGGCTGCAGGCGGAGCTGGCGCGCCGCTTCGATTACGCCTGCGTGGACAATGCCGCGGCGCTGCGCCAGGCCGACCGCGCGATCACGCGCGAAGGCCAGGTCAAGCATCCCGGCGACCGCTACGAGAAGGACGATCGCCGCGCCGTCGATGACCGCCGCCACTGGGTGCTGGGCTTCGACAACCGCGACAAGCTGGTGCTGTTCGAAAAGGAAGGCCTGGAGCTGGCGCAGGCGCTCGCGCGCACGGGCGAAGCGCTGGCCGGGCTGAAGGCGCAGCGCGAGCGCGAAGGCGACCGCCGCGTCGCCGCCGCCGCATTTACCGGCATCGAATGGGAAGAAATCGATATCGCGCCGAAGCTGCAGCGCCTCGCGGATATCGAGGATCAGCTGCGGCAGTTGAACGAGGGCGACGAAGGACTCAACGAACTCGGCCGCCGCCTGGAAACCGAGCGCGCGGCGCGCCAGAAAGCCGCCAAGGCCTACGAGGAAACCGCCGCCGAGCGCATCGCCGTGGAGCGCGAACGCCGCGCCCTGGAGACCCAGCGCGAAGCCTGTGCGATCCGTGCCGGCGTGGCCGCGCTGACGCCGCTGCAGCAGGAAGGCCTGCAGGCCCGCCTGCCGGTGCAGCCGGTGCTGTCGCTGGACAATATCGACAGCCAGTTCCGCGCATTGGAACGCTCCCTGCACGACGTGCTGGACGAACAGGCCGAGCGCGACCACCGCCTGGTGCAGGCGGTGGAGGAATGCTTCCGCGCGTTCTGCCGCCGCTGGCCGCAGGACAGCGCGGACTTCACCCCGCGCCTGGATTCCGCCGAAGGCTTCCTGGCCCGGCTGCGGCGCCTGGAACTGGATGGCCTGCCCAAGCACGAGGCGCGCTTCTTCGAGCTGCTGCAGAGCCAGAGCAAGCAGGACCTGCTGGTGCTGCAGAAGCATATGACCGAGGCGCGCAAGTCGATCGGCCAGCGCATGGAAGAGGTCAACGAAAGCCTGGAGCGCGTGCCGTTCAACCGCGGCACCTTGCTGCAGATCGAGGTCGGCGATCGCGGCCTGCAGGAAGTGCGCGATTTCCAGGCCCAGCTGCGCGAGGTGCTGATGCAGCATCCCACCGAGGACCGCGAACGCGCCGAGGCGCAGTTCGCCGTGCTGCGCCAGCTGGTCGAGCGGCTGGGCGCCACCGATCCGGAACTGCGCCGCTGGCGCGAGCAGGTGCTGGACGTGCGCCTGCATGTGGAATTCATCGGCGTGGAAATCGAGGTGGAGACGCGCCGCCAGGTCGAGGTGTACCGCAGCGGCGCGGGCAAGTCCGGCGGCCAGCGGCAGAAGCTGGCCACCACCTGCCTGGCGGCGGCGCTGCGCTACCAGCTGGGCGGCGACGATGGCCACCTGCCGCGCTATGCGCCGGTGGTGCTGGACGAGGCGTTCGACAAGGCCGACAACGAATTCACCGCGCTGGCGATGAATATCTTCGAGAACTTCGGCTTCCAGATGGTGGTGGCCACGCCGCTGAAATCGGTGATGACGCTGGAGCCGTTTATCGGCGGCGCCTGTTTCGTCGATATCAATGGCCGCCACGACTCGGGCGTGCTGCTGATCGAGTACGACGCACAGGAGCGGCGGCTGGCGTTGCCGGAGAGGGCGCGTGAGGTTGTGGCGTAGCGGGCCACAACGCGCCGTCATCCCAGCGAAAGCTGGGATCCAGAGCCTTTGCTGGCCCGAAGTCGCTGGATCCCAGCTTTCGCTGGGATGACGGCGCTGGGTTGGCGTGGTTGTTCAGGCAAGACAAAAAGGCCGGCTTCCGCCGGCTCGATCTTCATCAGTAAAGAAAAAGGCCGGCTTCCGCCGGCGCGCTCTTCATCAGTAAAGAAAAAGGCCGGCTTCCGCCGGCGCGCTCTTCATCAGTAAAGAAAAAGGCCGGCTTCCGCCGGCCTTTTCGACAACCCGAATCCCGCAGGAAGCCGGCTTACGCCAGCTCGCGGATCTTCGCGTTGAGGCGGCTCTTGTGGCGAGCAGCCTTGTTCTTGTGGATCAGGCCGCGGGCGGCGTAGCGATCCATCACCGGCTGGGCGCTGGCGAAAGCCTCGATGGCGGCAGCCTTGTTCTTGTCCTCGATGGCCTTGACGACCTTCTTGAGGGCGGTGCGCACCATGGAACGGGCGCTGACGTTGCGCAGGCGGCGCTGCTCGGACTGGCGCGCGCGCTTCTTCGCGGACTTGATGTTGGCCAAGGTAGA
>Ga0207667_10001075_pt1 | contig 34658 bp, 32 predicted proteins | sample KBSCornC52_FD_184301 | JGI IMG/M metagenome (GOLD analysis project Ga0207667, IMG submission 184301) | Corn rhizosphere microbial communities from Kellogg Biological Station, Michigan, USA - KBS Corn C5-2 (SPAdes) (version 2) | ecosystem: Host-associated > Plants > Roots > Rhizosphere > Soil ...
CGCTCTATGTCGTTTATCCAGATGGCGAAGGTGAGCCCGAGGTGTTGCCGCAATTGCTCACCCCCGACATTGTGCAAACGGCATTGGAGCGAGCAGCCAAACCCGACCGCGTGGCGCACTCGCTACCGTAATGTTACTGGCGGATGCCGTACGCTAAGTTCCACTGACCTCAGGAGGCCTTATGGTTCGCGCAATTGCATCTGCCTTCGCACTTCTGCTCGCCGCATCCCAATGGGCGCATGCCGATGCCAAGATCGGACAACCCGCCCCATCGTTTACCGCGACGGATGCCAACGGCAAAACCGTTTCGCTCGCCGATTTCAAAGGCAAAACGGTGGTGCTCGAGTGGAACAATCCCGAATGCCCGTTCGTGCGCAAGCACTATTCCGGCAACATGCAACAGCAACAGGCTGCAGCGAGAGCGCAGAACGTCGTGTGGCTGACGGTCAATTCTTCCGCTGCAGGCAAGCAAGGACATTTGGACGGCGAGAGCGCAAGGGTGCTGATCGCCAAGACAGGCGCCAAGCAGACGGATTACTTGCTCGATGCGGAGGGTGCCATCGGGCGTGAATACGGCGCAAAAACCACGCCTCACCTGTTCGTGATCGATACGAATGGAGTCCTCAGATACAACGGCGCCATCGATTCCATTGCCAGCACCGATGTGAGCGATATCGCCAAAGCCACGCAGTATGTGCCGGCGGCGCTCGCCGATTTGCAAGCCGGCCGTGAAGTGAAAGTAGCGACCTCGAAACCGTATGGTTGCAGCGTAAAGTATTGATAGCCCGCGCGCGGTGCGCGCTTTGGCTAGCATGCTAGCTAGCCAGCCAGCTAGTCCCCTATCATTCCCCGTTCGTTGCAGCACGCACGCTCGGGGATGTATGAAAAAAATTCTGTGGTTGCTGATCGCGGTGGTGGGGGCGCTGGCATTGGGTGGTGTGGCCGTGCATCGCGGCGAGTCCATCAATGCAATGTGGCTCGTCGTGGCCGCAGTCTGTATTTATTTACTCGCCTATCGTTTCTACAGCGCTTGGATAGCCGCGCGCATTCTCGCTGTCGACGCCACCCGCGCCACGCCTGCGGAACGATTCAACAACGGTAGAGATTTCGTTCCCACGCACAAGTGGATCGTGTTCGGCCATCACTTCGCCGCCATTGCGGGGCCGGGTCCGCTCGTCGGGCCGACACTTGCAGCACAGTTCGGTTATCTCCCTGGAGCGCTGTGGATATTGGTCGGCGCTGTCGTGGGCGGCTGCGTGCAGGACATGTGCGTGCTGCTGCTGTCGATTCGACGCGATGGCCGCAGCCTCGGCCAAATGGCTCGCGACGAGCTGGGTCCCGTAGGCGGGCACGCAGCCATGATCGGCACGCTCATCATCATGATCATTCTGATCGCCGTGCTCGGGCTCGTCGTCGTGAATGCGATGAAACACAGTCCGTGGGCCACGAGCACTGTGTTTGCAACGATTCCCATCGCTATGTTGGTGGGGGTCTATTTGCGCGGAATACGCCCGGGTCGCGTGTTGGAAGCGTCATTACTCGGCTTTGCGTTACTGTTGTTCGCTGTGATCGGCGGCGGCTGGATCGATCACAGCAGCGGCCTGCGCGAGTGGTTCGACTTCGAAGGTCTCACGCTGGCATGGTTCGTCATCGGCTACGGATTGATTGCAGCGATCTTGCCGGTGTGGTTGCTGCTCGCACCGCGCGACTATCTCTCCACCTTTCTCAAGATCGGCACCATTCTGTTGCTTGCGATCGCCGTCGTCGTCATGCATCCGGACTTGAAGATGCCGGCCTTCACTCCTTTCGTCGATGGCAACGGGCCGGTGTTCGCCGGCAAAATCTTTCCGTTTCTGTTCATCACCATCGCATGCGGTGTGATTTCCGGATTCCACGCATTGGTGGCGAGCGGTACCACGCCCAAGTTGATTTCGACCGAAGCCGATGTGCGCTTGGTGGGCTACGGCAGCATGATGCTCGAATCGCTCGTGGCAGTGATGGCGCTGGTCGCGGCAACGTTGCTCGATCCCGGTGTTTATTTTGCGATCAACAGTCCTGCAGGCATCGTGGGCGCAAGCGCTGAAGCTGCGGTGAGCACCATTTCGTCATGGGGCTTTCCAGTGACGGTCGAACAGATGCAAGCGCTGGCGAAGGAAATGGGCGAGGCCACGCTGTTCGCGCGAACCGGCGGTGCGCCTTCGTTGGCCGTCGGACTCGCGAGCATTTTGTCTTCGGCCTTCGGCGAGGGATTGCTCGCGATTTGGTATCACTTCGCCATCATGTTCGAAGCCATTTTCATCCTGACCACGCTCGACGCCGGCACGCGCGTCGGACGCTTCATGTTGCAGGACTTTCTCGGACATGCATGGGAGCCGCTGGGCCGCACGTCGTCCTATCCGTCGACTGTCTTGGCGAGTAGCTTGGTCGTCGCCGGATGGGGTTATTTTCTCTATATCGGCGTCATCGATCCGAACGGCGGCGTGAATATCCTTTGGCCGTTATTCGGCATTGCGAACCAAATGCTGGCGGCCATCGCGCTCTGCGTGATCACCGGCACGATCGTGAAACAAGGCAAGGCGCGTTACGCACTGGTGAGTGCCGTGCCGCTCGTTTGGTTGACGGTGGTCACGAGCGTTGCCGCATGGCAGAAGATTTTCTCGACCGATGTCCGGCTCGGTTTGCTGGCGGCTGCAAATGATTTTGCGACCAAACTTGCAGCAGGCACGTTGCCACCCAAACAAGCGCTGGTTGCGCCGCAGCTCATCTTCAATCAGAAGCTGGATGCAGTGCTTACTGCGTTTCTAACTCTCGTGATGTGGATCATCGTATTGGATACCGCGCGCGTGTGCTGGCGCGTGCTGAAGGGATTGTCGGTATTACCTTCCTCGGAGTCGCGCTATGTCGCAGCGCGCGCAGGATGACGTATGAAACAGCTACTGCGGTTTTGGAAATTCTTTCAGGCACTCACGCGTGACGATGCCTATGAGCGCTATTGCGAGCATCACCGCGCGTGCCACGCCGATGCTGCGCCCCTAAATCGAAGAGCGTTCTATCTCGCCGAGCAAGAAAGGAAGTGGAGCGGGGTGAAGAGGTGTTGTTGATTGCGTAGGAGTTAGGGGTTAGTTGTTAGGAGTTAGTCCAGAACTGCGCAGCGGTTTGTCGATATCGCAAACCCTCTTACTAACCCCTAACTCCTAACCGCTAACTCCTCTCATCACGCTCCCACGTGGTGCGTACCTTCGCGTCCTTGCTCACTCCCAGGGCGATCGCATAGAAATTTGCCGCCAAGTCTTCCTTGTGCAGACGATGGTGGCACAATGGCCGCTTGTGTGCGCTTCGGGTCGAACCATCGAATCATGTCGGCTGTCTCTGCATGCGAGAGCTCGTGGAGTCCTGCGAAGGGGCATCCGCATCTCGTCTTCATGCCGCAAGCACCGCAGCCGCAGTTCTTCTTATGGGGTGAGAACCATAGGGGATGTTCGCTGCATTGTCTGGGCGCAGCGACGCGGCGCTGGATCATCGACGAAGAATTGCAAACGCGTGAAGTCGTCGGCGTTGCGCTGCCCCTGCTAGAAGCCGTACCGCGCCTTGCACTTATGGCGCAAGATGAGTTGCAAAACGCAAGTGCGTCTGTGGCGTTGTGGAGCCGTGCAGCCAAGTTGGCACTCGATCTCGTCGCGCGTGAGCGACTCGTGCCTCGAACGGTGACTTGCGAAGGTCACGTAGAAGCGCGTTTCGCAGTGGCGCTCGGCATGCCTGAAGACAGTGAGCGCGTTTCGCAGCTTGCGAAATCGATGCCGCTTGCGGCGCATGCGGTGCCGATCTCAAATAAACGCGGTGCGGTGACTGATGCGACGGAAGTGTGGGCTCCCGAGTCGCTGCTGCGTTGTTTCCTCGATACGACTGCCGATGCGCTCGTGCGAGCTGCCGTTGCACCCACGCGTGTGCGCTCGCGTGGGATGAAGACGAAGAATTCCGCAGCCGAGTCGTGGCCAGCGCGTTGGATTGCAGCATTGAGCGGCACGGATGCGACGTTCGTCACCGAAGGATTTCAAGAACGCACGCTCATTGAAGATCTCGATACGTGGAGTCGCCCTGCGCTGGGTTCGGATCCGAATGCGCCGCGTGTTTGTTTTCGCTTGGAACTTCCGGAGGACGACAGCCGCGGCGCCAAGAGTCGTTTCAAGCTGCGGTTTCTGTTGCAAGCTGCCGCTGATCCGAGTCTGCTGATTCCCGCAGCCGACATCTATGCGAGTGGCGATACCGCGCTCAAACCTTTTTGCGTGACGCGGCGTGTAGCCGAAGAGCGCTTGCTGCACGCGCTTGCGATTGCGCAGCGTTTCTACCCTCCCATAGAAGCAGCGTTGCGCACATCGCTGCCCGACGCTATCGATCTCACGCCCGATCTCGCTTGGACGTTTATTGCCGATGTCGCGGCCTCTCTCACGGAAGCAGGCATCGTCGTGATGCTGCCGGCCGAACTCACTCGCAACGGTCAACGCCGGCTCAAATTGCGTATGAGAGTGGGCAATAAGAGCAGTACGTCTAGTGCTTCCAGTGGCGGTGCAAATGTAAGTCATGATGAGCTTGTAGCGTTCCGCTGGGAAGCCGAGATCGGCGGCGAAGCGCTGAGCGCTCGCGACCTGGAAGCCCTGGCGAAACTCAAAGCGCCATTGGTAAGACATCGCGGACGTTGGGTTGCCGTCGATCCGCGAGAACTTGAACACGCCAGAGTCTTACTTGCTCAAGGCGAAGGCCGCATGTCTCAGCATGCTGCGCTGGCCGCGGCGCTCGGCGATTCCATCCAACAGCCGGATTCGAACATCACCTCGGAAGTGGTGGCTGAAGGCGATCTCGCGCAATTACTCGAGCGCTTGCGTGCTGAACCCGAGCACGCAGCAGTTGTCGTTCCCGCGACTTTCAACGGTACATTGCGTCCGTATCAAATGTGCGGACTGGGCTGGCTCACGCAAATGGCGGAGTTGGGATTGGGTGCATGTCTCGCGGACGACATGGGACTCGGCAAAACCATCCAGTTGCTCGCGTTTCTCCTGCAACGATCGGATGCGAATGCGTTGCAAGGTCCGACGCTGCTCGTCTGTCCCACATCGGTCGTCGGTAATTGGCAGCGCGAGCTTGCACGGTTTGCGCCTACGCTGCCGACGGTGCCGCATTTTGGCGGGGAGCGTGCTCGTACCGCAGATGCGTTTGCAGCGTCCTTGTCCGGCACTGTTGTTATAACGACCTATGGCTTGCTGCGTCGTGATATCGATGTGCTCAAGGCAGTGCCGTGGACGAACGTGGTGCTCGACGAGGCGCAGAACATCAAGAATTCAGCTTCTCGCACCGCCCGGGCCGCGCGTGCTTTGCGAGCGCAATTCCGTGTCGCGCTCACCGGTACGCCGGTCGAGAATCGCTTGAGCGAGTTGTGGTCCATCTCGGAATTCTTGAACACGGGCTTGTTGGGCCCGCTCGAACCGTTCAGGCGCGATATCGCCATTCCGATCGAGCGCTACAACCGCGACGACATTGCCGAGAAATTGAAGCGAGTCGTGCGGCCGTTCATCTTGAGGCGTGTGAAAAGCGATCCGGCCATCATTCAGGATCTGCCGCCCAAACAAGAGATGAAAGTGTTCTGCACGCTGACGCGTGAACAGGCATCTTTGTATCAAGCAGCCATCGACGAATCGCTCGAAAGCATCGAAACATCGACCGGCATCGAGCGTCGCGGTCGAGTATTGGCGCTCATTACTGCGCTAAAGCAAATTTGCAATCACCCGACGCAGTACTTGCACGATTCGAGCGTTCTGGCGGGCCGCTCCGGCAAGCTTGCGCGCTTGTGCGAGATGATCGAAGAAGTGCTGGCTGCAGGAGACCGCGCGCTCATCTTCACGCAGTACCGTGCGATGGGAGAGAGGTTAGTGAGTGAGCTCGCGCGTGTGTTCGGTACGACAGTGGCCTTTCTACACGGCGGCGTGCCGAAAGAGGCGCGCGACAAAATGGTCGAACGCTTTCAGACAGACGGCGGCCCACGGTTGTTCGTGCTCTCGGTCAAAGCCGGCGGCACGGGTCTCAATCTCACGGCTGCGAATCATGTGTTTCACTACGATCGATGGTGGAACCCGGCGGTCGAGGATCAAGCCACCGACCGTGCGTATCGCATCGGCCAGCGGCGCTCGGTGCAAGTACACAAACTCATGTGCGCCGGAACGGTCGAAGAAAAAATCGATCGCTTGTTGGAAACGAAGCGCGATCTCGCCGATCGCATCGTGGGCGCCGGCGAGCAATGGATCACCGAGCTCGACAGTGCGAGCCTACGTGAATTGCTGTCGTTGGCTCCGGACGCGGCAATTGCTGCCGATGAAACGGACGAGAGCGAGACGCCGGCGCGCAAACCAAAACGCCTTCGCAAACGTGCATCGCGCGCGGGAGCCACGGTATGACACCCGACTGGCCCCGCAATGCGCCGAAACGACCGCCGCCTGAACGCGGTATCAAGGTCAAGAAAATCGGCGCGACTTGGTGGGGCCAACGGTGGCTCGAAGCACTCGAGCGATTGTCGCGCGACTATCTCAGTCGATTGGGCCGCGGGCGCGCTTATGCACGCGCGGGGCGCGTGCATGACTTGAAAGTAGAACCGGGCCTCGTTACGGCGCGCGTCACCGGTTCGGACGAAGAGCCCTATGAAGTGACATTGCGCATCGCGATGCTCGATTCCAAAACTTGGAATAGCGTGATCGCAAACATGAGCAAACAAGCGCTGTACACGGCGCAACTGCTCGCCGGACAAATGCCGCAGGAAATCGATCGAGTATTTCGTGCGTGCGGCGTGAGTTTGTTTCCTGCCAAACAGCGCGACATCGAAACGGATTGTTCTTGTCCCGACTGGGCCAATCCCTGTAAACACGTGGCCGCGACTCATTACGTGTTGGGCGAAGCCTTCGACAAAGATCCGTTTCTGTTGTTCGAATTACGCGGCCGAAACAAAGAGCAAGTACTCGCGGCGCTAAGCAATCGACGCGCCGGTCAGCGCGGCATGTCGGCTCGCGAGATTGCTCGCAAACGTACGGCGACTGCTGCAGCGAGCAAGCCGACGACGCCAAGCGTCTCTCTCGTCGGTAAATCGTCCGATGATTATGAAGCCCCGGCGAATGCATCGCCGAGTCTTTCGTTTCGAATCGAAGCGCCACCCGTTTCTGCCGCAGTCCTACGTCAGCTCGGTCCACCGCCCGCTTGGACAGCGGAACTCAGTCCCGCCGAACTCCTCGGTCCGTTATATGAGAAAGCGAGCGCATTGGCGCGGGAGTTGGCGGCAGCGGAGGGGAAGGAGTGCGATGGCGCGGATTGAGGGGGCGCGCGCTCGTCGGCAGGCAGATGAAGCGATAGCGCACGACAACTGAAAGCGCTAAATCCTTCGCGGTGTCGTGTACTCAAGCGAAACGCCGGTCCGCTGTCCGCAGCCAGAAAGAGGCGCAGTGCTTGTCTCTCCTCTGGCGGTCAACGTCAAACGTTCAACGACTCAGACAGCCGGTTCCCTCCTCCACGCAAGTGGGGGAGGGTTAGGGTGGGGGCGATCTCCGTAGCTTGCTGTGCTGATACCCATACGCCGCATAAATAGACATTCCCAACGCCGACCACCACGCGAGTCTCTTCCAAGTATCCGGCGGTAACACCAACATGCCGCCCAGGCAGACGATCACGCCCAGTGGAATCGTGAAGGGCGCCCAAGGTACGCGAAAAGTGCGCGGCATCTCCGGGTGAGTGTTGCGTAGAACGAGCACTGATGCACACACGCCGGCGAAAGCGAGTAGGGTGCCGATCGAGATGAGTTCGCCGAGCACGTCCAGAGGGAACAATCCCGCGATTGCGGCGGCGAATACCACCGTGGCGAGAGTAGCTACGTGGGGTGTTTTGTATTTGGGGTGGATGCGCCGCATCGTTGCAGGCAACAGTCCGTCTTTAGACATCGCCATCAAAATGCGCGGCTGACCCAGCAGCGACATCAGGATGACGGACGTCATGCCGATGACGGCGCCCACTTTTACGGGAATAGCGAGCCAGACGAGCTCTGGATGTAAGTCGAGCGCAACGGCTGCGGGCGCGGGTACGTCGAGCTGCGTATAGGACACCATGCCGGTCATGACTGCGGCCATGCTCGCGTAAAGAATGAGCGAGATGGCTAATGTTCCCAAGATGCCGAGCGGCACATCGCGCTGTGGCTGACGCGCTTCTTGCGTCGTCGTCGAGGCCGTGTCGAAGCCGATGTAGGAAAATAAAATAATCGCCGCACCTTGCAGCACTCCGCTCCAACCGAAGGCGCCGAACCTACCGGTGTTTGGAGGCATGTAAGGATGCCAATTCGCGGTATCGATGAAACGCAATCCCGCGGATACGAAGATGACGATGATGCCGCACTTGAGCAGCACCATTGCATTGTTGACGGTGGAGGATTCGCGCACGCCGATGTAGCACACCCATCCGAGCGCGATCACGATGAGTATTGCAGGCACATTCATCACAGCATCCGTCGCGCCGATCTCGCCGTTGGCCAATCGGCCGAATGGCGCGTTTACCAAGGCAGCGGGCAAATGCATACCCAGTCCCTGCTCGAGCAAATTGACCACGTATCCCGACCAGCTCACGGCCACGGCCGCGGCGGACATGAGGTATTCGAGAAGTAGATTCCAGCCGACGAACCAACCGATGCCCTCTCCGAGCGCCGCGTAGGTATACGTGTAGGCACTGCCGGACACTGGAATCATCGAGGATAATTCCGCATAACAGAGCGCGGTAATGCCGCAGCCGACGGCTGCAATGAGCAGCGACAACGTGAGCGCCGGCCCTGTATGTGTGGCCGCGACTGTGCCGGCGAGCGCGAAAATGCCGCTGCCGATGGTTGCGCCGAGACCGATGGAGGTGAGTGACCATGCACCCAAGACGCGTTTTAGACTTTGATCGCGGGCCTGATCGAGCGCCTGAGTCGCCGGCAATCGTGCAAAAACACCACGCAATACCTTCATGCAGAATTCCCGGTTCGTTTTTTGCGGCGTGCGCAAGTGTCGCACAGTTGTTTATGTGATAGCGCGCTGCACAGCTCTCATGACGAAACCGTTCGCCAACAGCTATTGGGTCGAGCCCGGGCGGCTGCTCGCGGGAGAATATCCCACGCCTGAACAACTGGACGCGCTCGTTGCCGCGCGGTTCACCACGTTCATCGATCTCACTCGTCCCGGTGAAATGTCGGCCTACGAAAGCCACGTGCGCAACCACGAGAGTGTCGTTTGTTTGCGTTTCGCGATTGTCGATCACGGCCTCCCGAGTTCGCCCGCAGTCGTTAGTCGCGCGTTGGATGCTATCGACGAGGCGCTTGCCGCAGGCCGCAATGTGTATGTTCATTGTCGTGCCGGCATCGGCCGCACGGGCATGATGATGGGCTGTTATTTGATTCGCCGCGGATACTCCGGTGAAGACGCTCTGCAGCGCTTGAACGTGTTGTGGCGCGAGTGCGGGCGCGCGCTGCGTTGGCCATGCGTTCCCGAAACGCTAGAACAGATTGCATTCGTGCAGAAGTGGTGCGAGCTCGAAACGAGTCGGCCTGAGCCTAGCGCACTTTCCATCCTCGATCGTTATCAAGGCGCGATGCTCGGGCTCGCACTCGGCGACGTACTCGGCTCGGCGCGCTCAAAAGGAGCGCGCGAGCACGTGCCGAACGCCGATGCGTTCCAAGAGAATTCGCCCGAGCTGCCACGAGGCGCGTGGACGGCGAATACAGCGATGACACTTTGCGTCGCGGAGAGCTTGTTGGCGTGCGGTACAGTGGATCTCGAAGATCATTTGATCCGCTATCTCCACTGGCAGCGCACGGGCGAACCTTCGAGCACCGGCGTCGCGCTCAACGTACCCGCAGAATTGGAACGCACGCTCGCGACTTGGCAATCGAGCCGCAAGCCGCTCAGCAGCTCGCACGATCCGAAAAAGCGCGATCCGCATACGCTGGCGCGCACGCTGCCGGTGGCGATGTATTTTGCAAGCGAGCCCACGCAGGTAATCGATCAAGCGGCCGAAGTATCGCGTGCGACGTTGCAATCGCCTCCCGTCTTGGATGCAGTGCGTGTATTCGGCGTTCTGTTGCTCGACGCTTTGCAGGGACGAGATAAGAGCGACATTCTCGAATTGGATAAAACACCCGCTGCGCATGCGTTGCGATCGCGATTCCTGAAAAGAGAAACACAGAAATTCTTGCTAGGAGGGTGGCGGCGTCTAACACACATGCCGAAAGAGGGAGATGCCCTGGGGCTCATGAGCGCAACCCTCCGTATCTTCGAACAGACTGAGGAGTTCGACGTTGGGCTTCTGGAAGCAGTGAGCGAGTCGCCGGTGCCGGCCCATGCCGGCGCAGTGTTCGGCGCTCTCGCGGGCGCCTATTACGGGCTCGCAGGAATACCGCCCGAATGGCGCGGGGTGGCTATCGGCGAACAGAAGCTCCTGACGGTAGCCGAGGCGTTGCTGAAGGAGTGAGCGGCTTGCGCCGCGGCGCTACTCCCGACATGCTCTTGTCCAGCAAACCAGCCAGCTAGCGAACCCGCTGACCAGCCAAGCCCAATGCCCAAACGTCCCCGCACAACTACTCGCCGGCGCAAGCCCCGCGAGCCTGCTTGGGTGCGGCTCTCCGATGATGAGTTGTTGGAACGGCGGTTCTGCGACTTGCGGTTGACGCTGCGGGACTCGTTCATGCATCCCTATCTGGAGCAATTGCAACAGGAGCTCGAGCGCCGCGGACTCAAATTCAAACCGCATGTGTGGCTGTCGGAGGAGTGGTTTTCCCCGGATGGCATTCCGGGCATCGCGCTGCCTTTTTACATTGCCCATCCGCGCCTCATGCAGCTCGAGCGCCGCCAGATGAACGAAGTGGAGGGCGGCAATGCTAATTGGCTGATGCGCATTTTGCGTCATGAAGCGGGGCACGCGATCGACAATGCGTTCCGTTTGCGCCGCCGCAAGGATTGGCGGCAAACCTTCGGACGCGCGTCGCGGCCGTATCCGCGCATCTATAAGCCGCGGCCGGCCAGCAAGCGCTTCGTGCTGCACTTGGGACATTGGTACGCGCAAAGCCATCCCACTGAAGACTTCGCCGAAACATTCGCGGTATGGTTGCAGCCGCGTTCGCGTTGGCGCTCGGACTACGAAGATTGGCCGGCGCTCAAAAAGCTCGAATACGTCGATGCGCTCATGAAAGACTTGGCCGGCCGGCGGCCGTTGGTGCGCTCGCGCGAGGTCATCGAGCCGCTGAGCGACAATCGCCGTACGTTGCTCAAACACTATCGCGAAAAGCTCGACCGCTATCAATTCGATGCCAAAGCTACGTACGATAGGCGCCTCAAGTTGGTGTTCGGGGTTCGCACCAATGAGCATAGACGACTCGCTGCGGCCACGCTCCTGCGCCGGGCCAGGCCGCAAATGATTCGCTGGCTGACACGCCGCACGCGGTTGCATCCGTACGTGATCTATCACGTCGTGCGCACAGTGGTGCAACGCTGCCGCGATCTCGACTTGGTCGTGATCGGCTCCAAGCGCGAGGCGACGCGTCGCGCGCTCGGCCTGATGGAAAGAATCATGATCGATGTGCTACGTCGCGACAGAGAAAAATACACACTATGAAGCCGCTACGTATCCTCGTGCTCGTGCACGAGACGCTCGTGCCGCCCGAGAGCCTGCAAGGATATTCGGAACGCGAGATCGACGAGTTTCGCACCGAGTATGACGTGGTCGAGTATCTAAAGAAGGCAGGGCATGAAGTTCGCGCGCTCGGCCTGGGCGACAATCTCACGGATCTGCGCGCGGCGATTACGGAATGGAAACCGGACATCGCCTTCAATTTGTTGGAAGAGTTCCAGGGCATCGTGAGCTACGACCAGCACGTGGTCGCATTTCTCGAACTGATGCGGCAGCCGTACACGGGCTGCAATCCGCGCGGCCTGCTCATCTCGCGCGACAAGGTGTTGTCGAAACAAATCCTCGCTTACCACCGCATTCAAACACCACGCTTTGCCGTATTCCGCAAAGGCAAGCGCTACAGAATTCCCGCGCGCCTCAAATATCCGCTGTTCGTGAAGTCCGTGACCGAAGACGCGTCGCTGGGTATTTCGCAAGCATCGGTGGTTCACGATGCGGCAAAACTGCGCGAACGCATCTCGTTCATTCACGAACAAACTCATTCCGATGCACTGGTCGAAGAATATGTCGAAGGTCGCGAATTCTACGTGGGCGTGATGGGCAACGAGCGCTTACGCACGTTTCCGGTGTGGGAGCTCGACTTCGGCACGTTGCCTGAAGTGATGGCCGGCATCGCGACCCGCAAAGTGAAATGGGATCGCCGTTATCAAGAGAAACACGGTATTCGTACCGCCGCCGCGCAGAGCTTGCCCGAAGGGATGGAGTCGTACTTCGACAGATTATCGAAGCGCATTTACCGCGCACTTTCATTGAGCGGTTATGCGCGCATGGATTTTCGCATGCGCGCCGATGGCGCTGTGTTTGTGCTCGAAGCGAATGCCAATCCGAACTTGAGTCATGACGAAGATTTCGCCGAGTCGGCGCGTGTTGCCGGCTTGGACTATGCGGGGCTGTTGGAGCAGCTCATTCGACTCGGCAGTAACTATCAGGCGGCGTGGCGGATGCATGAGGCGTGAGGATGGTGGTGGCGCTAAGTTCAGGCAGCACCCTTCGATAGTTTCTGTAGTGACCCTTCGCTGAGGGACTTACGTTGGGAGAGGTTTTCCCGACCGCCGTGAATCCGTCCATGGAGGCTCTCGCAAAAACATCCATGTTTTTGCGAGTCGGGAAAACCTCTCCCAACGCAAGTCCCTCCAGTGGCGCTTGAAAGCTTTTGTGGCAATCCATTGGAAACGATATCGAGTCTATCGAGCATCGAGCGCCGCATCATCAAATGTTGGTAGAGCCGGTGTCGGGGAGGGCTTTCCAGGGGCGTCAAAAACATGGATGTTTTTGCCGCAGGCTACAGGGATGTATTCACGCCGGCCCTGGAAAGCCCTCCCCGACATCGGCTCACAGACTCACAGAATGTTGCCACCACCCTAACGACAGCGACCTAACGTTGCCCCAACCACTCCTCCAACCACCGCTCCACCTCGTGATGCCACTGCAAACTGTTCGCAGGCTTGAGCACCCAATGATTTTCATCGGAGAAGATCAGCAAGCGGCTCTGAATGCCGCGCCGCTGTAGTGCTGTGAAAGCTGCAATGCCTTGCGTATAAGGCACGCGGTAATCGAGCTGTCCATGAATGAGCAGCATCGGCACGCGCCAGTCTTTGACGTGATTCACCGGATTGAATTGCTCGAAGTGCTCGGGAACTTCATATTGCGGGCCGCCGTGTTCCCATTCATCGAACCAGAGTTCTTCCGTCGTATAAGCCATTGAGCGGTTGTCGAAGATACCGTCGTGAGACACCAGACATTTGAACGGCTCCGACCAGTTGCCGGCGATCCAATCGATCATATAACCGCCATAGGAAGCGCCGAGCGCACAGACGCGATCCGCGTCGAGCCACGGAAATTTTTCGAGCGCCGCGGCCAACCCTTTCTGCAAGTCTTCGACGGGCTTACCGCCCCAATCGCCTGAGATGGAATCCGTGAATGCTTGGCCGTAACCCGTCGAGCCGTGAAAATCGATGAAGATGCTTGCATATCCGGCCCCAGCATAGGTCTGCGGGTTCCATCGATAGCTCCAAGCATTGCTGAAGGAACTTTGGGGACCGCCGTGAATGATGAATGCGACCGGATATTTTTTTCCTTGTACGTATCCGGAGGGTTTCATCACATAGCCGTAGACAGTCTCGTCATTCGCGCCGGCGAACGTGAACTGTTCGGGAATGCCGAAGCGACGCGCTGCGAGCATTTCTGCGTTCATGTCTGCAAGCGGTTGCGCTTCGCCCGCGCGCGCGAGGCGATAGAGTTGCACAGGCGACTTCAGTGAACTCACCGCGAGCACGATCTGATCCTTGGCGATGCTGAAGTCCTCGACATGACCGGGACCGGTGAGCATGGTCGGTTTACCCGACTTGAGATCGACGGACCAGAGCGGATGTTGGCCGTAGTGATCGGCGACTGCGTAGATCGACTTGCCGTCGGGCGCGAACGTGATTTTGTCCACGGAGCGATCCCAATCTTGGGTCAGTGCACGCCGCTCGCCGGTTTTGGTATTGCGCAGCATGATGACGAATCGGTCCGATTCGAATCCAGGACGCGCCATCGCGCGCCACGCCATCCAACGGCCGTCGGGCGAAAAGATGGGCTGAGCGTCCCAAGCGAGGTTGTCTGCAGTGAGATTGTTGGGCGTGCCGGTGCCGTCGGTCGAGGTTTCGTAGAGATCGAAATTCGTCGACCATGCCTCGCTCTTTCCTTTGATGCGCGCGTTGAAGACGATTTTTTTACTGTCCCGCGTGAACGTGTATTCGCTGCTGTCGCCGAAGGGCTTGGAAGGAACATCTGCATCGAGCGCACCGCTCACGGCGATGGGCGGGTCGCTTGCCAAGCCGTCGATCAACGGCGCGATATAAAGATGCGATTGCGTCCCGCTGTCCCAAGTGCCCCAATGGCGAATGAAGAGACGATCATAGACGCGGCCCTTGGCTTTGGAATCGGTCTGCGCCTTGAGCCGATCGGCAGTGCATGCGAGATCGGCGCAGTCGGGAAAGACATCCATGCTCAACGCAAGTTTCGAGCCGTCCGGCGAGAGGATGAAGTTGTTCACATCGATGGGATATCTAGTCACCTGCTGCACCTCGCCGCCCGCGAGCGGGAGCTGCCACACTTGACTCGAACCGGAGCGCTCGGACAGGAAATAAAGCGTGCGCGAGTCCGGCGACCAGACGGGACTCGAATCGTTCTCAGCATGAGAAGTCAGCCGGCGCGGCATCGCACCGCGAGTCACGAGATCGAGCAGCCAAATGTCCGTGCGTCCGCGATTCGCAGCCCGATCCGTTTCGCGCACCGTAAACGCGACGCTGCGTCCGTCGGGCGCCATGACGGGCTCGCTGATGCGCTTTACATCGACGAGATCCTCGGCGGTGAAGTTCTGCACATCGGCAACGGTCGATGTGCCATAGCAACATAGAGACACACACAACAACCACGCGTGATGCGTGTGGGGCATGGGGAGCTCCGTCGATTATTGGTTGGCGCGTTTTATCACGTCGTCTTCGGTCGAAACAGCGCGAACGCGCTCGTGTAGGCATGCAAAAACGTTTCACCTTGCACGGGGCCGATTTCGCCGTTGCAGAAAAATCCACCGATGGGAACGTCGGCGACGAGGCGGCGGAACGTGTCGCTGTCGTGATCGGGCTGGCCGTAAAGCTGTGCGCCGCGGCCGAGGCATGAAAAAAGCAGCGTGCCGTGAGGTTTACTGTGATGCAGATTGCGGTAGCCGGTCAGCATGCGCTCCAAATCCTGTGCCGACGTCACCGCGTCGCGCAAATGCATTTGCACGACGGTATTGGGCGGAATCTGAGTATTGATCCAGAGCGCGCCGCTTTGCGGGTCCATGCCCAGAATATTGCGAACGAGAAAATCTCCCGGACCGAATTCGCTGCGCCGGGTATCCATCGCAACGCCTAGAAACAAAGAAGAGCTGAAGAGGTCTTGATCTTCGCTTGGAATTTTCCCGTAGAGCTCGCTCAGCACGTCGCGGGGCGGCTTGCCGTCGAGTTCGCGTATCAAGTTTTCGTGCACGGCCGTGACGAACATGGGATCGCCGATGGGACGGCAACCTTGTGCGACGATGGCATCGAGTTCGATGTTGCCGCTGAGCGCGAGAACGATCACGCCTTCGTTGTAAGCATTTTCATTCAAGAAAAGCGTCGTCGTGCCCGCTTGCGAAACGCCGCTCGCAATACCGCCGACCTTGGTCGATGTTGGAAACGCCCGATCCAATCCTTTGAGCAATTGTTGTCCGGGACATGTGAACGGATCGCCCAGCAGGACGAAACTGGGTGCATCGCTCGCACTAACGTGCAGAGTTGTTTCCCACAAACTGCGCGCGCCGTATGCCGGCGGAATTTGTTTGTCTGTGAGATGTACCGCGCGCAGCTCCACGCCCGGAAGTACGGCGCCCACCAATGCCAGTGCGCTGCCCGCTTCGATCTCTTTGCCCGAGCCGATGGCGCCGTCACCTACACAACCGAAGATCAGAGAGGTTTCGAATTCTGCGCGCAGTAATGCGGGGATGCGTGCGAGATCCAACGGCTCGCCGGTCTTCACGAAGACGAAGAGCAGGTCGGGCTCTTGATCCAGCTCTTTGAAAATTTTCATCGCCGCGCGCCCCACCGCATCGTCCAGCGCGGGCTCGGTTGCCACAGTGGAAGCCCATTTCATGCCGATACCTCCGGTGAGTGGCGGATACGTTCGCGCCATACGCATTGAAGCGCAAGACTGTTAATGCGTATCCCTTGACAGCGACGCCGAAGCCGCTGACCCTGCACTATTCGATGTCACTGCCAGCCTAAACACCCAACCATGTCTAGCGACGAATACGACTATCGCCCTGCCACATTGGCCATCCGTGCCGGCCACAATCGCACCCCGGAAGGCGAGCATGGCGAGCCGATCTTCACGACCTCCAGTTTCGTATTCAGCTCTGCGGCTGAAGCGGCATCGCGGTTTACTGAAGGCGCGGTCGGCAATATCTATTCGCGGTTCACCAATCCCACTGTGCACATTTTCGAGAAGCGCTTGGCCGCACTCGAAGGCGGTGAAGCCTGTGTAGGAACATCGTCAGGGATGGCTGCCATTCTCACTTTGTGCATGGCATCTCTGAAGGCCGGCGACCACATCGTCTGTTCGGATAGTGTGTTCGGCTCGATCATCACGCTGTTCAACCGCTACATGGCGAAATTCGGCGTCGAGATCACCTACGTGCGCCCCGACGATTTGCAAGCCTGGGAGCGGGCGGCCAAGGCGAACACGAAATTGTTTTTCTTGGAGACGCCGTCGAACCCGATGGCGGTGATCGCAGACATTCGCGCCATCGCCGATATCGCGCATGCTCGCGGCATTCTGCTGGCAGTCGACAACTGTTTTTGCACGCCGGCGCTGCAGAAGCCTCTTGCACTCGGCGCCGATGTCGTCGTGCATTCCGTAACCAAATATCTCGATGGTCAGGGGCGTTGCGTCGGCGGCGCGCTGGTCGGCAGCAAACAGCTCGTCGGTGCCGATGCATTCGGCTTCATCCGCACCGCCGGGCCCAGCATGAGCCCGTTCAATGCGTGGGTGTTTCTCAAGGGCCTCGAAACGCTCGATCTGCGCATGCGCGCGCATTCTGCTGCAGCGTTGGAAATCGCCACGTGGCTCGAGCAACAACCGAAAGTGAAGCGCGTGCATTACGCGGGCCTGCCATCTCATGCGCAGCATGCAATCGCAAAGCGCCAGCAATCCGCATTCGGTGGCATCATCGCCTTCGAAGTGCAAGGTGAGCGCAAAGGGGCTTGGCAGTTCATCGACGCCATCAAGCTCATGTCGATTACTGCAAACTTGGGCGATACGAAATCCACGATCACGCATCCAGCCACGACCACGCATGCACGTATCACACCGGCTGAACGCGAGCGCGCCGGCATTGTCGAAGGATTGCTCAGAGTATCCGTGGGTCTGGAAGACGTTGCCGATTTGAAGCGCGATATCGAACGCGGCTTGAGCGCCATTCAAGTGTAGGAATGAATCTAAAGAGGGAGATGTAATGAAGCGTTGGTCACCATGGACATGCGCACTGTTGAGTGCATGGGCGCTCTGCGCATCGGGTTGCGATACGCGTCATCAACCTGTGCCTGCACCTAGCGCGGCTGTGGCCGGTGAGCCCGCTGCATCCACAAGCGCTTCGGGGGGCGTGCTCGCGCCGGTGCCGAAGAATTTGCCGGTACTCGACACCTACTCGGGGTTGTTGCCCTGCGCGGACTGCACGGGAATTCGCGTGCAATTGACATTACTCGGCAAACGGAATGCGACCGCCTATCGGTTGCACGAAATCTATGTTGGAACGCCCGATGGCGATAAGACCGTCGATTCCGAAGGCAAGGCCGCAGTTGTTTCGGGCTATGAAGCCAATCCCACGGCGACCGTGTATGCGCTCAATCCGGAAGAAACGGAACACACACGTTATTTCCTGCGTGTGGATGATGGGCATCTGCGTATGTTGAGCGGCAGCAAACAGGAAATCTCCTCGCGATTGAATTACACGCTCACGCGCGATGCTCCGCCGCAGCCGCCATCGCCACCATCAACGCCGGTGCCTGGGAGCGACGCGCCTCCGTCCTCGTCGTAGCTGGGGTCACGCGACTGCAATGCCCGACATCGCCGCTATTTCGTTGGATCTCGATAACACGCTTTGGGATGTCGAGCCGGTCATTGTGCGGGCGAATGAAAAGCTGCACCGGTTTCTGCAGGAAAGGTGTCCGGGCGCGCCGGCCCTCGATACACACGAGTCGTGGCGTCCGAGGATCGAAGCCGTGCTTGCAGCGAATGCCCATATGCGGCACGACTTCACGTTTATCCGCAAAGAGGCACTGCGCCAGTTCATGCGTGAAACGGAGCGTCCGCCGGCGCTCGCCGACGATGCCTTCGAAGTGTTCTTCCGTGCACGCAATGAAGTGGAGCTGTACGAAGACGTGATTCCCGCGCTCGAGCGTTTGTCGCGTCACTATCGTCTGTTCACAGTCAGTAACGGTAATGCGGATCTAGGGGCGATCGGCATCGCTTCGTTCTTTGAGTTCGCCGTTGCGGCCCGGGATGTGGGCGCACTCAAGCCCGAACCCGAGGTCTTCAACGCGGCGCTCGCACGCGCCGAACTCGATGCGGCCCAAGTGCTGCATGTGGGTGACGATCCGAGCGCCGACGTGGAAGGAGCCCGCCGTGCCGGCTTGCATGCAATCTGGCTCAATCGACACAACATGCTCTGGCCCGAAGACCTGGAACCCCCGCAAATAACAGTGAAAACATTGAGTGAAATGGCGGATAGGCTGGGTGCATAAACTTGGCCGTAGGGGCGTGTCGGACGCGTAACGTCCTGAATTGATTTGGCCTGAGGATTGGCGTAGGCTCGCCGCCGTTCGTTGTGCCTTTGCCCGTTTTTCTCTGGCTTGGTCAGCCAGGGTCGCGAAGACCCTCCCCATCGACCAACTTCTGAAAAATCCGACGAGACCGCGAACGTTAGGCCTGGGACCTGTACCGGGACGCGTCGACTGCCCGTGCATCGGACGCTGACGCAACCGGGGGCGGAGCCCGATTGTAACCAGGCCTCGTAGTTGGATTTCCGCGTGAAGTCACGCTCGAGGCTTTTTCAGAGAGATGTTCGTATGACTAAGATCTATGTGGGAAACCTTCCCTTCTCGGCAGATGAAGGTCAGGTTCGCCAGCTGTTCGAACAGCATGGCACGGTTGATTCAGTTGCACTGATCAACGACCGTGAAACCGGCCGCCCACGCGGTTTCGGTTTCGTAGAAATGCCGCGTGCCGATGCGGCCCGTGCGATTCAGGCGCTCAACGGCAAGGACATGGGCGGTCGCCCTCTCCGTGTCAATGAAGCGCAAGAGCGCACTGGCGGCGGCGGCGGCGGTGGCCGTGGCCCCCGTCCGGGTGGCGGTGGCGGCGGCGGTCGCTGGTAAGCGATTCGACGACCCAGTCGATACAGGCCCCGCAGTACGCAAGTACTGCGGGGTTTGTTTTTTTGGCGAGGCCAAAAAAAGTCTGCAGTCTCCAGTCCGCAGTCGGCAGACAGAATAGGGTCCTGTCGGGTCGTTCTTTATAACGCGACGCAAATGATGATCGTTGCCGATACTTTCTTTTCTGGCTGCCGACGGCAGACCACGGAATGCAAACTGTTTCATTATTAGCAGCAGCCCACTGCGGCTGCCAGCATTCAAAAAACAGCACCTCTCGCGGCGCCTTGGACCTTACGGCAGGCGCTGAATCGTTCTTATTGTGTGACTTGCCGCGCTTCTTTGGTTTTAGAACGCGGCAGGATGGTCGACATGTAGGTTGAAGCCTCGAATTTTCGTCCTTGATCTAGAGAGCATGAGCGAGGTACGAGACGATGGAGGATGTAGACAGATCGAGTTCCATAGCGGTGATGAATCTGCGCGAGTTCTTTCGCGACTCGGTGCAGCGTGCGATGCGGCAACAACACGTGGCAGTTGACGATCACACGGAGCATTACGTCGTAAACGTTCTCACTGTGTTCTCACGCTCCGAAGAATTGTATGAGCGCACAGCCGAAGGGGTTCGTTTGAAGCCGCTAGCGCACATGCTGGCGGAGGCCATGGAAGCTCCCACCGCCGAGCGACGCGATCAAGCGCTCAGACGCCTCGGCGATGTATCGCTGTTCGTCGCCGGATTCTTCGCGCAAAGCTTCGCGCGCAAAATCATCGATATCGATTATCACATCGCCATGGGCGGACGCGCCTACGGTGCATTGGCAGAGAGTTCGCGCAATACGGTACGAGGCCAAGCGTTCACCCTCGTGTTCGCAGAACTCGCCCATAAATTTCAACGCTTGGTCGATGTGTTGAACGAAGTGGCTGAGATGTCTCATACGCACACCGACAAGGACATTCTGCGTCTGTACGAAATCTGGATGAAGACGGGCAGCCCGCGCGCGCACGAGATTTTGCGCCGCTTGGGTGTTCAGCCGGTCGCAATGGCGCCGGGAGTGGAGCATTGATCGACAACTATGCTTTTAACTGCACTCCAATCCATGCTCTCGCGTCTCTACGATGCGCCGATCGATTTCGACATCTACGATTTTCTCGTAACTGACAGACAGCATTTGCGTTCGTATGTCGAGGACGATCACACCGACGAGCAAGTGCTAGTGCAAGAGACCGAGAATGGCGTCGACATCGGCGTGTTTATCGATGAACGGGTGCTGCGACGGTTGGACGAGGTCAATCCACTGCAATCGCTGAACGCTGAGAACCTCGCCGACTATTGCACGGCGCTCGAAGGCGTGAGCCATTTTCAATATTTAGTGTGGAACGTCGCTCGCCGCCGGCCGGTCTCGCTGCTCGAGCTGGAAGTGCAAGCAGAAGTAGACAAGTACGCGGCGGCGACGTTGCTGCTGACTTCACAACGCGCGGGGCGCTTTCCCGCCGAGCTGCACGGCTCGTTGTTTCATCGCATCGCGTTCGCTCCCGGCTTGCAACAGGAATCGTTACAACGTTATCAGGAAGCCAATCGGCAAGCCGCCCGCTTCTGCAGGCGTCTCGATGAAAAGTTCTTGAAAGGACGGCGCGTAAGACCGGAACAATGGGTTGCGGAACTGCGGCGTTTCTATCGCTTCGGGCAACGCGAAAAGATGGCGCTCGAGTAGTGACGTGTAACGGCTATTTTTAGTCTGAGCGGGGATAAGAACGAAGCAAGCCTTACTTTTCGTCGCGCTCTTTGGTCCGCTGCGTCTGAATCCATTTGGACAGGGCGCGTAAGTCCGTCGACTTTTTCTTCGGCATGTTCTTTTTGATCATGCCGCTTTCGTAAGGGTTGTAGCCCAGCCGCTGTGCTTTCTCGTTGACGACGATGGGTCCGTTGGCAGGCGGCGTGTCATCCATGAGCGAAAGGCCGGGATGCTCCAACGCCATGTTGCGCAAACGATCACCCACTTCGCCTTCCATCGTGAGGTCGGCGTCGGACCATTGATAGATGGCATTACCGCGATCGTCGAATTCTATGTGGCCAGGCTCGATCTCATCGCGAGGTTGCGATGTGCGTTGGATGCCTCTGGATTTTGCGTTGCGAGTGGACACCGACGTCGAAGGTTCCTGCAAGAAATGGCTGCAATGTACAAAAATTGTCGCCCCCTATGCTGTGTGACATGTCACGAACGGGAGCGCAAAAGGGGTCGGCAGCGCCGCAGGATCCCTAAGGGATCAGGTATTTGCTGACAGCTCATGGGCCGCACGAAAAATTCCCACTAATGACTTGCCGTCGCGCAGCTCGCCGGAATGCGCCATCGCGATTACATCGGTCAATGCGCGCCATTCGATGCGAATGACCTCGTGCTCTTCGGGCGCAACCGCTGCGGGTGCGAGATCTCTCGCAAGAAACAAATGGATGACTTCTGTAAAAACGCCCGGCGAGCTGAAGAACGATCCCAGCGGACGCCAGTCGTTCGCCGTGCGGCCGGCTTCTTCTATGAGCTCACGCTTGGCGGTGTCGATGGGCGGCTCTTTGTTGTCCAATTTTCCAGCTGGAATTTCCCACACCCAGCCGCCGGCTGCGTGACGATACTGATATAACAGACAAACGCGATTCCGATCGTCGAGCGCCACGACGGCCGCTCCACCGGGATGATGCGCGATTTCCAAATCGGCCACTGCGCCATTGGGCAATCGTACGCGCTCGATGTTGAGCTCCAGTATTTTGCCGCGATGAACCGGCGTGATTTTTTCGATCAAAACGCTGCTCCGGGAAAGGTGAGGCGCTAGAGTGAAGCATGCCCAATCGTCCCGCAACGTTACTCGTCATTACCGGGTTGCCGTGTACCGGCAAATCGGCGCTCGCCAGCGAATTGGAACGGACACTGCGCTGGCCCTTGCTATCCAAAGACGAGGTTAAGGAGCAGTTGTTCGCGACGCTGGGTTGGAGCGATCGCGAGTGGTCTCGCAAGATGAGCGAAGCGAGCTACGGTCTTGTGTTTGCTACCGCAAGGAAGCTGCTCATGAGCGGCACGAGTTGCATACTCGAAGGTAATTTTCGTCGCACGCGGCAGCAGGATTTCGAAAATTTGGTGCGCAATGTAGATATTCGTCTGATGCAAGTCGTTTGCAAGGCTCCGGGCGATGTCATCGTGCAGCGATTCTTAGCGCGAGCGCAATCGGGCGCCAGACATCCAGGGCACGTCGACATGGAGAGCTTTGCGGAACTCGAGAACGAATTGCGCAGTGGAATGTCCGTGCCTGTTGCAATCGGCGGTACCGTTATGGAATTCGATGCGACGGAATTATCGACGGGGTCGCTCGTTACCTTCGCAAAGGAGCTACTGTCTTCTGGACTAACTCCTAACCCCTAACTCCCAACCCCTATTTAGGCTTCACGAACTTCAACGTAAACCGATCGCTCTCGCCGATGTCCCGATAGCGCTCGCGATCGACTTCACCTTGCCGATACGTGGGTGGCAACGTCCACACGCCTTTCTCATAGTCTTTAGTGTCTTTGGGATTGGCGTTGATCTCGGAGGTTCCGACGAGTTTGAAGCCGACGCTTTCGATCATGCGTATGGCGTAATCCTGACGCACGTATCCGCTACCAGCCTTAGGATCTTGCGGCACTGTCGGATTGCCACGGTGATCGACCACACCCAGTACCCCGCCCGGTTTCAGCGCGGCATACATGGCGGCAAAGGCATCACGCTCCCAGCCGAGCATCATCCAGTTGTGCATGTTGCGGAAGGTGAGAACCATGTCCGCCGACGCTGGCGGCGCAATCTCATTTACCGCTGGAGGCGACGCCAGCGTAGTCACGGTCACTCTGTCGTAGAGTTCGGGGTGGGCGCCGAGTTTGTCTTTGTACTGCTGTACGGTATCGCGCCGCAGATCGCTCCCGGTATCCCATTGCGCTGCATAAAGTTGGCCGCGTTCGCGTAGCAAGGGCGCGAGGATCTCGGTGTACCAACCGCCGGCACCGGGCCATATCTCGACCACGCGCATGTCGGGGCGAATGCCGAAGAAGAGCAGTGTTTCTTTGGGATGGCGATAGACGTCGCGCGCACGATTTTCTGGAGAACGCTGCGAGCCGGCCAAGACGCTGTCGAGCGCAGCTGCCGTTTGGTGTTCGCCGACGTGCTGGCTTGCGCAACTGCAGAAGCCGACAACCATGAGCACTGCCAACAAAGGCCGTAGTGAGGCGACATTCATTCGAAAAGGTTAGCAGTTCGTGAGCAGAGCTGCTCAGTGTCTATCCATGAACAGCGTTTGCGACAGCGCAGTACGGGCGAACGCCCGGAGACGGGATCTGACTTCCCCCCGCCCAAAAATAAGCGCCCGCGCATGCTCGCCTTGCAACGCAAGGCGAGCATGCAAGCAGCGCGATTACCAGCGATTGTTCTGACGAGGCGGCCGCGCTTCTCGTTCGCGAGCCTCGTTGACTCTGAGCGGACGGCCGCCCATTTGGAAACCGTTCATATGCTGAATGGCGGTTTGCGCGTCGCTGCTTGGCATTTCCACGAAGCCGAAACCGCGCGGACGCCCCGTTTCTCTGTCGTTTACCAACTTGACCGACTGGACCGTGCCGTGTTGTTCGAAAAGGCCACGCACTTCATTCTCGGTCGCGCTGAAAGGGAGGTTCCCCACATAGATCGTCGTCATCGATGCGTTCACTCTCTGGCCATGACTGGATGCAGCGCTCTGCGGTTGCCAGGATGTTGTCGGCTGCGCAAAGTGCTGTGCCTGGTCGCTCGGACACAAACTACTCTCAGCGAAGTAAGGTGCAGAAACATGGAAGTGACGGGAAAGATTTCCGGAGCGGTCGACTGCTTTGATAAAGATAGTGTTGAGCGGACCGCGGCCGATACTACGTCAGGGGTTTTCCCCTTGCAATCAGCGCGAAACACGGATTTTTACGCTGCGGTGCGATGAAGATAGGTCTGCGGCCAGAAAGAAGGCGAGGAGCCGCGTTCTATGTTTAGTGGCTAGCGGCGCTTGTTACTTCCTCGCTTCCTTCGCCTTTTCGAGCCAATGCTCCAAGTTGCGCAAATTGCCGATGACGGTGTCGTCGTCATTCCAATAGTGCAGCCACTCGGAGAACGACGGCGGGACGAACTGGCCGCCGCAATTGTGTTCGGTCCAGGCGCGCACGCGCTCGCTAAGATGTTCGGTGTCCATGGTCAGAAAGCGATCGGCAGTGAGGATGGTCGTTCGCCAACGGAACGGACGCAAGCGTAGGTGTACGCCGTGAAGCGCGTATGACAGATACGCGACGGAAATAAGGCGGCGGCGGACCCGCAGACCCGCGTTTCGTCACCAATGCGACATAGTTAGGGATACGACACGCGCTTCACGCTCGTGGCCGTCCTCTGGCGATGGACGTATTGGGTACCCGACTCAGTCCGGTTCCAAATACGTATACCCATTCAACTCCCACTCATAAAAACGCTTGAGCGCCTGACTTTCGGCCACGGTCATGCGTCCTTCGCGGACTGCGCGTTCGCAGTCGCGGGAGAGTTGCGGGTAGAGCTGGTCGACGTTGTATTGCATGTAACCGAGCACTTTGGCCGCGGTGTCGCCTTTGACGATTTCTTCGATCCACCAACCGCCTTGATCGTGCAGGCGGATGTGCACGACGTGCGTGTCGCCGAAGAGGTTGTGAAGATCGCCGAGTGTTTCTTGATAGGCGCCCACCAAGAAGGCGCCTAGATAATATTCCTCGCCGGGATTGAGTTCGTGGACCTCGAGCGTGCGTTTCACTTCGCGGTGACTGACGAAGCTGTCGATCTTGCCGTCCGAGTCGCACGTGATATCGGCAAGCACGGCGTTGCGCGTGGGTTTCTCGTCGAGGCGGTGAATGGGCATGATCGGAAACAATTGCCCGATCGCCCAGCTATCCGGCAACGATTGGAAGACGGAAAAATTACAGAAGTACGTGTCCGACAAGATGGATTCGAGCCCTTCCAATTCCTCCGGAATGTGCGCGAGCTTGCGGCACACATCGCGGATCTTGGCGCACGTCGCCCAATAGAGGCGCTCGGCGAGGCCGCGAAATTTCAGGTTCAGATATCCCAAGTTGAACATCTGTAGCGCTTGCTCGCGTGCTTGCAGCGCGTCGTGATAACACTCGACCAAACGCCGCGGCGTGACGGCTCGATACGCCTCGAACAAATCTTGCACCGGCTGCGGAATTTCTTCCGCGCCGTCCTGTTCGACTTCCATGCGGCCGGCGACGCGGAACTTGTCCAACGCCGAGGAACCGAGCGCATTGAAAATGAGCAAGCTGTGATGAGCCGCCGTAGCGCGGCCGGATTCGCTCACGATCACCGGATGCTCTATTTGGCGCGCGTTGCATACGCTTGCGATGCGGTAGACCACGTCGCTCGCGTATTCGTTGACGGTATAGTTCATCGACGAGGGAAAGTTCGTGCCGCTGCCGTCGTAGTCGACTCCCAGTCCGCCGCCCACGTCGATGTACTTGAGTCCCGCGCCCATCAGTTTCAATTCGGCATACACGTGCGCCAGCTCGTTGATGGCGTCTTTCACGCGGCGGATGTCTTGCAGCTGACTGCCCGGATGGCAATGCACGAGCTCGAGACAGTCGAGCATGTCGTGCGATTTGAGCACGGTGACCAGCTCCAGAATTTCGCTGATGAAAAGGCCGAACTTGGATTTCTCGCCGGCGGATTCGCGCCATCGACCCGCGCCTTCGCTCGCGAGCTTCACGCGCACGCCGATGCGCGGGCGCACTTGGTATTTGGCTGAATGTTTGAGAATGAGTTTCAGCTCATCGAAATTCTCGACTACGGGGACGATGGTGCGGCCGAGCTTGGTGGCTAGAATCACCGCTTCGATATAGCTGTCGTCCTTGAAACCGTTGCAGACGATCATGCGCTCCGGCGAATCTTCCGTGAGTGCCATGACGGCGAGGAGTTCCGGTTTGGAGCCCGCTTCGAGTCCGAAGCCGAGATCCTTGCCGAAGCGATATACCTCTTCCACCACCAGCCGCTGCTGATTCACTTTGATCGGATACAGGGCGATGTAACGATTGCGATAATCGTTCTCGGCAATCGCGTGTGCGAATGCATCGTGCAGCCGGACGAGCCGGTGTCGCAAAATGTCCGAGAACCGCACGACGACCGGCGTCGTCAAATCGCGTGCCTTGAGTCCTTCGATGACCTCGAACAAATCGATCTCGCGCTCGACGGCGGTATCGGGACGAACGACGACGTGCCCCTGAGCGTTGATGCCGAAGTAGCCTTTGCCCCACGCCGCAACGTGGTAGAGCTCGAGCGAGTCTTCGATTTTCCAAGGCGCCGGACGAGAGGATTTGGCCGAAGTATCCACGGGGACCTGAGCTCCGCGTTAATGAGGATGAGCGCGTACGCTGGGCGCGAACGATAGCAAAATTGGTGCTATGCGCGTATGCGTCGATCAACCTCGTCCAGTAGCCACTGGACGCGACTTATCCGTAATCCACTCGCTCCAAGATCCTGCATAGAGCCGTGCGCCTTGCAGTCCTGCTGTTTCCATTGCGAGTAGCAAGTGAGCTGCTGTAACACCCGATCCGCACATTGCGATGACGTGATCTGCCGGCACATTCTCCAGAGTGATTGCAAAGTTCTTACGTAGCTCTTGTTCACCGAGCAAGCGGCCGTCGCTCGTCACATTACGCGCGAATGGATGATTGATTGCACCGGGCACATGTCCTGCGACTGGATCGATGGGCTCAACTTCGCCTGCATAGCGCTCGGGCGCACGCGCATCGAGAACGCGCCAGGTGTTGTCACGCGTCCGCGCCGCCAGCTCTTGTGCTACGACCAGTCGCTCGTTGCGCAGTTGTGCGACGAAACGTGTATGACGCGTAGGCGGAATATCCGTGCTCAAAGATAACGAAGCCGCTTGCCACGCTTGCAGGCCACCGTCGAGTACGGCTACGGCATCGTGTCCAAGCCACTTGAGTAGCCACCAGAGACGGGCAGCGGCCATTGCGCCGTTGTTGGCATCGTATGCGACCACTTGCGAACGCGAGTCGACGCCCCAGCGGCTCAGGGTTTCACTCAAGGTTTCGGGATCGGGCAATGGATGCCGGCCGCTCGACGGTGTGCGTCCGCCCGAAAGATCCTTGTCCAAATGCGCATAGAAAGCTCCGGGAATGTGGCCTGCAACGTAGGTTGCGCGACCTGCATCGGGTTGGGCGAGATCGAAGCGGCAGTCGACGATGACGAATTGCGGATTCTCGAGCTGCGCCCGCAAGTCGGCGACGGTGATGATGTTCGTGAACATGGCGGCAGCGTGTGAAGAAAATCCCACTGTACCAAGACTGCGAGCGAATGGCGTCCGCTCTTCTTTCGCCGGGATGACGCCGTTACAATCGCGCGTCCTGCGACTGCCGTAAGAACGTCGCCGAAGTCGTATGCCGGCTCAGTCCTAACCACTGGTCATCAATAATCAACATCATGGCGCTCGATCTTTACTGGGGAAGCGGTAGTCCGTACGCGTGGCGCGTGATGCTTGCGCTCGAATACAAGGGCCTCGCGTACAGTTCGTACGAATTGCAATTCGCCAAGCTCGAACACAAGTCGGCGGCGATGCTGCGCATGAATCCGCGCGGCCGCGTCCCCGTGCTCAAGGACGGCGACTACGTGTGTTTCGAGTCGCTCGCGATTCTTCTCTATCTCGACGAGAAATATCCTGAGCCGCCCATTTTCGGCAAAACGCCCGAAGAGGCCGGCACCATCATGCGGGTCGTGTGCGAGTACCAGGCTTACGTCGAACATCACCTCACCACGGTCATTTCAGCGATTTTTTTGCAGACGTTGGAATCGCAGATGGAGGAGGTGAACAAGGCGCTCACCTCCATCGCCAAAGAAGCACGCACTATCGAGAAGCGGCTTGCGAGCGCGGAGTGGGTCGTGGGCGATGCGTTTTCTGCCGCGGACATCGTCATCTTCCCCGGCATTCAACTGCTGCTACGTGCGCTCAATCGTCCGGAGGCTGCCGACGTGCGCGCGCGGCTATTCCCGCTCGAAACGCACTATCCCGGCATTCTTGCTTGGATCAAGCGCATCGAAGCGATCTCGGGCTATCAGCGTACGTATCCACCGCATTGGCGCGAGTGAGCTCGCGGCCGTTGTCTTAGAGACGTCATCCACCTGCGGCATCGTTTTACCTGGCGGCGCCCGCCGCCCGAGCCCGTCGTTTTGCCTTACGCCGCGTGCAAACTTGAGTACACTTCGCAACTTCACAACTTTCACATTGGAGCGCTTAACGAAATGACCCAGTTTCCCGTGCACGTGGTTTTTCCCGGCCGCATCGTCATCGTGGGCTGCGGCAGCATCGGTCAGGGCACTTTGCCGTTGTTGCTGCGACATCTAGGCATCACTGCCGATCGCATCACTATCGTTACGGCCGATCAACGCGGGCACGAAGAAGCAGGGTATTTCGGTGTGCGCTTCATCAACGAGCCGCTCACGCCCGACAACTACGAGCGCGTGCTCGAGCCGCTGCTCAACCAAGGCGATTTCCTGCTCAATCTCTCGGTGGAAGTGTCCAGTTTGGCATTGGTCCGCCTGTGCGCGCGCAAAGGTGCGCTGTATCTCGATACTTGTATCGAGCCTTGGACCGGCGGCTACACCGATCCGACGCTTTCGCCTTCCATGCGCAGCAACTATTCGTTGCGCGAAAAGGCGCTCGCGTTACGCAACGAACTCAAACAGAGTCCGACGGCCGTGCTCACTCACGGAGCCAATCCGGGGCTCGTCTCTCACTTCGTGAAACGTGCGCTTCTAAACATTGCGCAAGACACCGGTGTCGAGGTGGCGAAGCCTACGCGCCGCGCCGAGTGGGCCGCGCTCGCCCAAAAGCTCGGCGTGAAAGTGATTCACATTGCCGAGCGCGATACGCAAGTCGCGGTGAATCCCAAATTGCCCGGCGAGTTCGTCAATACCTGGTCGATCGACGGTTTCACAGGCGAGGGCCAGCAGCCAGCCGAACTCGGTTGGGGCTCGCATGAGAAGGAATTGCCCTCCGATGGGCGCAAACACGACTTCGGTTGCCAGAGCGCGATCTATCTACTGCGGCCGGGCGCGGGCACGCGGGTTCGCACTTGGACGCCGATCGCCGGAACGTTCCATGGCTTCTTGATCACGCACGGCGAGTCCATCTCGATGGCAGACTACTACTCCGTCAAACAGGGCGATGCCGCGGTATATCGTCCAACAGTGCACTACGCCTACCATCCTTGCGATGCCGCAGTTCTGTCCGTGCATGAATTCGCGGGCCGCAACTGGCGTCAGCAGGAGAAGCAGCGCTTGCTGATGAACGAGATCACGAGCGGTATCGATGAATTGGGCGTGCTGCTCGCCGGCCATGATAAGAACGCTTACTGGTTCGGCTCGCAACTTTCCATTCAAGAGGCTCGCAAGCTGTGTCCTTATAACAATGCAACCAGCTTGCAAGTGTGCGTCGCCGTGCTCGCCGGAGTGGTGTGGGCAATCGAGAATCCCAATCGCGGCATCGTCGAGCCCGACGAAATGGATTTCGAACGCTGCCTCGAAATCTGCATGCCGTATCTCGGCCCCGTCGTCGGCAAATACTCCGAATGGAATCCGCTCGTCGACCGCGGCCGTCTGTTCCCCGAAGATATCGACACGAGCGATCCGTGGCAGTTTAAAAACGTTCGTGTCGTTTAGTAGTCGGCAGCTAACTACTCCGTGCCCAGCTGAGGCTGGGCACGGTCGAACTCTCTATAGCTGATTTCCACGATCACATACCGCTTCGGTCCTGCCGGCAATTGCACGGCAACTTCATCGTCGAGTTGTTTGCGCAGCAGGGCGCGTCCGAGCGGTGAGTCCATGCTGATGAGGCGTTGTGCGGCGTCGAATTCGTCGGGGCCCACGATGCGATATTCGATTTCGGTGCCGTCTTCGTCTTCGAGCTTGACCCACGCGCCGAAGAAAACGCGTTTGCGATCGCTCGGCGGGCGATCGACGACGGTCATGCCATCGAGACGTTTGCGCAAGAAGCGCACGCGACGATCGATCTCTCGAAGCTGACGCTTGCCGTAAATATATTCGGCGTTCTCAGAACGATCCCCCTGCGCGGCTGCTTCCGTAACGGCTTGAGTGACCTGCGGCCGCTGTACGCGCCATAGAAAATCCAACTCTTCTTTGAGTCGCTTGGCGCCTGTCGCCGTGATGAATTTGGAGCCCGGAATGTCGGGTGGACGGTACCGCGTCATAGGACAGAACCTGAAATACGTGAAGCGCCGGCGTTTTGTGGAATTGCTCACGGATTGCGCGCTGCGATGTCCCTACGCTTTCTTCCCATGAGCGTCAAGTACTACACACATTTCCTCTTGCAGGAACAGGCCCCGAAAGGGATGAGTGAGTTTCGCGGCGTGGTCGAGGTGAATCGCGTGATGCCCCGCGGCGATTTTCGCGAGGCAGCGTCGGTTCTGGCAAAGAATTTCGAATGCGAGAGCAGAGACATCAAAGTTTTGCAGTGGTCTCGTTTGCATTGATCCGAGTAGCTATCCCCTAGCGGATTTCATTTCCCTTCTGAAATCCGCTTCTCCGCCCCAGGCTAAACACCTGGGGCTTTTTTTTGCGTTCGCGCCTCCCGCCTTGCATTTCCCTTCTTCCGCCCGCATCTTGCCGACCGGCGAGTCCGCCGCAGGCGGCCTCACAAGAGTGAATTCCAAAGGGCCGGACGTATCGAGGTTTCACCATGCGACTGTTACGAACCTTCATCGTTGTAATGGCTGCCGCGTTGCTCTCTGCGTGTGGGTATAACCAACTGCAGAGTCAGGACGAACAGGTCAAATCGGCGTGGTCCGAGGTGCTCAATCAATACCAGCGCCGCGCGGATCTCATTCCCAACTTGGTCAATACCGTCAAAGGCGCGGTCTCTGCCGAGCAGGGAATTCTCGAAGCCGTGGTGAATGCGCGCGCCAAAGTGGGCTCCATTCAGGCGACGCCAGAGCTCATCAACAATCCGCAAGCATTCCAGCAATGGCAGCAGGCGCAGGGCGAATTGAGTTCTGCGCTGTCCAAGCTGATGGTTGTGGTCGAACGCTATCCCGAGCTGCATTCCATTCAGGGCTTCAACGATTTGCAGGCGCAAATCGAGGGCACTGAAAACCGCATTACCGTGGCGCGCAATCGCTACATTCAAGCGGTGCAGACGTATAACGTCACCGTGCGCTCGTTCCCGACGAATTTGACGGCCAAAGTGTTCGGCTTGCCGCTGCGTCCGAACTTCACCGTCGAAAACGAAGCGGCGATTTCCAAGCCGCCGGCGGTGGACTTCAGCACGCCGAAGCCTGCCCCCGTCCCCGGAGGCTGAAATATCAGACACGGCAACACGCGTGAAAAAACCACCATTGCCGCTGCGTTTTGATCCCCTCTCCCGCTTGCGGGAGAGCACTCTTGTTCCCTCCTCCGCATCGCGGGGGAGGGTTAGGGTGGGGGCCTCTTCTCTGCGAGAGCTCGCGCTACTAGCACTGCTCTGCGTATTCGCATTCACCGCATACGCCGATGTTGCAGTACCACCGCTCTCCTCGCCGGTCACCGATCTCACCAACACGCTCACGGCGAGTGAGCAATCGCAGCTCCAACAAAAGCTACTCGCGTTCGAGAACGGCAAAGGCAGCCAAATCGCCGTGCTCATCGTGCCGACGACGCAGCCGGAGACGATCGAGCAATATTCCATTCGCGTCGTCGATCAGTGGAAGCTCGGCCGCAAAGGTGTCGATGACGGCGCGCTGTTGCTCGTAGCCAAGGACGATCGCACCGTTCGGATCGAAGTGGGTTACGGCCTCGAAGGTGCGTTGCCCGACGCCATCGCCAATCGCATCGTGCGCGACTACATCGTGCCGGAATTCAAGGCCGGCAATTTCAATCAAGGCATCAACGCAGGCGTGGATCGCATGATTGCAGTCGTCGAAGGCGAACCGCTGCCCGCGCCTCAACGACGCGAGCCTTCCGCAGGCCCGAGCGGCATCGGTTCGATGCTGCCCATCCTGCTGATCATGGTCGTCGTGGGCGGCGGCATCTTGCGCGGGATATTCGGGCGCGTAGGCGGAGCGACGATCACAGGCGCGCTCGTAGGCTTTATTGTTTGGGTCTTGGTGAGCACAGTGGTTGCCGCCGGCGTTGCCGGACTGATCGCGTTTTTCATTTCCCTCATGGGCGGTGGCGGTGGCGGTTGGACGACGCGACGCGGGGGCGGTTGGGGCGGATTCGGAGGCCCCGGCGGGTTTGGGGGCGGTGGCTTCGGCGGCGGTGGAGGATGGAGTGGCGGAGGCGGTGGTTTCGGTGGCGGTGGCGCCTCGGGACGGTGGTGATGAAACGCCTACTTACACATCTCGTAACGACTCGCTGGCAAGTGCGTCGAGCATTTTCGGAGCGTGTGCTCAGTGCCATAGAGACTGCCATTCAAACTGCGGAGAAAACGCACGGTGGCGAGATTCGATTCGCCATCGAACGCGATCTACCGGCGAACGACGTGTTGCGAGGCTGCGCGCCGCGCGACCGTGCGCTACAAGTGTTCTCGCACCTGGGTGTGTGGGATACGCATGCCAACAACGGTGTGCTCATTTACGTGTTATATGCGGATCGCGATGTAGAGATCGTTGCGGACCGCGGCTTTAACACGCTCGTGAGCGCCGACGAGTGGGCGAGTGTGTGTAGCAAGATGGAGACGCTCTTTCGTGCAGGCGACTTCGAAGGGGGAGCCGTCGAAGGCATCGCAGCCGTGAGTCAGCTGATCGCCCGCCACTTTGCTGCGGTGGATCGGAACGAATTGCCGGATCGGCCGGTGATGTTGTGATGAACGTTGACCGTTGGCCGCGGGAAAAATGCGCGAATCTTTTCCTCTTCTGACGGTCAACGCTCAGTGGTCAACGGTAAACGTTCGCTATACTCCCTTCATGCACCTATCACCTCGTTCGCTGCCGTCGCTTGCGCTGTTCGTATTTCTGTCGGCATGCCACATCGCTCCCTATAAACCTCCGCAGCCGGCTGCACCACCCGCACCCGTAGTGGGCGAGCCGGTTGCGACACATAAATTCACGATCAGTCCCGATGACGATGTAGTGGGCACCGTCCAGGTAACGCACGCTAGTGCCGAGGACACGCTGTCGGATATCGCGCGGCGATTCAATCTCGGTTATGAAGAGCTCGTGCGCGCGAATCCGAACGTCGATCCGTGGCTTCCGGGCGAAGGTCGTGAAATCGTATTGCCGACGCAGTTCGTGCTGCCGGATGCACCGCGCGAAGGTTTAGTGATCAATCTTCCTACACTGCGCGTGTTCTATTTTCCGAAGCATGCGCCGGGCGAACCGCAGACCGTCATCACTCATCCCATCGGTATCGGCAAAGTGGGTTGGTCGACGCCCGTCGGCGTGACCAAAGTCGTGAGCAAGAAAAAAGATCCAGTGTGGACGCCGCCCGCGTCGGTACGTAAGGAGCACAAGGAGAACGGCGACATTTTGCCTGCGCGTGTGCCCGCCGGCCCTGACAATCCTTTGGGCGCATATGCAATGACGCTCGGCTGGCCGAGTTATTTGATTCACGGTACGAACAAACCGTACGGCGTCGGCATGCGTTCGAGCCACGGGTGCATGCGGTTTTATCCCGAAGACATTGCGATCCTCTTCGAGGAGATACCGGTAGGCACACAAGTGCGTGTGGTCGATCAACCGTTTTTGTTCGGCTGGCACGACAATCGTCTCTACGCGCAAGCGGTGCCGGCACTCGAACCGGACCAAGCAGATAAGCAGCCGGAAAAGCCTGTGAAGAAGGCCGCCGTCAAACCTGCGAATCCCAATAGCACGACCTCATTGCTCAATGCCGCGATCTCCAATCGCATGTGGGACAAAGCCAAACAACATGGTGTGGCGGTGGATCCCGAAGAGGTGAGCGATCTCATTGCAAACCCAACGGGTATCACGAT
>Ga0207667_10001078_pt1 | contig 34649 bp, 30 predicted proteins | sample KBSCornC52_FD_184301 | JGI IMG/M metagenome (GOLD analysis project Ga0207667, IMG submission 184301) | Corn rhizosphere microbial communities from Kellogg Biological Station, Michigan, USA - KBS Corn C5-2 (SPAdes) (version 2) | ecosystem: Host-associated > Plants > Roots > Rhizosphere > Soil ...
CCGAACTTCGGGCCCGGCAGGGTCTGCGAACGCCTGATGCGATCCACCTCGCCACCGCACAGCTCAACGGATGCCGCGAACTCTGGACAAACGACTCACGGCTGGCTGCTGCTTCTCACGGGCTCGCCGTCAACGTGACGGCTTAGCCTGGCCGGTCCGCTGATTCTGGTTCCTGCAGTCGGCAGAGGGTGAGTTACGCCTCACGGTGAGGCGCTGTTCACCTTGTCTGGGACACAGGTACCGGCTCTCGCCGAGAGCTGCTGGCCGTGCAGCGGGACTGACCCCCGCGGGACCAAAGCCTCCTCCCCGCAGCCTGACCGCTGCCTAGCGTCGTCGGTGAGCCCTCGGTGCCACCGTCTCGACGGCTCGTTCCTGGCGGCGGTGGAGAGAACGAGGACATCATGGCCGGCTACGACGTGGCGGGACGTTCCGCGATCGTGACGGGAGCGGCATCCGGGATCGGCAAGGCGACCGCTCTGCTGCTGGCGGCGAACGGCGCAGAGGTCGTCGTCGTCGACCTGAAGAAGGAGCCGGTGGATGCCGTGGTCGCCGAGATCACTGCGGCCGGCGGCACCGCGATCGGCCTGGTCGGCGATGTGACCGACCCCAAGCTCGCGGTTGCCGCCGTGGACGAGGCGAATGCGCTCGCGCCGCTGCGGATCGCGGTGAACAACGCAGGCATCGGTGGCGAGCAGGCCGCCATCGGCGACTACACGCTCGAGGGATGGCGCCACGTCATCGAGGTCAACCTCAACTCGGTCATGTACGGCCTCAAGGCGCAGTTGCCGGCGATGGCCGAGAATGGCGGCGGATCGATCGTCAACATGGCGTCGATTCTCGGCTCGGTCGGCTTCGCCATGTCGAGCGCCTACGTGACCGCCAAGCACGGACTGCTCGGACTCACCCAGAACGCCGCGCTCGAATACGCGGCGCACAAGGTGCGGGTCACGGCGGTCGGGCCCGGCTTCATCCACACGTCGCTCGTGGATGGCGCACTCGACGCCGACACGCAGGCCTTCCTGGCCGGCAAGCACGCGCTGGGCCGGCTCGGCACTCCCGAGGAGGTCGCGGCTCTTGTCGCGTTCCTGGCCAGCGACGCCGCCAGCTTCATCACCGGCAGCTACCACCTGGTCGACGGCGGCTACACGGCTCAGTAGATCCGCTCCGGCGGCGAGCCGGGCCGGATCGGGGCGCGGCTAGCATCGGCATATGTCCGTGCTGTCCGCGCTCACCCGTGCCGCGCTCGACCGGATCGCGGGGCTGGATGCAGCGACGCCGCCCCTCGAGCGGCTGGCCGCGATCCGTGAGCTGCAGTCGGCGCTCGACGTCGATCCGGCCGCGCTGGGCGCCGTGCGGGCTGCACTCGAGGCGGGCGCGAGTTGGAGCGACATCGCTCAGGCCGCACAGCTCAGCCCCGCGGCATCCCGGTGGCGGTGGCAGGGGGATGAAGCAGAGATCGCGGCGCGCCACGAGGCCGGCCGCAAGCGGAGCGAACGCCCGAGCAGCAAACCCACCGACCTGCCGGGTCTCTCGGTGGCCGAGGCCGCGAAACAGCTCGGCGTGACCGCGCAGGCGATCTACCTGCGGGTTTCGCGCGGCCAGTTGCGGGCCGAGACGATCACGTTGCCGGATGGGCGCAGCTACAAACGCGTGTTCCCCGTGGGCTGATCGGCTCGGCCATCGAGCCGCACGTCGCTCGTGACGCTGCCGCTCAGTTCGGCAGCGGGCTGGTGGGCCGCGGCGTCTTCGGGGAGGTGGGATCCATCGGGCCCGGGGGGTTGTCGGGGCCGGTCGGGTCCATCGGACCCGCGGGCTCATCCGGCATGCCCGGCTCGAGCGGCAGGTCGGTGCTGATGGGCTGATCCGGTTCGGCGTAGTCGTTCATGACGTGTCCTTGTCTGCTTGGGTCGTCGGTCGTGTTGAACAGATCCAGCCCACGCGCCCTCCGGCCTCAGTGCAAGAGCGCGTCGCGGACGCGCGGGTAACACCCAGGCGGGCCGTGGACATGCCGGGCGGCCAATGCGAGGATGCAGAGAACCCGATCGAAGGAGATCGCATGTTCACGAGCCCGTACCCGGACGAGGTCATCCCGAAGGTCAGCGTCTACGACTTCCTGTTCAAGGAGTTGACTCCCGAGGATGCGGCACGGGTGGCTCTGATCGATGGACCCAGCGGTGCCGAGACCACCTACGGGGCGCTCAAGGCGCAGATCGACCTGCTGGCCGGTGCGCTTGCGGGCCGCGGGCTCGGCATCGGCGACGTCATCGCGTTGCACTCGCCGAACGTGCCGGCGTTCGCGACGGTGTTCCACGGCATCCTGCGCTCGGGTGCGACGGCGACGACCGTCAACGCGCTGTACACCGCCGAAGAGATGGGGCGACAGCTCACCGACTCGAAGGCCAAGCTGCTCTTCACCGTGAGCCCGCTGCTGCCGGTCGCCAGCGCGGCTGCGGCGGCCGCAGGCATCCCCGACGACAAGATCATCGTGCTCGACGGTTTCGAGGGCTACACGGCCCTGCGAGACCTGCTGGGCGAGGGCAAGACCCCTCCCGAGGTCAGCTTCGACCCCGCGACGCACGTTGCGGTCATCCCCTACAGCTCGGGAACCACCGGATTCGCCAAGGGCGTGCAGCTCAGCCACACCAACCTGGTGGCCAACGTCGTGCAGTGCAAGCCGGTGCTCGACGCCACGGCCGACGACCGGATCATGGCCTTCCTGCCGTTCTTCCACATCTACGGCATGACCGTGCTGCTGAATCTGGCCTTCTACCGCCGTGCCTCGCTGATCACGCTTCCGCGCTTCGACCTCCCGCAGTTCTTGCAGGTGATGCAAGACCAGAAGAGCACCTTCGCGTTCATCGCGCCGCCCGTCGCGGTGGCGTTGGCGAAGCATCCGATCGTCGACCAATACGACCTGTCGGCGTTGCGCGGCATGATGAGCGGCGCCGCGCCGCTGTCGGAGGCCCTGTCACTCGCCGTCACCGAGCGGCTCGGCGTGCATATGCAGCAGGGCTACGGCATGAGCGAGCTCAGCCCGGTCTCGCACGTGATCCCGCCCGACCGCGACGACCTGTCGCGCGGCAGCATCGGATTCGCGATCGCCAACATCGAGTGCAAGCTCGTCAACACCGAGACCGGCGCCGAGATCGAGATGCCCGCAGAAGGTCCGAGCGAGGCCGGCGAGCTCTGGGTGCGCGGGCCGAACGTCATGCTCGGCTACCTGGGTCAGGATGCCGCGACCCACGAGACCATCGACGACGACGGCTTTCTGCACACCGGCGACATCGCGCGGGTCAACCACGACGGCTCATTCGAGATCGTCGACCGCCTCAAAGAGCTCATCAAGTACAAGGGCTACCAGGTCGCGCCCGCCGAGCTCGAGGCGCTGCTGCTGACGCATCCCGAGATCGCGGATGCCGCGGTGGTGGCCGCTCTCGACGAGGAGGCGGGCGAGATCCCGAAGGCGTTCGTCGTGCTGAAAGACGGCTCGGAGCTCGACGCGGAGGCCGTGATGCAGTTCATCGCCTCGCAGGTCGCTCCGCACAAGAAGGTGCGCGCGGTGTCGTTCATCGACGCGGTGCCGAAGTCGTCGGCGGGAAAGATCCTGCGCAAAGACCTGAAGGGCAAGTAACGCAGGCTACTCGACGGCCTCGTCGCGTGGTTCGCCTGCCACGTCATCCGCCGCGGGGTCGTTCAGTGCCGCGCCGCCCAGCGGCTCGCCCGCCCACTCGGTGACGATCCAGCCGTCGGCAGGCGAGCCCGTGAGCGCGACGACTCCGGTGTTGTCGAGGTGCTGGCGTCCGGGAAAGTCGGGGGCGATGTTCGTCGCCCGAGCCGCGGTCCAGACACGGATGGCCGCCCCGTGGCTGAACACGGCGACGGTGGCATCCGGGTCGTGCTCCGCGGCAATACGGGCCAGGTCGGCATCGAAGCGGCCGTAGAACTCGTGACCGTCGCCGCCGCCCGGCATGCGCAGCGCGAGATCGCCTGCGACCCACGCCCAGATGACATCGACATAGGCGCGGATGGCCTCCTTGTCGGTTCGGCCCTCGAGGTCGCCCGCCTCGATCTCGTGGATGCCGGGCAGCACCACCCGATGCATCTCGCCTCGGACCCGCGCGAGAGGCGCGGCCGTCTGCTGCGTGCGGACCAGCCGCGACGCGTAGATGCCGTCGATCCGCTCGGATGCCAGGGCATCCGGCACAGCGGCCGCCTGCGCCCTGCCCAGCTCGGTGAGCGCCGGCCCGGGCGCGGCCGTGTCGAGCTCACCGCGGACGTTCGCGGGAGTCTGGCCGTGCCGGATCAGAAGGAGTCGCATCCCCTTCAGCCTACGGACGGCCGGCGACGCCGGCGGCGACGCGGGTGCGCGACGGCGTCAGGAACTGCTGGACGTCACCGGGGCCGCGGTGAAGTCGCCCGTCCAGTCGGTCACCGTCACGCGGAACGTCAACGGCGAGCCCTGTTGCGGCGTGACCGTGCAGTCGAAGGTCGCCCCGGGCGAGAAGGTCGTCACGGTGGGGCAGTTCACCGTCGCGGTGATGTTCTTGGCCGCGAGCTGGTGCTGCATCGTGCTCTCGACGAACGCCACGCGCTCTGGCGTGGGCGCCGAGAGCCACCCGACCGAGATGAGCCCGATCAGGGCGTAGGAGGCGACGTACGACAGTGCCCAGAGTCCGATGGCCGGCCCGGCGCCCTTGCCCTGGCCGCGCAGGCGCAGGGCACGCACGATCAGGTAGATCAGCGGCGGGATCAGCAGCACCCAGAACGGCGATGCCAGATCGAAGTATCCACGGCGGGCCAGGGCGCTTCTGTCGATCTGCGCGGACGCCAGGCCGATCAGGCCGATCCCGGCGAGGGCGAACGGCAGCCAGTTCACCGAGGCGGACGAGACCTGAGTGATGGGCGTGAGCTGGGTCCACACGAAGAAGGTCGCGGCCGCGATCAGCGGGGCGAGGAGCATGAACGCGAGGCCGCCGGTCCAGGTCGAGCCGCTGGGCCCGACGGGCGCCGATGCATATGCGCGCATGCCGGGGCGAGCGGTGCTCGCCGAGTTGAAGGGATCCCGCGAGCTGAACGGGATGACGGGCACCGGCTCGAGGTGCACGGCGTTCGGGTCGAAGGGCACGTAGTCGCCCGGGTTCGGCTGGTACTGGACGCCCGGAGTCGGAGGGGCCTGCGTCGGAGCTGCCTGCGTCGGCCAGTACTCGGCCGGCGGAGTCGGCATGGCGACGGGAGTCGCCGGGACGATCTCGGAGGGCGTTGCCGGGATCGACGGAGCCCCGAGCTGCAGCGGCTGCGGGATGGGCCGCGGAACAAGCGGCACGTAGGTGGCGCCGGGAGCGCTCGCCGCGAAGGGCTGGAACTCAGGCGGAGCCACCGGATTGGTCCCGACCTCGGTCGGCGGCGGCCCGGCATACACGGTCGGCTCGGGCGACGCAGCGGCGTATGGCGCCGGCACCGGGGCGGGCGGTTCGGCGAACATGGTCGGAGCCGCCGCGGGCGGGACCGCCATCGGCGCGGCCGGCATCGGTGCGGGCGGCGTCGGCGAGCCTGGCATCGGCGCGGCCGGCAGGAAGGCGGCAGGTGCCGCCGTCGGGACGATCCCGGGAAAGGACTCGCCAGACGGCTGCGGCACGAAGGCGGGCGCTGCAGCCGCAGCGGGAGCAACCGGCGCAGCGGGCGCGAACACCGGAGCCACCGGGGCAACGGGCGCTTCGGACGCGAACACGGGCGCTTCGGACGCGAACACGGGCGCAGCGGGCGCAACCGGTGTCACCGGGAACAACTGATCGACCGGTGCCGCGAGGGGCGCCTCGACCTTCCAGACCGGGTCCTTGACCGGAGCGACCGGCTCTTCGCCCCTGAGCGTCGGGAACACGTCAGCAGACACCGGGATCGGCGGCTCGGACGGCGACGAGGTGAGGGCGAGCTGCACAGGCACCCCGCTGAGGGCGACCTCCTGCGAGATGTCGGTGAGGCCGGACCACTCGGGAACGTAGGCGTCGCCCGCGGCGGTTTCGGCCAACCGGAACACGGAGTTCGGCGGGACGTACGGCTCATCGGGGCGGGGAACGGCGGTCAGCAGCGGGGGCACAGCGGTGAGGGTCGGGTTGGCGGCCGCGTTCGACGGGCTGAGGGCAGCATCGGCCGGCATCGTCTGCTTGCCCCAGGTGGCGCCATCCCACCAACGCAGCAGCGATGCATCCAAAGGATCGGCGTACCAGCCCCCGGCCGGCGTCGACGAAGCAGTGGACACGTTTCCCCCCATCAACGCTTCCTGGCCCCACAGTAGGGGGCGTGCAGCCGCGATCCGAGTCCCCCGTTCGGGGACCTGGCCGGATCAGCGACGGTCAGGCCGAAAGAAGGGACTCCCCGGGCACCTCGGCGCGCTGGCGCGGCCGGATCCGCGGAGCACGAGGACCCTGCCGCGGCACCGGTTCGGTGCCCGCTGCGTGCCGGCCGATGTGCGAAAGGGGCAGCCCGGTCGCGTCGGCGGCCGCGTGCTCGGCGTCGGCCGCGGCAAGGGCCGCGTCGGCTTCGTCGATCTGCGGAAGCGAGGCTTCGATCGAGATCTGCTCCGACTGCATCGGAGTGGCGGGGACCGAGACGTGCTGGGTCCAGTTCGTTCCATCCCACCAGCGCACCAGTCCGGGCGTCTGGGGGTCCGGATACCAAGCGGCGGCGGGGGCGCCATTCGGGTATGACATGGAGGATCCCCCCTCGATGGGCGCTCGAATCGGGTTTCTTGCGCTCCATCCGCCAGCCTAATCAGAGCCGGCCGAGCGGGTGAGTCCCCCCTTTGCGGGTGGAACAGCCGATGAGGCTACTCCATCTCGTGGCCGTCGCCGACGAGGCCGCGCTCGACCAGGGCGTCGGGGTTCGCAGGGGATGCCTCGGCATCCTCAGCCCCCGTCACCACCCCGAGATCGACGCCGACGTGCGTGTCTGGCGAGATCACGGCCTGCGGTTCGAGTGGATGGTCGGACTCGGCGATATGCCGTGCGTGCTCGTGCTGCGGATCGGCGCTGCCGGTGCCCTCAGCGAACTCGATTGCGTCGCCTTCGTCGCTCCCAGCGTCGGCGTTGACGTGTTTCCCCATCCGTTCACGTTACCCGGGAGTCGCCGAGAGGTGCTAACGGCTGAGAAACGCCTCAGAAATCGGGGCAGCTCCCGCCGCTCAGAGACCGAAGGAGTAGCTGAACTTGCCGTTGTCGCCGTCGATGCTGACCCAGACCGTGCGGTGCACGCCGGTGGCCGTGGTGGCGTCGCAGGTGTAGAGCGAGCCGACCGTGACCGCGTCGACGAAGGGCGGGCAGTTGACGAAGACGGCCTTGCCGTGGCTGACGTAGTCGGCGCTGATGGTGCGCTGGACGTTCAGTGCGTTGGCGAGCCCCTGCGTCTGCCCGAGTGCGACCGCGGCGAGCGGTGAGCCGAATGCCAGCACGGCGACGACCAGGAGCATGGCGATCGGGCCCGATCCCGGAACACGGGTGCGACGCGCGATCAGGTAACCGAGACCGGTCAGCAGCGCGAGCGCCGGGCTCGGCGCCTCGAATCCGCGGCTTCGCAGCGTGTGGCGATCGCTCAGCGCCCACAGGACGCACAGCAGGTACGGGATGCCGGCCGCGATCACGAAGACGATCGGGTTGGCGAACAGGTACAGGTAGACGTATGCGGCGACGATGCCCAGCACCAGAGCCAGCAGCGGGCTGAGCGAGATCATCCATGCCGAGGCGGTGGAGCCGCGCCCGGCCGGTTTCCTCATGGCCGCCATGGCGGGTGCGGTGGCCGGCGCTGTAGCGGGCGCGGTGCCCACAGCCGGAGCCACGACCTGTGCCGCGGCGAAGCCGGACGTCCCACCGCCGATGACGGGGTTCTCGACGGCTCCGATGCCGAACTGGTGCTCGAGGTCGCGAACAGCGGCGATGCGTTCCTGGGTGGTCTCGGTGACGGTCTCAGGGGAGGTCGTCGGCTTCTCGCGCACGTGTTCTGTCCAGGCGATACCGTTCCACCAGCGCACCTGAACAGATGACGCAGGGTCTTGGTACCAGCCCGCCGAAACGACGCGCGTTGCTTGATCAGTCACGCGCATCCCCTCCTTCGTTTGACGGCATTGTCAGTCTATGAGCGGGGCTTCTCGAGAACAGGACCCCATTCGGGGTATGTTCCGAGTCCCCTTTTATGAGGTCACGACCCGGGCTCAGCTGGTCGCTGAGAAAACGCCCCAGTCGTCGACGCGCCACGAGATCCATCCGTTCGAGCGCTGAAGGCTCACGGTGACGTCGTAGGTCGCGCTGCCGGGCTTGTGGGCCTGGCAGACGAAGGACTGCAGCGGGATCATGGGAGGCACGGGCGGGCAGGTCGCCACCAGCGGAATGCCGAGGGCAGCACCGCTCTGGGTGATCTCGATCTCGGCCTGGTGGGAGAAGCTGGCGGGAGCGAGTTGGATGATCAGCCCGGGAACAGCCACGTTCGCCACGATGAGTGACAGACCGAGCGCCAGGAACGTGAACAGGGGGCCGAAGCCGCTGCCGGACTCACGGACGGTGCGGGTCAGACGCGCCACCAGGTAGATGCCCACCGTGAGGATCGCGAACGCCCACGGAGCAGGTTGCTCCAGCCCGGCGCGGCGCAGGGTGCGGTAGTCGAGGAACGCGAGCACGATGCCGGCGAGATACGGGATGCCGAACATCATCACCAGCACGGCCACCGAGGTCGTCTGGGCGGCTCCCGAGAGCAGCATGAGCAATCCGACCACCAGCGTGTAGAGCGGGATCAGCGTCATGATCCAGACCGGGCCGGTGCTGGTCGGCACCTCGGTGATCAGGCGGGACTGAGCAGGCTCGGGCTGCCACGGCTGCGATGGCCACTGCTGCTCGGCCTGTGCGGTGGGGATGAAGGAGGAGGCGGACTCGCTGACGTGAGCGAACGCCGAGCGCGGCACGGATGCCTCACCCAGCAGATCGTCGAAGCGGGTGTCGAGGTCGAAGGGGGCGCTCGTCGGGGCGTCGTCGAGGATGCCGCGCGAGGCCATCTGGAACGCGGTCATCGGGTCGTCGACCGGAACCTGGTCGCGCTCTGGCGCCTCGAGGGAGCGGATCGGGTCGGCGAACGCGGCGGCTGCCGGCGGCACCGGGTCGCGATCCGCGGCACCGAGCTCGACGGGCTCGTCGTCGTACAGGCGCTCGCGCTCGCGGCGTTCGCGACGGCTCAGGTCTTGTTCGGCCTCGTCTGCTGCCGGGTCGGCGAACGGGCGCTCATGCGACGGCCGGTCGTCGTCGGCGAAGGCGAGCTTCGACGTGACGGTCTCGGTCGCCATCATCGGCTGACGTGCGTCCGAGATGTGCTCGGTCCACGCGTGATTGTCCCACCAGCGCAACTGCGGCAACCCGAGCGGATCGGGATACCAGCCGGCGGGAACGCGCACGTCATCTTCTGGCATGCTGCACTCCTTCGCGCTCTCGGGCCTGTGTCCCGCTGATTCCCAGGTGAAATGCTACGGGGAAAGGGGGGTCGGGGGATACTACCCGCACTGACCCCAACAAGGGGACACGGATGTCCCCCTCGGGGGTCATCGTCGGGGGTCGTCCGTCCGCCTTTTCGGGGACTGACGGCGAGCGCGATCCGAACCGTACGGCAGACTCGATCCGTGCTCGCCGACCGTCTTCCCCGCCCCAGGACGGCAGGGTCTGCAGCCGGTCAGTCGTTCGACGCCGACGACTTCGTCGGCATCTTCGACGACTGGGTGCGCGAGCAGGGCATCCGGCTCTACCCGGCTCAAGAAGAGGCGGTGCTCGAGCTCGTGCTCGGCAAGCACCTGATCCTGTCGACCCCCACCGGCACGGGCAAGTCGCTGGTCGCGCTCGCCGCCCACGCGGCCGCGCTCGCTCAGGGGCGGCGCAGTTGGTACACCGCGCCGATCAAGGCGCTGGTGAGCGAGAAGTTCTTCCAGCTCGTCGAGGCGTTCGGGGCCGAGAACGTCGGCCTGGTCACCGGTGACTCGAGCGTGAATCCGGATGCCCCGATCCTGTGCTGCACCGCCGAGATCCTGGCGAACCTCGCGCTGCGTCAGGGCGCGGACACCGCGGCGGATGTGGTGGTGATGGACGAGTTCCACTACTACGCCGATCCCCAGCGCGGATGGGCATGGCAGGTCCCGCTGCTTCTGCTTCCGCGTGCGCAGTTCCTGCTGATGTCGGCGACGCTGGGCGACGTCACGGCGATCGCCGACGACCTCGAAGGCCGCACAGGTCGCGAGGTCGCCGAGGTGACCGGTGTCGAGCGCCCGGTGCCGCTCGACTACCGCTACGTGAGCACGCCGGTGCACGAGACCGTCGAGCAGCTGCTCGACGACGGCCTCGCTCCCATCTACATCGTGCATTTCTCGCAGGCGGCCGCCATCGAACGGGCGCAGGCCCTGTCGAGCGCCAAGGTCGCCACGCGCGAGCAGCGCGACGCGATCGCCGACGAACTCGGCGGCTTCCGGTTCGCCGCCGGCTTCGGCGCCACTCTGTCTCGGCTGATCAGGGCCGGCATCGGCGTGCATCACGCCGGGATGCTGCCCAAGTACCGGCGCCTGGTCGAGCAGCTGGCCCAACGCGGCCTGCTGCGCGTCATCTGCGGCACCGACACGCTCGGCGTCGGGATCAACGTGCCGATCCGCACCGTGCTGTTCACCGGGCTGACCAAGTTCGATGGAACCAGGATGCGGCAGCTGACCGCGCGCGAGTTCCACCAGATCGCCGGCCGGGCCGGTCGAGCGGGCTTCGACACCGCGGGCGAGGTGGTCGCCGAGGCGCCGGAGCACGAGATCGAGAACGCCAGGATCGGAGCGAAGGCCGACGCGGCCGCCGCATCCGGAAAGCGCGCGAAGGCCACGCCGAAGAAGCGCGCGCCCGACGGGTTCGTCAGCTGGGGACCGCAGAGCTTCGAGCGGATGATCGCAGCGGTTCCCGAGACCCTGACCAGCTCGATGCAGCTGACGGCGGCGATGCTGATCAACGTGCTCGGCCGGCCCGGTTCCGACGTTCCGGCACGAGAGCCCGGGTCGGCGTTCGCCAACGTGCGCTCGCTGGTGTTCGACAACCACGAGGGCATCGCCCGGCAGCGTGAGCTGGCCAGGCGGGCGATCGGGATCTACCGCACGCTGCGGGCGGGCGGCATCGTCGACCAGCGCGGGGGAGGGTTCGACGGGTCAGCGTCGATCCGGCTCACGGTGGACCTGCAGCCCAACTTCGCGCTCAACCAGCCGCTGTCTCCGTTCGCGCTCGCCGCCTTCGAACTGCTGGATCCGGCATCCCCGAGCTATGCCCTCGACATGATCAGCGTGCTCGAGTCGACGCTCGACGACCCGCGGGCGATCCTGTCGCAGCAGCAGTTCATGGCGAGGGGCGAGGCCGTGGCCGCCATGAAGGCCGACGGCATCGAGTACGACGAGCGCATGGAACTGCTCGAGCAGGTCACGTGGCCGAAGCCGCTTGCCGAGTTGCTCGAGCAGACCTTCGAGACCTTCGCGTCGAGCCAGCCCTGGGTGCGCGACTTCGAGCTGTCGCCGAAGTCGGTGGTGCGCGACCTCTACGAGCGGGCGATGAGCTTCGGCGAGTTCGTCGCGTTCTACCAGTTGGGCCGCAGCGAAGGGCTCGTGCTGCGCTACCTGAGCGACGCGTTCCGCGCGGCGCGGCAGACGATTCCGGATGAGGCCAAGACCGACGAGTTGCGCGACCTGATCGAGTGGCTTGGCGAGCTGGTGCGCCAGGTGGACTCGAGCCTGCTCGACGAGTGGGAGAGCCTGACGCACCCCGAGCTCGACGTGACCGGCGCCGTCGACGCCCCCGTCCTGCCGCCGACCCCTCCCAGCGTTCTGACGAATCGCCGCGCCTTCCTGGTGCTGGTGCGCAACGAGCTGTGGCGGCGCGTGCGGCTCGCCGCGTTGCAGCGCGACGACGAACTGGTCGCGCTCGACCCGGATGCCGGCTGGCCGCGGGCGCTCGACGCCTACTTCGCCGAGCACGACTCGATCGGCACCGGGCCGGATGCCCGCAGTGCCGCTCGCGTGATCATCGACGAAGGGCCGGGGGGCGCTGACGGCGGAGTGTGGACGGTGCGGCAGATCCTCGACGATCCGGCAGGCGATCACGACTGGGGCATCACGGCGGAGGTCGACCTGGTCGCCTCGGCCGAGCAGGGGGTCGCCGTCGTGCGGGTGCTCGGGGTCAGCCGGCTGGATTAGACGAGAACAGCAGCGGCGGCGGCGTCAGGCGCTGTGGGCCGCCTGGCGCGGCGACTCCGGCACGGCAGCGAGTTGCAGGCGGGCCCGCCGTCCGCTCGACGCCCCGCGATGACGGGCGGTCGTGCGCGCGCTCGCCGCCACCGGCTCGAAGCCGGAGCCCGCGAGCTCATCGTGCTCGCACCCCACACCTGCGCAGTGCGTTCCGTGCACGACCGGGACCGGCGAGAGAACCGTTGCTGGGCGTGGCGACATCCTGGCCCCTAGAAGCGGTCGTCGTGCGCGAATGCGCGGGTGCGGCGCCGCGCGAGCACGGCCTCTTCGATGTCGGCGTCGTGGTTGCTGGTGCGCCCGGTCTGGATCGCCTCGACGATCCACTGCACGGTCGGAATGATGCTGACCAGCAGCGCGAGCGCGCCGAGCGCCGCGAAGCTCACCGCGACAGGGGGCACCGACTCATCGGTGCACGCGACGGCTGCGCCGACGCAATTGTTCGCGTCGGCGATCGAGACGTCGACGATGCCGAAACTGACGGCGGCGATGACGATCGCGCCGAGTGCGACAGCACCGAGAACGCGACGCGAATGCACGATGTTGATTCCCCCACGAGTGAGGCCGGGAGAACCGGCCGTGTCCCGTCAGCGTACGGTCGCGCTCCGCGCGTCCGCGATGCCCAGGTCGGGGGGCAGACCTCTTAGACTTCTCGCCAGTGGACGTCACGCTGCTGGTCGCGCTTGTCATCGCGTTGGCCTTGATCTTCGATTTCACCAACGGCTTTCATGACACAGCCAATGCGATGGCGACCCCCATCGCGACCGGCGCCCTCAAGCCGAAGGTCGCGGTGGCGATCGCCGCGGTGCTCAACCTGGTCGGCGCGTTCCTCTCGACCGAGGTGGCCAAGACCATCTCGGGCGGACTGATCAAAGAGGGCAGTGGCGGGGTGCAGATCACGCCTGCCCTGATCCTGGCCGGACTGATCGGCGCCATCGTGTGGAATCTGGTGACCTGGCTGCTCGGGCTGCCCTCGTCATCGAGCCATGCCCTGTTCGGCGGACTGATCGGCGCCGCGGTCGTCGGAGCGGGCTTCGGGGCGATCGACGGCGGCGTCCTGGTGTCTAAGGTGCTCATTCCCGCGGTCCTCGCGCCGCTGACGGCCGGGCTCGTGTCGTTCCTGGCCACGAAGATCGCATACGGCGTGACGCGCAAGCGAGAGCGCGATCGCTTCAAGATCGGCCAGATCTTCACCTCCTCGCTGGTCTCGCTCGCTCACGGCACCAACGACGCCCAGAAGACGATGGGCGTCATCACGCTCGCGCTGATCGCCGCGGGGGTGCAGCCGGCGGGAACCGGCCCGGCGATCTGGGTGATCGGCGCGTGCGCGTTGGCGATCGCGGCAGGCACATACTCTGGCGGCTGGCGCATCATCAAGACGCTCGGCCGCGACATCACCGATGTCGAACCCGCGCAGGGATTCGCAGCCGAGGCGGCCACCACCGCGACGATCCTGGCGTCGAGTCACCTGGGCTTCGCGCTGTCGACCACCCAGGTGGCATCCGGCTCGGTGATCGGAGTCGGCATCGGCCGCAAGGGCGCATCGGTGCGGTGGGGCACGGCCGGTCGCATCGCGTTGGGCTGGCTCATCACGATCCCGGTCTCGGGCGTGGTCGGAGCACTGGCGGCCATGCTGTCTCAGCTCGGGCTGCGGGGCGTGATCCTGGATGTCGTGCTCGCCCTGGGCGTGATCGTCACCGTCTACCTGGTGGCGCGCAAGCGCCGGATCGACGCGCGCCACTTCACCCAACCCGCGCCAGGAGTCTTCGTGCGGCCCAAGCGGCGCAAGAAGAAGCACGCGGCGGCCGCAGCGGCGGCGACGGCGACGGCGGAGACCGCGGTGGCGGCGGCACAGCCGATCGTGGCTCCGGCGAAGGGCGCGGGCGCCTGATGACGATCGACTGGCTCGCCTTCCTCACCGTGGTGGTGGGATCGCTGGTGTCCGCCTGCCTGCTTGTGGCCCTGTTCTCGATCGGACTGCGCCTGAACGACGGCACCGCGGGCTGGCGGCGTCCGGTCTCGGTGGCCTTGTTCGTGGTCTGCGCGGCCGTGGTGGTCTTCGGTATTTACCTGATCGTGCCCTTCTTGCACCCCTGAAGCGCCCCACGATCCCGTTTCGGCTCGTAGCATCGTTCGGGTGCCCACAAGGCGCGCCCCACTTCGGAGCATCTGGCCGAAGCACCCATCACGATCAAGGAGGATTGCGATGCCCGACACGACCGGACTCGCTGCCGCAGAAGCCCCGACCGCAGCCATCCCGACCGCAGCCGCCCCGACCGCAGACGCCCCTACCAGCCACGAGCAGTTCATCCAAGGCGATGAGCACGTCGGAACGACCGGGCCCAACGAGGCGCACGAGCTGCTCGCGGGAGACGGACCGACCCGCACCGAGACCGACTCGCTGGGATCGATGCAGATCCCTGCAGGCGTCTACTGGGGCATCCACACGGCTCGCGCCCTCATCAACTTCCCGATCTCGCGTCGGGCGATCAGCAACTACCCCGACTTGGTGCGCGCACTGGCCAGGGTGAAGCAGGCGAGCGCGCGTGCCAACAAAGAGATCGGGGTGCTCGACGCCGCGAAGGCCGAAATCATCGACCGGGTCTGCCAGCGCATCGTCGATGGCGAGCTGCACGATCAGTTCGTCGTCGGGGTCATCCAGGGCGGCGCAGGCACCTCGACGAACATGAACACGAACGAGGTGATCGCGAACGCGGGCCTCAAAGAGCTGGGCCTGGAGTTCGGCGACTACTCGGAGCTGCATCCGATCGACGATGTGAACCGCAGCCAGTCGACCAACGACGTCTACCCGACCGCGATCAAGCTGGCGATGGTGTTCGGCATCCAGCGACTGCTCGAGGAGCACGCCAAGCTCACCAAGAGCTTCGCGGCCAAGGGCGTCGAGTTCGCTCACGTGCTCAAGGTGGGCCGCACCCAGTTGCAGGACGCGGTGCCGATGACCCTCGGCCAGGAGTTCAGCGGCTTCGCGCACACCCTGCAAGAGGACTTCGACCGCCTCAGCGAGGTGATCCCGTGGCTCAACGAGATCAACATGGGCGCCACGGCGATCGGCACCGGCATCACGGCCGACCCGCGCTACGCCGAGGCGGTGCGCCGTCACCTCGAAGAGCTCACCGGCATCCCGCAGGAGACCGCGCCCGACCTGATCGAGGCGACGGCCGACGCCGGCATCTTCATGACCCTCAGCGGCACGTTGAAGCGTGCGGCGGTCAAGCTGTCGAAGATCTGCAACGATCTGCGGCTGATCTCGAGCGGACCGCAGGCCGGCCTGGGCGAGATCAACCTTCCAGCACGTCAAGCGGGGTCGAGCATCATGCCCGGCAAGGTCAACCCGGTGATCCCCGAGGTGGTCAACCAGGTCGCATTCAGCGTGATCGGTGCGGATGCCACGGTCACCGCGGCGGCCGAAGGCGGCCAGCTGCAGCTGAACGCTTTCGAGCCCGTGATCGCCCACAGCCTCCTGCAGTCGCTCTCGTGGATGACGAACGCCTGCCGCACGCTGCGCGTCAACTGCATCGACGGCATCACCGCCAACACCGCCCGCCTCACCCAGCAGGTCGAGACCAGTGTCGGGGTGGTGACCGCGCTCACGCCGTACATCGGCTATGCCGCGTCGGCCACGCTCGCGCACACCGCCCTCACCACCAACGCGTCGATCGCCGAGCTGGTGGTCGACGCGGGGCTGATGTCGGCAGACGAGGTCGCGCGCGTCCTCTCGCCCGAGCGGCTCAGCGGTGTGGTGCCGGCCACCGGCGTGATCATGCTGCCGCAGGATGAGCTCGACGCGATCGCCCAGGCGAAGGCCGAGTCTGACGAGAGCTGATCGTGAGCGGGGCGGGCGGGTGCTGACGGGAGTCGTCGCCCTCCTGCTCGCGTCGGCCGGCTGGGTGCCGACCGCCTGGGCGCCGGTCGCCGGTCCGCCCCGGCCCGACCTGCCCGTCGCCTCGCCGATCTCGGTCGGCATGACGACGCACAACGATGGGCGCACCGTATCGCTGCTGGATCCGGCGCATCCCGCCTGGGCCCACCTGGCGCCGACCGGCGCCGTCGCCGAGGTGACCGCGACGGTCGACCTGCACGGCGCCTCGATCCATCAGTGGGTCGCCCACCTCGACACGCCAGACGCCTTCCAGGGCGTGACGCCCGCCGATTGCCGCGGTGACGAGGAGGCGCCGCCGCAGGAGGTGAGCTGCCGTTTCGAGGTGCAGGCGGCATCCGGTGTCAACCGGCTCGACTTCCACTTCTCGGCGGACGGCGGCCGGGTGGACGTCGAGGTGGAGGGCACCATCACGGGCGGCCAGTTCGATTGGGATGCCGGCTGGGAGGTGCTCGACGCCACCGGGCAGTGGAGCTCGATCGACCGCGCGCAGACGATCACGCTGCCGGCGACTCTGACGAGCGCCCTGCGCTACGTGGTGACGAACACCGGCGACATCCCCTTCCGTGCGACGAACGCCTGCGATGACCGCCTGGTGCCCGCGCACACCCAGCTGGTCTGCCTCGAGCGCGGGGTGCGCACCGCGCAGTCGCTCGCCAGGGACTATCACGAGCAGCTGCGGCTGGTGGACGTCGTGGGGGCGACCGCCGAACCCGACATCCGCACCTCGATCCGATCGTTCGCCGGCATCTTCAGCCTGGCCGAGCAGAACGTGACCGTCGGACAGCGCGTGCAGGTGACCGCGGAGGGGCTGCCGAACGATGCGGCATTCGACCTGCAGTTCCGCATCGACAGCGAGCCCGTGCTGGTGGGAACCCGCACCACCAGCACCGGGCGCACCCGGCTGTCGTTCCCGCTGCCGAGCACCTCGCAGGGCACGGCCCATCTCGAGGTGATCCATGACGGGCTGGCGATCGCGAGCCTGCCGTTCGATGTGACGCTGGTGCCGAGAAGAGCGGATGCCGCTGCTCCTGCCTGGCCGTGGCTGGGCGTGCCCCTCGCTCTGCTCGTCGGGGCCGCGGCGATCATCGTGCTGCGCAGGCGGCGGTCGCGTCGGAGGTCAGCGGCAGGATAGCGCCGCGCGATCGCCGAGGCCTGGCGGACGTCTTGAGCAGTCAGCTGGGAACCTCGCGCACCACCTCATCCGGGTTCTTGTCCGGCCGCCATCCGCGCCAGGCGGGAGCCCGCAGGCGGCCGTCGGCCGTGACCTCGGCGAACTCGACTTCACCCACCAGACTCGGTGTCACCCAGTGCGCGTCGCGCGCGTCGGCGCTCGGCACGTCGATCAGCGGGTTGGTCTTTCGCGCGAGGGCGTCGAGGCGGGTGCGCAACTCGGCGAGCTGGCGGTCGGTGAATCCGGTGCCGACGCGGCCGACGTAGCGCAGCCCGTCGGAATCCGGGATGCCGATCAGCAGCGACCCGACGCTGTCTGCCCGGTGACCGGTGCCCGGCCGCCAGCCGCCCACCACCACCTCCTGGGTGAGCGTGTGCTTCAGCTTGATCCAATCCCGGCTGCGTTTGCCCTCGCGGTAGGGGCTGTCGAGGCGCTTGGCCATCACGCCCTCGAGGCCGAGCTTCTTGCTGGTGGCCAGGGCGGTATCGAGGTCGGAGCCGGCGTCGGGCGGGACGGTGATGGGGCCGCGGTCCTTGACGGTCTTCAGCAGCAGCGCGCGGCGCTTCTCGTACGAGTCGCGCTCCAGCGAGACGCCACCGAGGCGCAGGATGTCGAACACGAAGTAGTGCACGGGCGTGTTGAGACGGGCCCGCTCCACGTCGCGCGGGCTGGTCAGCCCCATCCGCTGCTGCAGTGCGCCGAAGCTCGGGCGGCCCTTCGCGTCGAGTGCGACGATCTCGCCATCGAGCACCGCGTCGCCCTTGGTCGACCCCCACTTGATGGCGGTGAGCAGCTCGGCGAGCTCGGGATAGCTCGGCGTCAGGTCGAGCCCGTTGCGACTGCGCAGGCTCAGCTCGTCGCCTCGGATGGTGGCGATGGCCCGGATGCCGTCCCACTTCATCTCGTACGCCCAGTCGCCGCCCGAGTGGGCAGAGTCGCCGCGGAACCGGTCGACGCCCGTGATGGCGCCGAGGGTCGCGAGCATCGGGTGGATCGAGTCGCTGCTCACCCTCGATCCCACAATGGTCTTCTTCGGGGTGCCGAGGCCTTTGCGCCCGGTCGAGACGGTGGCGTGGCCGTGCCACTTGTCTCCGGTGACCTTGTCGACTGGGCCGCCCTCGGCATCCCAATCGACCGGATTCTGGCTCTTCATGAGGTGCAGCATCCAGTTCTTCGGATTGTCGCCCTGCTTGGTCTGGATCAGCGCCAGCCGGTGCGAGCCGTGCTTCTCGCCGTGGATGGTGAGGATCACCTCGCCGCCCTCCTTGCCGTCGCCATCGCGCCATTTCTCCAGCTCGTAGCGGCCGCGGTCCCAGATGGCGACGCCGCCCGCGCCGTACTCGCCCTTCGGGATGGCGCCCTCGAACGCGCCGTACTCGAAGGGATGGTCCTCGACGTGCACCGCCAGGTGGTTCTGCTTCGGATCGGTCGGCACCCCCTTGGGCACCGCCCAGCTCACCAGGACGCCGTTGCGCTCGAGCCGGAAGTCGTAGTGCAGCGAGCTGGCGTGATGCTCCTGGATGACGAAGTGCGGGTTGGCCGGGTCTGGCGTCCAGGTGGGGTCGCTGCCCGGCACGTCGCCGAACGGCTCGGGCGTCTTGTTCCGGTTGCGCATGCGGCGGTATTCGGCGAGGTCCTCGCCGCTCGGATCCTTCAATAAATGGCCCGCCGACAGGTCGGCGAGCGGATCTCCCTTGCTCTCCAGGCGCTTCAGCACCTCGGTGAAGTCGAGCTGCTTCAGCCCGGGGGCGGCGATCTCGCGCCAGGTGCGCGGGGCCGCGACCGTGGGATGCAGCCGCCCGCGCAGCGAATACGGCACGACGGTGGTCTTGGAGCCGTTGTTCTGGCTCCAGTCCAGCAGCACCTTGCCGCCGCGCACCGCCTTCTTCATGTCGCTGACCACCAGGTCGGGATGGTCGGCCTCGAGCGCGCGCGCCAGTTCGTGCGCGACGGCTGAGACCTCGTCGCTCGACTGGGTGCCGTCGAGGGCGGCATAGAGATGGATGCCCTTGCTGCCGCTGGTCACCGGCATCGGGTCGAGGCCCATTCCCGTGAGCAGCTCGCGCACGAGCTTGGCGACCTCGGCGCACTCGGCCAGCCCGGCGCCCTCGCCGGGGTCCAGGTCGAGCACCATGCGATCCGGGTTCTTGCGGGCGCCATTGCGGCCGAACCGCCACTGGGGCACATGGATCTCGAGGGCCGCCTGCTGCGCGATCCAGACCAGGGTGGCCAGATTGTTCACGAGCGGGTACTCGTTGACGTGGTCGGAGTGCTGGATCGGCCGGTGCTCGATCCACTCGGGCGCCGAGTCCGGCAGGTTCTTCTCGAAGAACACCTGGCCCGGCTTCTGGGCGGTGCCGACGCCCGAGACCCAGCGCTTGCGGGTGGCCGGGCGATCGCGTGCGTGCGTGATCAGAGCGTCGGCGACCCGCGAGTAGTAGTCGATGACCTCGGCTTTGGTGGTTCCGGTCTCGGGATAGAGCACCTTGTCGAGGTTGGTCAGGCGCAGGCGGTGACCGCCGACCTCGACGTATGTATCCGGCCCTTCCGCCTTTGCCATGAACCCACGGTAATCACAGGGGTGTACATCGTCCACATCCGCAGAGGAAAATGGCTGCATGCGCTCCATCTGGAAGGGCTCCCTGAGCTTCGGTCTCGTCAACGTGCCCGTGAAGCTGTATGCCGCGACCGAGGATCACGACGTGCCGCTGCACCAGGTGCACGACAAGGACGGCGGGCGGATCCGTTATCAGCGCCGCTGCGAGATCGACGGCGAGATCGTCGACTTCGAGCACATCGCCAAGGCCTACGTCGACGGCGACGAGACGGTCATCCTGACGCCCGAAGACCTGGCGTCGCTGCCTGCCGAGCGCAGCAAGGACATCGACGTCGTCGAGTTCGTGCCCAGCGACCAGGTCGACCCGATCATGTTCGAGAAGAGCTACTTCTTGGCGCCCGACTCCAAGTCGACCAAGGCATACGTGCTGCTGCGGCAGACGCTGCAGGCCACCGATCGCACCGCGATCGTGCAGTTCGCCCTGCGGCAGAAGACCCGGCTCGCGGCCCTCCGGGTGCACGACGACGTGCTGATGCTGCAGACGCTGCTCTGGGACGACGAGGTGCGCGAGGCGCGGTTCCCCGAGCTCGACGAGGCGCCCAAGATCACGGATGCCGAACTGAAGATGTCGAAGCAACTGGTCGAGAGCTTCGCCAGCGACTTCACCCCCGACAAGTTCACCGACGACTACCAGGCGCAGCTGCGCACCCTCGTCGAAGCCAAGCTCGAGCAGGGCGACGCCCTCGACACCGAGGCGACCTTCGGGCGTGCGGAGGGGCAGGGCGGCGGCGAGGTGCTCGACCTCATGGAGGCGCTGCGCCGCAGCGTCGAGAAGCAGCGCGTCGAGAACAAGCGGGGCGCCGCCGGGACGAAGGATGCGGAGAAGGCGGCGCCCAAGAAGGCGCCCGCCAAGAAGAAGACGGCCTGAGGCGGAACTGCGCTCTAGGATTTCGCGAGTGACCGTTCAGGAGCCGCAGAGTTCCCCGCTGGACGATGCCGCACGCCCCGATCCCGTCCGCCTGGACGCCGAGATTCCGCACGACCTGGACTGGACGGTCGCCCCCGCCGGATCGGTGGCGTCGCGTTTCGCGGCCCCGAGCGGGGAACTCGCGGTCATCTCCTTGGGCGACCCCGCGGATCCGCGGGTCGTGCTCGTGCCCGGCGTCTCGGGGTCGAAAGAGGACTTCGCCCTCGTGCTGCCGGTGCTCGCGGCATCCGGCTATTTCGTGCAGAGCTACGACCTGGCGGGCAACTACGAGTCGGCCGGTGCCGCGCCTGCTGAGGGGACGCCCTATTCCTACGAGTTGTTCGCCGACGACCTGATCGCGTTTCTCGAATCCGGCGGCCCCGCGCACCTGCTCGGCTACTCGTTCGCGGGCACCATCGCCCAGATCGTCGCCGTGCAACGGCCGGAGCTGGTGCGCAGCCTGGCCCTGCTCGCCACTCCGCCGCAGCCGGGCAACGGCTTTCGCGGGGTCAAGATCCTCGGGCCGTTCACCTGGATGGCGACCGGAGGCATCGGGGCGTCGCTGATGCGCTGGGGCATCGTCACCAACAAGAACAAGGTGCCGCAGACCCGGCTCGACTTCGTGCGCATGCGCTTCGAGCAGACGTCGATGCGCAGCATGGCCGACATCATCAGGCTCATGAAGCGCGCCCCGGAACTGCGGCCCCAGTTGCGGGATGCCGCGATCCCGAAGCTGGTGGCGGTCGGCTCGCACGATCTCTGGCCGCTCGAGCTGCACGCGGAGCTGGCCGAGCGCATCGACGCGGAACTCGCGGTCTACGACACCGGGCACAGCCCGTGCGAGACCACGCCCCACCAGCTGGCGCGCGACCTGCTGCGGCTCTACGCCACCGCGTCGCCGTCCTGATCGGCCGCCGAGCCCGAAGCGCTTGGCAGGTGACCGTCCGGCACGGGCGTTGCGGCGCCCTCCCACCGTCTGCGTGCCGCGCGACGAGCCCATGGGCTGTCATCCGGCCAGTGGTTGCGCAGGGTGGGGAGCACCCATGAGACGCGGCGCCGCAGTCCGCTGAAGGTGGCGAACGGGCGCGCCGAGATCTGGACGACGAAGTCGGGGTCGTAGCGCACCGTCATCCACGGCTTGATGTGCAGACTCAGATCGAGGTCGTCGTGGATGGTGCGCTGGCCCCTGTGCACCTCGTCGCGCAGTTCGGCCCACACCGCGCGGCGCATGACGAAGTTCGAGCCGAAGATCGGCGGATGCCCGAGGTAGCCGGTCATCGACCAGTACATCCCGCCGAGGTACCAGGCCTTGCCGATCCTGTGCACCAGTTCGCTTGCGCCGTAGAACTCGCCGGTGCCGGTGAGCACCGAGAGCTCGTCGTCGTGGGAGAAGATCGCGATGGCGCGCGCGAGCCACCCGGGCGGGCAGACCGAGTCGGCGTCGATCCGCGCGATCAGCTCGCCGCGCGCCGCGTCGTACCCGGCTGACGCGGCTCTCGGGATGCCGGGAACGGGCTCGGTGATCACCCGCACTCCTGCATCCTGTGCGACCTGCGCCGTGGCATCCGAGCTGCCGTTGTCGACGACGACGATCTCGACCTCGACCGAGTCGGGCAGTCCGGTCTGCTCTGCGAGCGCCGCCAGGCAGGTCGCGAGCATCTCGGCATCATTCCGGGCCGGAATCACCACGGAGACGAGCATGCATTCACTCCACTTGCCCACCCCAGGATGGTGGGCGACACTCACCCTACTCTGACAGGTTGGCGTGCCGGGGGAGCGCTCATCGGTTGCCTAACGCGATGCGCGCGCTGGTCGCGCGCGCCACAACTGCAGGCTCGCATAGCTGCGCCACGGCGCCCAGACGGCCGCCCGCTGGGCGAGTGCCCCCGGCGCGCCGGGCATTCCCAGGGCTTCGGCGCTCTGCCTGATCACCAGATCGGTCTCGAGAAAGGTGTCGGGATTGCCGAGCGCGCGCAGCGCGAGGTAGTCGGCGGTCCACGGTCCGACGCCCGGCAGGGCGAGCAGGTGCTCGCGCAGCTCGGCGGCGGGAGTCTCGACGTCGAGACGCAGACGGCCGCTCGCCAGGGCATCCGCGACCCGGATGATGGTGGCCACCCGGCTTGCCGGCCCGCGCAAGACCGTGGCGCCCCGCTCGGCGATCGCCTCGGCCGTCGGAAACATCCGGGGCCGCCCCTCGATCGGCGCACCGGAGTCATCCACTGCGGGCGCGCCCAGATCGGCGACGAGGCGGCCGACGACCGTTCGCGCCGCCGCCACCGAGATCTGCTGGCCGATCAGGGTGCGGAACAGGGTCTCGGCTCCGTCTGCGCTGCCCGGGATGCGGATGCCCGGCACGCCCGCGACCAGCGGCGCGAGCACCGGGTCGGACGCGAGCGCCTCGTCGATCGCCACCGAGTCCGCGTCGAGATCGAACAGGCGCCTCACTCGGGATGACAGGGCGGGCAGGTCGGCCAGGCTCGCGAGTCGCGCGGTCACCACGAGGCCGGCGCGCTCGGGATCCAGCCGCACCTCGACGTCCGCCCGGCCGTGCGGCAGGGCCAGGGGGCGCGAGAAGACCGTGTCGTCGGCGACCTCGAGGCTCGGGACGGCGTGGTCGGCGAAGAAGCGCATCAGGCCTGGGCCGTCAAAGGGTGACCTCGCCGCGAGGCGCAACGTCAGGGGCGTGCTCCTCTCGCCTTCCGAGCCACCTGCTTCGACGGCGCGGCCGCTCGAGCGGCCGCGAGAGTCGCCCTGCCGCGCGATCCGGCGTAGTTCCGTGGGGGTCGCGTGATACACGGTGGCGATCGTCTCGTTGAACTGCCGCACGCTGCCGAATCCGGCGGCGAAGGCGATGTCGGTCACGGGCAGTTCGGTGGCGGCGAGCAGCGACCGCGCGGTCTGGGCCCGGTTGGCCCGCGCCAACGCGAGCGGGCCCGCCCCCAGCTCGGCCCGCAGCACGCGGGTGACGTGGCGCGAGGTGTAGCCGAGACGGCGTGAGAGGCCTTCGACGCCCTCTCGCTCCACGACGCCGTCGTGCACGAGGCGCATCGCGCGTGAGGCGAGATCGTCGTGAAGGTTCCAGTCAGGCGAGCCGGGCACGGCATCCGGTTGGCACCGCTTGCACGCGCGCAGCCCGGCCTCGTGCGCGGCGGCTGCCGTGCGATAGAAGCTGACGTTGCCGGGCTTGGGGGTGACGGCCGGGCAGCTCGGACGGCAGTAGATGCCGGTGGTGTGCACGCCGGCGATGAACTGGCCGTCGAAGCGCGCGTCGCGCGAGGCCAGGGCGCCGTATTTTCTGGCGAAGTCGCTCGTGTCGAGATCGGCGTGCGGCTCGAAGTCGGTCGCGTCGTCCATTCCTCCACCCTCGCACGCTCGACCGACGCTCGTCAGCGGAAATCGGACACCACCCCGGCCGCCGGTGAGAGAGCGTCCGATAACCTGGCGTCATGACCACGGTCCTGGGCAACGCGGTCGCGCCGGAGCTGCCACCCGATCCCCGCCTGGCCGCGCTGCGCTCCGAACTGGGCGATGTGGTGCGCACCGACGACGCGACGCTCAACGCGGCGCGCGCCGACCGGTCAGGGCAGGTCTCGCCGAGCCGTCCGTTGGCCGTCATCGAGGCCACGACCGTCGAGCACGTGCAGTCGACGATGCGGTTCGCGACCGCGCACCGGATCCCGGTCGTGCCGCGAGGGGCGGGCACCGGTCTGGCCGGCGCCGCGATCGGCGGCGAGGGCGAGCTCGTGCTCTCGACCCGCGGCATGACGCGCATCCTGGAGGTGTCGGTCGACGACGAACTCGCGGTGGTCGAACCCGGCGTGCTGAACGGAGACCTCAACGCGCAGCTCGCCGACCGAGGGCTCTGGTGGGCGCCCGACCCGGCGAGCAAGGCGATCTCGACGATCGGCGGCAACATCGCCACGAACGCCGGCGGCCTGCTCTGCGCGAAGTACGGGGTCACCCGCGAGGCCGTGCTCGGCCTCAAGGTCGTGCTCAGCGACGGCCGGCTGATCAGCTTGGGTCACCGCACGGTCAAGGGCGTCACGGGCTACGACCTCACCGCCCTGATGATCGGGTCTGAGGGCACCCTCGGCGTGGTCGTCGAGGCCACCCTCAAGCTGCGCCCGCTGCCGCGCGGCACGGTGGCCACGATCAGCGCCGGATTCGCCAGCGTCGAGCTCGCGGCGCGCGCCGCCGCCGTGATCGTCTCGAGCGGGATCAAGCCGGCCATCATGGAGCTCCTGGATGCCACGGCCCTCGACGGCATCGGCGCCTACCTGGGCATCGACCTGGGCGGCCGCGGCGCGCAACTGCTGATCCAGACGGACGGCATGGGCGCCGACGCCGAGGCCGCGGACGCGCTGGCGGTGATCCGTTCCCTCGGCGGCGAGGCCGAGCTGACGACCGACCCGGCCGAGGGCGAGAAGCTGTTCGCGATCCGGCGCTCGTTCCACCCGGCGATGGTCGCCCGAGGCACGGTGCTCATCGAGGATGTCGCCGTGCCGCGCAGCGCACTGCCCGCGATGTTCGCCGCGATCGAGCGGATCGAGGCGAAGTACGGCATCAGCATCCCGACGGTCGCGCACGCCGGCGATGGGAACCTGCACCCGAACTTCGTCTTCGGCAAGCCGGGCGACCAGGCCGAGATGGTCGATGGCCACGTCGATGTGCCCGAACACGTGTGGGCGGCCGCCGACGAGCTGTTCCTCGACTGCCTGCGGCTCGGGGGCACCCTGACCGGGGAGCACGGGGTCGGGATCCTCAAGAAGCGCTGGCTGCGCGACGAACTCGGCGACGACAGCTTCGCCCTGCAGAAAGAGATCAAGCAGGTCTTCGATCCGCTCGGGATCCTCAACCCGGGCAAGGTCTTCTGAGCCCCTGTCGACCCCTCCTTCGCAGCGCACTCCCAGGAATAGTCATGCGTGCGCATGGGTTGTACCAGGCAAGGTGACTACTCAGATGACTTCGATGACCGAATCCCACACGCCAGGGGCCCCGTTGACTCGCGTCCCTGCCCTCGTCCGCACGCCGGTGCCCCGGCCGACGGTCGGTCGGCTGCGGCTGCGCCCCGCGCGCCGCGGTCGCGGCTTCATCGTCGGATCCGTGGATGCCGCCGGCCCCGACACCAACGGCTTCGCCCCGCGCGACCGGGTGGCCTGGCGCGACACCGCCGATCAGCGCGGCGAACAGCTCGACGAACTGATCCTGATCGACCAGGACGATGTGCTCGGCGTGCCGTCGTGGATCAGCGACGAGCAGGCCGTCAGCTACCTCGGCCCCGGACTGATCGCGCGCGCCCTCGTGCGCACCCGGCCCTTCGCCCGCGGCGACCAGGTGCGCGTGGTGTCGACCGACCGCGTCGTCGCCGACATGACCGCGGCCTGGGCCCGTTCGCTCGGTGCCCGCGTCGTCGACCCGGCTGTCGATGGCCCGGCGCAGACCGCGCGGATCTCGATCCACGACGAGCCGCGCATCCGCAAGACCGTGCTCGGCAGCCACGGCAAGCTCGCCCAGGCGGCCGTCGAGGTCTTCCAGGCGATCCGGGCCGGGGTGTTCGACTCGGTGGAGACGATCAGCGGCCAGCTGGTCGGCGCGGCGCCGAGCATCGCCGCCTGAGACATCGCCGCCTGAGACGCCGCCGCCTGAGACGCTGCCGCCGCGCCCTCGCTGCGGCTTCGCTCGGCATCGTAGGCTGTGGCCATGGCCTTCCTGGCGCTGCCGAGCGACGACGAACTGACCCCGGATGCGGCCGAGGCCGCCCAGCAGTTCCTCGCCTCGCATCCCGGCCCGCTCTCGAACCTCGATCGCACGCTGCTCGGATCCGCCTCCGTCTTCAGCTCGTACACGGCGTGGTTCGATCTGCGCGACGAGCTGATCCCGTTCCTCGGTGAGCGTGCGGTCACCCTGTTCTGCTTCGCGATCAGCGACGGATACCCGGCGCCGTATCCGACGACCTTCTTCCGGCGCGAACTCGAACTGAGCGGCGACGACCCCGTCGACCCGCAGGTGACCGAGGCCGAGCGGCTGCTGATCGACTGGGGGCGCGCGCTCGGGGCCGGTGCGGCATCCGTCCCGGCGGAGCTGGCTCACGCTGTCGAGCAGACCTTCCAGCCGAAGCTGCGCCTGCTGCTGACGGCGTTCGCCGGCCTCATGGTGGCGGTGTGCGTTGTGACCGTCGTCGGCCAGGTGCCGAGCGACGACTGAGCCGGGTCGACAAGCCGGGCCGACAAGCCGGGCCGACAAGCCGGGTCGACCAATCGGGTCGGCTGAATCGGGTCGACGGAATCGGCTCGCTGAACGGCAGGATTTCGACGCCCGACGGCAGCGCTGACCCGCGGCCTGCCGCAATACTCGAACCGTGACGACATCTTCTGCGCGCCCGGGCACGACGCGTGCGCGTTCCGGCAGAACGCCCGCGCCACGAGCCCGCCGGCTGCACCCCGCCTGGATCGTCGCGGGGGTCGCGTTCCTGGCGCTGGTCGGCGCCGCGGGATTCCGCTCCGCGCCCAGCGCGCTGATCGTGCCCCTGCAGACCGAGTTCGGCTGGAGCATCACCCAGCTCTCGGCCGCGGTCTCGGTGAACATCCTGCTGTTCGGGCTGACTGCGCCCTTCGCGGCCGCCCTGATGGAGCGCTTCGGGCTGCGCCGGGTGACGAGCACGGCGCTCCTGCTGATCGCGGCGGGGTCGGCGCTGAGCACGCTCGTCTCGCAGTCGTGGCAATTGCTGCTCACCTGGGGAGTTCTGATCGGGCTCGGCACCGGATCGATGGCCCTGGTCTTCGCGGCGCTGGTGGCCGACCGCTGGTTCCTCAAGCGCAAGGGCCTGATCACCGGCGTGCTCACCGCGGGCAGCGCGACCGGGCAGCTGATCTTCCTGCCGATCGTGGCCTCGGTCGCGCAGAACGAGAGCTGGCGGCTGGCGTCGTTGCTGATCGCCGCGATCGCCCTGGCCGTGGTGCCCGTCGTCGCCATCTTCTTGCGCAACTCGCCCGCCGACCTGGGCATGACGCCCTACGGATCGCCGCTGGATGCCGTTCCCACCTTCCCCGAGCGCAGCCCGATCAATCCGGCGAAGCGCGCGATCCAGGTGCTGGGCCGCGCGGCCAAGGTGCGCACCTTCTGGGCGCTGGTGGCGGGCTTCGCCATCTGCGGAGCGACCACCAACGGTCTGGTCGGCACCCACTTCATCCCGAGCCTGCACGACCACGGGATCGGCGAGTCCACGGCGGCGAGTCTGCTCGCCGTTGTGGGCATCTTCGATGTCGTGGGCACGATCGCCTCCGGCTGGTTGACCGACCGGATCAACCCGCGCATCCTGCTCGCGGCGTACTACGCCGGCCGCGGCATCTCGCTGCTGCTGCTGCCGTTCCTGCTGAACGCGATCTCGTCGGGGAGCCTGCAGCCGCCGATCATCCTGTTCGTCGTGGTGTACGGGCTCGACTGGGTGGCCACCGTGCCGCCGACCGCGGCCCTGTGCCGGGAGGTCTTCGGCAAGGACGGCGCCGTGGTCTACGGCTGGGTCTTCGCGGCGCACCAGCTGGGCGCGGCGTCGGCTGCGCTGGCGGCCGGGGTGATCCGCGATGCGCTCGGCGACTACACCTGGGCGTGGTTCGGCGCGGCCGGGCTGTGCGTGGTGGCCGCGGTGGTCAGCGTGAGCATCACGAGGAAGACCCGGAGCCCCTTTCCGGCATCGGCACCGCAACCCGCACCGAAACCGCACCCCGCGGCGACGACGTAGGACATACAGTCAGACCGTGAACATCCCGGCTCTGCTCACGAGCGCTCTGTTCATCGGCGGCGTGGTGCTCGGCCTGATGATCGCGGATGCCGTCGGGGGCGTCATCCAGGCGCGTCGCGCCCGCAACGCCGACGACGACAGCGAGCCCGACACCCTCACCCGGGTTCGCGTGCGCGAACTCAGCTGGACGGTGGTCGTCACGGCGGCGCTGGCCGTGATCGTCGCCTTCGGCGTCGACTCGGCGGCACGGCTGGTCTGGAACGACGATCGACCGATCGTCGGCGCATCCATTCTGCTCGGGCTCACGCTGCTCAGCTTCGTGATCGGGATCACGGCGGTCGTCGCGGTCGTGCGCCGCGAGCGGCCCACATACGCGCGGATCCGCCGCGACTTGCGCGACCGCTCGTCGTTCACCCTCGAGCGCGCCGAGTTGCTCGAGTTCGAGGAGCGGCTCGATCGGGCCGACCGCAGCCGCACCCGCCGCTCGCAGGCGGCGACCGTGCTGCGCGCGGTCGGTGTGCTGGTTCTCGCCGGGCTCGCGGTGCTGGCCGCCCTGCTCTTCTCGCCGGCCGTCGCCATCGGCTTCGGCGCGGGCGCGGTGCTCGGCGTCGCCGCGTTCGTGGTCTCGGTGCGCGCCCGGCTGATCGCGAACGCCGCGCTGGAAGCGGTGCTCGACACCCAGCGCGCCGAGGTGGCCGTGCTGCTCGAACGCGCCAGGATCCCGGCGCGCGGCCGGGTGCCCGGCTTGGGCAACCGGGTCGCCCGCGCTCTGGCGATCCTGCGCGAGCAGCAGAAGTGACGAACCGAAGTCAGAATCACGCACGCAGAACTAAGTAGGGTGTGAGCCATGACGGCCACCACCCCTGACCCGACTGGCCGCGCGGCCGATACCGCGACACCCGAGGCGCCCGCCGACGTGCAGGCCGCGACGGTGGAGCCGTCGCACCCGCAGCTCGCCCGGCCGGCCGCGCACCGGTCGACGCTGCTGATCGTCGCCATCATCGGCTTCCTCATCGTCGGCGTCGCCGCGCTGATCGTGGTCGTCTACTTCCTGTCGTTCCTCGGGCCGGGGCTGACCTTCGTGGGCGGGATCCTCGCGCTCGTTCCGCTGACGATCGTGCTGGTCGGCATCCGCTGGATCGACCGCTGGGAGCCGGAGCCCTTCGGCATCCTGTTGTTCGCGTTCTTCTGGGGCGCAGGCGTGTCGATCGTGCTCGCGCTCACCGTCGACACCGCCGCCCAGGTCGCGATCGGCGCGCGCGGCGGCTCGACGAGCACCACCGATCTGCTGCAGTCGGTCGTGCAGGCGCCCATCGTCGAGGAGTCGGCGAAGGGGCTCGGCGTGCTGCTGATCTTCTTCCTGGCGCGCAAGTACTTCGACGGACCGGTCGACGGCATCGTCTATGCGGCGACGGTCGCGGCCGGCTTCGCGTTCAGCGAGAACATCCAGTACTTCGGGGTCCAGATCTCGACAGAAGGCGGCTTCGACGGCTCGGTGGCCGAGATCTTCTTCATCCGCGGCCTGCTGTCGCCCTTCGCGCACGTGATGTTCACGTCGTTGACGGGCGTCTTCATCGGGATCGCGGCGCGGCAGGGCAACCGGATCCTCGGGCTCGGGCTGTTCTTCGTCGGTCTGATCCCCGCGATCCTGCTTCACGCCCTGTGGAACGGCGCGCTCGAGATCGTCTACGACTTCTACGGCTACTACGCCCTCGTGCAGATGCCGCTGTTCGCGGTCGCACTGATCGGGGTCGTGCTGCTGAGGCGACGAGAAGTGAGGCTGACCCAGCTGCGACTGGGGGAGTACGCCGCTGCGGGCTGGTTCAACTCGGCCGAGGTGCAGACCCTCGCCACGCCGATCGGCCGTCGGCGCTCGCTGAGCTGGGCCAAGAACCACGGGCAGGGCGCCCAGATGAAGGCCTACATCCGGGATGTCACGCACCTGGCGTTCGCGCGCAACCGCATCGTCACGCAGCGCGACCACGCGGCCGCCCAGGCCGACGAGGCGGTGCTGCTCGGCAGGATCACCGCGGAGCGCACGGCGCTGGTTGCCGCCCTCGCTGCCGCGCCGAGTGCACCCGGTGCGGGCCCGGCTCCGGTCATCTAGCCCCGGTCATCTAGGGCGGCGATCTAGGGCGGCGACCTAGGGCGAGACGAAGCTGCCGAAGAAGTTCCAGCCCCAGAAGGCGACGAACGCGACGACGATCACGACCCCGATCACCGAGACGCCGCGCCTGAGCCGCGCGCCCTGGGGCGCCACGATGTTCACGTCGGGGTCGCCGATCCGGTCGTCTGCGTAGTGCTCGCTCTGGTCGACGGCCTTCGCTCCGACCGTGTCCGCGATCGTGAACAGCCGCTGAAGCACGGCAGGGTCGGTCAGCTCGAACGGGCGTGAGTAGACGAACATCCATTGATCGACCAGTTCGACGTCGTACGGCGCTGCCTCGTCGACCAGCAGCTCCATCAGGTCGGGCGTGAAGATGTAGAGCGCGTCCTGCTCGTACTCCGCCGGGCAGTACAGCGTGAAGTGCTTGTCGAAGTCGCCCTCCAGGTGCAGGACCTGGTTCCTGTCGAGCGTGACGGGCAGGTTGCTGCCGAACAGGGAGTTGTTGGATTTGGCGTCGAGCACGATGTTCGGCATCGCGCGGTCGAGCGCGAGGGCCAGAAAGCCCCAATGGTGCGTCGTCTGGCTCTTGCGCGATCCGGTGATGTAGCTGAAGTTGCCGATGTCGAGAAAGCGCCCGCCCGTGACGAGATGCTCGACCACCACCTGATCGCGCCCGATGTGGAAGATCTCGCCCGGGTAGGAGGGTGCAGCATCCATCGGCTGGAAGCGCATGCCGTTGGCTGCGGCGAAGCGGTACAAGCGGTACCCCCGCTCCCAGCTTCCGCCGCGGCCGCCCCTCGCGCGCACGGCCCAGATCGTCACCGCGACGATCACCAGCACGAAGAGCGACGGGAACAGCACGTCGATCGGCTTGCCGTTCTGGATGCCGTCCGTGATGAATGAGCTGAACGCCCCGCCGAAGACGAAGACGAAGAGCAGAGCGCAGAAGCCGATGGCGACCACCGAGCCGATCGAGAGGGTGCTGCGCGCCCAGGGCAGACCGGCTGCCCGCGCTTGAGACCGCCACGAAACGAGGTCTGCGCGTGCGACGGGATCAGTGAGCGCCGAGTAGTCGAGCGAGCGAACCGCCATGGGGGAATCTAAACAGACGCACGCCACCGACGAGAGATGCCCCGCACAGACTCATCGCCCAGCGGCGGGTCATTGACTCCGGCTCTGCTGGGCGATGAGTTGTTCTGACCCCAGCGTGCACCCGCGGGCCGGTGAGGTCAACCTTTCGCCGGCATCGGGCGCGCCCTTCTCGGATGGTCCTTCTACGATCGAGGCATGAATCGTGCCGTGCGTTTCGAGCGCTTCGGCGGCCCCGAGGTGCTCGAGCTCGTCGACGAGCCGCTCACCGAGCCGGGCTCCGGCGAGGTGCGGGTGGCGTTGCGGGCCGCCGGGCTCAACCCCGCGGACTACAAGCGCCGCGAGGGCGGACCGCAGTACGCCGTCACGCTGCCCACCGGCATCGGACGCGAGCTGGCCGGCGTGATCGAAGCGGTCGGCGTCGGGGTCGACCGGCTGTCGATCGGCGACGAGGTCTTAGGCACGGTTCCGGATGGCGCGTTCCAGACGCACCTCGTCGCGGACGCGGCCTTCTTCGCGCACAAGCCCGCCTCGCTGCCGTGGGAGGTCGCGGGCGGACTCGCCCTCGTGGGTCAGACCGCGTGGGATGCGCTGGCGTCGCAGCCGCTCGAGCAGGCGCCCGATCGGACGCCCGATCGCACAGACGGCGCCGGCCGCCCCACCATCCTGGTCAGCGCGGCAGCCGGGGGAGTCGGCGGCATCCTGTCGCAGCTGGCCGTGCTGCGCGGCATCCGAGTGATCGGAAGCGGATCGCCCGCCAATCACGAGTGGCTTCGCTCGCGGGGAGTCGAACCGGTCGCATACGGCCCCGGCCTGGTCGATGCGGTGCGCGCCATGGCGCCAGAAGGGATCACGGCCGCGTTCGACCTGCAGGGCGCCGGCTCGGTGCGGCAGTTCCTCGAGCTCGGGGTCGCCCCGCACCGGATCAACACGAACGCCATGGATCCCTCCGAGTTCGGGATCCGGCGCGTCGGGCGCGGTCCCACCAGCATCCCGACTCTGGATGCGCTTGCAGCACTGGTCGTCAGCGGCGACATCGAGGTGCCGATCGCCGCGTCGTTCGAGTTCGACCGGGTGGCCGACGCGTTCCGCCGGTTGGAGACCGGGCACCTGCGCGGCAAGGTCGTGATCACGGCGGCGTGACGCGCGGCGTCATGGACGCGGGGGCACTGTCACCGGGTTCCTGTACACCTGAGCCATGACAGATTCCTCGACGGTCTCGAACTGGGTCACCGCCTATCGCACGGCCTGGGGCAGCAACCTCGACGCCGACATCCGCGCGCTGTTCACCGACGACGGCGACTACCTGTTCGGGCCGAGCGACGAGCCCGTGCACGGGATCGACGCCATCGTCGCGACCTGGCTCTCGCGCGCCGAGGCTCCCGGCGACACCTCATTCGGTTGGAACCTGCTCGGCATCGACGGCGACCTGGCCTTCGTGCAGGGCAAGGTCGACTACACAGACGGCCAGCTGTTCGACAACCTCTGGGTGATCCGTTTCGCGGCCGACGGGCGTGCCTCGTCGTTCACCGAGTGGTGGATGAAGCGGCCGGGCTCGAAATAGCGCGTCGGGTCAGCAGCCCGTCCCCGGCGTTCTGGGCGCTGACGCGCAGCCCGTTCATAGGATGCTCCGAGCATCCGGGCCTCAACTAGAGCCATGAGCGACATCGACCCCCAGTCACCGCAGTATCAGCCTCCCCGCGATGGGATGGAACCTGCTGTGCCTCCCGCGACCGCGCCGGCCCAGCCGGTCGGCACTTTCCGCCGCTACCGCGCTCTGCTGATCGGCGGCGCGACGGTGATCGCGCTCGGCATCGGAGCGGGCGGGGTCGGGGTCGGCGCCGCACTCGCCCAGCTGCAGCCGGGTTCGACCAGCCAGGCCACGGGTCCGGGCTCGTCGCAGAACAGCAGCGGCGGCCTCGGCAGGGGTGGCACAGGGGGAGACGGCGGCCGGCAGGGCACCTTCAACGGACCGGGCACGGCATCCGTCAACGCGACCGCCGCGACCGCGGCGCAGAAGGTCGGCGTGGTGACCATCGTCTCGACCCTCAACTACTCGGACGCCGAGGCGGCCGGCACCGGCATCATCCTGACCTCGACGGGCGAGATCCTCACCAACAACCACGTCGTGCAGGGTTCGACGTCGATCAAGGTGACCGTGGAGTCCACCGGGGCGAGCTACACGGCCAAGGTGGTCGGCACAGATGAGACGGACGACGTCGCCGTGCTCCAGCTGGTCGACAGCACCGGCGCCGACGTCACCGGGCTGACGAAGGCGAAGGTCGATACCGGCACGCTGTCGGCCGGCGACGCGGTGATCTCGGTCGGAAACGCCGAGGGCACCGGCAACCTGGTCGCGGCCAGGGGCACCGTCACCGCGCTCGATCAGGCGATCACGGTCGCCAACGACATCAGCGGTGCGAACGAGCATCTCACCGGCCTGATCGAGACGGATGCCGACGTGGTCTCGGGCGATTCCGGTGGCCCCCTGATCGACAAGCAGGGCGAGGTCGCCGGCATGGTGACCGCCGCCTCGAGTGGATCGCGCACGATCACCGGCTATGCCATCCCGATCGACACCGCGCTCGCGATCGCCAAGAAGATCGTCAACGGCGAGGCGAGCTCGAGCATCATCATCGGGCTGCCGGCATTCCTCGGGGTGGAGCTGGCCACGGCGCAGATCGGATCCGGTGTGCTGATCAGCGGCGTCGTCGCCGGCAGCGCGGCGGCCGGTACCGGGCTCGCGGCCGGAGACACCATCACGGCCGTCGACGGAGCCGCAGCCACCACCGCGGACTCGCTGAGCGCGCTGATCAAGGCGCACGCCATCGAGTCCGCGGTG
>Ga0207667_10001080_pt1 | contig 34633 bp, 22 predicted proteins | sample KBSCornC52_FD_184301 | JGI IMG/M metagenome (GOLD analysis project Ga0207667, IMG submission 184301) | Corn rhizosphere microbial communities from Kellogg Biological Station, Michigan, USA - KBS Corn C5-2 (SPAdes) (version 2) | ecosystem: Host-associated > Plants > Roots > Rhizosphere > Soil ...
GAAACCTATGTGCACGCGTCGAGCATCGGCCAGAAGGAGATCGACGAAGCGCCGGTGACGACCAGGGTGGAAGGTGAAGAGGTGGTCACCAGTCGTTTCATGGAGAACGTCATGCCGCCTCCGTTCTGGCAGGCGGCGTTGCGTGGCAACGGCCTGGCCGACGATGTGCCGGTCGACCGCTGGCAGATCTGCCGCTTCAATGCGCCGAGCCACGTGATGATCGAGGTCGGGGTGGCCCACGCAGGCAAGGGGGGCTATCACGCCGCGCCGGCGCACAAGGCGTCCAGCATCGTGGTCGACTTCATCACGCCGGAGACCGAGACCTCGCACTGGTATTTCTGGGGCATGGCGCGCAACTTCAAACCGCAGGACGATGCCCTTACGGCCACGATCCGCACGGGGCAGGGCAGGATTTTCAGCGAAGACCGCGAGATGCTCGAACTACAGCAGAAGAACATTCTTCGTTATCCGGAACGCAAGCTCCTGATGCTCAACATCGATGCCGGCGGCGTGCAGTCGCGCCGCATCATCGACAAGTGGCTGGCCCGCGAACAGCAGACGGAGGCCGCATGAACACGATCGCAGTCAGGGTGAACAATAAAACCTGCGAGGCGGACGGCATCTGCAGCTACGAACTGGTGCGGCAGGACGGGCAACTGCTGCCCGCGTTCGAGGCCGGCGCGCATATCGACGTGCACGTGACGGACACGCTGGTGCGCCAGTATTCGCTGTGCAATCCGCCGGGCGAGACGCACCGCTACCAGATCGGCGTGCTGCGTGATCCGGCCTCGCGCGGCGGATCGCGCGGCATGCACGAGGACATCCACGTCGGCTCGGTGCTGCAGATCAGCGCGCCGAAGAACCACTTCCCACTGGTGCCGGCCGGGCGCACGCTGCTGTTCGCGGGCGGTATCGGCGTGACGCCGATCCTGGCGATGGCCGAGGCGCTGGCCGGCCAGGATGCCGCGTTCGAGATGCATTACTGTGCCCGTTCGCCCGAGCGTGCCGCCTTCCGGGACCGTATCACGGCGTCGGGCTTCGCCAGCCGGGTCCACTTCCATTACGACAGCGGCAATGCCGGCCAGACGCTCGACGTGCAAGGTGTACTGGCCGCGCCGCGGCCCGACACCCATGTCTACGTATGCGGCCCCCAAGGCTTCATCGAGCATGTGCTGGCGACTGCCAAAGGACTGGGCTGGCCGCCGGCGCAACTGCATGTCGAGTACTTCAAGGCCGAAACCTTTGACACGTCCGGCGATCGCGACTTCGACGTGAAGCTGGCCTCGAGTGGGAAGGTGATCACGATCCCGGCAGGCCGGACCGTGATCAAGGTGCTGGCCGAGCAGGGCATAGCCATCCCGTATTCGTGCGAGGAGGGCGTGTGCGGTACCTGTCTGACGCGCGTGCTGGACGGCGTGCCGGACCATCGTGACGCGTATCTGCTTGACGAGGAGCGCGCGGCGAACGACCAGTTCACGCCGTGCTGCTCGCGTGCCAGGACGCCATTGCTGGTATTGGATCTGTAGTCGCGCGCGGGTGCACCGACGCATCAAGGCGCAATACCTCCGGTGGCGGTACACGGGACGTGACCGACAGCGTTGGCACCAGCGGGCGTGCCTGCCAATAATGGCGGCACGCCCAACCTGGAAACACGCCATGCGCTCGACTCAAGCCCCCACGTTCGTCAACGATATCCACTCCATGCTTAACGTGACACGGGTCGCAGGCATCCACCAGCCGCGCAGCGTTGCGGATATTCGTGGCGTAATTGCGGCTGCGGCACGGCAAGGCTTGCCGGTGGCGGCCTGCGGCGGACGGCATGCCATGGGTGGCCAGCAATTCGCCGCCGATGCCATCCTGCTCGACATGAGGCAAATGCGCCGGGTGCTGGCCTTCGACGACAGCGCCGGCCTGATCGAGGTCGAAGCAGGCATCGAGTGGCCGGAGCTGATCAGCTATCTCGAAAGTGTACCGGCACCGGATTGCCGACGCTGGAGCATTCGCCAGAAGCAGACAGGCGCGGACAGGCTGTCGCTGGGCGGCTGCCTGGCGGCCAATATTCACGGACGCGGCCTGCGCATGTGCCCGTTCATCGGCGATGTGGAAGCCTTTACGCTGGTCGATGCAAACGGCGACGTGCAGCACTGCAGCCGGACCTGCAACCATGAACTGTTCTCCCTGGCGATCGGCGGCTACGGGCTGTTCGGCGTGATCGCCAGCGTGACCCTCCGCCTTGCGCCCCGCCGGACAATGCGGCGCGATGTGACGCTGCTTGAACTGGACGAGCTGGCGGCGGCATTCGCGGAACGCATCGCGGCGGGCTATGTATTCGGCGACTTCCAGTTCGCCATCGACCCCGAAAGCAGCGACTTCCTGCATCGTGGCGTGTTCTCCTGTTACGTACCGGTCGACGACGCCACACCAGCGGACGCTGCGCCGAAGGAGCTGTCCGAAGAGGACTGGGGCGATCTGCTGCATCTGGCGCACACCGACAAGCGCAGGGCGTTCGAGCACTACGCACGCCACTACCTGGCGACCGACGGCCAGCACGACTGGAGCGACCGGCTGCAGCAGAGCACCTATCTGGACGACTACCATTGCGACATCGACCGCGTGCTCGGCCACTGCGGCTCGGAGGTGATCGGTGAAATCTATGTGCCGCCCGAGCGTCTTGCAGATTTCATGGGCGACGCCGCCACTGATTTCAGACAGCATGGTGTCGACCTCATTTACGGGACCGTTCGCCTGATCGAGCAGGACAGGGAAAGCTTCCTGCCGTGGGCGCGGCAGGACTACGCCTGCGTCATCTTCAACCTGCATACGCCGCACACGCCGGACGGCATCGATGCGACACATCGCGCCTTTCGCCGCCTGATCGACATGGCGATTGCGCGCGATGGAAGCTTTTACCTGACTTACTCGAGAGCCGCGACCGTGGCCCAGGTCAGCGCCTGCTATCCACGCTTCTCGCAGTTCCTGGAAGCGAAACGCCGCTTCGATCCGCAACTGCGTTTCCAAACCAATTGGTATCGCCATTATTCCGCAATATTCAGCAGCGCAGTCGCGGGCCTGGCGGCATGAAGCCGGATAAGCCCAGCAGGACCGCGCTGGTCGTCGCAGGCGGATTGCAACTGGCGGGCGCGCATCACGCGCTGCCTGCCGATGCACTGCGCTTCGGTAGACAACTGCTGCGTGTCGCCTATCCGCGCCTGGCCGGCTTGCTGCGCAAGGCATGGTTCCGCCACCTGTGCGGCGTGCTCGAACGCGCCACGCTGCCCGGCATTTGCTTGCACTTTGCCCTGCGCAAGCAGATGCTGCGCCGGCATGCGAGTGCCGCGCTTGCCGCCGGCTGCACGCAAGTGGTCGTGCTCGGCGCCGGATTCGATACCTTGTGCATGGAATTGAAAACGGTCCGGCAAGATATCTGCTGTATCGAGATCGATCACCCGGCCACGCAATCGGTAAAGCGTACCGCGGCCGATGCCGGCGACATCGACTTCGTCGCAGGCGATCTGACGCAGCAGGACCTTGCCCAACTGCTGGCTGAACATGCAAACTTTCGCGCAGATGCTTTTACCCTGTTCGTGGCGGAAGGCCTGCTGATGTACATGTCACTCGATGCAGTGCGTGCGCTGTTCGTGCAGATGGCTACGGCCGCACCACACAGCCAGGTGGCGTTTACGTGGTTCGAGCCGCTTGCGGATGGGCGTCCCGGATTCCGCCAGCGCAGCCGCCTGATCGATATCTGGTTACGATGGCGGGGCGAGCCTTTCCTGTCGAGTATGGCACGCACCAAATTGGCCGGTTTTCTGTCCAGTGCCGGTTTCGTGCTGCAGAACCTGAATGCCAGCAGCGACTTGCTGGACAGCTCACATATTGCGGAGCGACCAATCGATGGAGAGTATATCGCGCTCGCATCGGCGCCAAGGACAGCGCCGATTTGAAAAAGCTCGCTGCGGTGAGCTTTTTCGATTTTACCGATTATAAAATGTAATCTGACTCTGGCGGTGGTAGTCGCCGCGAAGGATTTTCACAATAGCTCGGCGGCTCGATTTCCGATTAAATGCATGCGTGGTCGATATGATGACGGATTGTTCGCCATACGATAACAAGGATCGCTTCGTTTTTCGAATGGCGTCAAACTCGCGTGGAACTGGATCGCGTTTTGATTCTCGATGCGTTTTGTCCAGCAAGGGCGCCGCAAGAAACGTGCCGGGGAGATCGGTGTTTTTCGTTGCCGTCTGCGCGAGTCCATCGCTTTGATGTCGCCGCGGTTTCCGCCGTTGTCGGAATTGCTTGCCGCGCAGCAGGTTCGGGTCGTTCGTGGTGACGTGGCTGTGTCGGAAAACGTGGGATTCGGACCGTAAGGTCTTCGTAAGGCGGCGCGCGTCTTCAAGATTTAGAGTGTTTTCAACATCTGCGTAATGCAGTTGATTGAAACCATGTCGAGGACACTGCAATGAATGCTCGCGTTGAATTTCCAGTGGTTGAACCTGCCGGTGAACTCGTTCTCGATCACGTGAGGCTGGCGATGAAGCGCCTGCTCGCGAGTCCGGTGTTCAGCAAGGCGCCGCGCATGTCCGACCTGCTTTCGTTTCTAGTCGAGAAAAAGATCTGCGGGAAGGAGCATGAACTCACGGAATATGCGATCGGTTTGAACGTTTTCCGGCGCGATGTGCGCGTCTACGAGACGGTGCTCGATCCGGTCGTGCGGGTCCAGGTCGGGCGCCTGCGCGACCGCCTTGCCACTTACTATGCGGCGACCGATGCGATACACGACGTCAGGATCTCCATCCCCGTCGGCACCTACGTGCCCGTACTGCTGCAGGCACCGGCTGGCGTCACGGCGGACCGTCCCCGAATGTTGGAACTGGCACCGTTGCGTGACCTGACGGGTGACAGCACGCGCGCCATCTTTGTTGCCGGCGTGAATGAGGAATTGAGTTCCAGGCTGTTCCGGGCATTTGGCGCCACGATCCAGGTTCGTGACCACAGTCCCGATGCATGGCCGAGGAACGGTGAGGAGACGCCGGCACCACGCCGGATCGAGGGGAGCGTTCGGGTCGAGAACGACCATGTGCGTACTTCCCTGCGTCTTGTCGATACCGCGTCCGGCCGTATCGAATGGGTATCCCAATTCGATTGCCGAGGCGAATTGGGGATACGGTTGCAGGAACAATTGTCGGACGCGGTTTGCGACAGACTGCAGGGCTACCTGGTTAGTTAATCGCCACCTGGAATATTGCCTTCCTGGGGATCGACCGCGTCCGAAATTCCGGTTATCGTGTTGAGATAGTTGATGGCGAAGTGATGAACTTCGTGATCCGAATGCGGATCGTAATTCGCTACCGAAAGGTGATAAGGGCCGGGCGTCGTTTCAAGCGGTGGAAAATTTTCGCCCGGCGTGATGCCGGTGATCGTCCACCCGTTGAGCGTCGATTTGTAGTCCAGGATGAAAAGGAAATATGTAGGGCGATTGCACAGCAGGTCGCACTTGGGTACGTTATTGTACTGTTCGTGCGTCACAGGTGACCAATAGCTGTACGTCATGTAGTGGTCATTGTTGTCGCCATGAACAGTAATGGTAATTGTGCGTTGTGGAATTGCTGCATTGTTCGGCATGTCATTCCTTATTAACGAGTGATATGAATCGGGCAAACGACGTTTCGCGATAGCCTATCGCCTCCAGGCGTTTCAGGGTGATATCGGCGGCGGCCTGGTTTCCAAGGCAAAGATTAACGCGAACCCAGGCGTCCAGGATTTTGTAATCCAGACTCGAGGGAGCGTCTTTACTGATCATGCCATATACCTTTTTACAACTCAACAGCGAAATTTCATATTTTCTGTTTTGCTCATCCGGCGCTGAGGGAAGCAGCAATGCGTCGGCATACGCCAATCGCCCGGTCAGGTCGGAGGGATTGCGGTCGTAGAGGCGTTCGAGGTCGGCAATGCCAATGGCGGTCTCGCGCCGGCCCGCTTGCGCCTGACCGCTCGCCACCAGTGCCGCACCCATGCGCGCGCGCGCGACGGCTTCGAGCCGACCCCAGCGCGCATTGCCCGGGTCCTGGGCAAGCAGGGCCTGCGAGCTCCGATGCAACTGGACGAGCGACGGCAACAGGACGGCTACAGGCACGGTGCGTCCCGCGACCCGTAGCCGCTCCTGCTCCACTCTCGCCAGCTCGGCCTGCCATGCGCGGTTGGACTTGTCTTCGTTCACGAGGGGCGTGAACAGCCGCTTCGCCTCTTCGTAATCTGCCAGCGCACGTGCATCGTTGCCCAGCGCCAGTTCGATCATCGCACGGTGCTGCAGGGCGCGTACCACGCGATATGTCCACATCGATTCGCTTGGAAAGCGCTCGTGCAACTGCCGAGCCAGCTGCATTTCCTGGACATACAGGGTTTCGGCCTCGTGCAATTCGCCCAGCGATTCGCGTGTCGACGCAAGCCACGAATAACTGTCGGCAAGCTCGGCGGCAACAGACGGCGTGTCGGGCATGCGGTCGAGTGCGCGCTGCTTGAGCGCGATCGACGCCATGAATTCAGGCGCGGCCGACGCCGGCCTGCCGCGTGCCTGGGCCAGGGAACCCAGGTTATTGTGTGCGTAGGATTGTTCGACCCACCATTCGGGATTGCCGGGATCGAGCCGGTTGAGCCGGTCTGCATAGTCGAGGTAGCTGCGCAGGGCCGCTTCGGCGGCCTGCCAATCGTTCCGGTCCTTGTGGATTTGCGCGACCCAGTAAGCGTTCACGCCCAGGTTCTTCAGTACCTGCAGATCGGTCGGCGCCAGCGATGACTGGCGCACCAGGATATCGTGCGCGATTGCCAGCGCGGCCAGGGCCTGTTTCGTGTCCCCGCGCGCACGGCTGACTTCGGCGATGGTCTGCAGGCCCTTCGCGCGCAGCGTCAGCGCGGCCGGGCCCAGGTGGGCGCCGTCGGAACCGCTCAGGTATTGCAGCGCTTTGCCGCCGACGTTTTCGAGCAGGTCGAGCCGGCCCAGCGGCCGCAGCTTGTCGGAAAAGTCGCCCAGCATGAAATCCATCAGGCTTTCGGCTTCGATGCGGCGGGCTTCCGCGGCACGCTTGGCCAGCATCGCGCTCGCCCCCAGGCCGGACGCCAGCACGGCCAACAGGACGATCAGCCCCATGGCGGCCATCCGCAGCCGGTCGCGCTGGCGTACGCGCCGGTCGGACATCCGGATCAACTCGTGCTCGTCGGCGGTGAGCGACCATACGCCAGCCTCCCGCAGCTCGACGGCTTCGTCCAACAACTTGCCGCGCGGCAGAAGCAGGTCTGCGTGCCGGCCTTCGTCACGCCAACGGCCGGCATGCAGTGCCAACCGGCTGCGGGCGGCAAGGGCGTTGCGATGGGCCGCAATCCAGGCGGTCACGCGCGGCCACCGGCGCAGGATCGCGTCATGGGCGATCCCGAAGACCGGCGTGTTGCCGACGAGGTCGCTGACGAACAGGCGCGACTCGACCAGGGCGGCCACCGCACCGTGTGCATGCTGGTCCCGCAGCGCGGCCCAGGGCACGCGCTGGCTGCTCACGTTGACGCCGTCGCTCGAGAGAACGATCAGCAGTGACATGATATGGGGCAGCGCGGCGCGCTGGGTGTCTTCCAGGCCAAGCACGACCTGTTCGGCGCGTTGGCCGATGGCCCCTTCCAGGTCGCCGAGCTGGTGGAATGCGTGAAAGCCGAGTTCGCCTTCGGCCGTACGCATCCGGTACAGCTCCTGCAAACAGTATTGCAGCAGCGGCAGGGCATCCGGCCTGCCTACCGCGCTGGCGCACAGGAGATCGTCGAGCCCCGTGCCGGTTGCCGGGTCCGTGCCGAAGGTCAGCCTGGCGGCGGCGGCCGGCCGGCGGATCATCTGCGCGATGTCGCCGACGCCGGGCGGATCGAGGTCGACATGGCCGCCATGCCGCTTGCCTTCGGTGAGCAGAGGATACTCGGCGATGCTCGGATAAAAATCGTTGCGGCAGGCGACGATCAGCAGCACGCAGTCGCCGCGCGCCAGTTGCTCGAGGGTGCGCAGGAAGCCGCGGCGCACGGATTCGTCGACCCGGGTGGCGTTGAACAGGGCTTCGAAACGGTCGAGGAAGATGCCGAACCGTACGTCCTGCGCACCCCGGCCGTGCCGCCGCAGCGCTGCGCGCAATTCGTCCACGACGGTCTCGCAGCTGCGCTCCAGCCGCAACCCCAGGGACAGCGCATTCTCTCCGGGGAATGCCCACTGGTCTTCCCACTGCAGGTCGAGCAGCGCGCCGGCCAGCGCGGTGAACAGGGTCTGTTCGCCGAGGTCGGCCAGATCGAACGTCGTGCTCGCCAAGAGGGCGAGCTCGGGCGGGTTGCGTCCGTGCGCAAGGGCGGGCAGCAAGCCGGCCTGCACCACCGACGTCTTGCCCGAGCCGCTGGGGCCGAGGACCAGTACCAGTGCAAGGTCCGTGCGTACCTGCGCGACGGACGCGTCGACCAGCCTGCGGATCGCTTCGTCGCGGCCGAAAAAAACGTCGGCATGTCCCGCATCGAATGCGAGCAGGCCCCGGAACGGCGAGCCGGCCTGCCAGGCCTTGCGGCCATCGGTGCCGGCGACGCTGAACTCCAGCGGCGCCACGGTACGGTAACCGCGCATGCGGATCGTCTCGATATAGCGTGGCGCGCTGACGGTGTCGCCAAGGATCCGGCGCAGGTGGGCCATGGTCTTGTGCAGCGCGCCGTCGCCCGAGGGCGCGCCGCCCCAGCATTGCGCAAGCAGCGCGTCGGCGCTGAGGATGGCCCCGCGCGCGGCGCACAGCGCCACCAGCACGTCCATCATGCGCGGCTCCATCTGGCGCTTTTCGCCCTCCGCCTCGATCGAATTGGTGGAGGGATCGACCAGCCATTCACCGAAGCGGAAACGGCTTTTCATGCGGCGGCAGGCATGGGCAGGAAGGGCGTGGCAGGGAACATCGTTCGATCGTGCGTGCTCGTTGGCTGGCGGTCGCCAATCTTAACATCGTACTTACAGGGAATTGTGAAATTGTTGTAACAACCGAAGCGTGTTGATACCACGTTGATACTTGTGTTACGTGCAAGCGGATTTCTACCATCACTGCAGAACTACCGGATTCATTCATGTGTCGAGGTCCAACTCTAGTGAGGGTGTAATGGCAGACAGCTTGCAAAAATGGGTGGGGCGGAACCGTCCCCCGCGCGTGCAGATCACCTACGACGTCGAAGTCGGCGGCGCCGTCGAGAAGAAGGAATTGCCGCTGGTCGTGGGCCTGCTGGCCGACCTGTCGGGGCAGCCGGCGACGCCGCTGCCGAAACTGAAGGCGCGGCGCCTGGTCGATATCGACCGCGACAACTTCAACGAGGTGATGGAAAAGATCGCCCCGCGCCTCGACCTGTCGGTGCCCGACACCTACAAGAAGGACGGCAACCTGAAGATCGAACTGAATTTCAAGCACATCGACGATTTCCACCCCGAGGCGATCGTCAAGCAGGTGCCGCGCCTGAAAACGCTGCTCACCGCGCGCCAGCAATTGCGCGACCTGCTGGGCAAACTCGATGGCAACGATGAGCTCGACGCGCTGCTCGACAAGATCGTGCAGAACTCGGACGAACTGCAGTCGCTGAAGTCGAAAGACGCGGCCGGGCAGCCCGCCGAGCCGACCGCATCGGCCGCGTCCGCCGAGCCCGCCGTCGATGGCGCCGAGCCTGCCGCATCCTGATCGCGCCCCGCGCTGTTTTCCCTATCCAGAGAAAGGGTCATCATGGCCAGCAATGAAATGGTTCAGGCCGGTGCGAACACCACCACGCAGGAATTGAGCCTGTTGGATCGCATCGTCCAGGAAGGAAAGATGGCCGTCGAGCCATCGCAGAAAGACTACGCCCGCACGCTGCTCGGGCAATTCGCCACCCAGGTGCTCGACGAAGGCATGAAGAAGGCGCCGGACAAGAGCGTGGTCGACATGATCAACGAGCGCGTGGCGCAGATCGACAGGATCCTCAGCGACCAGGTCAACGCCATCATGCACGACGAGCGCTTCCAGGCGCTGGAATCGTCCTGGCGCGGGCTGCACGACATGGTCATGGGCACCGAGACCGGCAGCAAGCTGAAGCTGCGCCTGCTGAACGTGTCGAAGCAGGACCTGCTGAAAGACCTGGAAGGCGCCGTCGACCACGACATGAGCGTGCTGTTCAAGAAGGTCTACGAAGAAGAGTACGGCACCTTCGGCGGCGACCCGTATTCGCTGCTCATCGGCGACTATTATTTCGGCCGCCATCCGCAGGACATGGCGCTGCTCGAGCGCCTGTCGAAAGTGGCCGCCGCCGCGCACGCACCGTTCATCGCCGCCGCAGCGCCTTCGTTGTTCGACATGAAATCGTTCACTGAACTCGGCGTCCCGCGCGACATGTCGAAAATCTTCGACAGCGTCGAAATGGTGGCCTGGCGCGGCTTTCGCGACACCGAGGATTCGCGCTACGTATCGCTGGTGCTGCCGCGCTACACGGCGCGCCTGCCGTACGGCGCCAGGACCAACCCGGTCGAATCCTTCGCGTTCGAGGAAGACGTCGACGGCACGGACCACAGCAAATACCTGTGGGCCAATTCTGCTTACCAGCTCGGCCTGCGCATCACCGACGCGTTCGCCAAGCACAGCTGGACCACGGCGATTCGCGGCGTCGAAGGCGGCGGCCACATCACCGGCATGACGACCCACGCCTTCAAGACCGACGACGGCGACACGCTCCTCAAGGGCCCGACCGAAGTGAGCATCACCGACCGGCGCGAGAAGGAACTGAACGACCTCGGCTTCATCGCCGTGGTCAACGCCAAGGGGACGGCTTCCGCGGCCTTCTTCGGCGGGCAGTCGGTCAACAAGCCGAAGCTGTACAACCTGGATTCGGCGAACGCGAATGCGGCATTGTCGTCGCGGCTGCCGTACGTGCTGGCGGCGTCGCGGTTTGCGCATTACATCAAGGTGATCATGCGGGACAAGATCGGGAGTTTCCAGAGCCGTTCCAGCGTTGAAAATTACCTCAACAACTGGCTGAGCGGTTACGTCCTGTTGAGCGCCAATGCGACCCAAGGGGAGAAGGCGCGGTTCCCGTTGGCCGAAGGCCGGGTCGACGTAACCGAGATCGCCGGCAAACCAGGCGCCTACTCGGCCACGGTATTCCTGAAACCGCACTTCCAGATGGAAGAGCTGAGTACGTCGATTCGACTGGTGGCGGAACTGCCTACGGAGACAGTCTAATCAATGCGGGGGTTTGCACGCAGATTGTTTTTATTTATCAATCGCACAGCAAATTCGTAAAAAATTCATATTTATATTGCGGAGCTTTCCATGTCGGACATCCTTATTCTGGATTTGGGTAGCAACATTAAGGGAAACTGCACGCTCACTGGTTTCATTGATAAGTTGATTGTCAAATCGTTTTCGCATAACGCATCGTTGCGGATGGGGCGCGATGCAGGCAATACCGAGCGTACTTTGGGTCGGCCTCAATTGTCGGAAATGTCTTTCACAAAATCCTCCGATTTGTCGACGACGGAGCTGTTTAAGGCCTGCACTCAAGGCACCAAGATCGGGAGTGCAATTTTACATATCGGGCGCGTAGAAAACGGCGTCTATATGAACTTTATGAAATATACCATGGATAATGCAATGATCTCAAAGATGAGTTGCGTTGGTGGTGGAGGTATTCCGAGCGATTCCTTTTCGATTAATTTTACAAAGATCAAATCCGAGTTCACGCAACAACAAACCGACTCGACGGCAAAAGGCACCGGTACATGGAATTGGAATCTCGAAACCATGAAGGCCGACTGAGCAAGCGGTGCAGCACGCTGCATGCCACTAGTCATATATCGGATGATGTTGTGAAACAGTTCTTAATATTGAATGTTGCAATTCAACGCGCAGAAATGACCAGCATGCCCAGGATTCGATCATCCACTCTAAAAAAAACGATGCGTCTTGTTGCTGTTTTGGACGTCAAACACTGACGCAGTAGTGGATTTTCACAAGTCGCACTAACGTTTTCTTGGTAACTGAGTTGTTTGTGGATGGCGTCACACAAGGGAGCCGCGTAATGAGCAAGGTTTATGTGATTTACTATAATAACGCAAAAGAAATTTTGGTTGGGAGCGGAGGGACTGTTCAGGGAAATAATCGAGTTGGTTACCACCTTCCAGGAGGTACTGTGGAATATCCTCATACAATTTTAAGCGATCAGGATGCCAAGGATGGAGCCATTCGAGAAGTGGGGGAAGAGTTCGGTACGGATCGCGGGAATGCACTTAAGAGTCTAACTAATTCTAGTTTTTATATTAGTAGGAGAGAATATGGTGGTGCCTACCTCGACTATGTCTACATTATAGCGGTTTGGCTTCGTGATAATTTGATCGCAAGGATGATAGGGGAGGTTCGTGATGGGAAGAATGATCAAAATGACTCGGCATTTTCCCATTGCAGTCTAGTTGGCGCGAAAGATGCAGTTGCGAATTTCCAAACTCATGGCCAAGACTGGTTTGTTGATGGAGTGATCGATTGGCTTGAGGTCGAAGAGGATGAGGAATACTCAGATGATTCGGGGAATAACGAGGCAGATGATTATGGCAGCGGCGAGGACTTTTCTGTTTATGATGGAAATGCCTGAAGTTGCAATTCTCGCTGCCGTGATAGATTAATCGATAAGGCGAAATCGCGTTCTGAAAATATGTTGTTCGACATAATGCTGGAGCTTAGGGGTACTTTTAACAAATTCATGGAATTGAAATAAGACCATTATGATCCACGCAACTTCGGGCCCGTCTTGGCTACTGTTCGACCGCATTAGCAGCATACTTTGTGAGCACGGTGGAATGCGTGTGTGCGACACGGGCGACTTAATACAGTACGAATTATTTCGTCTATTCAATGCGCGCAACGGTCTGACGATCGACCAGTTCTTGGGCGATACGCCAACCATGCTCCACTACGGGCTGCCCGACACCCTACACCTGTTGCCCCAATCTGCTACCGACCTGCAACGCCTGGAACTGGTCCTCACCCGCGCCATCGTCCTGTACGAGCCGCGCCTGATCCAGGCCCGCGTCCAGGCGACACCCGACCCGGACAAGCCGACATCGGCCCGCGTCACCATCTCCGCCCTGGCCGCGCTGAACCGCCAGCTGTGCCAGGTCCATTTCGATCTCGTGCTGGATGGCCGGGGCGCGCGGACGCGCGAGCGCACGAGCGCAGCGGAGACCCAGCCATGAATACCCAGGACGACCTGCGCGAATACTACCGCCGCGAGCTCGGCTACCTGCGCACGCAGTCGGCCGATTTCGCCGCGCGCTATCCGAAGATCGCCCGCAACCTGGCGCTGACCGGCGCCGAGTCGGCCGACCCGCACACCGAGCACCTGATCGAGTCGGTCGCCTTCCTGAGCGCGCGCGTCCATCGCGAACTCGACCGCGATTTCCCCACCGTGGCCGGCGCCATGCTGGACAGCCTGTGCCCCAGCCTGACCCAGCCGCTGCCGGCGATGACCGTGATGCAGATGACGCTCGACCCCAGCGAGGGCAAGGTCACTGCCGGCACCCGGATCGCGCGCGGCACGATGCTGTCGGCCACCGCGGCGACGGGCGAGCAGTGCCGCTTCCGCGTCGGCTGGAACACGACCCTGTGGCCGCTGCACGTGCACGACGTGGTGCGCGAAGACGAGCGCACGCTGCGCCTGGAACTGCAATGCGACGACGGCGTCGATGTGACCGAACTGGAACTGGATTCGCTGCGCCTGCACCTGTGCGGCGACCTGCTGGCGACGATGCCGCTGTACGGACTCCTGGTCGGCAGCGTGGATCATATCGCGGTGAAGAGCACCGAGGGCATGCACGTCCTGGCCGAGGATGCGTTGCGCGAAGTGGGGTTCGGCGAAGACGAGACCTTGCTCGGCAGCCCGGCGCACGTCCATCCCGCGTACGACCTGCTGCAGGAGTATTTTGCGTTCCCGCGCAAGTTCCTGTTCTTCGACCTGGCCGGCTTGCGCGGGCGCCTCGGCAGCGGCAAGGGCTTTGCCGTGCGCCTGCTGTTCACGCACAGCGATCCCGTGCTCGCGCTGCTCGGGCCGGACAACATCCAGCTCAACTGCGTGCCCGCGGTGAACCTGTTCCCAGTCACCAGCGAGCCGATCGCCTATGACCGCCGCGATTACGAATACCTGCTGGTGCCCGACCGCCGGCGCGACGCCGTCATGGAAGTGCATACTATCGTGTCGGTGACCGTCTCCGATCCGCTCGGCGAGCGCAGCGCGTCGATCCCGAACGTATTCGCCGACAACGGCGGCGAGGACGATACCGACCGTATCCCCAACGATGCGCCGCTGCGCTGGACCATGCGCCGCGAAATGAGCCTGCGTCCAGGCATCCAGGGCACCGACGTCTACCTGGGCTTCGTCGACAGGCGCGATGCCGTCTCCGCGCAGGCCGAGCCGGTGATCTACGCGCATCTGCTGTGCACGAACCGGATGCTCGCCGAGCAGGTGGCGCCGAACACGCGCTTCTACGGTGACGGTGTGGCCGGTTCCACCGTCATCCGCGCGCTGTACCAGCCCAGCGCCCAGCGCCCGCCCGCGCTGGACAGCGAGGCCCTGTGGGCGTTGGTGTCGTTGCTGCGCCTGAACCACCGTTCGCTGGTGGACGGCAGTACCGGCGCGGCCACGCTGCGCGAGATGCTGGCGCTGTTTGCCGGCAGCACCGCGCGCGACGAAACGCAGATCCGCGCCATCCGGCGCCTCACGGCCAGCGTAGGCACGGCGCGGATCGGCGCGGACACATGGCGCGGCCATTGCCGCGGCACCGACCTCAAGCTCGAATTCGATACCGAAGCCTTTGCCGGCAACACGCCGCTGATGCTGGCGGGCGTGCTGGCGCACTTTTTTGCGCTCTATACCACGGCCAACTCCTTCGTACGCCTGTCGGTGTGGCGGGGCGACGAACTCTGGAAGGCGTGGCCAGCGATGACGGGGGGGCAATGCCTGATTTGATCGAGGAACTGCGCCGCGCGCCGCACGAATTCAACCTGTTCCAGGCCATCAGCCTGCTCGAGCGCAGCGCGCCTGCGTCGGCGCCGGTCGGGACCAGCGTCGGCATGGATGAAGCGGTGCGCCTTGGCGGCCACGTGGACATGGCGTTTGCGCCGAGCGACATCGCCAGCCTGGGCGAGAGCGCCCGTCCCGGACCGGCGCTGACGCTGCGCACCGCCGCGCTGACGCTGGCCGGCGCCCAGGGGCCCGTCGCCGCGCCGTTCACCGAACTGCTGCTGGCGCAGCGCCGCCAGCGCGACCATGCCGGCCTCGACTTCCTCGATATCTTCAACCAGCGCCTGCTCGGCTTCTGGCACCGGGCGCGCTGCAAGCATCACCTGGCGCTGCAGGCGGGAACGGTGCGGGCCGCGCCGCTGCCGCGCACGCTGGTCGCGATGTCGGGACTGGGGCAGGGCGAGGGCGCGCGCGGTCCCGATGGCGAGCTGCCCTGGCTGCGCCATGCCGCCCTGCAGAACGCCGCGCCGCGTTCCATGGCGACCCTGCTGGCCGTGCTGCGCGACCGCATGGGTGTGGCCTTCAGCGGACGGCAGTTCGTCGGTGGCTGGCATACCCTGGACGTGTCCGAGCGGGCGCGCCTGCAAGGCAGCCGTTCACGGCGCAAGGGAGGCCAGGGCATCGGCGTCAGCCTGGGCGCGCGCGCCTGGGACCAGGCGGCCGGCATCGCGCTGTCGGCGCCGCCGCTGGCAGCCGAGCAGTTTGCCGCGCTGCTGCCCGGCGGAGCACGCTTCGCGCTGCTGGGGTGGCTGGTGGCGCGTCACCTGCAGTCCGACTTTACCGTGACGCTCACCTTGCCGCTGGCGGCGACGCCGGCCACGCTCCTGGACGCCGCCGCGCCCCTCAGGCCCCGGCTGGGCCGCAGCGCCTGGCTGTGCGGCCGGACCGGCGCGCCGCGCCAGGAAGGCGCCTACAAACCCGTGCGCGTCGAATTGCGCGCACCGAACGCCAACACCACATCCCGGACCTGACATCCATGGAAATCGATATCCGCACCCTGCTGGCCCGGCTCAACCCCGAATGCAAGCGCGCCATGGGCGTCGCGGCCGAGTTGTGCGTCCAGACGACCCATTTCAACGTCGAGATCGAGCACTTCCTGGCGGCGCTGCTGGACGCCGGCGCGCCCGACCTGACGCTGTTGCTGGCGCATTTCGGCGTGGACGCGAATGCCGTGCGCGCCCAGGTGCAGCGCTGCCTGGACGGTTTCAAGCGCGGCAACGGCCGTACACCGGCGATGTCGCCCAACTTCATCGCGTTGTTCCAGGATGCGTGGCTGAGCAGCACGGTGCTGCTCGGCACCCAGCAAATCCGTTCCGGCACGGTGCTGGTGGCATTGCTGGAACATGACAGCCTGCGCGGCATCCTGATCGAAACGGCGCCGGCGCTGCTGACGATTCCGCGCGCGCGTCTAAAGGCCTCGCTGGCGGCGTTGCTGGCCGAATCGCGCGAGGACGGCGGCCCCGCCAATCCGGGTGCTGCGGCCGCGCCAGGCCTCGTGGACCGGCCGGCCGTGGGCGGTGGCGCCACGCCGGCGCTCGACCTGTACACCGTCGACATGACGGCGCTGGCGCGCGCCGGCAAGATCGACCCAGTGCGCGGGCGTGATCCTGAAATCCGCCAGATCATCGACATCCTGCTGCGCCGCCGCCAGAACAATCCCATCCTCACCGGCGAGGCCGGGGTCGGCAAGACCGCCGTGGTGGAAGGCTTTGCACTGCGCATCGCCGAGGGAAAGGCACCGGCGGTGCTGGCCGACGTCCGGGTCTGCTCGCTCGACCTGGCGCTGCTGCAGGCCGGCGCCGGCGTGCGCGGCGAATTCGAGCAGCGCCTGAAGTCCGTGATCGCCGAGGTGCGTGCCGCCGCCACGCCGGTGATCCTGTTCATCGACGAGGCGCACCAGCTGATCGGCGCCGGCGGCAGCGAGGGGCAGGGCGACGCCGCCAACCTGCTCAAGCCGGCGCTGGCGCGCGGCGAGCTGCGCACCATCGCGGCCACCACCTGGGCCGAGTACAAGAAGCACGTCGAGCGCGACCCGGCGCTGGCGCGGCGCTTCCAGGTCGTCAAGGTGGAGGAGCCGGCGCCGGAGGCGGCGATCGGTATGTTGCGCGGCATGGTGGCGACGCTGGAGCGCCACCACCAGGTCGAGATCCTGGACGAGGCGGTGCGCGATGCGGTGCGCCTGTCCCAGCGCTACATCGCCGGCCGCCAGTTGCCGGACAAGGCGATCAGCGTGCTCGATACGGCCTGCGCGCGCGTGGCCATCGCGCATGCCGGCGCGCCGCCGCAGCTCGAAGCGCTCGACCACGACATCGTGCAGGCGACCGAAGGCTTGCGCATCCTGCGCCAGCAGCTCGGCCGCGGCGAAGGCGATCCGGTGCAGGCCGGGCGCCAGGCCGCCGCCCTGGCGCGCCTGACGGAACGCCGCGCCGCGCTCGCCGGCAAGCTGGCCCAGGAACGCCGCGCCGTCGACGAGATCCTGGCGTTGCGGCGCGCGATCGCGGCGCGCGCCGACGCCGGGGATGGCGATGACGACACGCGGCAGACGCAGGCGCACCAGCTGCAGCGCCTGCAGAAAGGCCTGGAGGCGATCCGGGACGACGAGCCGATGGTGCCGGTATGCGTCGACTCCCACATGGTGGCGAGCGTGATCTCGGGCTGGACCGGCATCCCGGTCGGCAAGATGATGGCCGACGAGGTGCACACGGTGCTGCAGCTGCACGAACGCCTGTGCGAGCGGGTGGTGGGCCAGGACCAGGCGCTCGACAGCATCGCGCGCCGCGTGCGCACCTTCCGCGCCGAGCTGGACGATCCGGGCAAGCCGGTGGGCGTGTTCATGCTGGTCGGCCCCAGCGGCGTCGGCAAGACCGAGACGGCGCACGCGCTGGCCGACATGCTGTATGGGGGCGAGCGCAACATGATCACGATTAACATGTCCGAGTTCCAGGAGGCGCACACGATCTCCAGCCTGAAGGGTGCGCCGCCGGGCTACGTCGGCTATGGCAAGGGCGGCGTGCTGACCGAGGCGGTACGGCGCCGTCCGTACAGCGTGGTGCTGCTCGACGAGATGGAAAAGGCCCATCCTGACGTGCTGGAGCTGTTCTTCCAGGTGTTCGACAAGGGCACGATGGAAGACGGCGAGGGCGTGCCGATCGACTTCAAGCACACCCTGATCCTGCTGACGTCGAACGCGGCCCAGGATGTGATCACGCGCGCCTGCCACGAAGCGCGCGATGGCGTGCCGCCCGATCCGGCCGCGCTGGTCGATCAACTGAGACCGGCGCTGCTGCGCCAGTTCAGTCCCGCCTTCCTGGGACGCGTGGTGCTGGTGCCGTATTACCCGCTGGGCGACGCCGAGATCGGCAGCATCGTCGAGATGAAGCTGGCCCGGCTGGCCGAGCGTTTCGCCGCCAACCACGGGGCGCGCTTCAGCTGGGACGACGCGGTGACCGAGGCGATCACGGCGCGCTGCACGGAAGTCGACAGCGGCGCGCGCAACATCGATTTCATCCTGACGCAGACCGTGCTGCCGCAGCTGTCGACGTTGGTGCTCGAGCGTATCGCAACTGCATCCGCGTTTTCGGGCGTGCACATGGGCGTGACCGGCCAGCAGTTCACCTACGGTTTCCGCGACAGCCAGCTGCGGGGTGGCGCGTGAACACGAACTTCACCCAATCGGGCCTGATGCGCCTTACGTCGCCGCTGGGCCCCAACGACCTGCTGCTCGACCGCATGGAAGGCAGCGAGGCCATTTCCGAGCTGTTCCGCTTCACCCTGCACATGCGTTCGGGCAGCACGAGCCTGGACGCGACACAGGTCGTGGGCAAGACCATGAGCGTCGCCATCGCATCCGAGGGACCGAGTCCGCGCTATGTCAGCGGCATGGTGACGCGCTTCGTCCAGAGCGGGCAGGATCGCGACTTCGCCATCTACGAAGCCGAGCTGGCGCCGGCGCTGTGGCTGCTGACCCTGGCGCGCGACCGCAAGATCTACCCGAACCAGGGCGTCGATGCGGTCGTCAAGGCGGTGCTGAAAACCTTCGGGATCGCGTTCGAGTCCAGGCTCGGCGGCACCTACGCCAAGCGCGACTACTGCGTGCAGTACGACGAGACAGCGTTCGACTTTATCTCGCGCCTGATGGAGCAGGCCGGCATCTTCTACTTTTTCACGTTCTCCAGCAGCGGTCACACGATGGTGCTGTGCGACGCGAACAGCCAGTTTGCCGACTGCAGCGGCGCCACCACGGTGCGGTTCTGGCCCGACACAGGCATGGACCGGCGGGTCGACGCGGTGGCGCGATTTGCGTACGAACGCAGCATCGCGCTCCAGAATGCGACCGTCAACGACTACGATTTCACCACGCCCGACACCGCGCTCGACGGCAGCTACGCGGCGGCGGCCGGCAGCGGTGCCACCTACGAATTCGGCGCCGGCCACCCGACGGTCGATGCGGGCAAGGCGCTGGCGCAGCTGCGCGTGGAAGCGGGACGGACCACGGCCGAGGTGCTGCGCGGGGACAGCTACTGCTATCCGTTCAGCGCCGGCACGCGCTTCGCGTTGACGAAGCATTTCGTCGCGGCGCTGAACGCCACGTACGTGCTGCGCCGCGTGCATCACCTCGTGACCGCGGTCCTGTACACCAATTCCTTCGAGGCGTTCCCCGTCGGCGTGGCGTTTCGTCCGCCGTTGGTGACGCCGCGCCCGCGCGTGGTCGGCTGCGAGACGGCGCGCGTCGTGGGCCCGGACGGCGAGGAGATCTGGACCGACAAGCATGGCCGCATCAAGGTGCGCTTTCCGTGGGACCGCGCCCCCGCCGACGACAAGCATCCTCCCTGGGAGCGCGCCCCGTGGGTCCGCGTGGCACAGGCAACGGCCGGCAATGGCGTGGGTGCGCTGTTCCTGCCGCGCGTGGGACACGAGGTCGTGATCGCCTACATCAACGGCGACCCGGACCGGCCGCTGGTGACGGGCAGCGTCTACAACGGCACCAACGTGCCGCCGGCCACGCTGCCCGCGAACCAGACGCAGTCGATCCTGCGCACGCTGTCGTCCAAGCAGGGCAGCGCGGGCAACGAGCTGCGCTTCGAGGACAAGAAGGACGCCGAGCAGCTGTACCTGCACGCGCAGAAGGACATGCTGGTGGAGATCGAGAACGCGTTGACCACGACGCTGAAGCAGGGCGCCGAGGTGCACACGCTGGAACAGGGAGACCGTACCGTGGACATCCGGAAGGGCAAGGAAACACACAAGGTGGCGGGCACCCGCGACCTCGCGGTCACCGGCGCCGAGACGCACGCGAACCAGGCCGCGTTCACGCACACGGTCAAGGGCGATTACGCGCTGACGGTGGACGGCAATCTCACCATCACCGTCAAGGGCGCCATCAAGCTGGCGAGCGACGGCGCCGTCGCGCTGGACGCCGGCAGCACGTTCAAGGCGAAGGCCGGCACGGCGCTGAGCTGCGAGGCGGGCACCGACCTGACCAGCAAGGCGGGCAAGGCGCTGTCGCACCAGGCCGGGCTGAAGATCGACAGCAAGGCGCCCGTCATCAATTGCAAGGCCGATGCGACCCAGACCGTCGAAGCCGGAGCGACGCTGACGCTCAAGGGCGCCATGGCGAAGGTGAACTGATGAACGCCGATTCGACCACCCTGCCGGACCAGGCCGCGCCGGCCGCGGCGCCGACCGTCGTGGAGGATCACGACGCGGACGGCATGCTGCTGTTGCGCAGTTCGATGCTCGACGGCGTGCTGCACGGTCCGCTCGAACAATACGGTGCCGGCGGCCGGCTGACGATGAGCGCGCATTTCGAGAACGGCAAGCTGCACGGACCGATGGCCGTGTACGACGACGACGGCGTGCTCGTGCAACGCAGCGTGTTCCGCCATGGCCGGCCGCACGGGTTGCTCGAAACCTTCGTGCACGGACGCCGGGTGGCGGCGCAGACGATGTCGGACGGCGTCGCCAGCGGCCCGTCGCTGTCGTTCGACGAAGCCGGTCAGTTGACGGCACGCCTGCAACTGGTGGCCGGCCAGCTCGACGGCCCGGCCGCGTTTTTCCACGAAGGGCGGCAGGTGCGCAGCGCCAATTACAGCGCCGGCCTGCTGGATGGGGAGGCGGTCGATTGCGATACCGATGGCCAGGTGGTGCAGCGCTGCAGCTACCGCGCCAACCTGCTGCAAGGCGCGGTGCGGCGCTATTGGCCGAACGGGGCGCTGATGGAGGAAACGGTGTATCGCGACGGCGTGCCGATCGGGCCGCCGTCCCGCTTCGACGACCAGGGACGGGCGGCCGCCCAGGCCGCGCCGCCGGCCCTGTTCGAACGGCTCAAACGACTGGTGCGGGGGGAGTGATGGGACAACAGGTATGCGCCGGCGCGATGCTCAAATGCTCGTTCGGCCTGGCACCCGGGACCCTGTTGGTGTTACCGGCGAACGGCGTCATGACGGCCGTGCCGGACGCCACGATCATGGACAACAAGCCCGTGGTCAACATCGCGCCATTCGGCATGTGCACGTCGCTCGCCAATCCCACCGTGGCGGCAGCCACCGCGGCGGCCATGGGCGTGCTGGTGCCCATGCCGTGCGTTCCCATGACCACCGCGCCATGGATGCCGGGCTCGCCCACGGTCTTGTTGGGCAACCTGCCGGCACTCAGCAATGCGTCGAAGCTGATGTGCACGGCGGGCGGCGTGATTGAAATCTGCGTGCCCGGTCAGGCGACCGTGGCGGTTCCTTGATCCTTGCTTGCCGGGTACACGACATGGAATATCGATTCAGCCTTACCCCACGCCTGGCCGCGATCGGCGCGTTTGCCTGCGTGGCCTTGCTGGTGCTGCAGTTCGCGCTGGGCTTCATGCTGGGCCTGCGCATGGGCGACCCGGCCACCGCAACGACCGAGGCGGCCACGCAGCCTGCGGCTGCGGCGGCTCCGGCCGCTGCCGCGGCGCCGGCGGAGGCGTCATGAGCGGCGCCGCGCTGCGCGCGCTGTTGCCGCTCTTGCTGCTGGCAGGCTGCTCCATGTTCGGCGGCCCCAAGCCGGTCCAGCCGGCCTGGCAAAGCCTGGCCTTCGCCGCCGCGCCCGATGCCAATGCCAACAGTGCACTGGCGGTCGACGTGGTGCTGGTCAAGGACAAGGCGGTGCTCGACACGCTGTCGGCCTTGACGGCATCCCGCTATTTCGCGTCCAGGGACGACTTGCTGCGCACTTACCCCGACGCGCTGACGCTGCTGTCGGTCGAGATCACGCCGGGCCAGCTGATCCGGATCGAGCGCAAGCGCTTTGGCGCCGAGCGCGCGTGGGCGGCACTGGCCTTTGCCAATTATGCGACGCCGGGCGAGCACCGGATACGCGTGGCGCTCGACGGCAACGCCTGCCTGCTGCAACTGAATGCGCAGGAGTTCGTCGTCAGCGATAACAGGACGGGCTCCGCCCGCTAACCGAGGATCATCCAGCCATGGCAGAAGCACAGTTGTTTGACCGTATCAAGTGGCATGAGGGCATGCTGCTCACGCCACAGCATTTTCAACAGGAGAGTGCGCGCGTCGATGCACTGGTCGGCTGGCATACGCTGGCCGGGCAGCCGGCGGCATGGGGCGTGCGCCGGCTGGTGGTGGACGAAGCACGACTGGGCGGCGGGCTGCTGCGCATCGGCGTGATCGAGGCCATCATGCCCAACGGGATGGCGGTGCGCTTCGACGCGGCGCGCCCCCAGGGCGCCGCGCTCGAACTCGACCTGGCGCCGTACGCCGAGGTGCTGGCGCAGCGGGAACTGTCGGTCTACCTTGTCATCGGCGCGACGCGTTCGCTGCGGCTGCCGGGCCAGCCGTCCATGTTCCGCGGGATCGCCAGCGACCTGGTCGAGGACGAGGTATCCCAGGCGCTGGCGGAGGAAGTGCCGCGCATGGCTGCCAACCTGGCGCTGGTGGCCGGCGATGAGCCGGGCGCCACCCACGTCCACCTGAAGTTGATGACCCTGCGGAAGGAAAACGAGGTCGTCCGCCGTGGCCCGTACTGGCCGGCCATGCTGGAGGTCAACCCGGCGTCGCCGATCTGCCAGCGCGCCAGCGAACTGGCGGGACTGGTCCGCGCCAAGGCACAGTACCTGGGCCAGCAAAGCGCGGCGTACTCGTCGCGGCCGGAGGACCGCGCGGCCCTGCTGGAGCAGCGCCAGCGCCTGGCCAACCTGACGCTCAACCTGCCGCTGCTCGAAGCCACCCTGGACGCGCCGGTCGTGCAGCCGCTGGCGCTCTACCTGGCCTTGTGTGCCCAGCTCGGCCCGCTGTCCACGTTGCGCGCCGGGGCCGTGCCGCCGATGCCGCCGCGGTACGTGCACGCCGACAGCCAGGCCGCGTTCACGACTGTCCTGGATTATTTGCATGAGCTGGCCCGCGAAGTGAGCCAGGAATGGCGCAGCTGCACCTTCGGCTTCGAAGGCGAATGGTTTTCCCTGCCGCTGCGCCCTGAATGGATGGACAAGCGCCTGGTGGTGGGACTGCGCGGCCGGGACGAGCGCGAGGCGAAGCAATGGATGGAGGGCGCGGTGATCGGTTCGCGCACCGTGTCGGTGTCGTTGCGCGACCGGCGCATACCCGGCGCCAGGCGCCGCATGATCGACGCGGCACCCGAACTGGGACTGCACGGCGCCACTGGCTTCACGCTGTTTGCGATCGCGCTGGACGAGCAGTTCATCGTCGAGGACCAGGACCTGGTGATCGGCAGCGGCAGCGCCGCGCAGCATGCCGCGCGTCCACAGGAAATCGTTTTGTTCATCAAGGGGTGAGGCATGAGCATCCAGGACAACGCCCAGCGCGCGGGCGACGCGGGCGATCTCGCATCGCGCCAGTTTCGCGCGTTCGTGGCCGTACTGACCCAGGCCAGGGCGGCGACCGCCGCGTTGAGCGAAGCCGAAGGCCGGGCGGGCGCCGCGGCGCTCAGCCACGAATTGTGCCAGCTGATCGATTTGCACAGCCTGGAGGCCGAGCGCTGCGGCGGCAAGGGCGGCGTCGACATCAACCTGAAGACGCGGTTCCTGAAGGCGGCGCTGGCCGACGAAATGCTGCTGCATACCGACTGGACCGGCCGGTCTCACTGGCACCACGTGCTGGTCGAGGCGACGCTGTTCCAGTCGGCCCATGCCGGGCAGCAGGTATTCGTCGACATCGAGCAGTTGCTGCGCGATCGCGATCCCGCGCAGCGCGCGCCGGCGCGCCTGTACCTGCACCTGCTGGCATGCGGCTTCCAGGGGCGCTACCGCGGCAGCGCCAACCTCGCGCCGATCGCCGAATTCCGCCGTGAGCTGTTCCAGTTCGCCTACCAGCGCATGCCCATGCCGGGCGGAGACGACGCCGTCCTGTCCGGGCAGCCGTATGCCAGCACGCTGGCGTCCAGCGCCACCCGGCGCCTGTCGAAGCCGAGCCGCCGCAGTGCCATGCTGGCGCTCGCGCTGGTGCTGCTGCTGGTGCTGTCCGAGGCGCTGTGGCTGTGGCAATCATGGCCCGTGCGCCAGGCGCTCAAGGCGCCGTCGGTCGCCGCCATCGGGCAGCAGGTGCAGGCATGAAGTTCGTACCCGACAATCTCGTCCTGACCGGATTGGTGATCGCGACGCTGCTGGTCGTGTTGCTGCTGGCGCTCGTCATCAGCGCGGCGCTGCGTGGCAGCGGTGCCAGGGCAGGCAATGCGCTGCGCCTGCTCGGCGCCAGGTCCTTGCGCCTGTCGTTCCGCAAGGCGGTCCGGCTGATCGAGAAGAACCTGGCCGCGCGCGCCGAGCGTTACAACCTGTCGTGGACGCTGGTCTTGAACGACGGGGCGAACGGGGAGCTGCCGCTGCCGGGTTGCGGCCTGCACAGCGCACTGAGCGCCGACAGCAGCGCGGGCGTCGCGACGCCGGGTATCGTCTGGAATTTCTTCGACAAGGGCGTGGTCATCCAGTTGCGCACCGGCCACCTGGGCGCACCGGGCGATGATGCCGCGCCCGGTCACGATGCCTGGGACGGTCTGCTCGGCCTGTGCCGCGGCTACCGGCCGCAACGGCCGTTCGACGCCATCGTGCTCGCGGTCCCGTGCGCGGCACTGCTGGGCGCCGATCCACAGGACCAGCTGGCCCTGGTGGCGCGCGCCCAGGCCATGCACCGGCGCCTGTGGCTGGCGCAGAACCGGCTGGCGATCCGCTTCCCGATCCATCTGGTGGTGACCGAATGCGAGCGCGTACCGGGCTTTGCCAGCTTCGGCGCCGCCTTGCCCGAACCGATGCGCCGCTCGATCCTGGGCTGGGCTTCGCCGTACGAACTGGCGGCCCCGTTCCGCATCCAGTGGGTCGACGCCGCCATGGACCAGATCGTGGGCGCGGTGGCGGACGGTTGCGCGGAGCTGTGCGCAATGGAGCCCGGCGATACCGACAGCAGCGCCTACTTCCTGTTGCCCGGCGAACTGGAACGGTTGCGCACCGGCCTCAAGGTCTTCTGCGAGGAATTGATGCGGCCCAGCGCCTACCACGAGCCGTTCCTCTTGCGGGGTATGTATCTTACCGGCGATTGCAGCGCCGCCGCGGTTCTGCTGGCCGGCGGCGGAGAGCCGGACGCCGGGGCGCTGGTGCCGCTGCCCGCGGTCGCCTTGCCGGCACTCGAGGAAGCCGGCGCGGCGCCGCGCGAACGCATGCCGGTCTTCCTGCGCGACATCTTCGAACGCAAGATATTCGCCGAGGTCGGGCTGGTGCAGGCGTCGCGCCAGCGCATGCGGCGTACGGCCGGGAACCACGCCGCGTACTGGGCGGGCCTGGCGCTGCCCGTGGTATGGGGAATCGGCCTCGTCGTCGCCACCTTCCAGCTCCATGCGACGGGCGGTGCGCTGTGCGCGTACCTGCAGTCGCTCGGCGATCCGGGGCAGGGCGGTCGACAGGTGTCGGATCCGCTGCAGGCCCGGCGCCGGGCCGTCGCCGCGCTGGACGGCTTCGAATCCCTGGGCAATGCGCGCTTCCATTCGGTGTTCATGCCCGGCTCCTGGCCCGTGTTCGACGACCTGGAAGAGCGCCTTGAGATTCGTCTGGAGCGGGCATTCGCCGCCGTCGCGGTCGCAGCCCTGGGCGATGCCGCACGGGAGCAGGCAAGTGTGCTGACCGGCGTCCCGCGCGACCCCAACGATGGTTTGCTGCTCAAGAATGGACAATGCACGCTGCCGGCGCGCTGGCGCGAGGAAATCGCGGCGGCCCCGCCCAGTGGCCTGAACCTGAAGTCCATGCCCGAATACGGCGCCATGATGGGCTATGTCGCACGCCTCGATGATCTCGACCTGGCCCTGGCCGCCATGCAGCGGCTGGCGCAGCCCGGACCGGTGGCCGCAACCGGTGCCGATCTGGTGCTGGCGGTGCGCGTGCTGCTGAAGAAGGAGCTGCGTGGTAAGCCGGACCGTACGGCTGCGCTGTTCCGCGCGGCGGCGCGTGACGCGCAGCTGCCGTCCATCTCCGCGATCCAGCAGGCGGCCCGCTGCTCGCTGCACCTGGCCGGCGTGGACCTGTACAGGCACCTGTTCGACGACAATGCCCTGCTGCGCACCGAGCGTTCGGTGTCCGACAGCGCCCGGCGCCTGCGCGACGGCGCCTTGCGCGGCGCCGACTTCCGCACCCGGTTGCAGTTGTGGCAGACGCTGCGTAACGCCCTCGACGAACAGCAGGCCCAGCTGGTTGCCGGGCAGGGTGTCTGGATGCAGCAGCGCACGTTCGAGGTCGGCGGCGCACAGGACAGCATACTGAAGCGCGTCAACGCCAGCCGGCTGCTCGGCGCGGCGGCGGTGCAGGACCTGCAGGACCAGGCGGCGCAAGGCTTCGCCCGTTTCCTGCCGGCATGGGACAACACACTGGGCGCGTCCGACCCGGTCGACGGCAGTGCCGGGTTGGTCTGGAGCGGCAGCGGCTGGGCCTTCACGCCCGAGCGCAAGGCGCTGCGCGAGGCGGTGGCCGCGCTGATGGCGCAACCTTACATGAAAGACGTTCCGGCCGCGCGCCTGCCCGAGGTGCCGGCCGGCGCCACGATCCAGTGGGACCGCGCGCAGATCGAGCGTGCCGCCGGCCTGGCCGAGGCGCGCAAGGCCTTCCTGGCCGGGACTTACACGGCGTTGCCGACGGGCTTGCAGCGGCCGGCCGGGACGCTGGTCGACGTGGCGCTGGCGCTGCATGCGCATGCCGCGCTGGCGGAGGGGCTGAGCCTGGCCCCGGCGCAGTTGCCGAGTGCGGCGTCCGATGCCGAGCGGGCCGGTGTATTGCGCATCCTGTCATGGCTGCAGGAGATCGGCGCGCGCGACATCGCCGCCGAACTCGATGCCGCGCTGGCGCGCGACGCATTGGTACGCCTGGCGCGCCTGGACGACGTCTTCAATGCGGCACAGGTGTACGTGCCGCGCGATCCCTTGTTTCAGCACTGGCAAGGCCAGAAGGGCGCGATGCTGGATGCTTTTGGAGGCGGCGACGCGGCCGCACTGGGCGCCTACCTGGAGCAGCAGCAGGATTTCATCGATACCGCCGTCCAGCAGGCCGAAGGTGTGCTGGCCGAGTTGGCCAGCAGTGCGGAGGCCAGGCAGCCGTTGGTGGCGCGCTGGCAGGCGCTGGCGGCGGACCAGCGGCGCTACCGGCTCAAGAGTCCGACCAGTTCGCGCATGACGCTGGAAAATTTCATCGCAGTCGGCAGCGCCGAGATCGACACGGCCAATTGCGTCGACAGGCTCGTCGTGCGCCATGCGCCGGCCCGTGCGGCCGACCCGTTCGCCGAGCGGCTGGAGAGTTTGCAAGGCGGGATGCTTGCGCGTTGCCGCGAACTGGTGAACGGCGACGACCGGCGCCAATGGCAGCATTTCGCCGAAGCCTACAACCGCGACCTGGGACGGCGGACGCCGTTCGTCATGCTGTCCGACGGCACGCCCGGCGCGGACCTCGATGGCGTGCCGGCCGACCGGGACGCCGTCGGTGCCGTGCTGAAGATGTATGACCGCGCGCGCACCGCCGGCGCATTGGCGGCGCACGACGCTGACCAGCCGGGACCGCGGCCGGAGGTGCGCAAGGTCGACCAGCAGCTGCGCCGGGTGCGCGACCTGCTCGCGCCCCTGTTTCCTGTCGAAGAGGGCCAGGCCGGCGGGCTCGATGTGGCTGTCGATTTCCGCGCCAACACGGGCGCCGAATCCGGCGCCAACAAGATCATCGACTGGAGCCTGACCGTGGGCGGTGCCACGCTGCACCAGGGCGAGCAGGCGCGCGCGCTGCGCTGGGAGCCGGGCATGCCGGTGCTGCTGTCGCTGCGGCTGGCGCGCGACGGCACGGTCGTGCCCAGGGCCGAGCCCGGCCGTCCGGACATGCGGGTGGTCGATCGTACGGTCGTGTTCCGGTTCGACGATCCGTGGGCGCTGATCAGTTTCATCAACGCCTACCGCGACATGGGCACACCGGGCGACGATGGCCTGGCACCGCTGTTGCGCTTTGAATTTCCGCTGGCAAGTGCCGGCACGGGCTTGCCCCCGCCTCGCCCGGAGGCGCGGGCGCGCGTGTTCCTGCGCCTGCGCGTGAGCGCGCCCGGCAAGCATGCGCCGCTGGCCTGGCCGGCGCTGTTTCCGGCCCAGGTGCCGCTCTGGCAAGACGCACAAAAGGCCCCCCTATGAATGCCATGTCCGACCTCCATGACGTCAACGCCGGCCATCCGGACCTCGACACCTTGCTGGCGCCGCTGTCGCCGGACGCGCCGTGCGGCGCCTCCCTTCGCCACGACGCCGTGTTCACCGGGATACGCCTGCTGCGCGAAGAGGACGATCCGGCCCTGCCGATGAGGCAGTGGGAGCGCCCCCTCAAGCGCGCGGACTGGCCGCGCATCGAACGCCTGTGCTCCGAGATGCTGAGTACGCGTTCGAAGGATCTGCAGCTTGCGTCGTGGCTGGCCGAGTCGTGGATGCGCCAGCGCGGCTTCGCCGGACTGTTGCACGGGTTGCGGCTGGTGGACGCGCTGTTGCGACGCTACTGGGACCAGTTGCACCCGGTGATCGGGGATGACGGTGACAGCGACGCCCGACTCGCCCCGCTGGAGTGGCTGAACGAGTCGCTGGGCGCGAGCGTGCGCGTGCATGCCGTCCTGTTTTCGGTCGACGTGGACAAGCCGGTAGCAATCACCCTGGCGAGCTGGGAGCGCCTGACGGCCCAGGAAATCGCGGGCGACGGTTCTTCCGCGAGCGGTGCGCCGGGCACCGCCGCACCGCCCCTGTCGCGCAGTGACATCCAGGGGTATGCGTCGCTATTGCAACCGCCACCCGACCGGACCGGCGCCGTGGTGAGCGATTGCCTCGGTTCGCTCCAGTCGATCGCCGCCTTTCTTCAGGACCGGCTGCACGACGAGGCGCCGAACCTCGCCAAACTGGAGGGTACGCTGGAAGCCATCTTGCGCGTGCTGGCGCAGCTCGCGCCCGAGCCACTGCCGGAGGCCGGTTGTCCTGTATTCGAAGCGAGCACCGCGTCCGACGATGCGGACAACGGCCCGGTGCCCGCGGATGCCGTCGGCATGGGTGCGGTCGATGTCCCGGTCGGCACTGTCGAGCTCACACATTGGCGCAGCCGGCGCGAAGCGTATGCAACGCTCGAAGCGCTGGCGGACTACCTCAGCGAGGTCGAACCGCACAGTCCGACCCCGTTCCTGATTCGCCGCGCCGCAAATTGGGGCCGTATGTCCTTGCCGGAAGTGATCGCTGAAATCATCAGTCAGGAGGGAGACGTGAGCCGTTTGTTTCAGATACTTGGTATCAAACTGTGAGAACGAACACAGCCAAAAGGAAAGGTCGTTGGCGAGCAAGTGCCGTCAATGAGCGCTTGCCCATACGCGAGACGGCCCTTGCGGCATGGATGCGACAAATGTCGGGAATTGCGAGGTTGACGTCTGGCAAGCCCGGCCGTGCATGATATGATTCCCGACATTCAAGGGTCGAGCCCTTGCAGGATGTCCCGACCCCGGATCAAAGCCGCATCATCGGCCGGTATCGATCAGCAATCCCCATCAATTCTCACCACTCCACCGATCTTTTAGTAGCGATGTCGTCACGCCTGAACAGCCGGACGCTGGCGGACGCGCGTCGCTGCAACTCACGACAATGAACAACGCTCCTTCATCGAACGACGAGCCGACCGGCTCGGACTCCGCCATGCTGTCACGCGGCCAGCGCGCCATGTGGTTCCTGTGGAATTTGAATCCCCGCGGAGCGGAGTATAAACTGCCGATGGCGTGGACCATCAAGGACGCTCTCGACGTCGACGCCTTGCGCGCTGCATTGCAGGGACTGGTCGACCGCCACCCGGTGTTGCGCACGACGTATGCGGCGCCTGCGGGCGAGCCGGTGCAGGTGGTCCATGCGGCCGCGCCGGTGGCTTTCCAGTATGTGGACGCATCCGGCTGGGACGCACAGCAATTGCATGCGCAGCTGACGCAAGAGGCCGAGGCCCCGTTCGACCTGGAGCGAGGCCCGGTGTTTCGCACCCACCTGTTTGCGCGTGGACCCGGCGAACACGTGCTGCTGCTGAACTGTCATCACATCGCCGGCGATACCTGGTCGCTGATCGTCATGATGGAGGAACTCGGCGTGCTGTACCAGGCCCGGCTGGCCGGGCAGGAGGACGCGCCGGCCGCGCTCGCGTCGCCGGGCAGCCTGCCTTTTCACGCCTATGTCGACTGGCAGCGGAAACTGCTCGAGTCGCCGCGGGGGGAACAGCATTGGGCGTACTGGCGCGAGCAACTGACAGCGCCACCCACCCTCGGCCTGCCGACCGATCGGCCCCGTGCGCCGGTGCAGCGCCATGCCGGGGCCGGCCAGCCGTTCACGCTCGATGCCGAATTGACCACGCAGATACGCGCGCTGGCGCGCCAGGAAGACGTGACGTTCTATACGGTGCTGCTGGCGGCTTTCTACGTCATGTTGTACCGCTATACCGGACAGGACGACCTGGTGGTCGGCTCGCCACGCTTCGGACGTCCGCCGGAAGGCTTCGAGCGCACCGTCGGCTATTTCGCGAGCCCGTGCGCCCTGCGCGTCCGGGTCGACGGCGAGGCGAGCTTCGGCATCTTCCTGCAACAGGTCCGGGAAGTCCTGGTCGGCGCCAGGGAACATCAGGATTTTCCGTTCCCGTTGATCGTCGAGCGCCTGGGCCTGCCGCGCGATCCGAGCCGCGGTCCGGTGTTCCAGGTCGCATTCACCTATCAAAAATCACAACTGCCCCACATGCAGGGCGTGGCGGCGGCGCGGATGGGCCTGGGCGGCGTCAGGCTCGACTTGACCGGACTGCCGCTCGAGTCCTGGCCGCTGGAACAGCGCAGCGTGAAGTTCGACCTCGACCTGGTCGTGGAGGAAGTCGACGGCTGCCTGCGCGCCGTGTGCTGGTACAACACCGATCTGTGGAACCACGACAGCATCGCTTACCTGGTCGGCCATTACCAGGCCTTGTTGCAGGGGGCCGTGCGCGACCCTGCGCTGGCGCTGCACCAGCTGCCCATGCTGACGCCGCCCGAGCGGCTGGCGATGGCCGCATGGAACGCGACCGGCGCCGATTTCCCCCAAACCTGCGCGTACCGCCTGTTCGAGCGTCACGCCGCGTGCGCGCCGGCGGCGCCGGCGCTCGATGTCGATGGCGCGACGCTGAGCTACGATGCGCTGAACCGGCGCGCCAATCGGCTGGCACATTACCTGCGCAGGCTGGGCCTGCGGCGTGGGCAGATGGTCGCGGTGAGCGTCGAGCGCGGCCGGCCCGAGCTGGTGGTCGGCGTGCTGGCCGTCATGAAGGCAGGGGGCGTCTATTTGCCGCTCGATCCCGATTATCCGCAGGATCGCCTGGCCTACACGCTGGAGGACGCGGGCGTGCAGTGCCTGCTGACCCACGCCGAGGCAGCGGAGCGCCTGCCGGCGGGCGCCGCGCGCCGTGTGCTGCTGGATACGGACTGGGACGGCATCGCGCAGGATGCGGACACCGATCTGCCGGACAGCCCGGGGCCGGACGACCTGGCCTATGTCATCTATACCTCGGGCTCGACTGGACGCCCCAAGGGTGTGCAACTGGAGCACCGGGGCCTGACCAATATGGCGCACCTGAAGCGTGGCGCGTTCCAGGTCGGCCCGACCAGCCGCATGCTGCTGTTCGCGTCGTCGAGCTTCGACGCTTCGGTCTCCGAAATCTTCACCACGCTGGCTGCCGGCGCCTGTCTGTGCCTGGCGCCGAAGATGGCGCTGATCCCGGGTTCGGCCCTGGTCGATACCCTGCGGCGCCATGCCGTCACGGTCGTCACCTTGCCGCCATCGGTGCTCGCGTTGTTGCGGCCGGACGACCTGCCGACACTAAAAACCGTGATCACCGCCGGTGAAGCGTGCAGCCTGGATCTGGCGCGGCGCTGGAGCGGCAAGGTGCGCATGGTGAACGCCTACGGACCGACCGAGGCGACGGTGTGCACCACGATGGCCGTGCTGCATCCCGACATGGAACGGATCAGTGTCGGCGGCCCGATCCCCAACATGCGCGTGCACGTACTGGATGAACGACTGCAGCCGGTGCCGGTGGGCGTGCCCGGCGAACTGCATATCGCCGGTATCGGCCTGGCGCGCGGTTATCTCGGCCGTCCCGACCTCACCGCCGAGCGCTTCATTCCCAACCCGTTCGGCGCTCCCGGCGAGCGCATGTACAAGAGTGGTGACCTGGTACGCCATCTGCCCGATGGCAGCCTCGAGTTCCTGGGACGCCTCGACCACCAGGTCAAGATCCGCGGCTTCCGCATCGAGCTGGGCGAAGTCGACGCCGTCGTCGCCAGCCATCCGGGCGTGCGCGAAACGCTGGTGCTGGCGCGCGAGGATGGCGGCGGTACCCAATCCATCGTGGCCTATGCGATCGCGCACGAAGGGGCGGTATTGAGTGCGGCGGGGTTGCGAGCGTACGCGCAAGGCAAGTTACCCGACTTTATGGTGCCGGCCGGCGTGGTGCTGTTGGACGCCTGGCCCACCACGCCAAACGGCAAGATCGACCGCAACGCCTTGCCGGCGCCCAGTGCCCGGCGCGACGGCGCGGCCGGCCAGGCGCACGGCCAGGCGCCGCGCAACCCGTTGGAGCGGCAGATCGCGGCGATCTGGTGCGAGGTGCTGGGGCTGGCGGCGGTCGGCATCGACGACAGTTTCTTCGACGTCGGCGGCCATTCCCTGAACCTGGTGGAGGTCGAGGTCGCGCTGGAGCGGACACTTGGCCTGGCGGTGCCGACCATGGATCTGTTCCGCTTCCCGACCATCCGCGCGCTTGCCGCACATTTGCAGGCGGCGTCCAGTGGGCATGCGGCGCCCGACATCCAGCCCGCAGCGTCTGCCGATACCGGCACCGATATCGCAATCGTCGGCATGGCCGGACGCTTCCCCGGCGCCGACGACATCGACACCTTCTGGCGCAACCTGTGCGACGGGGTCGAGTCGATCCGCTCCCTGAGCGACCAGGAACTGCATGACGCCGGCGTGGCCGCTGCGCAGCTGGACGAGCCGCGCTACGTGCGGCGCAAGGGCGTGCTGGACGACGTCGCCCGCTTCGATGCGCCGTTCTTCGGCTATCCGCCGCGCGAAGCGCTGTTGATGGATCCGCAGCAGCGCCTGTTCCTCGAGGTGGGCTGGCAGGCACTCGAACATGCCGGCTATGACGGCCAGACTTACAGCGGCCGCATCGGCGTGGTGGGCGGTACCGGGCGTGCCGCCTACATGCTGCATTTCCTCGAGACGCATCCGGAGTCGGCGGCGGAGCTGTTCCAGACCACGATCCTGAACGAGAAGGATTTCCTGGCCACGCGGCTGGCCTACAAACTGAACCTGCGCGGTCCCGCGCTGACGGTGCAGACGGCATGTTCGACCTCGCTGGTCGCCGTGCACATCGCCTGCCAGCAGCTGTTGCAGCGCGACTGTGACATGGCGCTGGCGGGCGGCGTCGCGATCGAGGTGCCGCATGGTGCCGGCTACCTGTACCAGGAGGGACATATCCTGTCGCGGGACGGGCACTGCCGGGCGTTCGATGCCGACGCCGGCGGCACGGTGCGCGGCAGCGGCGGTGCCGTGGTGGTGCTCAAGCGGCTGGCCGATGCGGTGCGCGACGGCGATACGGTCTGGGCCGTGATCAAGGGTTCGGCCATCAACAACGACGGCGCCGTCAAGGTCGGCTACACGGCCCCGAGCGTGGATGGCCAGGCCGAGGTCATCGAACAAGCCTTGCAGCGCGCCGGCGTCGATCCGGGCAGCATCGGGCTGGTCGAGGCGCACGGCACGGCGACGCCGCTGGGCGACCCGATCGAAGTGGCCGCGCTGACGCTGGCCTGGCGCAAATACACGATCGATCGCGGCTATTGCATGCTCGGGTCGGTCAAGACCAATGTCGGCCACCTGGACGCGGCGGCCGGCGTGACCGGTCTGATCAAGGCCGCGCTGGCCCTGCATCACGGCGTCATCCCGCCCACGCTGCATTTCCAGTCGCCCAATCCCAGGCTGGACCTCGGCAACAGCCCGTTCATGGTCAACACGACGCTCGCGCCCTGGCCGGCGACGGCCG
>Ga0207667_10001082_pt1 | contig 34557 bp, 23 predicted proteins | sample KBSCornC52_FD_184301 | JGI IMG/M metagenome (GOLD analysis project Ga0207667, IMG submission 184301) | Corn rhizosphere microbial communities from Kellogg Biological Station, Michigan, USA - KBS Corn C5-2 (SPAdes) (version 2) | ecosystem: Host-associated > Plants > Roots > Rhizosphere > Soil ...
AGCACCAGGTACACCCCCGTAGCTATCTTTCGGCCCCGGTAATCCCTTCCATCCCATATCGCCTGCCCTCCCAGCGCATTGGTTTGATAGATGAGCCGTCCGCTGGCTTCCGTGATCTTTACAATAGCCCCATCCACCAGCCCACGGATGGCGATCGTCCCCGTATAGCCCGGAGGCACAGGGTTCGGAAATACCAGCACATTGGAATTTTGCTCCCCACCCCCGGTTGCCGTGCTCCGGAATGAACAAAGCCCTGCCGTAGTCGCAAAGAACACTTCTCCCGTCTGTGGATCGATGGCAATGTTACGAACATCGTTGCTTAGCAGCGGCGTGCTGTCCGCCGTAAAATGATAAACGATCTTTTGTGCATCCGGACTGATCAGCCAGACCCCATTGCGGGTACCCACCCACTTCCTGTCCGCCCCGTCCACCGCAATGGCCTGCACCGTCTGCCCGCCAAAAAGGTAACCCGCAAATGCATCGAACTGTACGATTGGCCATACCGCTTCACATCCCCCCGGGCCAAAGACCTGCTGCGTACACTGCACCACCCCAATGCCATTGCCCGTACCTATCCAGATAAATCCGCTCTTATCCTTAGCCAGACAATAAACATGATTGTCCGGGAGATTGCCATTGCCCACGCCCGCTCTGAAATATTTCCACTGGTCGTCCGAAGTATTGTCCAGCACAGCGCCCGGGCTATAGCAAAAGACCCCGTTACCCTTCGGACTGACCATCCACACCTGCTTGTAATCATCTATCATAATCTGCGAGAGGGCATTGCCCCCGTGGGAAAAAGGAACAGCAAAAGAGAGCCACTGACCATCCGCCCGCCTCAGCAGCAGATCGTGTGCCGCCCCGTAATTAGCCATCCAGCCATTACCGTCCTGGTCGAAAGCAATGCCGCTGATCCTGTATGCAGACGGATCATCCAGAGCGGCCCCCACGCCGGAACCTGCTGCATACACCGTAAACCTGTCCCCGGGCTGTATCTCCAGCACTCCCTCTCCGAAGGAGCCCGCCCAAAGACCGGAATCCCGGGGATTATAAGCAACGGCATCGAAATCAAACACACCCTGCAGCACAGCATAGGCATCACTGTTATAATTGGTCCATCCATTCCCGTCCAGCCGATAAAGACCATCACGGTTATGGAGAGCTGCCCAGCTCGTATCCACCCCACCCGAAGCCACCCACAAGACGCCCGGGGCTCCCGCCCCGGCCGCCGGGTCGGGCGACACCGTCATAGGACCCATTGCCAATCCCGACGGAGAATTAGGAATATACCCCCGGACCTGATCGCCCGACGCTCCCCAGGCTGACAGCCCTGTCAGCGAATCCGCCACCCACGCCTCTCCCTGCACCAGCAGCGCCTGACGGGGACTTCGCAACGCATCCGGCGCCTGCAGTATCCTTTCCACCTGCCCCGAATCCGTCAGCACCACCACCCTGCCACTGTCCGGGGACAGCTGCTCACAGACCAGTAGCCTTCCTTCCGCGACGGATAGTCCATTGATATGTCCACCACCCGCGTAAAAAAGACTCGCTCCCTGATCGCCTATCAGCAGCACCGAGTCATTCCGGAGCCCCAGTATCTCACCATCCAGGGCGACGACCTGCCCATAGACGACTCCATCGTCTACCAGGGTCCAATTATGATAGTCCGCCAGGTCGGAGGATTTCGCAGGCGCCTTCTTAAGCCCCTGCGCCGTAGCAGCATAAAAATAGTTTCCATCCGTGGCAAGGGATTGCACCGCCAGCGTGTCCCCACCCGCGCCTATGACATAGGTATCTTTTACCTCGTATTTATCCTCGTCAAGAACAATGATCCCAAGATTGGTGGATAAATAGACATAGCCATTGTAGACAAGCGCCTGGTTGATCGTCCTGTCACCCACCAGGTTTGTACGCCGTATGTCGGGAATATTGAATACCTGGCTGCCCGAAAGGATATCGATATTGCTGTTGGTATAGGCGATGGTAAGCTTATCCCGCTGCGCATCGTAACATAAAGTACGTACACCCGTCTCGCTGAGCCCGTCCGTCTTGCTCATACGGTGGATGCTGTTATCCGTATTGTCTACCCAAAAAATGCTGTAAGGAGTGGCGCAGTAGATCCTGGAACCCGTACCCGCCACGGCAATTGCCTGGTGATACGGCAGATGGTCCCGCCAATGACCAATGGCAGGGGTCTGGGTCCGGCCGGCAAGCCCGACAAACAGAAAAAAATACAGCAAAAACGATGTTCTTACAATCATACAGTAGGTTCTCACCGCCCCGTGTGCCGGCGGCCAGGCTGATCCGTCCCGGCCAAAGTTACCTGAACGAGGTTAAAACCGCCCACCCTCCGCTGGAAAAGCCGGTAAAAAACCGGACCTTCGCACGAAATTCTAAAACCCATGTGGGAATCTCTCGCACGCCTGGTCCTCAAATTCCGGTTACCCCTCCTCCTCATTCTCCTGGCCGCCACCGCCTTTATGGCCTATCATGCCTCCAAGGTCAAATTGAGCTATGACTTCAACAGCAGCATCCCCACCGACAACCCCAAATACATCGCCAACCTCAACTTCCGCAAGCAGTTCGGAGACGATGGCAACCTGCTTGTCGTAGGCGTACAGACAGACAGCCTTTTTAAACAAAATATATTCAACGGCTATATAGCGCTGGGCGATTCGCTGAAAAAGATCTCCGGCGTAGACGACGTCCTCAGCATCCCAATGGCGATCAATCTGATAAAAGACTCTGTCACCGAAAAGCCCCGTGCCGTTCCCTTATTCCCCCACCACCCCCGGTCGCAGGCCGCCATCGACAGCGGCAAGACCGTATTCCTGGGCCTTCCATTCTACAAGGGACTGCTATATAACGCCGAAACACATACCTGGCTGATGGCCGTACGGGTGAACAAGGATGTGATGAACTCCGCCCGCCGTATCGTCACCGTAAATGCCATTATACAGGAGGTCCACGCCTTTGGTACGACGTACGGACTGGATATGCACCTCAGCGGCCTTCCCCTTATCCGGACCGTCATGGCGCAGAAGGTATCCCGGGAGACCACCTGGTTCCTTCTTGGATCCGTGATTCTGTCCGCCATCATCCTGCTCATCTTTTTCCGCAGCGTCGGCACCATGCTCCTCTCGCTGGGAGTGGTCATCATCGGAGTGATCTTCAGCCTGGGTACAATGGACCTCCTGGACTATAAGATTACGCTGCTGAACGCCCTGACACCCACATTGATGGTCGTTATAGGCATCCCTAACTGTATCTACTTCCTGAATAAGTATCACACCGCCTACAGGGACACAGGTAATAAGCACGAGGCGCTGGTCCTGATGGCAGGCCGCATGGGAGTCGTAACCCTGTTTTGCAACATCACCGCCGCCATCGGGTTTGGCGTCTTTGCGCTGACCAGAAGCGCCATCCTGAACCAGTTCGGGGTCGTCGCAGGGATCAATATCATGATGCTCTTCTTTATTTCCTTTATCCTGATACCCGTCGTCCTCAGCTATCTCCCTGCACCCAAGGAAAAGCATACCCGCTATCTCGAGAACAAGTGGCTGGCTGCCCTCCTGCGCCGGCTCGAGATATGGACCCTGCACCACCAGAAAACCATCTATGGCGTCACCTTCATATTGCTGGTCCTGGCCGTAGCAGGCATGTTCCGGTTGAAGTCCGAGGGATTCATCGTGGACGACCTGCCCCAAAAAGATCCCATCTACAAAGACCTGAAATTCTTCGAACATAATTTCAAGGGTGTGATGCCGCTGGAGATCATTGTGGATACAAAAAGAAAGAATGGGCTCCGGATCAATATGCTGCAGACCCTGGACAGCGTGGACAGGCTGTCGCAATATATAACGTCTCAGCCCGAGATGGCCCGGCCATTATCATTGGTGGAAGGATTGAAGTTCGTCCGGCAATCTTACTATGGAGGCGACAGCGCCCAGTACGGCGTGCCCAATTCACTGGACCTGGCCTTTCTCTCGTCCTATCTGAAGGGAGGAGGCGACTCATCCGCAAAGGCGGGCGACTCGTCCAAAAAAGCCGCCAGGGGCGCTAATAATCTGAATCAACTATTAAAAAGCTTTGTGGACAAGGACCAGGAACGGCTACGCATCAGCGTGAATATGGCCGACGTGGGCAGCGCCCGCCTGCCCTTTATCCTGGATGATCTGGAAAAAAAGACCCATCAGCTCTTCGATACGTCCAGGTATCATGTCGAGCTCACGGGCACCAGCGTCACCTACCTGGAAGGCAGCAGCTTTATCATCAAGGGATTGAAGGATAGCATTCAATGGGCCTTTGTGCTCATCGCCGTCTGTATGCTCCTTCTTTTCAGATCCGTTCGGATACTCCTTTGCAGCCTTATTCCCAATGTCATTCCCCTGATCATCACCGCAGGTATCATGGGCTGGGCGGGGGTCCGGCTAAAGCCATCCACCGTCATCATCTTTAGCATCGCGCTGGGCATTGCCATCGATATCACCATACGCTTTCTTGTAAATTACAAACAGGAATCCCGTGGCCCCGATGGCCGGCGACCGGATGCGGAGCGCACCGTCATCGACACCATCAACAAGACAGGCATCAGCATTCTCTACACCTCGCTGGTGCTGATCGCCGGCTTTGTCATCTTTTGCTTTAGTGATTTTGGCGGCATATTCGCGTTGGGCTGGCTGACGTCGCTGACGCTGGTGATCGCCACCGTGACAAACCTCGTATTCCTGCCGGCGCTGCTGATCACGCTGACGAAAGGGCGGAAGGTCTCAGGCCCCAAAGAGTAACAGGTTCCCCAGACCCGTCAATGGACGCCGGCCCATCGAAGGACTCACTGGTCACGCCTATATTTCCACCATCCCATTCTTAATGGCAAACATGACCAGCCCTACCCGGGTGCGCACTTTTAATTTCTCGAAAAGCGTATTGCGGTAATTATCTACCGTGCGGGGACTGATGAACATCTTATCTGCAATGTCCTTGTAGGTAAGCTCCGAACAGATCAATCGGAGAAATTCTTTTTCCTTGTCGCTCAGGATGACAGGATCTTCCGGATTGCCCAGGTCTTTGTGCAGACCGCTGATAATCTTCCCGGAAATATATTCAGAAAGGTAGAAATCCTTTTTCATGATGGAATCCAGCGCCACTTTCAGCTCTTCGGGCTCTATATTCTTCATGATATAGCCCTTGGCGCCCAGCCGGAGCATACGTATGATCGTATTCTCATCGCTGGACATGGACAAAGCAAGGACCTTTATCTGGGGATAGTTCTTATGCAGCCAACGCACCGTCTCATACCCATCCATATCCGGCATGTTGACATCCAGCAGGATAATGTCCGGCACAATATGCTGAGTGATCTTGGCCTTTATTTCCTTTCCATTGTCTCCTTCAAATAGGACCGAATAATTTTCGAATGAGTCGATCAGTTTGGCCAATGCCTTTCTTAAAAGACTGTGATCATCAACAATGCCTACCTGTATTTTCTTTAGTGCTGCGCCCATAAACAAATTATAAAGCTTCCCTTTCCAGGGGCAATTCCACCTTTATTACAGTTCCTTTCCCAGGCTGGCTCTGAATGGTTATCTCCCCACCAATCAGACGGGCACGGTTTGTCATACTTTTCAGACCTATACCGCTGGAGGAGGAAGCCTGCACCTGCTTCTTTTCCGGATCAAATCCTACGCCGTTGTCCTCGACCTGCAGCTCAAATTTATCATCAATCAGGTAATTTACGGCAATTTTTACGTGGGTGGCTTTAGAATGCTTTAAAATGTTGTTCATCATTTCCTGGAACATCCGGAAAAGAAATATAGCTCGTTGACCCTCAAGCGGATACTCGTCGCCTGTCACCGCAAAGCCCACCTCCACCAATCCCGTTCGCCGGAGACTTTCCACGTCAAATCTGATGGCTTCCACCAGCCCGATCTGGTTGATCCTGTCCGTATGCAGGCTTTTGGTAAGGTCCGCCATATCATAAATGATCTTATTCAGCATCTGCCGGCTGTTCTGAACGCTCTCATAGGCCGGATGACTAGCCTCTAAAGGCAAAATGGACAGGGACAGCTTTACCACCGACAATACCTGACCGATGTTGTCATGCAATTCCTGGGCAATCGTCTTGAAAGTGGCCTCCTGGATCTCCAACTGGCTCCGGAGCAATTCCTGTTCATATTCCTGTTTTATTCGGACCAGCTGCTGCTCCTGACGATGTTGCCTTCTCTGATAAAGAAATAGCAGCACAAGTATGAAGCCAACCATCAATAAGGCCAGCACCATACCGAGAAGAATTATGACGTAGAGTTCCTGACCCTGAGCCGGCATAGGAATGCGATGGTGAAAGATGAATATAAGAAAACATTCAGCAATATGATAATTATCTGAATGTTTTTCCCGATGGGATTGGAAGACAAAAAATTCAGAAGTCCAAAAATGGGGAAGCTGCAGGTATAATAAAACAAGAGACCCGCGCATATCCAAAAAGCAGGCTGACGGACCAGGACGACGGAATAAGACTGTTGGAAAAGCTCAAAAAAATAATAGAAGCAGCTGACAGCGATGAACAGACAGCCAATAGCATACGTTATGGAATTGAAGGATGTTGTTTTTTGCACAAAGAGAATATTGGTTATACCAAGCAATAAATATATGCAACCCGCAATTAAAATGATCTTCTTCACGCGAACGTTCCGGATGATCTCCCTGGCTACATACATGTAGAAAGGAAATTCAATACAGCCAAAGGAATTATATAGTATATATAATCCAAATCTTGAACTTTGATGTGTTTGCAGCCACTTTGCGCCTAATTCCACCAGGATCGTAACAAGCAGCAGTAGGGGGAACAGCTTCAAATATCGTTCGGAGCCCTTCTGAAAATAAGCAGTCAGACTGGTTAGAAAGCTGATGATGACCATCGCAAAATAGATTCCTGCGAGCATAGGTCACTAAAGTAGCAGAATTTGCTGAGATAAAAAAAGAGGCCTTGTCCAGGCCTCTTCTAATAGTTGGTTCTTTGGCAGGTAAATATTATATCACTTGCAATCCCTTTTCTTTGTTGGCCACCATTAAAGCGCCCATCGTAATAGTGGTTCCCGTGCCAGGCAGCGGAGGAAATGCCATATTGTAAGCCAGCACCGTATGGTTGCCATCTCTTTCGATATATACATCCTTAGGCACCATATTGCCGGCTGTATCCATTTCGTTGACAGTAGCTACCAGGGCCACGGTCATTTTGCCTTCCATACCAGGTCTGCAGTCTTTGTCGCCATAGACACCAAAGCATACGCGAATGCCATCAGCCCCATGAACTTTTGCAGTCTGGATAAATTCCTCCAGTTCGTCCGCTGTCCACCACAGACTGATGGAATCGTCTTTTCCCATGCGCTCGGAATTTTGCATCCAGCGTTCTTTCTTATAGTTTCTGATCAGAGTATCTACATGCTCTGTATTAACATACTTTCCGACCGCTAATGAATTTTTTGCAATTGTGTTCATGGTTTGTTGCTTTTGAATGTTGAAGAATAATTTGCTTTCGTAAAAGTATTCCCCAAGTCTCTGAGAGACCATGCACACAGTCATCACAATCAAACAATTATGAATTAGTATTATTTATAAGCTAAAGGGGATCAAAGACTCAGGGAGGAAATATTACAAAAAAAACGTTTTTTAGTCATGAAAAAAACAGTAAAACAACGAAGGAGAGGGACGTAAAAAAACGTGGTCAAAACCCACGTATATTACGCAATAAAATACCGTCTTAATTTTCCACCCCGAAAACTTCAGTATCGGAGATTTTATCTGACATTAGTAGAAGAGGTTCTTCAGCGTCCCGTTTTTACAATTTGATATCCTTAGATCGTTACGAAAATCCCCTGACCACCAAACTATTATGCATCGACAACAGCATACATAACCATTAACACCTTATCCTTTTTTTATCACAGCGTGTTTGGGTATGTATGCTGATGTTCATCGTGAGGACCCTCGGGTCCAAAAAGACGCGGACCGGGCCCCCCTTAGTACACATGAGAAAACAACACATCTGCTTGCCCAAGTGCTTACCGCTGTTACCATTCAAGACTTCCGGGTACCCATCTGTCCAATCTACCGGCAGGCGGGTAATCCCGGAGTGTTGCAGAGCATATCTCATTTGACTTCCCATCCTTTTCCTGGTTATACTTACGGTCAGCAGTTTGTCCCAGCGCTTTTTTTTGTAAATTCGCGCCTTCAACAGCCCAATCAATGAACAAAAAGATCAAATCTGCACTCATTTCCGTCTTCTATAAGGACGGCCTGGACAACATCGTGAAAAAACTACATCAGGAGAGTGTAACGATCTATTCCACAGGAGGTACACAGCAGTTCATTGAAGCCCTGGGCATACCCTGCACACCCGTGGAAAGCCTTACTTCCTACCCCTCTATACTGGGAGGAAGGGTCAAAACCCTCCACCCCTCCGTCTTTGGAGGCATCCTTGGAAGAAGGGACAAACCCACCGACCTGGAAGAAATGGCCCGCTACCATATCCCCGAGATCGACCTGGTGATCGTAGACCTCTATCCCTTCGAGGAGACAGTCGCCTCCACCAGCGACGACGAGACCATCATTGAAAAGATAGACGTTGGAGGGCCTTCCATGATCCGGGGCGCCGCCAAAAATCACAAAGACGTGGTTGTCATAGGCTCAAAGAACGAATATGCCTACCTGGAACAAATCCTGGATCAGCAAAAGGGGACTACCACCCTCGAACAGCGCCGCCTGCTGGCCGCCAAGGCATTCGAAGTATGCGCCTACTATGATGTGGTCATCGCCCAATATTTTACAGCCTCCGGCAAGACCTACCCGGCCCCTGAACCTGAATACTTTCTGGAGTCCGTTCCCTCTCCCAAATCACTTAGATACGGTGAAAACCCCCATCAGTCGGCCCGTTTTTATGGCAAATTGGAAGAGCTTTTTGAACAGCTGAATGGTAAGGAATTATCCTATAACAATCTGGTGGATGTCGATGCCGCCACCCAGCTTATCCAGGAATTCACAGGCGCCAAGGGAGCGGTGTTCGCCATAATAAAACACACCAATGTTTGCGGTATTTCCATCCGTCCTACGTTGAAACAAGCCTGGGACGCGGCCCTGGCAGGCGACCCAGAGAGCGCTTTTGGAGGCGTATTGGCCTGCAATATGCCCGTGGATAAGGCTACAGCCGAAGCCATCAACGAAATATTCTTCGAGGTCCTCATCGCCCCCGCCTTTGACAAGGATGCCCTGGATGTGCTCCGCTCGAAAAAAAATCGCATCCTCCTCCGCCAAAAGGCCCGTCTTACCACTTCCTTCCAGTCCCGCAGCCTCCTCAACGGAGTCCTCCAGCAGCAGCAGGACGAAGGCAATTACATCGAATGGAAAGAAGTAGGCGGCCGTACCACCACCGACGCCGAGAAAGAAGACCTGGCCTTTGCCAACATCGTATGCAAGCACCTTAAATCGAACGCCATCGCCCTCATAAAAGATCGTCAGCTGGTAGGTAAAGGCTGTGGACAGACCAGCCGTATCGACTCACTGCGGCAATCCATCGTCAAGGCCGAACAGTTCAAGTTCGATCTGAAAGGAGCCGTGCTGGCATCCGACGCATTCTTCCCCTTTAATGATTGTGTACAGATAGCCCACGCGGCCGGCATCACAGCCTTTATACAGCCCGGAGGTTCCATCCGTGACAAGGACTCTATTGACTATTGCGTGGAGAATAAGCTGGCCATGGTGATGACAGGAATGAGGCATTTTAAACACTAAAAAGGGCGGAGCCCTTTTTGCCAGTCGAAGGCTGGCCATCATTAGCCCCGCCAGCATCCGCCAGGATGCGGTACCACTGCGCACCATGCGGCACCAAAACAAACCAAAAAGTCTTCCTACGCCTCCCAAAAGATTTCCTCTTTTAGGAACACCGCATACACATTCTTCCAATCGGCGAACTTCGGATCATCGCCCAGAAAGGTATTGTGCCAGATAGTAACCATCAGCCCATTTACTTTCCGTATCAGCTGATAGTAATGCATCAGCTCCTGCATCGCCTGCGTCGGAGAATCATGCTGCTCATAAAATGAATTGGCGTCCATAAAACAAAAAGGGAAGATCCGTAGCGATGTCTTTTCCTCCTTCTGCAGGTCATACCAATAAAAGGACGAAGCCACTGAAGCCCGGAATCCATTGATGCTGCCATAACCCATCGAGAAATCCTGCTGAATGCCATGCTTTATCAGAAGACGATAGGTCCCGGGCAGGGTCATTCGTATATAATGCTGACGGCTGCGGGTCACCTTCTTTTCCGTAATACACTCCATCCACTCTATCTCTTCCTTTAGCAGACTCTCCTTGTCACCCGCCTGCCAGGACGGATGGATCCCCACCCTATACCCCGCCGCATGATATCGGACCAGATCCTGCAGTCCCTTCGCCTCCGGCGATATATTCCTGTCCACCCCCCTTAGCCACCTGGCCGCCAGAAAAAAATAATAAGCCCTCACCCGGCAATACAAATGCAGGGAATCCAGCCATTCATACGCATCATACGGATCACGCCGTCTGCCCCTCAAAACATTCATCCGCTCCATAACTTCCGACCACCGGCCCTTCGAAAAACTCCGCAGCAATCCACCCAGATTCCTTTTCCATCCTTTGTGTAAATACGAATACGCCACATCGATGTCGTATGTGGGGATAAACTTAAAAGATGGGTAACGAAAGACCAATTTGGGGAATTTCTTCCCCAACGCCGCCTTAAACTGCTGTATCCACACATTAATAAGGGGGATGTCGAGAAACCCTTCCTTGAAAGCCAGCGACTGCGTATGATCGTAACGGCCATACTCATCCGGATCGCCCGGCAGATATTCTTCATACCTGCTGATGAGATAGAAAGAGGCCGCGAAAATATCAAAGGGGAAATCCCCTTCCGTTGGAAAAAAAGCTTTGTGAAAATTCAGCTCAAAACATTCGATGTTCTGTTCGTGTATGCCTGCCTGATATAACAGGGGGGTACTGCGAAGAAAGAATTCTATTTCGTCGATGTCCGTATCGGAATAATTCAGCCGCGGTCCCGGATGGAGCGCATAACCCTCCTTGTCAGATGTCAGCGTAATGGGCTCGTCAAAAAGCTCCCTGCCGATGAATTCGACAATGTACCGCAGGCGGGATGTAATATGAGGGCTATATAATAAAAGCATACTGATCTATGCATGAGCTGTCCGAACCAATTCCCGCACATATACTCACCCTCTTTCTGCCTTCCACCTTTCATTAAAGGTCTTGGGAGAAAAGTCCAGTTGGGAACGATGGGCCGTCCATGCCTTAAACGCCCTGTTCACCACCCAGTTCTTCATCTTCTGACTGCCCATATTCATCATCCCCCGATGGAGACTCGCCGCCTTCCAGGCCTTCCAGGCCAGCTTTTCCGACCAGCCGGAGAACCCTTTCTCCACCGCCTCATACCTGTTCTCGAGCAACAGCTCATGCAGGTTGATCTTCACCGCGCACACCTCGGTACAATTCCCGCAGAGGGAAGATGCATAGCTGAGATGCTTCCAATCCCCCATCTCTTTCAGATGAGGAGTGATCACGCTCCCGATGGGACCGCTATAAGTAGTGCCATAGCTATGACCGCCGATGTTCTTATAGATGGGACAGGCATTGAGACAGGCGCCACACCGAATACAGTAAAGGCTTTCCCGCGTCTTCTCATTGGCAAGAATGTTGGTCCGGCCATTGTCCAGCAAAATAACGATCATTTCTTCCGGTCCATCCGTCTCTCCGGCCTGCCTCGGACCCGTGACGATGGTGTTGTAGACCGTCACACGCTGACCGGTACCATACGTAGACAGCAGCGGCCAGAACAATCCCAGGTCCGTGAGAGAAGGGATCACCTTCTCCAGCCCCACGATGACAATATGTGTTTTGGGAAAGGCGCAGCTCAGACGGGCATTACCCTCGTTCTCCGTAACGGCAATGCCGCCGATGTCGGAGATAATAAAATTGGCGCCTGTAATGCCTATCTCCGCACGCACATATTTCTCCCGCAGCTTTTCCCGGGCCACCAGTGTCAGCTGCTCGGGGCTTAGATTCGGCTTGGTATGCAGCTTTTCATAAAAGAGCTTAGCCACATCTTCTTTGCTCTTATGCATCGCCGGTGTGACAATATGATAAGGCGGCTCGCCGTCCAATTGTTGAATATATTCCCCCAGATCCGTCTCCACCGACTCGATGCCGTTTTTTTCCAGGAACTCGTTCAGCTTGAGCTCTTCGGTGACCATGCTCTTGCTTTTCACAATGGTCTTGCAGTTCCGTTGCTGACAGATCTCTAATATCTCCGCAAGAGCCCCTTCTGTATTCTCGGCCCAGATGACCTTTCCCCCACGCCGGACAAAGTTGGCTTCGAACTCCTCCAGCTGCTGGTCCAGGGTTTCCAGCGCCCGCCATTTTATATTCTTTGCTCTTTCCCGGGCCAGACTTAATTCCGCAAACTGCTGCTTGCCCTGGGGGACAACCGCATTGTACCTGCCGATGTTGAAGTTGATCTTCCGGCGGTGATCCATATCCTCCGCCCTGACGGTACTACGGGCAATAAAACTGGCTGCTGTTTCGGTCATGGTTTAAAATATTTATTCGCCACCTGGTCCAGCGCTTCATAAAAGTCTTTTCCAAACTTCCGTATCAGGGCCTCCTTCAGAAATACATAGGCCGGGACCTTTAGCTTTTTCCCCTGTACACAGCCTGGCTTACACATGACCTCACGAGGTTCGTAGTTGACTACCTCATGTGTGCTGGTCTTGCTGATCTTCACGGGATAGAGGTGACAGCTGATGGGCTTTTTCCAATCTGTCTTCCCATCGTAATAAGCCTGCTCGATGCCGCACTTGATAATGCCCTTGCTATCCTTATAGCCATAGGCGCACATCTTTCCCGCAATGGTGGGCGTAACCCACCCGAACTCGCGGTCATACTGGTAACGGCCCTGACGCTCGATCTCCTTTATTCCTTCAGGCGTGAGATACGGCTTCACCGTCTCATACACCTCGTTGATCTTGTCCAATTCTTCTTTTTCCAACGGGGCGCCTGCATCCCCGTCCTCACAACATCCGCCCTTGCATTTCAGCAGGTCGCATACAAACTGCGCTTCCACCACAAGGTCGCTTACCAGGACATTATCAATTGCTATCACACTATATAATTTTAATGCCCGGCGGCTCCGCCGCCGGTCCGACAAATATACTCCACATTGCTTATTTCCCGGCTGGCCGCCACCGGAAAGTATTGATTAGATGCACCATATCCTGCTGAAGAAAGTCATTCACCGGCTTCAGGGAATCCTCATTAGGCGTCGTATCGAAATACAGGGCTCCCCGGAGGAAGTTCTTCGTCGTATCCGTAACAAAGAACTGATGCGCCGTAGCCGCATTGCCTCCTACGCTAAAATACATTCCCCCTATCCCATTCTTCGTCTGGATGGGAGTCTGGTCAATGGAGGACGCCTTGGAAGTATGCTTGAAGGTCATTTTGAAAGCATCATCCCGCAGCTTGTCGAAACTGTTCTTTCCTATTGCCTTATAGCTGACATAGATCCTGGCGTTGAATCTGGGGAAATCAATATTGATCCAATACGGATTTTCAGTGGTGCTATCGAAAAAAGTGCTGTCCTTTACCACATTCGCATACACAGGGTATTCGAAAGTATAGGGATAGCCGGCCTTGTCGAAAGTCTGGTACTCGTGCTTCGGCAGGTCTATTTTGAAATACCCTCTTCTTTTAGGGGTATAGTTGCTATTACAGGAGAAAAGGGCGCCGGCGCAGAGCCCCAGAACGAGCAGCCCGGCCGCGGGTTTTAAGAAAGTCGTCTTCAATTTAAGAATTCATTTTTACGGTGACCTTTACTTTTTTTATGCGGCTGCTGTCCGCATCCAGTATGGTAAACTCAAAATCTCCACAGGGTATTATGTCATTCACCTTTGGTATTTTTCCGGACAGCTCCAGGATAAGACCCGCCAGCGAGTCGCTATCCCCCTTCACCCGGTCAAAAGTGTCCACCGGCAGATCCATGGCTTTGCAGACATCGTTGAGCATGGTGCGCCCTTCGAAGACATAGCTCCCATCCTCCAGCCGGCTGCTGGCATTCTCTTCCTCGTCAAACTCGTCCCGGATGTCGCCAATCACCTCTTCCATAATGTCTTCCAGCGTGACGATACCGCTGGTGCCGCCAAATTCATCCACTACAATGGCAAAATGGATCCGCTTTTGCTGGAACTCATGCAGGAGGTCCTCTATCAGCTTGTGCTCATGCACAAAATAAGGCGCGCGGATCAGCTTGCGCCAGTCAAAGTCATCGGGCTCATTCAGATAGTTCACCAGGTCCTTGGTATGGATCATCCCCGCCAGGTCATCCAGGCTGCCCCGGTATACGGGCAGACGGGAATAATGCAGCTCCTCCACCTTTTCCTTCAGCGCTGCGAAATTGAGCTGATAATCTATCCCATACACTTCCAGCCGGGTACGCATGATCTGCTTCACCGTAATGCTCCTGAATTCGATAAAGCTTTGAAGGATATTCTTTTCCTCTGCCGAAGCCAGCTTGTCCAGATTGAAGGCGGACTTCCGGCGGCCAAAGAACCTTTCCAGCCTGTCGCTGCGGTGTACCGCCCAGTTGCCGACCCTGCGGAAGAGCAGATAAACCAGCTCCACGATGCCGGAAGTATAATAGGCAAACTGAAGATTGTTCTGAGTAGCCCAGATCTTGGGCATGACCTTTCCAAAAAGGATAATGACAAACCCTACCAGGATCACCTTTAACAGGATGACAATGAGAGCATGACTGTTCTGCACAACCATCTCATCTATAAGGAAATTAGCCAGAATAATGATGGAAATATTGATGATGCTATTGGCTATCAGTAAGCTGGCCAGCAGGATCTTTGGCTCTTCCAGCAGGGTGACGATCCTCCGCCAGGACGTATCCTGCTTGGTTTTCAGGATATTGATGTCCTTGTAGGTGAGGGAGAAGAAAGCCACCTCCGAACCCGACAGAACAAAGGAAAGGATGAGTAAAAAAAGGATGCCGATAGCCAGGACAGTGGTTGCCTGTGGATTGATGAGCAGGAGCACCGGGCGGCTATCAAAGTAGAACAGTTTCGTTAAAGGGTGATCCAAAATGTTTTTTTTCGTTTAATGTCCGGCCTCAGACATTAGCTTTTAGCCGACAGGCAGGTCGTAGCGGCCTGCCTGCAATGCCCGTATGGACGTTCAACAAATGTAGCAAAAAAAACGTGCAAAACGGACCGCAGGTTCGTTGTCGGAAGGATAAGATATGACCGCAAGGTCACGACCAGGGAGGAGCTTTCGAAGTAACCGAGCCTATGGCGAAGATACGAACGAGTCAGACCGTGACGAAGCAGGTCTGGCGAAGTTCCCCGACGAAGGTCTTTTTCAGGAAAACGGGCTATTATTTCCGTGAGAGCTCGTTTTACGGACATTTTAAAAAGGCAGATCTTCAGAAGGTTCGCCTATGCTGGGGGTATCCGAGCTTCCCAGCCCTTCGCCTTCGTGATGAATATGTGGATGAGAAGGCCCGTCTGTCCGCTTGTCCAGCATGATCAGATTGTCGCCGACCACTTCAGTGGCAAACTTCTTATTCCCTTCCTTGTCTTCCCAGCTGCGTGTACGTAACCTGCCTTCGATGTATACCAGACTGCCTTTATGGAGATATTTCTGCGCCAGTTCAGCCAGTCCCCGCCAAAGGACCACTGTATGCCATTCTGTTTGAGAGATCAGCTTGCCAGCCCTGTCCTTGAAAGTTTCAGTAGTAGCTAAAGAAAACTTGGCAACGGCAATATTTCCCTCCAATACCTGTACATCCGGGTCTTTTCCTAGATTTCCGATTAACATCACCCTATTTACGCCTCGCATACGAAGAAATTTGAAGTTTACTGTTTCGCCTTTAGATACCTTTTCCTGCCGCGCCGTACGGCACTGTCTACTTTAGGAGCCGCAGAAGGCGGCTCGTTTCTAAAATTAATCAAATTTTCCGGCAAAACTTAATTTTTTGCCCGATGACGTTCTCTCCGATTCCAGTGATTCCATCAGAACAAGCTTTGTGCCGGTGTTGGATCTAACAGCCAGGCATTAATGAACTTAGGAAAAGGGTATTCACTTAGCTTGTCCTTATCTACCAGCAGGTAGTTATCCAGGGCGGGCAGCGGCCTTTTCAGCTGAATAGTAAAGAATTGCCCCTGTATAGTCTGGTGGCTTAGCTCCTGTCGGTAGATTTTTGATATATACTTCACTGTGAGTGATTGCTTTCCAAAGATCTTCCCCGCAAATTTCTCTTGCAGGATGTCCTCTGGATAGACAGCGTCATCGGACTCCCATCCCACCAGCTCGAACAGGTCCGCCCAGATATCTCCTTGCTGCCGCTGGCGGATATATACTTTTTTATCAGGCGTTTCTACCAGAAAATAATAGAACCAGCGCTTCTTTTTCCGAAGCACCTTTTCCTTTACAGGCAACCTCCCTACCTCGCCCCTGCCATAAGCCTGACAATCCTCCCGTTGCACACACAGCGTGCACAGCGGGTTCTGAGGCCTGCACACCACCGCGCCAAAATCCATGATCGCCTGATTGTATACACCCGGCTGCTCTCTGTCCAGCAACGTCTCAGCCAGCAAACTGTACTTTTTTTTACCCACTGTACCGTCGATGGGCGTATCGTCACCCGCATAACGAGACAAGACCCGCAACACATTCCCATCCACCACTGCATAAGGAAGATTGAAAGCAAAGGAGGCAATGGCTGCCGCCGTATAAGGACCAATGCCTTTCAACGCGAGAATGCTATCATAATCAGTAGGGAACACGCCTTTATACTCACCCGCGATCTTTTTTGCTGTGGCAATGAGATTACGGCAACGGCTATAGTAGCCAAGACCTTCCCAGCATTTGAATACTTTTTGTTCCGGCGCGTTCGCCAGGTCCATAATGGTCGGAAACTCATGAATGAATCGCTCGTAATAAGCCCAACCCTGCTCCACGCGCGTCTGTTGCAATATTATCTCACTCAGCCATATCTTATATGGGTCCTTTTCACCCTTCCAGGGCATAGCCCGTGAATTCTCAGTTTTGTGCCATTTTAGCAGTTTTTTTGTAAAATCTCCTTTTTTTACCATCATTTGACCTAATTTAGTCCCTACTTAAAAAATTCTCAATCAATATTTTATAGAATCCTTGCACAAATAAACCAAATCTCTTATTTTGATCTTCGAAAAAGGGATCGGACAAGTAGTTGTGAATTAAAAATTTTGTTATATATTTAAAATCAGAAACTTATAAAACTTAATCCCCATGAGAAAGGCAGACCTGGTTAACCAGATATCGGAAAAAACAGGCATACCTAAGGTTGACGTCCTGGTGACGTTGGAAACCATGTTCAAAGAAGTAAAAGAAACCCTTTCCCAGGGAGAAAACATTTATATCCGGGGATTTGGTAGCTTCATCACGAAGAAAAGAGCTGCGAAAATCGGCCGAAATATAAAGAAAAATGTCGCAGTTCACATTCCTGAGCACTTCATTCCTGCTTTCAAACCCGCAAAAGAGTTTGTGGCAGAAGTAAAAAAATTGCAGTCTGTTAAAGAAGATCAGCCAAACCCCGATGAAGAGATGTAATTTTGCGCTCGGCCAGCGCGCAGGTGACCAGGTAGCGAACCTGCGCAGCTAAAATGCGATAGCATGAAGAGACAGCAAATCATCGTCACCGGCACAGGCGTGCTTTTATTACTTGCTCTGTACTTTTTTGGACAAACAGTTCCTCCGCAAAAAAAGATGGAGCCCCCCGAGGGGGGGACTTCGGGGGCTTCCATTTCAAAACTCAGTACCGAGGATATTCTACAGGCCTCACAATCAAAGCTTACTCCAACCCAACTGGAATATGTCACCCGGCTGCAGCATGCTGTAGTAAGGGGAGATGTAAAGGTGCAGCAGCTAAATGCCTATCGGCAGCTGGCTGCTTTCTGGCGGGACTCCGTCCAGTCCGGCTTCCTTCCCTTTGCATATTACACAGGGGAAGTAGCTAAATTGGAAAATTCTGAAAAAAGTCTCACCTTTGCTGCCCGATTATTTTTAGAAAGTTTGCGCGGGCAGGACAATCCGGCGATAAAAGGCTGGATGGCTACCAACGCTAAAGAGTTGTTTGAAAAGGCATTAGAACTGAATCCCCAGAATGATTCCACGAAGGTGGGCCTGGGCGCTAGTTACGTTTTTGGTAGCTCCGCCGGCAGCCCTACTGAGGTCATGCAGGGAATTCAGCGGATTTTGGAAGTAGCCAGGCGCGATACTACCAATATGTATGCTCAGTTCATGCTGGGCTGGGGGGGTATCGAATCGGGGCAATTTGATAAAGCTATTGAACGTTTGACGACAGTCGTTCGACATCAACCTGCCAACATCGAAGCAATACTCCTGCTAGCCCAGATCAATCAACGGCAAGGCAACAAACCAGAGGCCATTCACTGGTATGAAGCAGCCCGGCGGCAGATCGACAACCCGGAAATGATCAAGGAAATAGATCAAAGCATCCAGGCCTTACGATAGCCCTGCATCGGGAGTGAGTCATCGGTGGCCCGGCCACGCCGCGCAACGGTCGGTCCGGGATTGAAAAGAGAATTTATTTTGTAAACTATAAAATGTACTGAGTATGCCTTGTGGTAAAAAGCGTAAGCGTCATAAAATTGCGACGCACAAGCGGAAAAAAAGACTGAGAAAGAATCGCCATAAGAAGAGGAATAAGTAATGCTGGGCCGGTATTTTCCGGCCAGCCACGTGTGACCGGGAATGTTCGGAAAACGGTCCGCCGGGGAAATATAGCCCGTTTTCCGAAAAATTAAATGTCTGTCCTTCGGACAACGAGCCTCCGGCCCGTTAATGTAAAATGGTAGATGTCGATGGCAAACGCTATTTACGCTTGAATAAGGAACTGATCATAAATGCAACCCCACAGGGTGTTGAGATAGCCCTATTAGAGGATAAGAAGCTGGTGGAATTACACCATGAAAAGGCTGACGCAAGCTTTGCGGTGGGCGATCTGTACCTGGGAAAGGTCAAGAAGCTGATCCCGGGGCTGAACGCCGCATTTGTGGATGTCGGTTTCGAAAAGGACGCTTTTCTCCACTACACGGACCTGAGCCCCTACGCACGCAGTCTGTTGAAATTCACGCAACAGGCTATGAATGACTCCAGCGCGGAAGGCTTTGACTTCGGTCATTTCCAGGTGGAACCCGAGATCGTCAAGACAGGGAAGATCAATGAGGTATTGAATGGCAAACCTCATATCCTTGTCCAGATCCTCAAAGAACCCATTGCCGCCAAGGGCCCCCGTCTCAGCTGCGAAATATCGCTTCCCGGACGCTTTGTCGTCATCACTCCCTTTAATGACATCGTCGCCGTCAGCCGTAAGATCCACTCCTCCGAAGAGCGCAAGCGGCTGCAAAAGATCGTCGAGGCCATCAAGCCAAAGAACTTTGGGGTCATCGTCCGCACCGCCGCCGAAGGAAAGAATACCGCCGAGCTGCACGAGGACCTTACCGAGCTGGTAGCCACCTGGAAAACCATCCAGACCAATCTGAAAGGAGCCGTGGCCCCCGCCAAGATCCTCAGCGAACAGACTAAGACGACCAGCATGCTCAGGGACCTGCTGAATGAGGATTTTAATAAGATCGTCATCAACGACAGGAACATCTATAACGACACCAAGAGCTATATACAGCGCATCGCCCCGGATAAAATAGACATCGTCTCCTATTACCACAACGGCTCCCCCATCTTTGACCAGTTCAGCGTCACCAAACAGGTCAAGGCCGCTTTTGGAAAGACCGTAAACCTCCCCAGCGGAGCATACCTCATCCTGGAGCACACCGAAGCCCTGCACGTCATCGACGTCAACAGCGGATATAAGAGCGTCAGCAACAACCAGGAACAAAATGCGCTCGAGACCAACCTCGAAGCAGCCGAGGAAATTGCCCGGCAACTAAGGTTACGCGACCTCGGCGGGATCATCGTAGTGGATTTCATCGATATGAAGCTGCCCGACAACAAGCGCAAGCTGATGGAATCCATGGAATCCTTCATGCGCACCGACAGGGCCAAACACGCCGTGCTGCCCATCTCCAAGTTCGGGCTCATGCAGATCACCCGCCAGCGGATGAAGCCCGAGGTCACCATCAACACACAGGAAGTATGCCCCACCTGCAATGGCACAGGTAAAATATCTTCCGCCCTCATCCTCGAGGACGAGATAGAAAAGAATTTAAGCTATCTGATCAACCATCAGCATAAAGGGCTTTCATTGACCGTGCACCCCATCATGCACGCCTACCTCACCAAAGGAGGTCTCTTCGGCATCGGGTCCCGTCAGTGGAAATGGCGTCGGAAATACAAACAAAACATCCGTATCAACGCCAACACCAACTACCACCTCACGGAATTTCATTTCTTCGACAAGCAGGAGGACGAGATAAAGCTGTAGGGGTTTCCTGCACAAAAGATATTCTCGGATTCTTCCTCGTCTCACTCGTCAGCTAAATAAATAGTGCATTCCCATGCTTAAGTAATGGCTTCGAACCCACCTTCTGTGCTCGGCCATCCGCTACGACAGTGTCCACGTCAAGCCCATCGATACCTTCCCTTATACCATTCATTTTATCATTGAGGAGGGCACTCCCTCATCATCCTCCGAGTATTTAATACCAATCAAAAACCACTGCATTGATCAAGACCTACGCTTTTATCCCTTCCCTTTGTGATGGTTAAATGCGTTGGGATCATCAGAAAGTCTGTAGTAGCTATATGAATCGATTTGAATGCAAACAATTTTCCCGGATTCATTTCTTTTACAAACCTTTATTATGAATGGATCTTTTGCTCCGGCAGAATCTATTTGAGTAATGGTTTTCACTTTCCCTTCTTCCAAGACAAATGGAGAACGTTGAAAACCCGGGCTACCTTTCGTAAAGTATCCACCAGAGATTTCGTCTCTTGACTCTACATTCATATACAACATCCCATTAGCCAATCGATAGTGGCCCCTAAGTGCCAGTACTCGTTGTGCGTCATCATATTGACTAAAGTTATAAACAAATTTCCCGTCAGGGAAAAATTGAAAATTTTCCCGCAATGCGTCCCCTACTTTAACGGTACTGACCTGCCATACTCCGATTATTTGTTGCTGACGGACAATGGAGTCTGCATTTTGAGCAAGCACGATTAAGGGTAGAGCAAAAAAACAGCCAAGAAATAGCCTTTTCATTCGAATAGTCATTAATGAGGGTTTGCCGCTGTATTAACCGGGCCAAAACTTGGGCCAACTTTGGGTGTTACAAACGGTGCTAATATGAAATACTTAACTTGAGCAGCCGCAGCGGAGCTAAAAATATGGTTTGCCCCGTCTGCCGCAGACACTCCTTTAAACCCATTTTCGCTACCTATATTGGCGACTTGGCCTTTTGCTACATTTTCTCCGACGGAAAAAGTCGCAAGGTGACCATGTTTTTGGGTTCCATCCTCGTTAAAGTTCGGGTTGATATAGCCCAAAACTGCCAATCCTCCATTGCTTGCCGTAGAAATAGCTGTAGCCTTATCAACAGTTTGAAACAGCGTTGAATTTTCCAACTTGGGTACCACGTCGTTTGCTTGACCTAGTTTGGTTAGGCCACCATTGTTATCAGTTGCTGATTGAACTGTCATCATTACGTTTTGGGTGGCATAGTTGCAATATGTACTCCCATCAGGCTGTAGAGAAGGATTGGCCATGTTTAAGTTTTGCTGTTCCTGGATAGCAGTTGTAAGATTCACTTTATTTTCGCCGCTTTGCCCAGTAACATCGATCTTGAAGCCAGTAAATTCGTAATGTTTATTCACTCCACTCCCGGTCTGCTGATATTGCGCAGTGGAACCGTCATTAACATGCTTAACAAGATTGCCTTTTTTATCTTTGAAATCGGAAGTAGCCTCCATACCGTCGGGGTCAATGAACCGGATCGGATTGTCAACAGCGTAAGCATATGGCGAAAACCTCCGCATCTTGTCCGCTTTCGGATCGATGTTAGGCCACACCCCTAACTGTGGATCCTGCATCCTTGCCCCATAATCATACTCCTCCAACCCGCTTCCATCACTGAACTCCTGGTTCTGGAGCTCTTTTCCGTTGTACCTGTATTTGTTTTGAGCGTATTGTGATTTCAATGCCTTGTCGGATATCCCCGCCATTGTCAGTCCAAACGGATAGTAATGCGTCTCCTCCAACAGCGGCCCCGTCTTAAACTGAATATTCAGATTATCAAAGAATACGTCCTGCGCACTCTCGTTACTGGCATAAATATACAAATACCCATTCTTAACGACAACAGGTATAGTGGCCTGCATCACCTGCTTGCTCACGCCAGCACTTATAAGGGGTATCTGTGTAACGCCGCCCGCAACATAATTCAACTGATTGTCAAACAACACCCAATTCAAAAAAGCCTTCGGCTTCGATGCATTGTAATTGGCATCCTTGATGCCGAGAAAGGTAGGCATCACCGCCGTCAGCACAGAATTCACAGGATTCGCAGCGCCGGCCAGTTTCCCCGCTGACTGTCCAATAATATCCCCCGTCAGGGTGCTCAACAGATCATTGATCAAAGGAGACTCCGGGCTGGGCGGCGCTTGAACAGACCCTGAATACCAGCCATATACGGTCGCGCTTACCGTATCCTGCGCCATCACCTTCAGCACTATGGACGGGCCTATCCGATTGCCTCCGCTGCTGCCATTCAGCCGGCTGACAAAGTGGTTACTGGTATCAGTCCCGGAGCTGGGCTCAAATCCGGATGGCGTCGGATACTGCGTGCTGCTGACATTGTTGAACAACAGGTTTTCTTTGGCCGCCGATTTGTTCTCCATCGTAGCGGCGTAAATAGCCGTATCCTTCTCCTGGGTCAGGATCACCCGTGTATTGCCTAGATGGTCCTTTTCAAAGAAGTCGTAGTCCCAACGGTATGCAGAGTCCCCGTTCAGGAATTTATGAAAGGCCCACCGCGCCCGCCCTTCTTCGTGCAGCAGGAATTGGAGGGTATCGGTTCTCCCGCCTGGATTAGTAATGCTGTCAGTCTGTTGGTAAACGAACCCGGCCAGGTAAAGGGTCCTGGTCGAACGCCGGGCCGCACTGTCCATGGTTACCTTGGTCAGTTTATTGCCCCCCGCATCATAGGTATAAAGGATACTGCCCTTTCCCACAAAATGGACCTGCTGCGGCAGGTTTAGATAATTGTAAATGATCGTATCGATGCCCTTGTTAGAATCTTTCACAAGATTCCCATTACCGTCATAGCGATACGCCGTATCCGCCTGAGTACCCTTATAATGAAAATCTCCCAGCAAGGAGGCCGTGTCATTAGCCCCTTCTTTCACCTGATACAGTTTATTGGAGGCCGAATAGTACCCATAATTCAACGAGTCGATTGTGGAAGAGCTATTGAGCTTTAAGCCTTTCTGATTCATTTTCAGAATATTGCCATTTGCATCGTAATTAAGGCCGCTGACAGTATAATCCACGCTGCCATTACTCCATCCAGTGCCGTCATTCTGTATAAATGCCGCACCCGCCAGTCGGTTGGTAGTGTCATAAGTGAAATTATATTTCCGCTTGGTCGTATCTCCTTTTGACCTCCAGGTCAGGCCGGTAATATTACCGTTGAATTGTGCCGCGAGATAATTGCTGCCCGTTACTGAAGAAGTCTGATCATAAGCCAGTTCCAGGCCGAAATAATTAGCCATGCCGCCTCCAACGTATGTTTTATTAATGCCGGTGAGCCAACCACGGATATTATAGGTATTAGTAAGGCTGTCCAGTTTATTTCCTAAAAAGGTCGTTTGTGCCTGCCCCAGCTCATTATATTGCAAACTGTCGATCAATTGATCGGAACCCGCATTGTCAATGTTTTTACGAATAGTCAGCATCCTGCCGGCCGAGTCGTAAGAGAATTTCGTCAGTACGGAATGATACTGCGGTGTATTCTGCCCTTTCTGATGCAACAGGAGTGTACGTAAGACCTTTCCGCTGAAATCATATTGCGTCGTCAGGGTATCTTTGGCGCCTGTATAGTTAATTGACTGCACCTGTATCACCCGGCCGTGATCGTCATAAAAAGATACGCTATACAAGTACTGACTCGTACTGACCACCTTCGTCATCGTTCCCGTCACTAACCCCCGGGTCTGGTATACTGCCGCGATAGGCTGGGCGTATATTGGTGAACTATTATAAGTCGTGATCAGTCCGCTGTTGCTGACGGGGATCAGGGTAGCACTTAATCCAACTCCAGCGGTCCAGCTATAGTCATCATAATAACTACGGGTTAGCACCTCATAATTGCTACCGCCTGTATTTGGATACGTTGTGCTTCCCTGTGCCAGGTTCTGATGATAGGCTCTGTTGTTCGTGTCGGTTAGCAGCCCGGTTCGCCAGGGACGGTTTAGCACATCGTATTCCGTCACTAGCCATTTTCCTTGCACCCGAAGATTGGAATCCTGGCTCATGACCAGGCGGTTGTCGGCATCATATACCATCCAGCTTTCTCCTGCCCCCGGCACTTTCTTAATGATCATCCTTTTGCGCGTATCATACTCGTACCGGAATCCCAGCTCTTTAGCCTGCGCCTGGGTCATCGACCACGATGGCATGATCAGCTCCACCAATCTGGGAGGTAGTACAAATCGAAGATTCTGCAAAGTGTCATACACATAATAGGTGTTTAACCACCCGGAATGACCTGTACCAGGGGAGCCCTTCAATTGGACACGCTTTAAAATAACCAAGCCTTCCTTGTCTTTGTATTCGATTACCTGGTGATTTTGCTCATCGGTTGTAACGTTCTTATACAACTGCCCCATTTGATAGGAGCCTGCACGCACTGGAAGACTACCGATGCCCGCACCAATGGTCCATAGCTGAACGCTGTCCGAAACCTCATCGATGAGATATTGACTGGCAATGCTTTTACTACCTCCAACCCAGCTGTTCCCTTGCGCATAAGTATTCAACGGACGACCCAGTGGTGATTTTTCATAATTCACCTGGCTGTAGTAATAATTCTCACCCGGGAACTGTCCTTTATTAAAAGCAGAATCCTGCTTGAATGCAGTCGTCTTAAAATACCCATTGCTTACAGAGTCTCCAGTCATGACCACATTCGAGGTAAACGGCAGATACTTATAATGCTCCCTCAGCATATTGTCATACACAAAAGGTGTCACCATATCCTTCTGTGAAGGGCTCATTTGCCGGGCCACGGTCTGAAGAGGGTTTCCAAGTCCATCGAAGAACTGGGTCGTCAGCTTAACACCCGTAATACTTAATTTGGTCAACGCCACCGGATCCGAGCTGGGTGCGGTCGGGTCCCAAGTCCGGATATAATTTACCAGCAAGGTGGTGTCGTACACGGGGGGGAGGGTCGCTTGAGCTGACAACCTGTTCTGGCTTATAATAGAAGGGATCATACATACCAGTGTGTACCTTGCCATATATCTCAGAAACATAGCTTATAATTTAATGGACAATTGATATCAATATGGTGTTACAATTGGTTGGTGACACTGGCACCACGGCAAAAGAACCAGAAGTCCCATCCATTGTCGTAGTACCACAGCCAGATCCAAATGTATAAATGGTGCTATTGCTCGGATTTGTAATCGTCAAACTGTATTTCATACCTGGCAGAGATCCTATTACTCCTCCCGAAGAAGGAATATTGAAATGGTAGACAATAGATGGATTATTTAAAGCTGTATAGTTCGCTGTAAATCCGCCAGCTCCCGCAGAATTGGTACAATATACAGTCACGTAGCAAAGCCCTACGCTATCCGCATAATGCTGCCCATTGGCTGCAACATCGGCCTGCGCCTGCGCATTGGCATCCGCTTGCGAAATATAGGAGCTGTAAGTGCCTGGCTGTACCACATAAGTGACCAGTTGCCCTGTATACCCGGTACCACAGTTGCTGCGATAGAAATTCCCGCTCTGGATGGTATTATTCACAGGCTTTACCAGTCGCAGGTAATTATAATCGTATTGTTTGACGATATTGCTATCCATATCCCTTATTCTGAGCAGGCGAGCCATCGCATCATCCCACTCGTAAAACAAAATGGATCCGGAAGGAGTACAGGCGCTCGTGATACCGCACAAAGGGGAATAGGCATAAGAAGTCATTTGAGCAGCAGAAGGGTAAAGACGGAGCTCGTCAATATAGGTGTTACTGGACGACGGCCCCGTGATATTGACGACAGTTGTGGCATTCGGTAGCAGGTGTTCATAATAAGTCCATCCTCTTTTTGTCATTCCCGTCAGGCTCACAGCCGCCGTAGTCCCATTGTATTTTACAACGGCAGGGCCATTCTTCGCCCAGTAAGCCACGATATAGGACGTACCGGAAGGTATAGTGTCGATAATGGTCTTGGCATTGGTAAGCGCATAGCTCTGTATCCCTGTCATACTATTGACACTACGGGTGGCATCCGGAACTTTCCAATTCCCTGTACCTTCGGCCTCAAAAGAGGTAAATGCCACGCCTGCACTCGACGCACCTTTCGTAACAGCGATGGGATGCATAGCGCCATAATCCCAGATATAGGTCACAGGGATGCCGTCGGCTCCGACTGCATCGATAGGATTGCCTACCGAATCATATTTCAGAACATTCATCTTTGTAATATCAGCCGCTACCTGGTAAATATCTTTCTCATATAGCCAGTAATATCCTGCACCGTTAACAGTGTTCTTTACCAGACTGTCCTTGATCACTTGCAATACCTTCCCCCCAGCGCCGCTTTGGGTCAGCTTAATCACAGGATCAATGACATTTTGACTGACCATACCTGCGTAAAAAGCATTCCCGGAGGCATAGTCGGGTGAGTAATTGTAGTTGATGACTTTCGCTGATCCGTCGCTGAGATCTTTTAGGCTGTCGATGGCAACTTTGTTATTCGCAGTATCATATTGCCAGGTCTCCATCGTTTTCAAAGAATCCGTTCCTTTGAAGTAAGTGGCGGTTTTTTGTACCTGGGGATAATTGTGTACATAATATACAAACGGGGAGAGGGTAGGGATGTAAAGGAATGCTGTTTTGAAAGTGCCTCCAAGGCTTCCTCCGTTGGTCAGGAAACTCATCATCTTTACATCTTTTCCCCTATAGGCGTAGGACCTGATACCCACCCGGTTGCTGGTGAGTGAGTCGTCGTTTACGTATATGACAGAATCTCTGGATATCAATGCACGGCTACTGTCGTATTGGCTTTGAGAGATCAGTTTTCCTCTATGGAAATTGCGGCTACAGTTTTGCCGATAATAAAATCCTCCGGAAAGAACGTTTATGAAATAAGAAGGAAGAATGTCATAATGCCCGTTGTCATGGTTTGTATATCGATATACGGTCCAGCTGCTGTCACTGCTGACCTCCTCCACCCTTGTATAAGTCACATGGTTGCCATTGGTATTTTGAAGAGGCAGCAGGTTGTTGTCGGAAAAATATTTATAATAAAAGGTCCCGTAAGTGGGGCTTGTGCCCGTTACTGAATCTCTATACAGAACACCCGCGGAATTCAGTACACCGCTGGACAAGCCGCTGTCATTTTTATACACGTATTTCTTGACAAATGGGAGGCTCAACGAGTCTGTGTAGGAGTCTACCTCTTTTATACGCAGCCCCCCCGACATGGTATTGCTGCCCAGCGATATGCCCTGGTTAGTAGTCGTGCTTAGCTGAACGGAGTAATCGTGGGGCTCATAGATGAAGCTGGTATACCCGCCTGTTGGATAGGTCACCCTGCTCAATGAACCTATTTTCATCGAGTCAGAATTGGGTTGCCTATTGGCAATATAGCTGACGATAAAATCATCATTGGGGTAACCGTTGTAGGACGAATAATAGCCGCCTGCTACTTGTGGTAAATCGCTGGTTTTAAAAGGGAATTTCCCATTGTAGTAGCCCCAGTGATCGACCTTGGGCGTAAGCAGCCCATCATATATCACGCCATCCGAATAGCTGGAGAACTTCATACCATTGTAGCTGAACTTATAGACCAGCGGACGCGTGACGGGACCTATAGTAAATGATTTCAGGAACAGACGGTTGGACAATGTAGAGTCGTAGTAGGCGAACGAGAACTGCCGGGTGTAAGACCCATAGATCACCGAAATATTATCCAGTTTATATTCGGCCGGATATACGGTATTCAACTCCCAACTAGGTAAATCGCCTGCACCACCAGAATGCGTAGTATAATAAGAGGAAATATCCGAGGAAAAAGCACCCTGCCCGGGGTTGAGGTTGGGTGAAGTGCTGTAAGAGAATATATTGCTGGGGGAATAGCTAAATTTGACCGAATCCTTGTTATAGGATATAGAGGTAAGATACACAGGATCGTGTATTACACCGGTGACCTGCTGTAGGTTGTAATACGAATAGTTATTGGATCCCAGTTGCGCATTATAGGAATTAAAATTGCCCATTTCAGATACGGATGGCACAATCCGCTGATAGGCATAGTTCACTTTCTCTGCTTTATTAGTAACGACTTGTGTTAACCACCAGGAGGTAGTAATGGCAGGTTCTGTAGAATATCCTCCGGGGTTGCGATTGAATTCAATGGAATTCGGATCGCCGCCAAATATGAAGGTATTGCCGTTTCCGTCTTTAATGGTGAATTTTCTAAATACATAGTTCATCTTCACGGAGTCCTGGGCCGTAGGATATTTGTAGGAGTAATACCCGAAGTCCACTGCAACAGTGAGTTTCTCGCCATTGTTCTCTCTGACGACCCAATTGCCCAAATGATCCAGCCAAAAACTTCCTGAATAGCCGGGAATGTTGAAAAGGAACTCATCCGGGGCCCAGTCATGCCATTGCGGGACCACAGCAGGACAACTGCCGCTGCCCGGCGTGCCTTCACAACAAATTTCGGTGACAAGACTGTTCAGCGCTGCCGAGTCTGCCCAATTAGCGCCATTCAACTGACTCTTATTCCAATAATAGCCCAGATAAGAATCTGTATAGTTGGGATTCACATGCTCGTCTATAGTCCCATTCTGTATCCTTGTGATACTTCCCGATGCAGCCAGAGCCCAGCCGACCCCAACAACGCCTCCCTTCTCCGAAGGCTTGACGCCGCCGCCGTGATAGCTTATTTTGACATCCAAGGGCAATCCCTTTACAGGAAGGGTATAAATGGGAATAGACAGGTCATAAAGACCATTGAACAGGTCTACCGGAACACGCCCGAACTTACCGATAGATGCCGCCTGAGGTGTAGGTACCGAAACAATGGTAGGATCCGATTTATACGCTGCCAGTTGGTCATTCTGTGCATATGAACTCTGGTAAAACAGCAGGCCAACAATAAGCAAGGCTTGGGGATAAAAGATTAGCTTTCTCATGAAATATGATACAATGGTGGTGAAGATTAGTGTTAGAAATTGTAACCCACGCGAAACTTGATCATCTGACCTGGCGGTATCTCCTTGCGATACAATGCATCATACAACAACTGTATATTCCCTTGTAGCTTTTGAGAGATCCGGTATTTCTTTTCCAGCCCCACCAGGACGCTGGCTTGCCAGGCGCTTTTATCCTGAAGTTGTGCAATGCGCTGAAAAGAGCTTAGGTAGTTTTCTTCCAGCCCCCCAATAACATAATAACTCGATTTAATCCGCCAATCCATATAGCTTCTCAATCCCAGCCCCTGGCTACTGAAATGGATATGGTTCCATCCCGATCCTAGACCAAGATTATATGACAAGCCAATCCCCGCGCTGCTTTTGTCACTGATTTTATACCCGATAGAAAAACCCAGATTGCCCGTGGCAGGGAAATAAGTAGTAGACTTCGCCAGTTGGATATTGAATCCGTATGTCAGTCGTTGCAGAAAAGTTTTTGTCCTTTGATGGTCGGGTGTAAAACCCGGCATATCGACATCCTCGCCGCCTGGCCCATATTTGGCGACCTTGTCCCGCAAGGCGCCCAATTTCTCTTGTGCACTTTCTACCTGCTGCTGAAGAATCGCCATACCTCCGGCTCCTCCAGAACCTGCCTGCTGTTGCAGTATTTGTTGTACTTGTGCACGGGTCTGCAATCCTGACAATGAACCTGGGTTATCGTAATCCGCCGGCAACCTAAAAAGCTGTGCGAGCATGGAATTTTGTGCCATGAATTGCCGGAAAGCCGGGACCTTATCCAGGAGTTGCAGAGCCTTCTCCTGCAATTTTCTGGGTCTATTAATGAGGTCTTTATACTGTTCCACTTCCTGGTGGTAGTAATAAGCAGTGGTTTTCAGCTGGCTGAAATCCTTCGCCATATCCGCAGGCAGCTGGGTATAAGAGGATAATAGCCGGGTTATCTGCTGCTGGCGCTGTGCAATATACTGATGAATATCAGATGACATGTCGAGATGGGCCTGAAATTGCTCCACCTCGGTAGTGGCGCCAGATAGCAGTGAGCCATTCCTAACTATCCCGGATGATAGTTGTTGCGCCTGCAGGAAGCGCAAGGCTGTCTGTATACTGTCCAGCCGGCTGATGTATGTCCGGGGGGCCATGTGTATACCAGTATCCTTCAGCTTCTTTATCCATTGGTTGTAGTCGCCCGAAGGAAAGGGGACTTGTGCATGTGTTCGCTGCCACCGTTCTTTTAGTCGAGACTCGATCCGAGACAATTGCGCTAAATATTTTTCCGTGCGTTCTACAAAGGCTTTGTCTATAGCAGCTGTGTTGCGTTGAATGTCACGCAGGATAGGGCCGCCGGGAACAGGTGAAGACGATTCACTGATGTTCTCCTGTGCATGGCAGGCAATAGATATCATCTCCGCCAATAACAGGCAGATCAATATATTTCTCATGTGAGGAAGCAATTAGATAAAAGAAGAATTAAGCGAAATTGCTATTACAAGAGACTTGCTAAGTGGAGAAAAATTGCATGGAGTGATACAGGTTTAAAGGTTACAAATGGTTATAAGAAGGTAGGATTGACAGATGTTACTTCAAAATGAGCAGTGATAAATCTAATATAAATTAAATCTTCGAATCCACCAACAAAATATTTTCAAATTTTCCTGACACCTGCATATCCATCCCACAGAAAGGCCCCGGTAGAAACCAGGGCCGTCTTTTCACTGTCAACATTGAGTCACACAGAGATTATATGATATTATCCTCATTGTTTCTGCAAAATAAATTTCTGGTTTTTATAGACCGATCCTGCGTAGGTAACATTTACCTTCAACGTAATATATCCCGTGCATGAGAATACGAGACCTGTAGCGCTGGCCCTTGCATCAGGCGCTCCGGGATAATCTCCGATGTACTGATCTGCCATGGTAGCCACATCTTTTGCCGGATCGACATGCACGATCCAGGGCTGCCTGTTCGTTCCGCCTGCTGCGGGAGAAGGATAGGCCAGGAACTGGATGGAATTTATATCAGGGCCAGCAGATACAGTGATAACATCGCCAGTTTGAAAATCCACCCAGTCCTTATCGGATACAACTTTATATGTGCCTACGGCATCCGCCTGAACAAAGGCGCATACCGCCGTTGCGTTCCAGGTCAGGGCCATATTATAGGCCGGGAAGGAGTTGTAGGTGCTGGGTGTATTATTCACGGAGAACCTGCGCCCCGAGGCAGTCACGATCTCATTCTGTATGGTATAGCTATTGCCCGCGGACAGGGGTGTGGCGCCAAAAGCAGCTGCCAGCTCGGCGGTGGTCACGTCTAAAACAACACCATCCTGGTAATCCACCGTCTTGATCTTTACCCATTTGGTGGTATCCAGCGGATCGCCGGTGGCCGCGTAGATATTGATACTTTTTACGGCCTCGCCTACTGTATTTTTTACTTTGATAGACACGCTGGAACTGCCATTCGAGATATCGAGGAAAGAGTTGATCGTCGAATCCAACGTGATATAAGAGCCGAGAATGAGCTTTTTGGGATCCCCGTTGACATCACTCTTCTTACATGAAGCAGCAAGAGTGCACAAAAGGAAGATACCCAGGGATGATATGATGAAATTTTTCATTTGCTGTAGTGTTTAATGTACAAAATTGTCAGGGTTATTGTCCCAGAATACCTTCACATTCGTCACCGTCTTCTGCGTCGCACTCTTATTGTAATCTACATATACGGATGCGTAGAAGAAGCTGCGGATAAAGTCCCCGGCAGCTGCGAGCGTCGGCTGCATATTATCGGGCTTGCCCGTGCGGCGATAGTTGTTATATGGCTCTATTCCGTTGCCCCAGGATGCCAGGTAATATTCCTTCATGATAACATTCAGCTTGGCGTCAGCACTGGATGCGGCATCATAGAGGCCCGTCACGATGCTGTCGTACTTGGCTGTCTTGTAAGCCGTGATCAGGAGAGTGGTATCGCTGGTGGGCAGGGTATACCCGATCGAAGCGGGGAACCCGGCCACCTTGCTGAAAGAAGCATTTACGCCCGATACCAGCAGGCTTCTCGGATCGCCAGGCGTGCCCAGTATCAGGGCCGCTTCAGCTTTGAGGAACTGGGTATAGGAGGACAAAAAAATTGGGTTGATACCATTGCCTCCGGCGCCCGTTACACGCCCGGAACTTGCGCCCACCGCCTTGTTCTGGTTGGCATCGAATGCCCCGCCTGCAGGATAAACACCATAGGTGGTGCGGAGCGAATTGTCCGGGGGAATACCTTCGTTGTTCCCATGATCCCTTCCCCAATAACCACCGTCGACGATGCAATAACAGGTACCAGCGGGATAGGGCGAGGTGCGATAGAGACAGGGTATGGCGAATTGTCTTGTCGTCTGGCTGGCCGTGCGGTCATCACTATAGACATCCAGGATCTGCCGATACAGGTAATAGCGCAGCCTGGGATCAACCATCGACTTTTCCTCATCCAGGGCCCACATGAAATAGGTTCCGATATAATCCTGGGCGCCATTGTCCGTACCGTAATTCGTCACATAATGGGATGAACGTGCATCGGGCGATGCGTTGTGGGTGGAGTAAGAGAAAACAAAATCCTGGCTGGCTTTCTCGATCAGGTCGTCTTCTGTTACCAGTGCCGAGATCTTCGCAGCCACTGTGTTGTCTACGAGCCGGGTGGCCACATAGGCTTTCAGCTTTAGGGTTTTTGCCAGCTTGGTCCAGTTAGCGTTAGGCGACGATTTATCTCCGTAGAACAGATCATTGGCAGGCGATTTGGACGAGGTCTTGCCAAAATTGGCGATGGCCGAATCCAGCAACGCCAGGGCGGAGTCATACACGGCATTCCCTTTGTCCACCTGCGGATTCGTATTGCCCACTCCCAGGTTAGCCTGAGAATAAGGCACATCTCCAAAGTAGTCCACCAGCGTCAGCATGGTATAAGCTTTCAACACCTGTCCTATACCCGCATGGGTGTATTCAGCTTTCTCCTCGGCAATGGGGATCATCGTGTTGGCCGTCTTGAACACGTCGAGATAGGCCTTGTTCCAGATGTCGTCAAAGCTCGAAGGAGTGTAGGCATTGTAGTAAGTTGGACCATACATGATCTCCATACGCGTCAGCTGATCGCCAAAATCACTGGCATCCTGATAAAAATTCTTGAATTGCAGCTGAAGATTGTTGAGATACAGGTCAGGATCGGCTGCATCGGGGCTGGCCACGCTCGGATTGCTCAGCAGCGGGTCCAGTTGTTTTTTACAGGAGGCCATGAGGATACCGGCCGCCGCAAATACAAATATTATTCTTAATGACTTCATAATAATTCTTTTTTGGGATTAGAACGTTAATCTTAAAGTGGCCCCCAGACGACGGCTCGACGGACCGGAGAAAAGATCCAGGCCCTTTGCATTGCCTACGCCAAGGCTGTTTGCCTCCGGATCGTAATGCGTGTGCTTCGGAACATTGGGAGCCAGATACCAAAGATTGGTCCCCGAAAAGTTCAATGATGCCGACCCGAAAGGCGTATTCTTCAGCATCTTTGCCGGCAGCGCGAAGGACAGCGACAATTCCCGCAGACGGATCACCGTAGCATCCCATACAGTGACTGAAGCAGGCCCGAAACCATAGGAGTTGAAGTAGATATTGTCCACGCTCTGCTGTATATCGTTCGGCGTGCCATCCTGCTTGACGGTATTGGGAATAATATATGGCTTCAGTCTGTCGAAATCCGTATCCCTCGTCACACCGCGGGACAGCATCGTCCGGATGGTATTGGACCATATGGAGCCGCCATGCACATAATCCCACTGCATGTGAAGAGTTATCCATTTATAGCTCAGGTTGGTAATGCCGGATAGATTGTATCTGGCATTCGGATCGCCAATGATGGCGATATCGGAAGAACCCAGGTAGTAGCCATTTTCATCCACGATCTTCTTACCTGACTTGGGATCCACCTGTACATAGCTGCCCTGCAGCACGCCCAGGGGATGGCCGTTGAGAGCATAGGTGCCGGGACCACCGGCATATCCGCCCATCTCGATCTGCTTG
>Ga0207667_10001083_pt1 | contig 34556 bp, 31 predicted proteins | sample KBSCornC52_FD_184301 | JGI IMG/M metagenome (GOLD analysis project Ga0207667, IMG submission 184301) | Corn rhizosphere microbial communities from Kellogg Biological Station, Michigan, USA - KBS Corn C5-2 (SPAdes) (version 2) | ecosystem: Host-associated > Plants > Roots > Rhizosphere > Soil ...
GTCGCGGTCGTCATCGGCACGGCGTTCACCGCCATCGTCAACGGACTGGTGACCGGCATCTTCAATCCGGTCATCGCGCTCATCTTCAACGCGGGCGAGCTCGCCAAGGCCGGCGTGGAACTGCGACCGGCCGATGCGCACAACCCGGCCGTCTTCCTGTCCTGGGGGCTGGTCATCTCGGCGGTCATCCAGTTCCTGCTGGTGGCGATCGTCGTTTACTTCGCGCTGATCGTGCCGATGAACTACGCCAAGCGGATCCGTCAGCGGCGCCGCCCGGCCGAGGCGGAGGCGCCTGCAGCACCGACCGAGCTCGAACTGCTGACCGAGATCCGCGATCTGCTGGCGAAGCAGAGCCGGGCGTCGTAGCGGGAGCCGGCCGGCGTCAGTAGTGCGGGGGCTTGTCGGTGCGCAGACGGTCGTCGTTCTCACCGCGCGCGTGACGCCCGGGTTCGGGCGCGGGCGACGGATCGGTGCCGGGCGGCGGGTCGGTCGTCACGCGCCGGCGGGTGCGGGCGCGGCGGGCGGGCGACGGCGCCGGAGCCGGCTGGGCCCCGGGATCGGGCTCAGGCGTGCTGGGGCGAGGCAACGACCGGGATCTCCTGCGTCATGGCGCCGCCCTGCAGGCCGGCGAGCCGCGCGATGCGGTCGGCAACGGCATCCGGGTCGCTGAACAGCTCGAAGGCGTGCACCCGCGCATAGTGCCAGCCGAGGCGGCGCAGCACCTCGGGGCGCAGGCGGAGCGACTCCCGGAGGCTGCGCCCGGCGAGCACCGCGTCGGTGTCGACCACGATGCAGGTGCCTCCGTTGGCGGCGACCAGACCGAGCTTGCCGCGGTGGCCGAGCGCGGTCCGCAGACCGCGGGTGGTCAAGCGCCGTGCGAGGTCGACCAGCATCGGATCGCTGTCGTCCGGCAGCGGTGGCTCGGCCCGGCGTGCAGCCACTTCGTCGAGGATCTCGGCCAGCGCGACGGCGCCGTGCTGCAGGCGGCCATCCTCGACATCCGACGGCCGGAAGCACGACACGATCATCATGGATCGCCGGGCGCGGGTCATCGCGACCGCCAGCAGGCGTTCGCCGCCCGGTTGGCCGAGCGGACCGAAGTCGGCGAGCACGCGTCCGTGCGGGGTGCGTCCGTAGCCGATCGAGAAGATGACCCGGTCGCGGCTCTGCGCGACCGCCCGCTCGATCGGCAGCACCTCGAACGCCTCGGCGCTGTCGCCGAGCACGAACTCACTGAGTTCGGGGCGCGTCGTCATCGCCGCGAGCACCGCCTGCAGCACGCGCACGGCGTGCTTCTCGCTCGCGGTCACCACCATGAGCGACTCATGCGGACGCGCCGCGGCGTGCTCGAGCACCAGCTCGACCACCCGGTTCACCTCGGCGTCGACGCTCTCGACGGCGCCGGTGTCGGCGTCCGGCATGCCGGTGCCGTCGGTGACGTAGTCGAGCACCAGGCTGCCATGACCCAGGAACGATCCGGCCCACGGGAGCGAGTCGATCCGTCCGCCGTAGAAGCGGCGGTTGACCAGTTCGGCCAGATCCTCGCCGCCGGCGCGGTAGCTGCGGGTGAGGCTGAGGCTCGGCAGGAGCTCGGAGAGTCGCGCCAGCGCCGAGCGCGCGTGCAGTTCGTCGAGGGACCGCGCTCCCGGTCCCCGCTCGACGTCGGGCGTTGCGGCGGCCGGCTCGGCATCCGGATCCGACAGCGCGATCTCGAAGGCCGACGGCGTCTGCGTCACGGGGTCGCCGAACGCGACGACCTGCTTGGCCCGGCGGATGGCGCCGACGTTCTCGGCGACCGTGGTCGCGCCGGCATCCACCAGCAGCACGGTGTCGAACGGCATCGCATCGGTGACCGCGTCGATCTCGTACGGCGACGCCAACCAGATCGGCGCGACCGAGCGTGACAGGTGGGGGGCCGAGTGCTGCAGCCTGCTCGAGGTGAGCCCGTCCACGGCGAGCAGTTGCTTGAGGTCGTGCGCCTCGTCGGGCCAATCCACCAGGCCGATCTTCCAGTTCTCGGCGAGCTGCCAGGCCAGCAGCTGCGCGCTGCCCGCGGCGTGCGCCTCATCGACCAGCCGGAAGTCGGCCTCGAGCCGTTCGAGCACGTCGGTGCGGGCACCGAGCAGCGCGCGATCGCCGGCGAGCAGACCATCGAGCGCCGAACGCCACCAGGCCAGCTCGAGTTCTGCGGCGATCTGCTCCTCGGGCACGTGCCGGGCGGCGAGATCGGTGAGCAGCGGATCCAGCTGCAGGCTGCGCATGGTGGAGACCAGCTCGCTGCGCTCCTGCAGATTCTGCAGAACATCGGAATCCGCCGCCAGGTCGGCCATCAGCTCGCCCAGGGTATGCAGCGGCAGGGCCGCGAGCTGCGTCTCACGGGTCACGTTGCCGAGCGGACCGTCGAGGGCGGCCAAATCGGCCGAGACCTGCTGCCAGGCCACGGCGACATCCGAGATGCCGACCGGCACCTCGGGAACCACGCCGGCCGCCACGAAGCGCTGCCACATGATCCGCTGCCGCTGCACTGCGCTCAGCGCCTCGTGCAGATCGCCGACGTGCATGCCGGGGCGCACGTACTCCTTGGCCAGCTTCTTCAGACGGCGCCGACTGGCCGATGACATCTCGGGCGCGTCCCGGCGCGGCGCCGTGGCCACGATGAGTTCGCTCAACGAGCGGTCGAACACCGCGGGTACGAAACGATCGAGGGTGTCGCGGATGTCGGTGAGCAGTTTCAGATAGACGCCCAGTTCGCCGATCGTCTCGAACGGCCGCATGCGGGTGGACCCGATCAGCTGCTGAGCGCGGACCAGCAGGCGCGGCAGCTCTTCGCCGTGCAGCTTCTGGGCGAGGGCGTGGGCATGCTGCGCCTCCTCGCCGTTGGCGAACTTCGCGCCGTACCAGGCCGAGTCGCCGGGTCCGTAGCGGAACTCGCCGAGCCGGGCCGCCTCGACCATGGTGGTAGCCACGCTGGCGCGGTCGCCGCGCATCCGCACCACCGTCGCGCGATCCAGCCGAGCCGTCGTGGTGGGGGGAACCGGCAGCAGCGCGAGCCGGGACAGCTCGGTCACGCAGTCCACCACCGAGACGCCCAGTTCGTCGTCGGGTCGCGCGAGCGAGCCGCGGTAGTCGAGCAGCACGCTCCGCAGGCGCACCAGCGCCTCGTCGACCTCGGACAAGTTGGGCTGGTGGGCGCGCTCGTTGCGGGCGATCGAGCGGACCACATCCCGTCGCAGTGTCGACGGCGCGACGGCGGTTCCGGCGAGCCCGATGTCGGCGAGACGCTGGGCGATGCCGCGCAGCGTGGCGCGGCGCGGGCTGACCACGAGCACGCGCTTGTTCTGGCCGACCAGGGCGCCCAGCGCATTGACGATGGTCTGCGTGCCGCCGGTGCCCGGCATGGTCTTGACGACCAGCGAGTTGCCGGCCGCGATCTGCGCGATGACTAGCTCCTGCTCGGAGTCGGCGTCGAGCAGCAGCACATCGGTCGAGGGATCGCGGTGGTCGGAGTCCACCGGTTCGACCGGCGCGGCCGCCTCCTCGAGGCTCCAGCGCGCCGTGGCGTTGCCGGCGAGCGCATCGAGCACCGGATGCTCGAGGTCGAACGCATCGGCCACCAGCTGGGGCGCGACCTCGGCGAACGATGACACGACGAGGCGCGGCTGGACCGAGAAGCCGGCGAGGTGGCCGGTCAGCGCGCGCAGTTGATCGATCACGGCGTTCGGCTTGAACGAGCCGTCCGCGTCGCTCAATGCGACGAAGGCCTCGGGATCGAGCACCAGCCCGAACTGCCGTTCGAGCGCGATGGCGAGCGCCGGGTTGAGCACCGTCGCCCCGCGCAGCTTGAGCTCGAAGTCGCGGCCGTGCCGGCGGATCGCGAGCGGGCGGAGCAGGATCGGCGCGCAGAACTCGCCGCCGTCCGTCGAGCGGCCATCGGAACTCGTGGTCGCGCCACTCCAGGCCGCCAGGCCGATGCCCAACCGCACCGAATCGATGCCCCGGGTGGTGGACAGTTCGAGCCCCTTGGCGGTCACGTTGTCGGCCGCCACCCGCGCGGCGCGCAGCGCCACATCGTCGCGGATGAGCTGCGACAGCAGGGTGGTCTGCCCGGTGATGAATCGCGCAAGACCGCCGGGATGCGTCGTGCTCAACTCGATGCGCGTGCTCGGCGCGTCGGCGAAGTGCAGCAGCGGCGAGCGACCGCCCACGGCGGCGAGCTCGGCCCGCCACTGGGCGCGGACCGGATCGGCGACGTCACCCGCCCGTCCCGTGCCAGTACGGCCGAAGGCGGTCGCCGCGCGTGAGACGGCGGCGGGGCGCTGAACGCTCGCGCTCTCGTCGTCGGTCACGGGATCGTCATCCCGTCGGTTGGCAGGCCACACGCGGCCAGGTTACGGCGCGGTCCCGCGGAATCTCTGGACGCCAGCGGGGGTTTCGCGAATACCGCGGAGCGCGCGGAACGGGCCCGGCCATAGGATCGCGGCATGAACCTGGCGACTCTGCTCGGCCTCGTGGTGGGCGTCGTAGTCGTCGCGTTCCTCGTCTTGATGACCGCCGGGATCGTGCTGCTCGCCCGACGGTCGCGCCAAGAGGCGCTCGCGCCGGCTCCCGGCCGCACCGACGCCGGCGTGGCCCTGGTGCAGGCTGACGACGCGGTCAAGAACGGCGCCGACGAACTGGCCTTCGCCGTCGCCCAGTTCGGAGAAGACCGCACGCGGGATTTCGCCGCCACCCTCGCCACCGCGAAGTCCGACCTGACCCGCGCCTTCCGCTTGCAGCAGCAGCTGGATGACGCCGAGCCCGACAGCGACCAGCAGCGCGCGGAATGGACGCACCAGATCCGCGCCCTCGCCGACGGCGCCCGCAGCTCGGTGACCGCGGCCGCCGCCACCTTCGACGACCTCCGCCGCACCGAGGCGGGCGCCCCCGGTGCGCTCAAGGTGCTCCGATCGTCGTTGGCCGCGCTCGCGACCCGACGCGCGGCGAGTGCGAGCACGGTCGCCGACCTGCGCACGAAATACCTCGACTCGGCGATCAGCACAGTCGGCGCCAACCTCGATGCGGCCGACGCCGCGCTGGCGGCGGGCGCGAAGGCGGCGGACGCCACGGATGCCGCGCTCTCGACGAGCACGGTTCCGAACGTCACCGACGAGCTCAAGGCGGTTCAGGATGCGGTCGCCACCGCGACCCAGCAGCTGGATGCCATCGACCACCGTCGCGACGAGCTGCTCGCGGCCCAGAAGAGCATCGCCGATCTCGTGACCGAGGCCACCGGCGCGATCGCGGCCGCCAAGACGCTCCGGGATGCTCCGCCCGACCCGGACTCCGCAGCGGCCGTCAACGACGCGATCGCCGCCGTCCAGAAGCAGCTCACGGCCGTGGCGAAACCGGGACGCCGCGATCCCGCCGCCCAGCTCGACGCCCTCGTGGATGCCAGCGATGCGCTCGACGTCGCGGTGGCCGCCGCGCAGAACCAGCAGCGTCGGCTCGATGGCGCCCGGGCGGCCCTCGGCGGGGCGATGGTGTCGGCGAAGAGCCAGATCGCCGCGGTCACCGACTACATCGACGGCCACCGCGGCGGAGTGGGCGCCGACGCGCGCACCCGGCTGGCCGAGGCGCAGCGGCAGCTGATGCTCGCGCAGAACGAGTCGGATCCGGTGAACGCCCTCGACATCGCGCGCCGGGCCCAGACCGACGCGCGCGACGCCGACGCCCTCGCCCGGTACGACGCCGGCGACGGGCTGCACGCGCCGTACGCGAAGTAGTGGCACCCGGCATCGGCGCGCCGTAGTGGATCCGACTCCGCTTCACCTGGCGTTCCTGGCCGTCGCCGGGGTGGCGGCCGGCGTCCTGGGCACCGCGGGTGGGATCACCTCACTGATCGCGTATCCGGCCCTGCTGGCGGTCGGCATCCCGCCGTTCTCGGCCAACCTCACCAACTCGGTCGCGCTGCTCGGCAGCGGCCTCGGATCGACCCTGGGATCTCGCCCTGAACTGCGCGACCACGGCGCGACCCTGCGGCGCTGGGTCCCGGTCGCCGTGATCGGGGCCGCCGCCGGAGCCCTGCTGCTGCTCGCCACGCCGCCCGGGGTGTTCGCGTGGATCGTGCCGTTCCTGGTCGCGGCCGCCGGCGTCCTGCTGCTCGTCCAGCCCCGGATCACCCGCTGGCACGTCGCCCGCGACCAGCCGATCCCGCGGGGCTGGGTGGTGGCCGCGGTCCTCGCCGTCACCGTCTACGACGGCTACTTCGGCGCGGGATCCGGCGTGCTGATGATCGCAGTGGTGCTCATTCTGATCGACCACGACCTGGCCAGGGCGAACGCGCTCAAGAACGTGCTGCTGTTCATCGCCGATCTGCTGCCGGCCGTGCTGTTCGCCATCGCCGGCCCGGTGGTCTGGGCAGCCGTCGTGCCGCTCGGGCTGGGCGCGCTGGCCGGCGGACTCATCGGGCCGCGGGTGATGCGGCGGGCTCCGCACACACCGGTGCGGATCGTCATCGCGGTGCTCGCGCTCGGACTGGCGGTGTGGCTGCTGATTCAGGCGGTGCTCATGCGGTGAGCGGCATATGCCGGATCCACCGCCTCCACCACCGAGACGGCACTGCGAACCAGGAAGTCGACGAGGTCGTCATCCGGCAGTCCGGTGCCACCCACCGTCGCCGCGGTCTCGTCAGATGCACCCTGGTCGGATGCGCTCTCGTCGGCTGCTCTCTCGTCAGCTGGCGCTTCGGCGAGCGCCTCCTCGGCCAATGCCTCCTCGGCGAAGGCCACCCACGAGCGCAACGCGACGCGCAGCAAGGGAGTGTCGGGCATCCCGAGCTCGAGGAAGACCGCGATCACCCGTTCAGCCTGCTCCACGCGCGCCTGCTCGACGACCTCGCGCACCTCGAGATCGCCGCTCGCGACGCCGCGGACCAGCGAGTAGAACGTGCCGCGGTGCTCGCGGACGAACCCGACGATCCTGGTCAGCGTGTCGCGCAGTCGCTCCAACGGCTCGAGGTCGGGCGCCGGCGCGGTGGCGTGCAGCATGCTGTCACGGGCCACCCGCACGACCTCGCGATGCAGTCCCTGCTTCGAGCCGAAGTAGTGGAACAGCAGGGCTCGCGACACCCCCGCCTGGGCCGACAGCCACTCGATGCTCAGCGAATGCAGCGGCCGGTCGACCAGCGACCCGACGCCCAGCGCGATGAGTTGCGCGCTGCGATCCTCGGGGGTCAACCGGGTGCGTCGTTCGACGGCCATGCGGGGCACACTACCCTCCGAAAACGCTATTGACACCTAGTCAAAAAAGTTCGCGATTTCGCGTCATAACCGCGAAGATCCCTGTCTCTCTCTATAGGGACGTCTCTCAGACGCTCCTCGGAACAACCGGCGCCGCCCCCCGCGGCCCCGGTCTGGATCAAGGAGGATTCAATGTCGAAGCAGCCAACCACGCCGCAGCAGGGCACTCGCGGCAGGTTCACCGCGAAGCGCGCAAGCCGCATCCTGATCGCCGCCGTTCCGGTGGCCGTCGCCGCAACCGTCGTGCTGGGCGGCGTCGCGCAGGGGGCGGTTCCGGTCTCGTTCGCCATCTCGGGCAGCCAGTTCAAGATCAGCGCCTCGGCGCTCGATGGCACCGGCTTCTCGCAGTACGCCGGGGTGACCAACGACAGCAAGGGCGGCGCCCACCAGGTCGCCATCGCCAACATCGCCAACGCGACACTGACGAACATGTGCCAGTCGGTGACCAGCGACACCCCGCTGGGCAAGGTCGGCGTCAAGATCACGGCGGGCGGCGACGGCAAGCCGGTGGTCGCACAGGGTCTGCAGATCGGGATGACCGACCTCAAGGGCGACGCCAAGTTCACCAACATCCGGATCGGCGTCGACGCCTCCACCGTGAACACAGCCGCCAAGGGCGCCGCGGGCGACTTCGCCCAGGACTCCGACGGCATCACCATCAGCAACCTGCAGCAGATCTCGTGGACCACCACTGCGGCCGTCTTCGAGCTGAACGGGATGCACGTGGCGCTGACCAACGGCGACGACGAGTGCTTCTGATGTCTGCGACCCGGACAAGCTCTGCGACACCGACGAGCACGGACCAGATGGGCACCTTCCGAGCGTGGCGGCGGCAGCGCCCCTTCGTCGGATCGCTGCTGCTGCTGCTGGCCGGGCTGGAGATGTTCTTCTCCACCCAGCTCGACCTCGGCAACATGCACGTCCAGTTGGGAGTCGAGGGCTTCCAGGCCACGATCATCCCGCTCGGCTTCGTGCTGCTTGCGGTGCTGATCGCGGTGATGCCGCAGCACCGCATCTTCTACGGCGTGATCGCGCTCGCGCTGTCGATCTACTCGATCATCGGGGTGAATCTGGGCGGATTCCTGATCGGGATGCTGCTGAGCGCGGTCGGCGGGATCCTCGCCGTGTCGTGGGCGCCCGCGGCGCAGCCGGCCGCCCAGGCCGCCGAAACGATGGCCGCCTCAGCAACCACAAGCTCGGGATCGGGTGGGACCGAACAAGAGGATGCGGCCCCACCCGAGCCCGTCGAACGCGAACTCGTCGGGGCGGGGGTCGGCAGGCGCGACCACGATCAGGCCGTGCACGCCGAGTTCGTCCCCTATCCGGCGCTCGTGGCACGAGCCGCCCGAACCGCGAACGACACCCACGCGGCGCCGCCCCCTTTCGGTGAGGCGCCGGCCCGGGCACGCAGGCCCCGGTCGGCATCCGCGCGCACGGGGGGCTCGGCGGCAGTCGCCGCACTGTTGTTCGTCGCCGCACTCACCGGCGTCGGTGCCGCCGCGGCACCACCGGCTCAGGCAGCGGAACCCAGCGCGCTCTGCATCCCGCTCCTGATGACCTGCCCGGCGCCGTCGCCCAGCCCCAGCCCGAGTTCGGGCGGCGGGCTCGGCGGGCTCGTGGGCGGGCTGCTGGGCGGGCCGAAGGTGCCGGGTGTGTCAGCCGGTCCGCTCGTGATCGGGCCGGACGACTCGGCATACCCGATGACGCTGCCCGCCGGCCAGCTCGGCGGATCGTCGATCTCGATCAGCGGCATCCATCAGGTCGGTCTGGTCACAGTCAAGAAGCTGGACGGCACCAGCTTCCCCGTGATCAAGCTGACCGCCGACGACGTGGTGATCACCGGCTTCCTGCTCGACGTGCGCCGCGCCACCGGCCCGGCCCTGGTGTCGACCGCCGACCGGATGGAGCTGAAGGGCAACGTCAGCGTCTGGCTCGACTCGCTGACCGGCACCACGCTGGGCGGACTCGGGCTCACCCTGGGAACGGACCAGACGCCGCCGCCGAGCAACGAACTGCCCCCGAGGCTGCTGAGGGTGAACCTCGGCCTGGTGGCCACTTCGGCGAACTCGATCAGCTACGTCAATCTGCACCAGGAGTTGCACGGGTAGACCCAACCGCGACGACGCGCTGGTCCGGTGGCGCCCCTGAATCGGGTCAGGGACGCCGCCGGTCACTCAGTCGCTCCCGACCGCGACCGGCCGCTCGGGATGGTTCGCCCATTGGCTCCACGAGCCGGGGAACAGTGCCGCGTCGAAGCCCGCCAGCGCGAGCGCGACCACCTCGTGCGCGGCGGTCACGCCGGATCCGCAGTAGGCCGCGACCGGTGTGCCCGGGGCAATGCCGAGCGCGGCGAATCGCGTACGCAGCCGTTCCTGGGGCAGGAAGCGGCCGTCGGCATCCACGTTCTCGGTTGTCGGCGCACTCACCGCGCCCGGGATGTGGCCGGCCCGCGGATCGATCGGCTCGACCTCGCCGCGGTAGCGGTCGCCCGCGCGCGCATCGAGCAGCACCCCCGCACCGGGGAACGTAGCCGCCTCGTCGATCGTCAGCACCCGAAGAGCGCCGTACTCGAGCGTCACCGAGCCATGAGCGGGCGCCGGCGCCTCGCCCGTCTCGAGCGGCAGCCCGGCGGCGCGCCACGCCGACAGCCCGCCGTCGAGCAGGCGCACATCGGCGACACCGGCGTAGCGCAGCAGCCACCAGGCGCGCGCGGCCGACAGGTTCTTCAGGTCGTCGTAGACCACGACGGTGTCGCCGTCGTCGATGCCCCAGCCTCGGGCATCCTGTTGCAGCTGCTCGACCGGCGGAAGCGGATGGCGGCCGTCCTGTGGCTCGCCGTGCCGGGCCAGCTGGGCGTCGAGATCGACGTACTGTGCGCCCGGAATGTGACCCGCGGAGTAGTCCGGGCGGCCATGGGGCCGGTCGAGACGCCAGCGGACGTCGAGCAGCCGAAGCGGGCCGCCATCGGCCAGCGGCTCGCCGACGACTGCGCTCGCGAGCTGCGCCGGCGTGATCAGGATGTCGCGGGCCATCCCCCTAGTGTGACGGCCGGATCAGCTTGACGAGTAGCTGCTGTAGTCGGGGAGGTGCGACAGCATGCCCGACATCAGGCTGACCGTCCAGACGATTGCGACGACGAATCCGAGCACGACCACGGCGATGAGCACCCAGATCGGCGCGAGGCCGCGGGGAGCCGCCACCCGGCGCACGATCACGGACCGGCCGATGACGTAGACCAGGCCGCCGTAACTCGGGATGAACACCCACGGCCAGGAGAACGGCCGAACCACCCCCTGAGCGCGTAGCCAGATCGAATCGCGCCAGGCGAAGAGGGCGGTGAGACCGTAGCTCACAAACGACAGGCCCAGGATCACGAAGTAGCCGGGCGTGAACATCGACGACAAGTAGCGCGATTCGTACCCCGGCGTCGCGACCGACGCCGGGTCGCTCAGGTAGTCGAAGTTCGGCTGCCACAAGAAGAAGGAGCCGAGCGACAGCAGCGGCAGCAGCACGATCAGCCAGATCCACACGCTGTACACCGGTCGGTCGGCGGGCAGCAGCGGGCGCACGATCACCGTCGGAGTCGCGACATGCTCGGTCCACTCGACGCCGCTCCACCAACGCTGCTGGCCCGAACCGGTCCCGTCGTCGTACCAGCCGGGCGGAACGGCAGCTGCTGCGGGTGTGGACTCAGACATGAGCCACACGATAGCGTCAGCGCGGCGGCCCGGTGCTGCCCCGCACCAGCAATTCGAAATCGGCGCGGATCGACGAGCGCCGGGGCGGCGCGCCGCGTAGTTCGTCGAGCAAGACCTGGGCACCGAGCGTCCCCTGCGCGTGCGGATCCTGCGCGAGAGTGGTCAGCTCGAACGCCGCAGCCATGTCGTGGTTGTCGATCCCGATCACCGAGAGATCGTCCGGCACGCGCAGCCCGGATTGCTGGGCCGCCAGCAGCACGCCGAACGCCATCTCGTCCGAGTTCGCGAAGACCGCGGTCGGGCGCGGGCCCGGCGAGGCGAACAGGTCGAGCATCACGCCTCGGCTCACGATCGGCGAGAACCGCCCGGTGAGCAGCCACTCGTCGCGCACCGGCAGCCCGGCCGCCTCCATGGCGGCGAGAAAGCCCAGGCGGCGGTCGGCCGGCATCCGCTTGTTGAGTCCTTCGTCATCGGCGCCGCCCAGGTGCAGGATGTCGCGATGGCCGAGCGCGATCAGGTACTCGGTGGCCGCGCGCGCGACCGCCCGGTCGTCGATCCCGATGTTGCGCACCCCAGGCACCGGGCCGCCGATCGCGATGAGCGGATGCCCGACCGACAGCAGCTGCTCGCGCTCGGCCGACGTGAAGTCGACGCCGATGGCGATCAGGGCATCCGTGCGCTTGCGCAGCAGGGACCGGTGGAACACGCGCTCCCGGTCTCCGCCGCGGCTGGCCAGGTTGTAGAGGATCATGTCGAAGTTTGCCGCGCGCAGTGCCGCATCCACACCCTCGAGCACGGTCGTGTAGAACCAGCGGCTCACCGAGGGGACGGCGACACCGATGGTGTGCGTGCGTCCGCTGGCCAGGCCGGACGCGCTCGACGAGGCCACATAGCCCAGGTCTTCGGCGATCCGGTGGATGCGCTCCCGGGTCGGATCCGACACATTGGGCAGCCCGCGGAGCGCCCTCGACACGGTCGCCGTCGAGACGCCCGCCGCGCGGGCGACATCGTCGATGCTGGTCACCCGGGATTCTCCATCGGGCCCAACGATATTGCCCGTGGCTACCCTTTCGTCGCTCCCGCCAGCAGACCGCGCACGAAGTACCGCTGCAGCGAGAAGAAGACGATGAGCGGGACCACGATCGCGAGGAAGGTGCCGGCCGACAGCAGGTACCAGGTCTGCCCGTAGGTGCCGGCCAGGTCGGTCAACAGCTTCGTGATCGGGAAGTTGTCGCCCGAGGTGAAGATCGTCGCCACCAGCAGGTCGTTCCACACCCAGAGGAACTGCAGGATCGCGAACGACGCGATCGCCGGGCGGGCCAGCGGCATGACGATGCGGAAGAAGGTCTGGCCGTGGCTGGCCCCGTCGATCCTGGCGGCTTCCATGATGTCCACCGGCAGCGCGGCGATGAAGTTGTGCAGCAGGAAGATCGCCAGCGGCAACGCGAAGATGGTGTGCGCGATCCAGATCCGGGCGAAGCTTCCGTCCACCCCGTTGAGGTTCAGCCCGGGGAACACCGCCCAGTTGCCGATCGTGACGCCGTTCGAGAACAGGCTCAGCAGCGGAACCAGCGCGACCTGGATCGGCACTACCTGCAGCGAGAACACCGCGATGAACAGGAGGTTCTTGCCGCGGAAGTTCACCCAGGCGAAGGCGTAGGCCGCGAGCAGCGCGATGGCGATCGGGAACAGCGTCGCCGGGATCACGATCACCAGCGAGTTCACGAACGACTGCCCGACGGTCAGAGTGTCTTTGAAGTTCAGGGTGTTGAGGTAGTTCGAGATCGTCAGGTTCGGATTCGTGACGACCGTCCACCAGCCCGAGGTGTTGATGTCGGCCGGCTGCCGGAACGAGGTGACGAACAGGCCGAGGGTGGGGATGGTCCAGATCACCGCGATGATCAGCGCGGCGATGGTGGCCGCCGGGCTCGACAGCCGGCGCTTCGAGTCGCTGAACGCGGCATTCTCGGCCTTGCTGATCGCGCGCTCGCGCCGGCGCTCGGCCCGGCGGTCGATGGCCGGCATCTCGACGTCGGTGGCGCTCACAGTCCCAGCCTCTGCTTCCGGATGTTGTTGGCGTTGTAGATGAGGAAGGGCAGGATCAGGATGAACAGCAGCACCGCCTCGGCCGACGAGGTGCCGGTCTGCGGCGGCAGGTTCTGGAACAGCCGCACCATCTGGTAGCTGATGACGTTCGTGCCGTTCTGGCCCTGCGTGGTGGCGGCGATGATGTCGTAGACCTTCAGCGAGACGATCGCGATCGTGATCCAGGTGACGATGATGGTCGGGCGGATGCCGGGCACCGTCACATTGAGGAAGCGCTGGAAGGCATTGGCCCCATCCAGCTCTGCGGCCTCGACCTGTTCGTCGGGGATGCCCTTGATCGCGGCCGACAGCAGGACCATGGCGAAGCCGGTCTGCGTCCAGATCAGGATGATGATCAGCAGCGCGATGTTCACCGGGTAGCTCTGCAGCCAGTTGACCGGATGCCCGCCGAACGCCACCACCACCTGGTTGAGCAGCCCGATCTGGTTGCCCTGCTGATAGTCGTAGAAGAACTTGAAGATGATGGATGCGCCGACGAACGAGATCGCCACCGGCATGAACACCAGCACCTTCAGCACCTTCTCGCCGCGGCTCTTGTCGATGAACACCGCGTAGGCCAGTCCGATCAGCGTCGCGATCACCGGCGTCACGACCACCCAGATGATCTGGTTGCCGAGCGCGAGCAGCCCCTGGTTGGTTCCGGCCAGCACGTGCGAGAAGTTGTCGAAGCCGACGAACTTCGAGCCATCGTTGGTGAAGAACGCCCCGACGATGGTCTTGATCATCGGGTACAGCAGTCCGACCGCGAGCAGCAGCACGGCTGGCGCCATGAAGGCGAGCAGCTGCAGCAACGAGCCGCGTCCGCCGCGGGCACGGCGGTCGAGCAGGAACAGCCCGGCCCCCAGGACGGCGGCGACCGGAACCAGCCAGACGGCGTCGTTGTAGACGCCGAGCACCAGCACCAGCAGCGCGGGGACCGCGATCGCGACCACCAGCCGCATGATCGCGTAGCCCCGACCCGGACGCGGGGCGAACTCGATGAAGAACAGGATCAGCGCGACGACCACGCCGAACACCAGCAGGATGACGGGGATCTGCGCCAGGGGCGGCAGCCCCGCGATCCAGAGGAAGAATGCGGTCACGACAGGAGCCTCTCGAGTACGACGGCGGACTCAGGGAACAGCGGAAGAGGGAGCGGAGCCGCCCCGGGCTGAGCCGGGGCGACCCCGTCGGTTCGGTCAGCCGGCGTTCGCCCAGGCCGCCTGGATCTCGGCCTCGGCTTGCGCCTGCGGCATCCCGTTGGCCCAGTCGACCATTCCCTTCCAGAACGCGTTCTCGACCACGGTCGGCATCGCGTCATCGGCGCCGAAGCGGAACACCGTGTCCGAGGCCTGCAGGGTCTTGATCGCGCTTTGCAGCAGCGGGTCGGCCTCCTTCGAGGCGTCGACGCCCTTGTTCGCGCTGATGAACGAGGCATCCTTCACCGTGATCAGGCTGTTGGCCCAGTCGGAGCTCGACAGGTAGGCCATCACCTTCTGCACCGACGGGTCGTTGTTGAACGCGGCGGCGAAGTCGCCACCACCGGTGACCGCGTTCGACCCGGGCTTCACCGAGGGCAGCGGGAAGGCCCAGATGTCGCCATCCGGCCCCACCTTGGGCACGGCTCCCGCCGCGGTCTTCGTAGTCGAGAAGCTCGCCTCGAGGAACGTGGCCTGGTTGGTCATGGCGCACGATCCGTCCGCGACCTTGGCCGCGACATCCCCGAACGCCGTCGAGTTGATCGAGGCGACATCGCCGAAGCCCGCGTTCACGAACTTCGGGTTGGTCACGATCTGGCCCATCAGCGTGAAGGCCTTGTCGATGGCCGGGTCGGTGAACTTGGTGTCGCCCTTGACCCACGCGTCGTAGGTGCTCGCACCCGCCGAGCTCAGCACGACTTCGGCGAGGAAGTCGGCGCCCGGCCATCCGGATGCCGTCCCCGAGTTCCAGCCGGCGCAGAACGGCGCGCCGCCCTTCGCCCCCTCGATCTTGCCGATGGCGCTCACCAGGTCGGCGTAGCTCTTGGGAACGTCGACGCCCCACTTCTTGAAGTCGGCCGGCGTGTACCAGATGTAGCCCTTGACGCTCGCGTCCATCGGAGTGCCGTACATCGCGCCGCCGCTGGTGACATAGCCCTGCCAGTCCTTCGAGAAGTTCTTCGTCACGTTGGCCTCGGTCTCAGAGCTGACCTTCGAGACCTTGCCGGACTGGATGGCGGCGTTGAGCAGGCCGGGCTGGGGGAACATCCCGATGTCCGGCAGGTCGTTGCCCTGGATCTTGGTGGCGATGTTCGTGGTGAAGTTGCCGTCTCCGGTGTACTTGATGGTGATCCCGTTGGCCTTCGACCAGGCGGCCCAGGAGGCGGTGAGCTCGCTGGCCTCGGTTCCGGTGTCCGGTCCGTAGATGGTCACGGTCTTCTTGCCAGACGAACCCCCGCCCGAGCCGGGGTTGGCGGTCGTGCAGCCGGTGAGCGCGAGCCCGCCGGCCGCGAGGACCGCGATGGCCGCGACCACGCGGCGCCGTGTCGAGAACAAACGTTGTGCTGTCACCTGCAAACTCCCCTTCGAGTGGTGCGAAGCCGCCGGCGCCCTCCCGCTGGTCGTGCCACTGGCTCGGGCGCTGTTCCGGCGCTGCCTTCGCGACGTTACGCCGGGGTCGGCCGTCATGCAAGCGCTTGACGTAAGCGCTTGCAGTCAGCGACGCTCTCCGACGCGAGTTGCGCCGCGACCCGCGGTCTGCTGCGATGAACCGTGACCGAGACCGTGATGACGCGCGCGCCCAGACGGGTCTCGTGGATGCTGATGCTCGGCATCCTGCTGGTCGCTGCCAACCTGCGGCCCAGCATCACCGCGGTCGGACCGGTGCTCGACGAGATCCGGTCCAGCCTGCGCCTGTCCGGTGCGGCGGCCTCGGTGCTGATCAGCATCCCGCTGCTCGCCTTCGCGGTGCTGTCGCCGGTCGCCCCCTGGGTCTCGCGCCGCCTGGGTCTGGAGGGCGCGCTGGGCGCGTCGCTCGCCGTGCTCGCGGCGGCCATCGTCATCCGGTCGCTGCCGTGGGCGCCCGCCCTCTGGATCGGCACTGCTCTGCTCGGCGCGGCGATCGCGGTCATGAACGTGGTGCTGCCATCGCTCGTGAAGCGCGACTATCCGGACCGGGTCGGCCAGGTCACCGGCGTCTACGCGGCGGTGCTCTCGGCGGTCGCGGCCATCGCGGCCGGCGTGGCGGTGCCGATCTCGGGCGTCGCGCACGAAGGCTGGCGCTGGTCGCTCGGCATCTGGGCCGGACTCGCGCTGATCGGGCTGGCGGTGCTCGGGCCGCGGCTGCGCCGACCCTCGACCGAGCCGGAGCCGGCTGCGCTGACGCCCGCTGACGGGACGGCTGACCCGGCGGCGCGCCCCTACCGCTCTCCCTGGACTTCCGCCCTCGGGTGGCAGGTGACGTTGTTCATGGGCGCGCAGTCGACCGTCTACTTCATCCTGATCACCTGGCTCCCGTCGATCGAGCAGAGCACCGGGGTGTCGGCCGCGACGGCCGGGTTCCACCAGTTGCTGCTCAACACGGCGGGAATCGTCGGCAGCCTGCTCACCGCGGCCGTCATCCACCGCGCACGCGACCAGCGCGCGATCGCCGTGGTGATCGCCGTGCTGGTCGCGGCCGGGCTGGCCGCCGAGTTCGCCCTCCCGGCGCTCAGCACGCTCTGGGTCTGCGTGATCGGTCTCGGCACGGGCGGGACGATCAGCCTGGCCCTGTCGCTGTTCGCCCTGCGCAGCGGACATCACCGCCAGGCGGCGGAACTCTCGGGCATGGCTCAGTCGGTCGGCTATCTGATGGCCGCGGCCGGCCCGGTGCTGATCGGCGCGCTGCACGACGCGACCGGGACCTGGAGCGCCGCGCTGATCGTCATCCTGGCGCTGCTCCTCGGGCAGTTGGTCGTCTCGGTGCTCGCCTCGCGCGACCGTCAGATCGGCTGACCGCGGCACCTTCCCCCTGACGCGGACCCAGCAGAATGGATGCGTGCGCACTCTCTACCCGGCGATCGAACCGTACGAGACCGGCATGCTCGAAGTCGGCGACGGCAACCGGGTGTACTGGGAGCAGTGCGGCAACCCCGGCGGCAAGCCCGTGGTGTTCCTGCACGGCGGGCCGGGTGCGGGGTGCACCCCGGACCACCGCCGCCTGTTCGACCCCGCGCGCTACCGCATCGTGCTGGTCGATCAGCGCAACTGCGGCCGCAGCCTGCCGAGCGCCAGCGACCACGCCACCGACCTGAGCGCCAACACGACCTTGAACCTGGTCGCCGACCTCGAGCTGCTGCGCGAGCATCTCGGGATCGACCGCTGGCAGGTCTTCGGCGGATCCTGGGGCTCGTCGCTCGCGCTCGCCTACGCCGAGACGCGTCCGGAGCGGGTGACCGAGCTCGTGCTGCGCGGCATCTTCACCCTGCGGCGCAGCGAGCTCGACTGGTTCTACGAGGGGCCGGCCGGCAACATGGCCCCCGACTTCTGGGCGGGGTTCGAGGCGGCGGTGCCCGCCGAGTCCCGCGCCTTCGGGCAGTACATCCCGGCCTACGCGCGGCTGCTCGCCGATCCGGATCCGCGCGTCCACGGCCCGGCAGCCGTCGCCTGGTCGACCTGGGAGGCGTCGACGATCACGCTGATCCCCCGCCCCGAGCTGATCGCCGAGTTCGCCGAGCCCGCATACGCGCTGGCGTTCGCGCGCATCGAGAACCACTACTTCATGCACGACGGCTTCTTCGAGCCGTCGCAGCTGCTTCGGGACGCCGGCCGGCTGGCCGGCATCCCCACCGTGATCGTGCAGGGCCGCTACGACCTGTGCACCCCCGCCGTCACAGCGTTCGAGCTGCACCGGGCGCTGCCCGAGGCCGAGTTCGTGCTCGTGGATGACGCGGGTCACGCGTACGACGAGCCGGGCATCCTCGACGCATTGATCGCGGCGACCGACCGGTTCGCCGACCGCTGAGCCGTCCGCCCACCTGATCAGGGGCGCGGATGCCCGCCCACGTCGGCCGTCGTGACCAGGGCGCGGGCCGCGGCCGCGTGACCGGCAGCAAGCCGCTCGTTCACCGGCTCGCCCTGGATCAGCGCGTGCAGGTATCCCGCCGCGAAGGCATCGCCCGCGCCCACCGGTTCCAGCACCTCGACGACCTGCGCCGGCTCGAAGACGGATTCGCCGCCGACCAGGTGAGCGGTCGCCCCGATCGCGCCGTCCTTGACCACGACCACCGCCGGGGCGGGCAGCAGCGCTCGGATCGACGCGACGGTGCCGGTGCCCCAGAGCACCTCGGCCTCGTCCAGGCCCACGAACACCAGGTCGGCCGCATTCGCGAGCTCGGCGAGCGCCGACGCCGCGTCGCGGCCCTGCCAGAGCGCCGGCCGGTGGTTCACGTCGAAACTCACCACGCCGCGATGCGGGCCGAGCAGGGCCGCGCGGGTGAGCTCGAGTCCGCCGTCCGAGATCGCCGCGGTCACCCCGGTGAGGTGCAGCACGGTGCTGCGCGGCAGCCGGGGCAGCAGGCCGGCATCCGTCTTCGACGCCGCCGAGTTCGTGCGGTAGTAGTACATCCGGCTCGACCGCAGCTCGTCGGTGTCTTTGAGGTAGAGACCGGTCGGAGCCGTGGCATCCCGGATCACGTGCGAGACGTCCACGCCCGACGAGGCCAGGTCAGCCACGATGCGGTCACCGAGCGGATCCGCGCCGAGCGCGCCGACCCAGGCGACCCGCGACCCCAGGCCAGACAGGGTGCGGGCGACATTCGCCTCGGCGCCCGCGGTGCCGAGGGTGAGCGAGCCGGCGGCGGCCAACCGCTCCCCCGGATGCGGCGCCAGCACGGCCATCGCCTCGCCGACGGTGACGACGTCGAACGGCACGACGTCGACCGGTAGCGCGTCGACCGGCACGGCGTCGCTCTGCGTGGTCATCCGCGTTCGCGAGCCGTCGACGGCCCGCGGACGGCGGCGACCAGCTCCGTAGCCGCTCGCGCGCGCCGCCGGATCTCGTCGAAGCGGCCGGCGGCGACCAGTTCCGCGGTGACCAGCCAGCTGCATCCGACCGCGAAGACGTTGGGCTGCGCGAGGTAGCTGCCGAGGATCGCCTGGGTGACCCCGCCGCTGGGCATGAACGCGACATCCGAGAACGGGCCGGCCAGCGCCTTGAGCATGCCGACGCCGCCGAGCGGCTCCGCGGGAAAGAGCTTGAGCGCACGCAGGCCGAGCTTCAGCGCGCTCTGCAATTCGGTCGGGGTCGCGATGCCCGGCAGCGGCAGAGCGCCGAGCCGCTGGGTCTCTGCGACGACGACGGGATCGAGCCCCGGGCTGACCACGAAGGCGGCGCCCAGCTGAACGGCACGGGCGGCATCGTCCGCGGTGAGCACCGTTCCGGCGCCGACCACCACATCGGTACGACCGCCGAGCAACTCAATGGCCTCCCAGGCGGAACTCGTGCGCAGCGTCACCTCGATCGACGTGACGCCTCCGCCGACCAGTGCGTCGACGACCTCGTTGATCGTGGCGGCGCCGTGCACCGTGAGAATCGAGGTGATCCCGCAGTCGCGCACGCGGTCGAAGGTGCTGGTGCCGGCCATGACCGCCAGAGTATCGAGCGCTCGAACTTGTATGCAAGTTTGCTCAGGGATGCCATGATGGCCCGGTGCCACAGGGAATCCGATCCCGCGCCTCGGGCAGCCGCATGTCGGACTGGGTCTACACCGAACTGTCGGAGGCGATCCGCAGCCTCGAGCTGCCGCCCGGCACCCGGCTCTCGGAGCCGACCCTGGCTGAACGCCTGCGGGTGAGCCGCGTGCCGGTGCGCGAGGCCATCGGCCGCCTCGCCGATCAGGGGCTGGTGACGGTGGTGCCGCAGGTCGGCACCCGGGTCGCCCCCATCCTGCTCAGCGAGGTCGAGAACGCCTGCTTCATCCGCGGTTCGCTCGAGGCCGGCGCGTTCGCCCGGGCCATCGCGCGCCCGGAGCTCGATCCGGATGCCGGCCTCGCCGCGCTGCACGGGATCCTGGCGGCCAACCGGGCGGCGTTCGACGCCGGCGATGCCGCGGAATTCTTCGCCACCGACGAGCAGCTGCACCACGCGGTGTTCGCGCTGGCCGGCGTGCCGCAGGTCTGGGAGCTGGTGCGGGGCGTGAAGGTGCAGCTCGACCGCCTGCGCCGCCTGCACCTGCGCCACGTGATGGCGAACCGCGAGATCGTCGACGAGCACGCGCAGATCGTCGACGCGATCGAGAACCGCGACGCGCTGCGGGGCCAGCAGGTCATCGCGCGGCACGCCGCGCGGATCATCCACGATGCCGGGGAACTGCGGGCCGAGTATCCCGAATACTTCCCCGCGTAGAAGGATGGGGGCATGCCTGCTGCCCGCCCGACGCTGCGCGTCGCCATGATCGGATCCGGATTCATGGGCGCTGCCCACTCGCAGGGCTGGCGGACCGCCCCGCGCTTCTTCGACCTGCCGGCCGAACCTGAGATGGCAGTGATCGTCGGCCGCGACGCGGAGCGCACCGAGGCGGCCAGGCAGAAGTTCGGCTGGACCGCGGCCGAGACCGACTGGCGCCGCGTCATCGACGACCCGGCCATCGACATCGTCGACATCTGCACCCCGGGTGACTCGCACGCCGAGATCGCGATCGCCGCTCTCGATGCCGGCAAGCACGTGCTGTGCGAGAAGCCGCTGGCCAACGACGTGGACGAGGCCGAGCGGATGGCCGAGGCCGCGGCGCGTGCGGCGGCGCGTGGCGTGCGCTCCATGGTCGGGTTCAGCTACCGCCGGGTGCCCGCGATCGGCGTGGCGCGAGCCCTGATCGCCGCGGGTCGGCTCGGCGAGATCCGGCAGACCCGGGCGCAGTACCTGCAGGACTGGCTGGTCGACGAGAACGCGCCGATGACCTGGCGGCTCGACAAGTCGCTGGCCGGCTCCGGATCGCTCGGCGACATCGGCGCGCACGCGATCGACATGATCCAGCACCTCACGGGCACCACGGTCGACTCGGTCAGCGGAACGCTCGCCACCCTGGTGCCGGAGCGCCCGCTGCTCGCCCGGTCATCGGGGCTGAGCGGCACTGCGTCGACCGAGCGCGGACAGGTGACGGTGGACGACGCGGCCTGGTTCACCGGCCGCCTCAGCAGCGGCGTGATCGGCTCGTTCGAGGCCACCCGGTTCGCAACCGGCCGCAAGAACGCGTTCCGATTCGAGATCAGCGGATCGCGGGGCGCGATCGCCTTCGACATGGAGTCGATGAACGAGCTGCAGTTCTACGACGCGACCGCACCGGCCGGGGAGCGCGGATTCACCCGGATCATCGCGACCGAACCCGAGCATCCCTACGCGGCGAACTGGTGGCCCACCGGGCACGCGCTCGGCTACGAGCACGCCTTCTCGCACGAGGTCGTCGACTTCGTGACGGACATCGTGGCGGGCCGCGACCCGGAGCCCTCGTTCGCCGACGGGCTGCAGGTGCAGCGCGTGCTGGCCGCGGTCGAGCACAGCGCCGCCCACGGCAGCGCTTGGACCGCCTGCGAATGACCGCCGAGCGGCGGGCGCTCGTCGTGCGCGGCGGCTGGGACGGCCACATGCCGGTCGAGACGACCGCGGTGTTCATCCCGTTTCTCGAACAGCACGGCTTCGAGGTACGGATCGAGAACGGCACCGCGATCTACCGGGACGCCGCCTACCTCGACACAGTCGATCTGATCGTGCAGATCAACACCATGAGCAGGATCGAGCCCGATGAGCTGGCCGGCCTGCAACGTGCCGTGCGCAACGGCACCGGGCTGGCGGGATGGCATGGCGGCATCGCGGATGCGTACCGCGACTCCCCCGACTACCTGCACATGATCGGCGGCCAGTTCGCGCACCATGCCGGCAAGGATCCGGCGGACCGCACCGGCGGCCAGGAGGACAACTACATCCCGTACACGGTGCACATCACCGAGCTGGGCAGGACGCATCCGATCACCGAGGGCATCGACGACTTCGAGCTCGTCACCGAGCAGTACTGGGTGCTGAGCGACGAGTACAACGAGGTGCTGGCCACCACCACTCAGGGAGTGCGGCCCTGGGATGCCTGGAACCGCCCGGTGACCTCGCCCGCGATCTGGACCCGGCAGTGGGGCAGCGGCCGGATCTTCGTCTCGGCCCCCGGTCACCGCCTCGAGATCGTCGAGGAGCCGCACGTCAAGACGATCATCGAGAGGGGGCTGCTGTGGGCCGCCCGCTGAACGTCGGGATGGTCGGGGTCGGCGTCATCAGCGGCCAGTACTTCGACCAGCTCGCGCGCCTCCCGAACCTGCGCCTGGCGGCAGTGGCCGATCTGGATGCCGGCCGGGCTGCCGCCGCGGCCGCCGAACAGGGCGTCGAGGCTCTGAGCGTCGACCGCCTCCTCGCGGATCCCGCCATCGACGCCGTGCTCAACCTCACCATTCCGGCCGCGCACGCCGAGATCGGGCTGCGCGCCCTGGCCGCCGGCAAGCACCTCTATCGCGAGAAGCCGCTCGCGCTGACCACCGCGGAGGCGCGGCCGATGCTCGACGCGGCCGCGGCGGCAGGGCTGCGAATCGGATGCGCGCCCGACACCGTGCTCGGCACCGGCATCCAGACCGCGCGGGCCGTGCTTGACGCCGGCCGCATCGGCGACCCGATCGGAGCGTCGGTGCACTGGTCGAACTCCGGGCACGAGGTCTGGCATCCCGCGCCGGCCTTCTACTTCCAGCCCGGCGGCGGCCCGCTGTACGACATGGGACCGTACTACCTGACCAGCCTGGTGACCATGTTCGGTCCGGTGGTGCGGGTATCGGGCGCGGTGGCCCGCTCGAGCCGCGAGCGCACGATCGCGACCGGCCCGAACGCCGGCGCAGCGGTGCCGGTGGATGTCGACACCCACGTCACGGCCCTGCTCGAGCACGCCGGCGGGGTGATCTCGTCCGTCACGGTCAGCTTCGAGGTCTGGGCGACGCGATCGCCGCTGTTCGAGGTCTACGGCACGGCCGGAACCATCGCGGTGCCCGACCCGAACCTGTTCTCCGGCCAGGTCTCGGTGGCCACCGCTGCCGACCCGGAGTTCGCCGAGGTGCCAGTCGCGGCGGGCTACTCGGATGCCGGCCGGGGCGTCGGGCTCGCCGACTTGGCCCGCGCGATCGAGACCGACCGTCCGCACCGCGCATCGGGCGAGCTGGCCTTCCACGTGCTCGATGTGATGGAGTCGATCATCCGGGCGGGCCGGGAGCACACCGTGATCGAGCTGACCAGCACGGTCGAACGACCCGAGCCGGTGGCGCTCGGCAGCGATCCGGGCGCCTGGTAGCGGATCAGGCGTCGGCCGCAGCCGGGACCTTCACGACGAGCGCGCCCGGATCGACCGCGACCCGGCATCCGACCATCTCGCCGAAGGGATCGCCGTCGAGCTGCAGGATCTCGGGCCGGCTGAGCCTCACCACGATCCCGGCCCCCTGGCGCAGATCGACCGACCGGGTGTCGAGCTCCTTCATGCGACGGCCGAGCGGCGTGCGCTTGATGACCCCGTTCTCCCAGAAGATCTTGACGACGACCGCGATCCAGCCGCGCACCGATTCGGGCTTGAGCACGATCAGGTCGAGGAGTCCATCGTCGACGGCCGCCTCGGGCAGCAGCATGATGTTGGCGGGCAGCGAGCCGCAGTTGCCGACGATGAGGGCCCGCGCCCGCTCGCTGCGGGTGCGGTGCTTGTCGAGCTGGTAGCTGAGCCGCAGCACGTTCTTGTCGCGCAGCACCACGACGAGCGCCTGGGCGTAGGCGAGCCAGCCCGCCTTCTTCTTCAGCTCGTCGTCGGTGTTGGCCATGATCTCGGCGTCCAGCCCGGCGCCCGCCATCACCAGGAAGACGTGGCTGTCGACCGAGCCGTCCTGGCGCCGGATGTCAATCCGCGCGACGTCGATGTCGCGGTTCTCGCCGCTGAAGGCGGTGTGCAGTGCATTCGGCACGTCGTTGAGCGTGAGCTTCATGTTGCGGGCAAGCAGGTTGCCGGTGCCCGACGGCAGCAGTGCCAGCGGCACCGCACTGCCGGCCATCACCTCGGCGACTGCGCGCACCGTTCCGTCGCCCCCCGCGACGATCACGAGCTCGGCGCCCGCATCCAGGGCGGACTGCGCGGGGCCCTGGCCGGCATCCTCCTCCGAGGTCGGCAGCCACTGCACCGACCACTCGGCAGCGCCGGGCTCGTCGGCAACCGCGGACTTGAGGGCGTCGAGATCCACCTTGATCGGGTTGTAGACCACCGTCGCGGTGCGCGCGCTCATTCGAGGCCCGCCGCGTGATCCGGAACGTACTTGTACAGCTCGCGGCTGGGCCGCTCGTAGTCGTCGGCTTTCGGCCGCTCGGGCAGCTTGATCTTGTCGGGCTTCACCGCGTCATAGGGGATCTGCGCGAGCAGGTGATGGATGACGTTGAGCCGGGCCGCCTTCTTGACGTCGCTCTCGACGGTCCACCACGGCGCCTCGGGGATGTCGGTGACGGCGAACATGGCGTCTTTCGCCCGCGAATAGGCCTCCCACTCGGTGATCGACTTCAGGTCGGTCTTCGAGAGCTTCCAGCGTCGCATCGGATCATTCAGTCGCGACTCGAACCGGCGCTGCTGCTCCTCGTCCGACACCGAGAACCAGTACTTGAGCAGGATGATGCCGTCCTCCACCAGCAGCCGCTCGACCACCGGCACCTGCCGCAGGAACCGCTCGTACTCCTCGTTCGTGCAGTAGCCGAGCACGTGCTCGACGCCGGCCCGGTTGTACCAGGAGCGGTCCATCAGCACGATCTCGCCGCGAGTGGGAAGGCGCTCGAGGTAGCGCTGGAAGTACCACTGCCCGCGCTCGCGGTCCCCGGGAGTGGGCAGGGCCACCACCCGCGCCGACCTCGGGTTGAGGTATTGCACGATGCGTTTGATCGCGCCGCCCTTGCCCGCGGCATCCCGGCCCTCGAAGATCACCACGACACGCGCGCCGGTCGCGATCACCCACTGCTGCATGGTGACCAGTTCGGTCTGCAGCCGGGTGAGCTCCTTCTGGTAGGCGTGCTTGGACAGCCGCGTGCCGTGATCGGATTTCGATTTCTTGGGCACGGTCATCCTTTGATCTGTTCGGGATCGCGCGTGCGTCGCGCGGTGATGTACAAGCGGTGCGCCGTGATGACCAGCGCCAGCCAGGCCGCGCCCAGCAGCCAGGCCGCCACGACGTCGGTGAACCAGTGATGGCCGAGGAACACCCGGCTGAGACCGATGGTCAGCGCGAAGAACGCGGCGCCGCCGATCGTGAGAGAGCGGGCCACGGTGCTGGTCTGCCGAAGGACCAGCAGATAGGCGATCGTGCCGACCACCGCGACCGCGTTGAGCGTGTGGCCGCTCGGGAACGACGCCGAGTACTCGTAGGGCGGCACGGCCTCGGGCAGCGGCGGTCGCACGCGGCCGATGACGTCTTTGCCGGCGATGGTCATGGCCAGCGAGCCCAGGCCGGCGGCCGCGATCAGGATCGCGGGCGTCCACGATCGCCGGCGCAGCGAGAGGATGAGGATCGCCGCCACCGCGATGATCGGCATGCCGATCGGACCGGCGATGTCGGTGTACCCGGTCACGATCACGTCGAGCACGGGCGAGCGCGCCTCGATCGCCGCCTGCAGGATCGGCTGGTCGAAGCCGGCAATGCCGTCGGACTCGGTCACCGAGTCGTACACCCGGGACGCCACGAAACTCAGCGCGAGCGCCACGATCGCGCCGATCGCCAGCGTGATCAGCAGGGCCGCGCGGGTTCCGATGCGACGGCTGGCGACGCTGACCCGCCGGGCGGCAGCACGGCCGGGCCGACTCGGCCAGCGCGTGAGGTCGACGCTGCCGACGGTGGTGTCGCGCTCGAGCTCCTCGCGGTCGCCCTGCTGGCGTGCGGCGCTCTGCTGCTTTGCGCCGCCGGAGGTCATGAAGCGACCGTAGCCGGGCGAAGGGCAGCGGGCGAAATAGGTACGGGCAACGCGCAGGTCGGCGATTCGGAGCGCCGCGGCGGGCGGTGCTAGCGGGCGGGCGGCGCGGGCGGTGCTACCGGGCGAGCGTCGCTACCGGGCGAGCGACTCGGCGGGCAGGTCGAACCAACGCAGATGCTCGAAGTCGGCGCTCAGGCGGTCGTCGGTCAGGCGCTCGTCGGCCAGGTGCGGCATCACGCCGTCGACGGCCGGGTCGGGAAGCGACTCCAGCAGGGCGCGCGCCTCGTCGAGGTATCCGGCGAGCGCCGACTCGGGTGCGCGGTCGGCGCGCCGCGGATAGCTCAGCTCGCCATCCGGCCGGTACGACAGCTGCGACAGCCGCAGCGGGGGCTCGACCAGCCCGCGCTCATGGCGCCACAGCCCGGTGTCCGGCGAGAAGCGGTACTGGGCCAGCAGCTTGTGGCCGTGCTCGGCGACCAGCGACACGGCATCCAGGATGTACTGGAACACCGCATCGCTGATGAAGTAGTTGAAGCTGACCCGCACCCAGCCCGGCTTGATGCCCTCGCATCCGCCGGCGATCTCGCGCTCGAACTCGTGCGAGCGCTCGAGGTCGATGCCGAGCAGGCGATGTCCGTAGGGACCCGCGCACGAGCATCCGCCGCGGGCCTGGATGCCGAACAGGTCGTTCAGGATCGCCACCACCACGTTGTGGTGCAGATACCGCCCGCTGGGCCGCTTGATCACGAACGACACGATCGACAGCCGGTCGGCGGTCGGGCTGCCCAGGATCTGGATCGCGGGATGCGCGCCCCACTCGGTCATCGCCCGCGCCAGGAACCCGTGCTCGCGCGCCTGGATGGTGTCGACGCCCACCGCCTCCTTGAGCGCGAACACCAGGCCGGCACGGATCGACTCGATGATCGCCGGCGTACCCGCCTCTTCGCGGTGCGCCGCGTTCGTGATGTACCGGTGCTCGAGCGGGTTGACGTAGGCGACCGTGCCGCCACCGACCTCGTCGGGCACCGTGTTGGTCAGCAGGCGCCGATCGACCACCAGCACACCCGGCGTTCCCGGGCCGCCGATGAACTTGTGAGGCGAGAGGAAGATGGCGTCCTCGCCCGAGGCGTCGATGTCGACGTACGGGCCGGCCGCGGCGTAGTCCCAGAAGGCCAGGGCGCCGTGCTCGTGCAGCACGCGGGTGATGGTGGCGGTGTCGGTCAGGATGCCGGTGACATTGCTGGCCGCGCTGAACGAGCCGATCTTGAGCGGGCGATCCGCGTAGCGCTCGAGCTCGGCGGTCAGGCTCGCGACGTCGACGTGACCGTCGGCATCCTCGTGGATCGTCACGACATCGGCGATCGACTCGCGCCACGGCAACTCGTTGCTGTGGTGCTCGTAGGGGCCGATGAAGACGACCGGGCGCTGCTCCTTCGGGATCTGCGCGGTCAGCCCGTACCGCTCGTCGAGCGCCGAGGGGATGCGGAGCCCGAGAATCCCGACCAGCTTGTTGATCGCACCGGTCGAGCCGTTGCCGGTGAAGATCACAACGGTGTCGTCGGTGCCGTGGACGGCGGCATGGATGATGGCGCGCGCGTCTTCGCGCAGCCGCGTGGTCTGCAGCCCGGTGCCGCTCGACTCGGAGTGCGTGTTGGCGTAGCGCGGCAGCACCTCGTCGCGCACGAAGTCCTCGATGAAGCTCAGCGCCCGGCCGCTCGCGGTGTAGTCGGCGTAGGTCACGCGCCGCGGGCCGAACGGCCCGACCATCACCTGGTCGTCCCCGATCACCGCGTCGCGGATGCGCGCCAGAATCGGGGCATCGTCGCTCATGTCCAGAGGGTACCCGGCTAGGGCACACTTGAGCCATGGCCCCCGACCCGCTGACCGTCCAGACGACGCGCGGCACGGTGGTCGAACGCGAGTCGCGGGTGAACGCGGTGATCGTCGATCGGGCCGGCCGGGTGACCGAACGTTTCGGAACCACCGACCGGCGGGTGCCCTTGCGGTCGACCGCCAAGCCACTGCAGGCGCTCGCCCTGATCGACTCCGGCGCAGCCGACGCGCTCGAGGTGACTCCTGTCGAGCTGACCCTGGCGAGCGCCAGCCACAACGGCGAAGACGGGCACGTGAGCGCCGTCGAGTCGTGGCTCGCGCGGCTGGGCCTGGGCGACGACGAGCTGCAGTGCGGTGCGTCCCTGCCTTACTCGCGCGCGATCGCCGACGAGTATCTGGCACATGGCGGCATCCCGCGGCGCGTTCGCCACAACTGCTCGGGCAAGCACGCCGGCTTCCTGACCATCGGCGCACACCTCGGCGCCGATCCGGCCCGATACCTGGATCGCAGCGGCGCGGTGCAGCGGGCCGCTCTGGCGGCCGTCGCCGAGCGCTGCGCGGTCACCCTCGGCGACGACGACATCGTGGGCGACGGCTGCGGCGCCCCCTGCCCCTGCGTGAGCCTCGAGGCGGTCGCGCGCGGCTGGGCGACGCTGATGGATGCCACCGACTCGAGCGCGCGCATCCGCTCGGCCATCGCCGCTCACCCCTGGTACCTCGCGGGCACCGGGCGGTTCGACACCGCCCTCGCGGAGCTCACCGCGGGCCGGGTGCTCAGCAAAGTCGGCGCCGACGGCATGCATCTGGCGATGGCGCCGGAACTCGGAATCGTCGTCGCGACCAAGGCCGTCGACGGCTCAGGAATGGCAGCAGAGGAGGCCCTGGTGCATCTCTTGGTTCAGAACGCGGCGATCCGCGCCGACGAGGCGGAACGCCTGCCCCGTGCGGCGGTGCTCGACGACGCGGGCCGGGTCGTCGGTGCGATCTCGGTCGGCGCGATCTCGGTGGGCGCGATGAGGGTGGGGCGCGCATGAGCCCCCGCGACTCCGAGTCGGCGCAGGTCGCGGTCAAGGCACTCGACCTCGCCCGGCGCGGTGATTTCGCGGCCGTGCTCGCGATGTTCGCCGCCGGCCCGCAGCGCAGGTTGACCGCCGAGGCCATCGACGCCGCCTGGCAGACCCACGTCAATCGCCATGGTGCGGTGTGGAGCATCGAGCCCTCTGCCGTTCGTTCCGATTCCGGGATGATGGTGGTCACGGTGGTGCTGCGCACGCCGTCGACCGCGCTCGAGGCCGTCGTCTCGGTGGACCGCCGCGGCCGCCTGCTCAATCTGCAGGTGACCCCGATGGCGGCGCCGTGGGCCCCTCCCCCCTACGCGGCCATGGACTCGTTCAGCGAATACGAGGTGGTGCTCGGCGATCGACCGCTGGCCGTCGGCGGCACGGTCAGCGTGCCCCAGGCATCCGCACCGGTCCCCGGCGTCGTGCTTCTCAGCGGAGGCGGCCCGTTCAATCGGGACATGACGATGGGCGAGAACCGGATCGGCGCCGACCTGGCCTGGGGTCTGGCCAGCCGCGGGATCGCCGTGCTGCGGTTCGACAAGCCGAGTCACACGCATCGGCAGTGGGTGGCGAAGAATCCGGATTTCACCCCGACCGATGAGTACGTGCCGTACGCCGCCGCGGCCGTCGACCAGCTCAGGGCCGACCCCGCGATCGACGCCTCGCGGATCGTGATCGTCGGCCACAGCATGGGCGGCAGCTACGCGCCGCGCGCTGCCGTCGCCCGACCCGAGGTCGCCGCGCTGGTGCTGCTCGCGGCCGAAGCGGAGCCGATGAACCGAGCCGCGGTCCGGGTCATGAACCACCTGGCGGGCCTGGACTCCGCCTCGCCGGCCATGAAGGAGGCGGCCGCCGCCATGGCCGGGCTCGCGGCGAACGTCGACAACCCGCAGCTCTCCCGCCGGACCGACCCGGCGACGCTGCCGTTCGGATACTCGGGCGCCTACTGGCTCGACGTGCGCGACTACGACCCGGTCGGCACGGCTCGCCAGCTCGGCAAGCCGATGCTGATCCTGCAGGGCGGCCGCGACTACCAGGTGACCGTGGATGACGATCTCGCGCTCTGGCGGGCCGGGCTCGACGGGCGGGGCGACGTCAGCATCCGGGTCTACGACGCCGACGATCACCTGTTCTTCCCGGGCAGCGGACCCTCGACGCCGGCGGGCTATGAACCCCGTCAGCACGTGGACGCCTCGGTCATCGCCGACATCGCCGACTGGATCACCGCCCTGCGGGGAGCGCGGTGAGTTCTGCGCCGTTCCGCGAGCGCTACGGGCCGCGCGCCCTGGTGGCCGGCGCATCGGAGGGCCTGGGCGCCGCGTTCGCCGACGCGCTGGCGCGGCGCGGGCTCGACTTGCTGCTGATCGCGCGCCGCGAAGAGCAGCTGACCGCGACAGCCGACCGGATCCGGCAGCAGCACGGCGTCAATGTGATCACCCTGGTCGCCGATCTCGCCGACATCGACGCCGTGCTCCCGCGGATCAGTGCGCTCGACCTGCCGATCGGCCTCCTGGTCTACGACGCCGCGTTCGCGCCGATCGGCCCGTTCGCCGGCGCCACCTCTGAGCAGCTGTCGCAGGCCGCGGCTGTCAACGTGCGGGCTCCGCTGCTGCTCACGAAGGCGCTGTCGGGGCCGATGATCGCGCGGGGCCGCGGCGGGATCGTGCTGATGTCTTCCCTGGCCGGCTCGCAGGGCAGCCCCAACATCTCGGCATACGCGGCGACCAAGGCGTTCAACGCGATCCTGACCGAGGGACTCTGGAGCGAATTGAAGCCCCACGGCGTCGACGTGCTCGCCTGCCTGGCCGGCGCCATCCTGACGCCGGGTTACCAGCAGGCCGAGGGCGCGAAGCCGGCGCCCGGCACGCTCACTCCCGAGGCGGTCGCCGAGCAGACCCTGAATGCGCTGGGTCACGGCCCCATCGTCATCCCGGGCGCGGTCAACAAGCTCGGGCGGTTCGTGCTCACGCGGCTGCTCAGCAGGCGCGCGGCCATCGCCATCATGTCCCAGAACACCGGAGGCCTGTCGTGACGATCATCCTCGGCCTGATCACCCCGCTGATCGCCTACGCGGTCATCACCCTGCTGCATCTGGCGATCCCGGCCAAGCGCCGGCCGGGATACGTGACCGGCGCCGACGGCCAGGTGCTGAGCTACCGCATCAACGGGCGGTTCGTGCTGCTGGCCAGTGTGATCCTGTGGTTCCTGCTCGGGTACTTCCGGATCGTCCCGTTCACCTGGCTGTACGAGACGCGGTGGTGGGGGCTGATCGGCGCGGTCGTGATCGGACTGGTGTTCTCGTTCGTGGTGGTGCTGCGGCATCCCTCGACCGGCAAGCCGTTCGCCGCGGACCTCTGGTTCGGCCGGGCGAAGGACGTGCAGCTGGGCAACGGCTTCGTGGATGCCAAGGTCTGGCTCTACCTGGTCGGCGCGGTCATGCTGCAGCTCAACGTGCTGTCGTTCGCGGCCTTCCACCTGCAGACCGTCGGCCGGATCAACGCGGGATTCCTGCTCGGCTGCGCCATGCTCACCTGGTTCTGCTGCGAGTACCTGATCTTCGAACGCGTGCACCTGTGGACCTACGACTTCATCGCCGAGCGGGTCGGCTTCAAGCTCGGTTTCGGCTGCCTGGCCTTCTACCCGTACTTCTACTCGGTGGCGCTCTGGTTCACCGCCGACCTGCCCGATCCCGGTCTGCCGGTCTGGGTGACCGTGCTGTTCGGAGTGCTCTTCCTCGGCGGCTGGGTGCTCACCCGCGGCGCCAACATGCAGAAGTTCATCTTCAAGACCGCGCCGCAGCGGCGGTTCCTGTGGCTCGCGCCGCAGGCGATCAGCGACGGCAGGAACAGCCTGCTGGTCAACGGCTTCTGGGGCGCCAGCCGGCACATCAACTACCTGGGCGAGATCATCCAGGCGGTCGCGATCGCGCTGGCGCCCGGCTGGTTCGGCGTCTGGATGGTGTGGCTGTATCCGCTGTACTACATCGCGCTCTTTATCAGCCGTCAGGCCGACGACGACAAGGTGTGCCGGGCCAAGTACGGAGCGCTGTGGGACGAGTACACCGCGAAGGTGCCGTCGAAGATCATCCCGCACCTCTATTAGCTGGATCCCCGGGCGCTGTCCGATCGGGGCAGACTCGTTCGTGGTACCGGTGAGTGGCCGCCCAGGACGGGCGCCCGGATGGGAGATGATCCGATGCAGTACCTGATGTCCGTGTTCGGACCGGCCGAACTGACCGAGTTGGGCAGCTACCCCGACAAAGCGACCATGCAGCAGGCGATGGCCGACACCGGCGCATTCAACGACCGGCTGCAGGCCGCCGGCCACTTCGTCTACGCCAACGGGCTCGCCTCGGCGACCTCGGCGACGGTCGTCGACGGCCAAGTCGACCCGCCGGTCTTCACCGACGGACCTTACCTCGAATCGAAGGAGTACCTCGGCGGCTTCTGGATCATCGAGGCGACCGACCTCGACCAGGCGCTCGCCCTGGCGGCCGAGGGCTCGAAGGCCTGCCGCGGAAAGGTCGAGGTTCGTCCGTTCCAGGCCTACGACCCGCAAGGATGACGGGCCCCGCCCTCGACGCCCGCGTCGCCGACGCGATCGCCCGGGCCCACCAGGACGAGTGGGCGCGGGTGGTCGCGACGCTGACCAAGCGGTTCGGCGACCTCGACATCGCCGAGGAGGGGGCGGCGGAAGCCTTCGCGACCGCGGTCGAGCGATGGCCGGCCGACGGCATCCCACCCAACCCCGGTGGCTGGCTGACCACGACGGCCACCCGCAAGGCCATCGACAGGATCCGCCGCGAGAAGAAGCGCGACGACAAGTACCGGGAGGCGCTGCTGGTGTTCGATGACGAACCCCTCGAGCCGCTCGGCGCCATCGACGACGAGCGGCTGCGGCTGCTGTTCACCTGCTGCCACCCCGCCCTCGCGATGGAGGCACGGGTCGGGCTGACCCTGCGCATGGTCGGCGGGTTGACCGTGCCCGAGATCGCGCGGGCGTTCCTGGTGCAAGAGACCGCGATGGCGCGCCGGATCACGCGGGCCAAGGACAAGATCCGCGAGGCCGGCATCCCGTTCCGGATGCCTTCCGCCGACGATCTGCCGGCCCGCGTCGACGGCGTGCTCACCGTGCTGTTCCTGATCTTCAACGAGGGTTACCTGGCGACCGGGGCCGGCACCGACCCGGTGCGCGCCGACCTGACCGCCGAGGCGATCCGACTCACCCGGCTGATCCGCGGGCTGCTGCCCGAAGCAGCCGCGAGCTACGGCGAGGTGATCGGGATGCTGGCTCTCATGCTCCTCACCGAGGCCCGCCGCACGGCTCGCGTGTCGTCGAGCGGCGAACTGGTCACCCTCGACGAGCAGGACCGCGGAGCGTGGGATGCGGCGCTCCTGGCCGAGGGGCACGAGCTGGTCCGCACGCGGGTGCTCGCGGCCGCGGCATCCGGCCAGGCGCCCGGGCGCTACCAGCTGCTCGCCGCCATCAACGCCGTGCACACCTCGGCGCGCGACACCCGCGACACCGACTGGTCGCAGATCGTCGCGCTCTACGACCAGCTGGTGAGGATCGACCCGTCTGCGGTCGTGGCGCTCAACCGGGCGATCGCGGTGGCCGAGGTCGACGGACCGGAGGTGGCGCTGGCGGCGGTCGCCCGGCTGGAAGCCGCGCTCGACGGCTACCACGCCTATCACGCGACCCGGGCGGACCTGCTGAGGCGGCTCGGCCGCAGCGCCGAGTCGCGCGCCGCGTACGACCGCGCCATCGAACTGGCCGGCAACACGGCGGAAGCCGCGTACTTGAGTCGTCGACGCGACCAACTGGGATGACGACCTGCTGGGCGGGTCCTCCATTCCCTCATTTCGGTTCGCGCTCAATTGACTCCGAAGTGAAATGGGCTTCAGAACCCGGGGCGCCCGAGCCCTGAGCCGGCGACTCGGCGCCCATCTGCAACTTGACAGTTGCAGTTTGGGCTGGGCATAATGCAACCACAGAGTTGCACTATTCCCTGGAAAGGACCACCATCATGAGCATGACCATCAACAACCCCTCGACCATCGATGCCGACGCCTTCACCGTGCGCCGCACCGTGACGATCGCCGCCGCTCCCGCCAAGGTCTGGGCAGCGGTCACTCGTCCCGAACTGATCATCCAGTGGTTCGGCGACGTCGCCGAGCTCGACCGCCTCGAGGTCGGCGCCGAGGGCGAGTTCGGCTTCGAGGGCTACGGCCGCTTCCCGGTGCGCATCGAAGAGCTGGATGCCCCGCACGCGATCGCCTACCGCTGGGGCAACGAGAACGCGACGCCGAGTGATCTCGACGCGCACTCCACGGTGTTCCGCTTCACGCTGGAACCGCTCGACGGGCCCGACGGCAGCGGCACGGCCACCCGGCTCACGGTCGTCGAGTCGGGCTTCGACAACCTGTCCGACCCGGCGAAGGCGATGGAGAGCAACCGCGGCGGCTGGGACTCCGAGCTCGACGAGCTGGTCGCCTTCGTGGAAGGCTCCGCGTGAGTTCCGCACCCGCTGCCCCCGCCGACACCGAGCTGGTCGCCGTGTTCGCCGCGCTGGCGGATGAGACCCGCTGGTCGATCCTGGTCGCGCTCGGCGAGGGGGATGCCTCGGCATCCGCCCTCGCCGG
>Ga0207667_10001085_pt1 | contig 34518 bp, 28 predicted proteins | sample KBSCornC52_FD_184301 | JGI IMG/M metagenome (GOLD analysis project Ga0207667, IMG submission 184301) | Corn rhizosphere microbial communities from Kellogg Biological Station, Michigan, USA - KBS Corn C5-2 (SPAdes) (version 2) | ecosystem: Host-associated > Plants > Roots > Rhizosphere > Soil ...
CACATGACCGCCTCGCGGCCGCTCGGCACCGTGTCCGCCTTGGCGTAGAGCGTATGCTCGCGCGTCTTCTCGACCACGAGGGCCTCGCGCACGAGACGCTGTGCCCGCTGCGTCATCGGAAGGCGGCCTTCCGCGAGCCGGTGGAGGAAGGCCACCTGCTCCATCGCGCTCACCCTGAGGCCCCCCTGCAGCCAGAAGAGCTCGATGCCGCCGGAGACGTCGCGGTTGCCGTACTCGAGGCGCTCCAGCCACTCCCGCATCCGCGCGCGCCCCGTCCGGCGGGCCACTTCCTGGAACATCCAGACCGCGTTCGCGCGCATGCCGGAGGCGAGCGTCTGGTCCCGCTCCCAGGCCGCGCAGGGCTTGGGCTTGCCATCCCAGTGGAAGACCTCGTCCTCGCCGGCGACCGAGCCCACCTCCAGGCCGATGAGCGCGTTGGGGATCCCGAACGTGGAGGCCGGAAGGAATCGGCGCCCCGCCCGGGCCGTATCGAGGACGCGGTAGCGGTCCTCCATCGGCTCGAAGAGGACGAAGGTGCCCTCCACACCCTTCGCGTCCAGGTGGCGGCGCCATTCGGGCACGGCGATCGTCTCGGGCGCGGCGGCGGCGAGGCCGGAGAAGAGCTGGAGGAGCGAGGTGGCGAGGCGGTCCATGCCCGGATCGTGCCGCGCGATTGTGGCAAGAATGGGGCGAAGCGCTGTCCCGCGGCTGAAGATGCGGTCCCGCCCTAGCGTCCGAAGACGATCCGCTCGGTCGCCAGCATGCGGGCCACGACGCCCACGAGGACGATCGCGATGCCCACGGCCTCCAGGCCCGCGCCGGCGAGCGCGGCGGCCGACACCGGCTTTCCGCCCAGGATGCTCATGCCGGCGCCGTATTGCGCGAGGAGCGGCACGGCGTGCGCCCACGCCGCGTCCGCGATCGGGTAGAGCGTAAGGAGCGCGCCGGCGGCGACCACGGGGATGATCAGCACGACGGCGTAGCTCTGGGCCTCCTTGTACGACCGGGCGAAGCACGCGAGGCAGGTCTGGATCGCCGGAAGGAGGAGCGCGAGCGGCCCCATGGCGAGCGCGAGCAGGAAGAGCTCGTGCGGGCCGAGATGGATCCGCACGCCCAGCTGCTCCAGCGACAGCCGCGAGAGAACCCACGAGAGGGTCGCCAGCGTGAGGATCATTCCCGCAAAACCCGCCGCGCTCGCGGCGAGCCACTTCCCGGCCGCGAGCTGCCAGCGCGGCGTGCCGTTCAGCAGCAGCGCCTCGAGCGAGCCGCGCTCGCGCTCGCCGGCCGTCGAGTCCGTGGCGATCTGCATCGCGGACGTGATGATCGCCATCGCGAGGAAGCTCAAGACCACGCTCAGGAGCGTGGCGCCGCGCTGCTGCGAGTTCGCGACGTCCACCTGCTCCAGCCGGATCGGCGCCGCGACCTCGGGCGACACGCCCCGCACGATGAGCCGCTGGGCGGCGACCTCGGCGCCGAACCGGTCCACGAGGGCCGCGACCCGTTGCGCCTTCGGGCCGCCCGCCGCACGGGTCGAGTCGGTGAAGAGCCGCACGGTCGCCGGGCGCGAGCGCGCGAGGTCCGCCGGGAAGTCGTCGTCGATCACGACGGCGATGTCCATTCCGCGCCCGCGCACCGCGGCCTCGGCGTCCTTCGGCGCCGCCACGATCGAGACGCCGTCCTGCCGCCGCAGCCAATCGACCAGCTCCGGCGCGCGCTCCGCGCCCGCGACCGGCACGTCGATCCGCTCGATGGCGCCCTTCTGCACGGCGCGCTGGTTCAGCACGAAGGAGATGAGCAGCGGTCCCAGGAGCGCGGTGGCCGCCATGGTGAGGATCGACCGCCGGTCGCGGAACGCGTCGGCGAGCTCCTTCAGCGCGACGAGTACCACGGGCCCGAAGCTCATTGCAGCCCCACCAGCGCCATGAACGCGTCCTCGAGCGAGGTCACGCCGGTCGCCGCGAGGAGCTCGCCCGGCGTGCCTTCCGCCACGACGCGCCCCGCGGCGATGATGACGATCCGGTCGCACAGGGCCGACACTTCCTGCATCACATGGCTGGAGAAGACGACGCAGCGCCCCTCCCGCCGCAGTCCCCGGACGACCTCCCGGACGGCGCGGGTGCTCGCGACGTCGAGGCCGTTCGTGGGCTCGTCGAGGAGGACGTTCTGCGGGTCGTGCACCAGCGCGCGCGCGAGCGCGACCTTCGTCCTCTCGCCGTGGGAGAACCCCGCGACGCGCCGGTCGGCTACGGTCGCAAGACCGAGGGCGGCGATCCAATGCTCGACGCGCCGCGCGAGCTCCGCGCCGCGCAGCCCGCGCAGCGCGCCGAAGTACCGGATGTGCTCGCGGGCGGTGAGGCGGCCGTACAGTCCCGAGGCGTCCGGAAGCACGCCCAGCCGGCTTTGCGCGAGCTGCGGATCGCTGGCGACGTCGGCGCCGTCGATGGTGATGGTGCCGGCGTCCGGCTTCATGAGCCCGCAGGCGAGCCGCAGCGTCGTGGTCTTGCCGGCGCCGTTGGGACCGAGGAGCCCCGTCACCCTGCCGTCGGCCGCGCTGAAGGAAACGCCGTCGACGGCCGCCGCCCGGGAAAAGCGCTTGCGAACGTTCTCGACGCGGATCATCGCGCGGCCTGCGGGCCGGCGGCCGGTCCCGAAGGGCTCAGGAAGAACGGCGGGCGCTTCGACCGGCCCGCGCAGGATGCGTCGACGCCCGCGGCACTCCCGGCATCGAGGAACGCCGCGATCATCCGCACCACGCACTGCGTGGAAGACTCGCCGGGCGCGACGTGGAAATGGCCGGCTCCCGGCAGCACGACGTGCCGCGCGTTCTTCCAGTGCGCCGCCACGTCCGCACCCCACGCGGGGGGCGTCACGGGATCGAGGGCGCCGGAGACCACGAGCGCCGGAAGGGTCGAAGGCGGCATCTCGTAGTACGCCGGATCCATGTGCGCCACCGGCCAGAATGCGCAGGGCTCCAGGAACGATCGGGCCGTGGCGGGCCCGAGGAACGTGCCCGCCGATTCGCGCTCGATCGCGCCGGGCGCGATCCGGGGCGCGTCCTCGCTGCAGACGACGGAATACTCCATGCCCTTCGCGACGCTATCCGCCGCGCGGCGGAACGACGCGCCCATGGCGAGGAAGCCCGCGAAGTTTCCGTGTTCGGCCTCCTCGACGAGCAACGGGATGTCCGCCGCGGTGGTCGGCGAAAAGAGCGCCGTGAAGAGGATGCCCCCCAGCATCGCGCGAGAGAGATCGACCTCGCGCGGGAGCCCCGTCTGCGGGTCGGCGAAGCGGATGCGGCGCGGATGGGCGCCCACGTCGTCCAGGAGCGCCGGGAGGCGCCGCCGCAGGTCCGGGAATCGCGCGTCGCAGGCGGGGTCGCTCGCGCAATCGCGAAACAGCAGATCGAGGGCGCGCTGCGCGTCGCGGGCGAAGTAGAGCGGCAGCCGCGAGTCCGGCGGCGTCACGCCGTCGAGGACCACCGTCCGCACGTGCTCCCCGTGGCGCCGGACGTAGACAATCGCCGCGCGCGTGCCGTACGACGCGCCGTACAGGTCGATCGTGGAATAGCCGAGGAAACGGCGCACGTCGTCCAGGTCGTCCATCGCGACGTCGGTCGTGTAGCGGGTGACGTCCGCGCGCGGCCGGTACGCTTCCAGGCACGCGCGCATCCGGGCGGCGAGGCCGCCGGGCTCCGTCATGGCGGCGTCGCGCCCGTTCCGGCACTCGAGGGGATTGGACTTCCCGGTGCCGCGCTGGTCGACGAAGACGATGTCGCGGCGGATCTCGATCGGCCGCAGGATCTCCTCGTACCCGGCCGCCATGTCGGCGGCGCCCTGCCCCGGCCCTCCCGCGAGGATCACGAGCGGGTCCGCGGCGTGGTCCTGCTTCAACGCGGGCAGCACCACGACCTTCAATCCGATCCGGCGGCCGGTCCGGGCGCCGCGGTCCTCCCAGACGTCGACCACTCCGCAGTAGCCGTCGGTGGGACCGTCCGCGGCGGAGCACGGCCGCAGGCGATCGAGCGCGTCCGTCTCGGGCCGCGAGGAGCAGGCGCAGACCAGGAGCGCCAATGCGAGGGGCCAGCGCACTCAGTGTCCCGCGAAACGGATGAGCCACAGCAACGCGGCGAACCCGGCGAGGTACGCGCCTCCGAGGAGCGACAACCGGTGCGCGATGTTGAGCGAGTAGCCGCGCGCGCCCTTGAGCACCAGCAAGGGAATGCCGGGCTGGAAGCAGACCAGCCATCCCGCGAGCGCCGGCTGGCCCAGGAGATCCGGGAGCCGCACGGGCCGCGTGCGGGCGAGCACGGCCTTCAGCCGCTTTCGCCGGATCTCCGCCCACACCGTGCCGCCGATTCCGGCGACGGTCCAGAGCACGAGCCACAGGCCCACGACGGCGGCGTGCTCCTCCGGGGCGGCGCTCACGACCATGGGCCAGTAGAGGAAGGACACGGCGGCCACGACGCGCGACCAGTCGATCAAGGCGAGGAGATGCTTGCGGGCGATCTCCCGGACCGCCCGGTAGCGCGCCGCGCCCTCGCGCGGGAGCGGCATGCGCCACTCGATCGCGACCCATTTCGCGTAGAGCATGCCGGCCTGGAGGTAGAGGAGGAGCACGGGCGTGCCGAAGAGGTAGCCCGCGTCCGGACGCGGGCTCGAGCCGAGATAGCGAGCCGCGAGCCACGCGAACGTGACCACGGCGAGGAGGGCCACGAGCGCCTCGATCGCGGGATGGGAGTAGTCCCGCACCCTGCGCGTCGCGAGCGAGACGCCGAGGCCGGCCGAGGGCACGGCGCGGTGCCGGTCCTCGAATCGCCGGGCCTCGCGCTCCGCGCGATCGACGGCGATCGCATGCCCCGCGTGGATCGCCACCGAGAGCGCCACGATGAGCGCGTTGAGCATGGCCACGTTTCCCCACGCGAAGATGGCCGCCGCGATCGGGACGTCGATCGCGAAGGGGACGAGGAGCCGCAGGCGGTAGCGCCGCAGGATCGCCCGGCCCGCGCCGGCGTAGAAGCCGGCCGGCACCGGGACGTCGAAGAACCACTCCGCGCCGCGCATCAGGGGCTCGCGAGAGCGCCGGACGAAGCCGTTGATGCGGACGATCCAGAAGATCGCGTAGAGCGCCACGGAGAATTCCCCGATCGTCATCTACTTGCCTCCCTTCCCCGCGCCCCGGAGCTCGCGCAGCACCAGGCTCTCGATCCGGCTCGCGGGAAGGCCCGAGAGCACGAGATCGGTCAACGCCGCGCGCAGGGGCCGCAGGAGCTGGTCCTGCGTGCGCTCCACGGCCCTCCGGGAGGTCACGACCGATCCCGCGCCATGGGCGATCGAGATGAGGCCCTCCTTCTGGAGCTCCCGATAGGCGGCCGCGATCGTATTGAGGTTCACGCCCAGGTCCGCCGCGAGCTGGCGCACGGGCGGGAGCGCCGCGCCTTGGCCCAGCTCTCCCCGCGCGATGAGCTCCTTGATGCCGTCGGCCACCTGCTGGTAGATCGGCCGGGGGTCGGCCGTGTCGATGCTCAGGAACATTGCGCCCGCGCCCTCCGCCTGGTCATGTATGGTGTATGTATACGCCATACACATCCGCCCGTCAACGGCCCGTTCCCGCGAGCGCTTTGCGCTAGTATCGAGCCGAGGCGGCGCTCATGATTCTCGTGACCTGGAACATCCAGTGGGGCCTGGGGCTCGACGGCCGCGTCGATCTCGCGCGCATCGTCGCGGCCGCGCGCGCCCTCGCCGACTTCGACGTGCTCTGCGTGCAGGAGGTCGCGGACAACTTTCCGGGGCTCGAGGGTAACGACGACCGCGACCAGTTCGCGGAGCTCTCGCGCTTCCTGCCGGGCCACGCCCGCGCCGATGCGTACGGCGTGGACGTCCTGGGCGAGGGCGACCGGCGGCGGCGCTTCGGCAACGCGATCTTCAGCCGCTACGCCATCCTCTCGGTTCGCCGGCATCCGCTCCCGTGGCCCCCGGACGCCGCGGTAGGCACCATGCCGCGCGTGGCGCTCGAGGCGACGCTCCAGGCGCCGATGGGCCCCGTCCGCGTCACCACGACGCACCTCGAGTACTACTCGGAGGTGCAGCGGCGCGCGCAGGCGGCGCGGCTGCGCGAGCTCAACGCGGAGGCGTGCGGGCGCGCCGCGCGCCCCGCGCCCGAGACCCGCGAGGGCGGCCCCTTCGACAGCACGCCGCAAACGTCCCACGCGATCCTCGTGGGCGACTTCAACTTCCCGCCCGAGCATCCGGCGTACGGGGACATCCAGGCAGAAGCGGGCGAAGGCATCCCGCGTTATCGCGACGCGTGGCCGATCGTCCGCGGACGCGAGCCGCACGCGCCCACCTTCTGCGTCCATGCGCGCAAGTACGCCAAGGCGCCATACTGCTGCGATTTCGCCTTCGTGACGGAGCCGCTCGCCCGCCGCGTGCGGCGAATCGAGGTGGACGGCGCCACCGAAGCGTCCGACCACCAGCCGGTGGTCATCGAAATCGACGACAACTAGGAGCCCCCGCATGTCCGGCCGAACGCTTCCCCTTTCCGATGCCCTCCTCGCCTACGTGGCGCGAAGCTCCGTGCGCGAGCATCCGGTCCTGGCGGAGCTGCGCGCCGCCACCGCCTCCATGCCGCACGCGCAGATGCAGATCGGTCCGGACCAGGGCGCGCTCATGGCGCTCCTGGTGAAGCTCCTGGGCGCGCGGCGCACGCTCGAGATCGGCGTCTTCACCGGGTACAGCGCGCTTGCCGTCGCCCTCGCCCTCCCGGCGGACGGGAAAGTCGTCGCGTGCGACGTGAGCGAGGAATGGACCGCGGTCGGGCGCCGGCACTGGGAGAGGGCCGGGGTCGCGGGGAAGATCGACCTCCGGCTCGGCCGCGCCGTGACAACGCTCGACAAGCTCGTGGCCGAGGGCGCGGCCGGGACGTTCGACTTCGCGTTCATCGATGCGGACAAGCAGGGCTACGCCGCGTACTACGAGCGCTGCCTGGTACTCCTTCGCCGCGGCGGCCTCATCGCGGTCGACAACACGCTCTGGAGCGGCGCCGTCATCGACCCGAAGGACACCTCCGCCGATACCGTCGCGCTGCGGGCGTTCAACGAGGCGCTCGCGGGCGATTCCCGGATCGACCTCGCGATGCTCACCGTGGGCGACGGCCTCACGCTCGCGATGAAGCGCTGAAGGCCTCCCCTCCCGCCCGGGCCGGGGCTCGACCGCGTGCGAGCCGCATGAGGGGCCGCTCGAATGCGAGCCACGAGACCGCGGCGACGGCGAGCGTCGAGACGAGGGTCGCCGCGAGCACCTCGACCGGCCGCTTGCCGAACGCCTCGATCGCCAGCGTGATGGCGAAGAGGTGCCAAAGGTAGATGCCGTAGCTCATCTCGCCCACGAAATGGAACGGCGCGAGCCAGCGGCGGGCGAGCACGGTCGGCAACGACACCGCCGCGGCGACCCCGCACGCGAGGAAGACGGCGAGCGGCGTTCGCCAGGCGATCACCATCGCCGGATCGTCCCAGTACCTGGAGTGCGCCCAGTAGAGCGCCATGGCGGCGTATCCGCTCGCGCAGGCGGCCGCGAGCCATGCGAGCGGGTGGCCCGGAAGCCGCCCGCCCGCGTCGAGCACCCATTTCGCGAGGACGATTCCGGCCGCGAACTCGTCGAGCGAGCCCGGAAGCTGGCTCGTGCGCACGAAGAGGTGCCAGCCGTCCGTGGGCGCGAAGGGCAGCATCACGGCCGCTCGCCATGCCCATGCGACGAGGACCCCGCCCAGCGCGATCCGCCAGGCCGGCGCGCGGTCGATCCACGGCACGAGGAGCGCGACCGCGACGTAGAACTGCATCTCGACCGCGAGGCTCCAGTTCGGGCCGTCGATCGAGCCGAACGTCGCCGGCCAGAAATTGTGGATGAACGCGAGGTGGCTCCCGAGATGCCACGCCCAGGCCCGCAGCGGCTGCGCGAAGAACCCCGGCCAGAGGAACGCGATCCAGAGCGCCACGGTGAGGAAGTGGAGCGGCACGATCCGGGTGAGGCGCCGGATCCAGAACTGCCGGGCGAAGGCGGCGGGCGATTGGCGATAGAGGATCAACGCGCTGTACGAGATCACGAACCCGCTGATCACGAAGAAGAGGTCGACGCCCAGCCATCCCACGCGAAACGTGACGAGCGGCCCGGACGACGGAAACGCGCTCCATCCCGAATGCTCGATCACATGGTAGACGACGACGGCGAGCGCCGCGAACGCGCGGAGCAGGTTCACGTTGTCGAAACGCTCGGGCGCGCTCGCGCTCAGCGCAGCACCATGACCGCGACCAGGAGGGCCAGCACCGCCGCGATGCCGAAGAGCATCCGCACCTGGCGCTGCTGCGCGCGCTCCAGTCGCTCGAGCGCGCGCTCCAGCCGCTCGGTGCGCTCGGTGGAGAGCGCGCGATGCACGAGCCGCGGGAGCTGCGGGAGCGTCTTCGCCCAGAGGGGCGCCTCGTCGCGCAGCTGCCGGATGAAGGCGCGCGGCCCGACCTGCTCGCGCATCCAGCGCTCGAGGATCGGCTGCGCGGTCCGCCGGAGGTCCAGGTCGGGATCGAGCTGGCGGCCGAGCCCTTCGACCTGCAGGAGCGTCTTCTGCAGGAGCACCAGCTGCGGCTGGATCTGCATCCGGAACCGGCGCGACACCTCGAAGAGCCTCAGGAGGAGCTTCCCGAAGTAGATCTCCTTCAGCGGCCGGTCGAAGATCGGCTCGCAGACGGAGCGGATGGCGCCCTCGAACTCGTCCACGCGCGTATCCGGCGGGACCCACCCGGCGTCCAGGTGCGCCACGGCCACGCGGTGGTAGTCGCGATGGAAGAACGCCATGAAGTTGGTCGCGAGATAGCTCTTGTCGCCGTCCGAGAGCGTGCCCATGATCCCGAAGTCCACGCCGCAGTAGCGCCCGTCCGCGCGCACGAAGATGTTGCCGGGGTGCATGTCCGCGTGGAAGAAGCCGTCGCGGAAGACCTGCGTGAAGAAGATCTCCACGCCGTCGCGCGCGAGGCGCGGGATGTCGATGCCCCGCTCGCGCAGCTGCGCCACGGCGTTCACGGGGATGCCGTCGATCCGCTGCATCACCATCACCTCGCGGCTGCACCAGTCCCAGTAGACCTCGGGGACCACCAGCAGGCGCCCGTCGGCGAAGTTGCGGCGCAGCTGGCTCGCGTTCGCGGCCTCCCGCAGGAGGTCCAGCTCGTCCGTGATCGTGTGCTCGAACTCCATCACGACCTCGCGCGGGCGCAGGCGCCGCCCTTCCGCGAACACCACCTCGATCAGCGCCGCCAGCGTGTGGAGGAGCCCCACGTCGTCGGCGATCACGGCGGGAATGCCCGGGCGGAGGATCTTCACGGCGACCTCGCGGCCGTCCGGGAGCGTCGCGAAGTGCACCTGCGCCACCGACGCGCTCGCGATCGGCACGGTCGTGAAGCTCGGGAAGACCTCCGCGTGCGGGCGGCCGTACGCGCGGTCGAGCGTGGCCGCGACCTGCTCCCACGGGAAGGGGGGCACGTTGTCCTGCAGCTTCGAGAGCTCCTCGGAGACGTCCTCGGGAATGAGGTCCGGCCGCACCGAGAGGAGCTGGCCGAACTTCACGAAGATGGGGCCCAGGGACTCGAGTGCCAGGCGCAGCCGTTCGGCGCGCGGACGCGAGCGGTCGCGCCAGAAGTAGGCGATCGAGAAGCCGAGGCGGATCGCGCGGCTGCCGCGTCCGGTGAGGAATTCGTCCAGGCCGTAACGGCCGATGGCGTGGACGATGCGCGCGAGGCGCAGGGCTCGCAACATGGAACCGGGCATTTTACGCGCGCCCGGGGCTTTCCCCCGCCGGCGCCCCCACCGGCGCGACCCACCGGCGCGGCCCACCGGCGCGGCCCACCGGCGCGAAGGGTTACGGCTGTAGCGGGGGTACCCTTTGTCCCGCGGGGGGCGGGTGCTAATCTGGCCTCGCCCGCGGCAGGGAACCCCGGGCTTCGGGAGAACAACGAGGAAACCTGGCGATGACGTATCAGGCGGACCGCCTTTCAACGCTCTATTTCGTGCGCCACGGCATCACGGAGCCGAACTTCCGCGGCTTCCGCTGCGGGGGCGACCTGGACCTCCCGATGATGGACATCGGCTGCGACCAGGCCTACCTCCTCGCCAAGCAGATCGACAAGATGAACCTGCGGATCGGCGTGATCATCGCGGGCACGCTGCTGCGCACGCGCCAGACCGCCTCCATCATCGCGGGCGTCCTGGGCGACGTCCCGGTCATGACCGAGCCGCTCCTGAACGAGCGCCGGCTGGGCGAATGGAACAACCGCCCGATCGCCGAGACCGAGCACCTCCTCGCGGCGAAGGCGACGCCTCCCGGCGGGGAGTCGGAGCAGGAATTCACCGCGCGCGTGGCGCTCGCCCTCGAGCACATGCGCCCGCAGCTCGCGCACCGTCCGCTCCTCGTGAGCAGCAAGGGCGTGGGACGGGTCCTCCATTCGCTCCTGGGCGGCGACGAGCGCATGCAGGTGGGCAACGGCGAGATCGTCGAGTTCGCGGTCGCGGCCTCCGCCGGCGAGCCGGCCCTTCGCGTGAGCCGGCCGCACCAGGGCTGAAGCCGGCGTCCGCACCCCCATGGCCGATCCGCACTCGGGCGACGCGCACCGCAACCGGTTCGATCCGGACTGGGAGCCCGCGATCCCGGGGAGGCGCCGCGTCCTGCACAGCTGGGACGAGTACATGGCGCTCGCCAAGCGCGTGATCGAGCGCTTCGACCACCAGTTCGACCTCAAGCACTTCGACTACCAGCACCCCGCGCGCCTGCAGAAGTGCGCGCGCCGCTTCCGGAAGCCCTACGCCGTGAAGGTGGCGTACACCGAGTGGGGAGACCCCGGCAGCCCGACCGTGGTGTGCTGCGGCGGCGTCGCGAACACGGCGATGCGCTTCAACTACCTCGCTTCCGACCTCGCGAGCCATTTCCACGTCGTGTGCATGGACTGGGTGGGACGCGGGCGCAGCGGCTGGATGGCGGACGAGCGCGACTACTCGCTCGCCACCTACGTGGAGCAGCTGCGCCAGATGATCGACCACCTGGGCGTGGGGCCCGTCGTGATCCTGGGCTCGTCCATGGGCGGGAGCGCCGCGATCGAGCTCGCCGCCCGCCATCCGCAGATGGTCGGACGCCTGGTGCTGAACGACATCGGCCCCTACATCCCGCGCGGCCGGCGCCTGCGCCGCTCGCAGACGCTCGCCCGCCACTACGTGTTCCGCGACCCCGCGGACCTGCTGCGCAAGATCGGCGCCTCGCAGAAGAACGACGGGCCGGTGAGCGACGACATCCGCTTCAACGTGACCTTCCACCAGACGCGCTGGTCCGACGAGGAGGGCGGGCGCGTCTACCGGCACGACGTGCGCGCGCTCCAGGCCTTCCGCAACGACGCGCGCGCGAGCCTCGACCAGTGGCGCCTCTGGAAGCGCGTGCGCTGCCCGGTGCTCCTCATCCACGGGCTGCTTTCGGACGCGCTCCTCCCGCCCACGATCCGGCGCATGAAGCGCTCCGGGAACGTCTGCGTGATGCACGTGCCGGACACGGGGCACACGCCCGTCCTCTCGGACCGGAACCAGAACTGGTTCATCCACGAGTGGCTGATGGATCGCCAGCGGGCGGACGAGTGGACGGTGCTCCACGCGAAGCCGCGCGACTACCCGCAGAGGGCGGGCCCGGTGAGGCGCGGCGCGGCGCTGACCGCGTAGGCCTCAGCCGGGATCCTTTCCCGGAGGCTCCGGCTCGCGCCGCCCGCGCTCGCGCTCCCTCTGCCGCAGCACGTCGATCATCACGTTGAACGTGCGCGCGAGCTGGCCGATCTCGTCGCGGGTCTTCACCGGGACGTTCGCATTGGCGTAGTCGCCGCGCTTCAATGCGTCCGCCGCGGCGGTGAGGCGGCCGATCGGGCGCACGATCGAGCGCGCGAAGAGCATCGCGACCAGCACGAATACCGCCCCCGCGAGCGCCACGCTGTAGAGCACCTGCCGGAAGAGGCGGTCGAGCGGGCGCGTGAACCGGTCGCGCGACTCCGAGACGCCCACCACCCACTCGTGGCCCGGCACGGGCGCGTAGCCCGCGATCTCCTCGCGGCCGGAGACGGTCGAATGGTAGGAGACGTTCCCCTGCTCGCGCGCCCCGATCATCGCCGCGGCGAGGCGCGGCTGGTCGACGCTTTCGATGGACGTCCGGCGGAAGCGCTGGTCGGCCACGATCTCGTCCATCACCTCCGGGCGCAGCGGCACGAGGCTGCGGTACATGAACCGGGAATCCGGGTGCCACACGATCACGCCGTCCGCGTCGATCAGGAACGGCGTGCGCTCGCCGGCCACCTGCACGCTCTTGAGGATGCGGCCGATCGGATCGGCGAGGATGCGCAGGACCACCGCCCCGATGACGGTCTTCCCGTCCGCGGCGAGCACGGGGCGCGAGTAGAAGACGCCCGCCTTCCCCGCGACGGAGCCCACCGTGACGCCGGTCATGTGCGGACGGCCCTCCATCGCGTGCTTGAAGTACTCGCGGAACTTGAAGTTCTTGCCCATCACGTCCGGGTCGCTCGCGACCACCGCCTTGCCCGAGGTGTCCATCACCATCGCGAACTGGACGTCCGGGTTCGCGTTCACGAGCCCCTGCAGCTTGGCGAGGATCGCCGTGGTGCCCGCGGGATCGGGCCGCGCGAGGTAGGCGACGAAGTCCTCGTCGGTGCCGAGGTAGTTCGCGAGGTTGCGGCTGTCGTCCAGGAGCTGCGAGATGCGCCCCGCGATGCTCTGCGCGAGGTGCTCGAGGTTCCGGAGCTCCACGCCGCTCACGTTCGCGAGCGCGGAGTCGAGGTTGTGCTTCGCCGTGATGAGCATGGGTGCGAGCGCCGTGCACACCATCGCGAGCGTGAGCTTCACGGAAAGCGGCCAGGAGCCCGGGCGCCGGACCCGCGCGCCCAGGGCCGCAAGGCGGGCGCGCAACGCCCGCGGGGAAGCCAGCGTGCGCAGCCACATCTCCCCGGCGCGGGGCCCGTCCTCGTCGCCCGCGAGGAGCGCCTGCTGGAGCCCCAGCGCGGCGGGGTGGGCGGCGAAGAGGAGCGCGCGCCACTCGCCGATCTCCTGCGGGCGCTCGGCCGGCTGCACGCGAAGCGCCCAGTCGATCGCCGCCAGGAGCTGGGCCGAGTAGCGGTCGCGCCCCAGGTCCTGCGCGCGGGGAAGCGGGTCGCGATCGACCGCCCGCGCGGGGGAATCGAGCGGCTTGTTGCCGGTGACCAGCCAATAGAGCGTCGCGCCCATCGAGTAGATGTCGGTCCAGGGGCCCTGGCTGCCGCCGCCCGCGTATTGCTCGATCGCCGCGTAGCCCGGCGTCACCACGCCCCCCGCGTGATGCGCCTTCTCGGCCGCCGCCTGGCGCGCGGCGCCGAAGTCCAGGAGCACGACGCTGCCGTCGACGTCCCGCACGTAGATGTTGTCCGGCTTGATGTCGCGGTGGAGGTATCCCGATCGGTGGACGGCGGCGAGGCCGTCCAGCAGGGGCGCGATGAGGGAGACGATCGTCGCCTCGCTCAGGTCGCCGTGGCGCCGGCGCCACTGCTTGAGGGACTGGCCCCGCTCGTACTCGAGGACCATGTAGGCGGTCCGGTTCGCCTCGAAGAACCGGGAGACGCGCACGATGTTCGGGTGGCGGAAGGTGGCGAGGGTGCGGGCCTCCACGAGGAAGTCGTCGAGTCCGTCGCGGTAGTGGCCGAGGTCGCGGTCGGCGCGGGGCGAGACCGAATCGTCCGCCGCGCGGTAGGCGAGGTCCTCCGGGAGGTATTCCTTGATGACGACCCGGGCGTCCAGGTAGGTGTCGGTCGCCGCGTAGACGATCCCGAAGCCGCCCTGCCCGAGCACCCCGTCGATCCGGTATTCCATCAGGCGATAACCCGACGGCAGGGCCACGGTGGGCCCAGCCACCCGGCGCGGAGGCGCGAGCGGCGGATCGGGGGGTGCCAGGGGCCGGGTGTGATCCACCGCGGCCACGTCCTGGCTGGGTTCTTCGGCCATGCGCGCCTCGTTTCGGCACCGGGGTCCGGGTACCCTACCATGGGCGCCCACCGGCAACGGAAAAGTCAGAGGGGACAGATACTTACAACCGTAACTTTAACCTTTCCGCAAGGGCCGTGATACCATTCGAGGGCACAAAAGGGAGAGTCCGGGGATGGGGACGATTCGCGTCCGTTTCATTACCGTCGCGCTGGTGGTGAGCTTCTTCGCCGTCGGCATGGCGGCGTTCCTGAATTACTTCAAGTACAAGAGCACCATCGGCGGCATCGTGAAGTCGCGCGTGCTGGTGGTGGGCCGCAGCATCGAGAACAGCATCCAGGCTTCCCTTGCGCTGGGCTTGCAATTCACGGAACTCGCGACGCTGCCGTCGCAGATGGAGCGCGAGAAGGCCTCGGACAAGCTGATCCAGGGCATCGACGTCTTCGACGACACCGGCCAGATCATCTACAGCACGGACCCGGCGCGCGTGGGCCAGCGCGTGCAGCGCTCGTGGACGGAAGCGGCCGCGCGCTCGAAGACCACCGAGTGGACGGGCGAGGGCGTCGAGGACTATGTCGCCGGCATCTCGCTCAAGAACAACTTCGACCTGACCGTGGGCTACCTCGCGCTGCGCTACTCGCGCGACTATGTGGACCGCGCCGCGAGCGCGGCGGCCCGCCAGATCATGCTGGCCGCGCTCGGCGCCTTCGCGGGGATCGCGCTCATCGCCCCGTTGGCGCTCATCGTGGTGATCCGCCGCTTCGAGCGCGACCTGCAGACGCTCGAGACCGCCGCCGTCCACCTCGAGGACAAGGGCGAGCAGCCCGCGCTCACCGGCTCCGCGTTCGACTCGATCATCGACCACCTCCGGGCATCGCTGCGCGACGCCAACGCCGCGCTGGACGACCTGCGGGCGAAGCTCGACTCCACCGCCTAGCCATGCTCGAGAAGAATTACCTCTGGCGCATCTACTGGCAGCTCGCGGGCGTGATCATGGTCTGCGTGGTGATCGCGTTGGCCGTCGTCTCCTACTTCTCGCACCGCGTGTTCGACCAGGAGCTCGTGCCGGAGACCGAGGCCAAGGCCGCGACCGAGGGCTCGTCGCTGCGGGCGCTCGTCCTCAAGGCCACGAGCTACGGCATCCCCTTCGCGAACCTCTACGGCGTCGACAAGACGTTCGAGGAGATGTTCGGCGAGAACCCCGAGTTCTCCTACGCCGGCATCACCAACACGGAAGGCACGCTCCTCTACCAGTACGGGCGCGAGCCGCAGGGCGCGCTCGTGCATTTCCACAGCCCGGCGCTGCTCGCCGCGATGCGGGACTCGACCGTGCCGTGGCAGGTAGCCCTCGTGGGCACGCAGTACATCGTCTCCATGCCGATCATCTCGAAGGGGACGCCGCTGGGCGTGCTCCACATCGGCATCGATTCCGTGTTCGTCGACCGGGTGCTCCTCGAGGTGATGCTGGACGTCCTCGTGGTGCTCGTGGTGTCGCTCTTCTTCACGCTGGAGCTCCTGAACTTCATGGCGGGCGCGCGGCTGGCTTCCGGCCTGGGCGAGTTCGGCCAGCAGGTCGAGCGCATGAGGAACGGCGACTTCACGGCCACGGCGCGCATGCGCGCGAACGACGAGATCGGGCGGCTGCTCCGCAGGATCGACGCCGCGGTGGACCACTTGAACGTCCGCTACGAGTTCCTCGCGGGCGAGGTGCAGGACAAGATGCGCGCGGCGAACGCCGCCGGGCGCGAGGCGCTCCGGCCCGCCGCGGCGGCGCTCGAAGGCATCGGCAAGCGCTTCAAGTTCGGCTCCGCACAGCATTCGGGCGCGACCTCGGACGAGATGAACCTGAACCGCATCCGCGCCCCGCTCTTCGCCTTCATCATCGCGGAGGAGCTCACGCGCTCGTACCTCCCGACCTACGTGAACCAGCTCCTGGTGAACGTCCCGGGGGTATCCCCGCAGGTCGTGATCGGGCTCCCGATCATGCTCTTCATGCTGATCGTGGCGCTCGGCCAGCCGTACCTCGGCGCCTGGAGCGAGCGCGTGGGGCGCAGGAAGGCGATGCTCATCGGCGCGGCCATCGCGACCGTGGGCTTCCTCGCCACGGCGCTCGCCTACAACCTCTACGACCTCCTCGTCTGGCGCTCGCTCTGCGCGCTGGGCTACGCGATGGTGTTCGTCGCGGCGCAGGGCTACGTGCTCGACCGCACCGGCCAGACCAACCGGGCGCAGGGGTTCGCGCTCTTCATCGGCGCGATCATGGTCGCGACCGTCTGCGGCCCGTCGATCGGCGGCATCCTCGCGGACAACCTGGGCTTCCGGATGGCCTTCGGCGTCTCGGCGGTCATGTCGTTCCTCTCGATCCTCGCGATCCTGAGGCTCCCCGTGAACGACGTCCGGCCGCCGCAGGCGCGCCCCGCGCGCCCGCCGCGCCTGCGCGAAGTGATGGCGCTCATCGTGAACCGCCGCTTCATGACGCTCACGGGCCTGGCCGCCATGCCGGCGAAGATCATCCTCACCGGCGTGTGCTTCTACCTCGTGCCGCTCTACATCGTGTCGCTCGGGAACACCTCCGCGATGGCGGGACGGATGCTGATGGTCTACGCCGTGATGATGGTGATGATCGTGCCGCTCTCCGCGCGGCTCTCGGACGCGAGCCTGCGCCGCGACCGCTACGTCTCCGTGGGCCTCATCATCTCGGGCCTTTCCGGGCTGTTGCTCCTCCTCTCGGACAGCATCCTCGTCCTCTTCGGCGTGGTCTTCCTCCTGGGCCTGGGCCAGGCGCTCTCGATCGCGGCGCAGAGCGCGCTCGTGGCCGAGCACTGCCAGGAGGAGATCCGCGTCTACGGCAACGACGCGGTCTACGGCGTCTACCGGCTCCTCGAGCGCCTCGGCAACGCCCTGGGCCCGCTCATGGCGAGCCTCCTCGTGGTGTTCTGGGGCTACCAGGGGGCCTTCGTGGCGCTCTCCGCCCTGGTCCTCTTCTGCGGCATCGCCTTCACGATCGCGACGCGCGGCGAGCAGTGGCAGGGCGAGCCCGTGCATCCCTGACGCCATGGCCACGCGCATCCTCTTCGTCTTTTGCCTGGTCGCGACGCTCCTCGTCGGAGGCGACCGCGACGCGCTCGCCCAGTACTCGGGCTCGCGACCGCTGCGCATCTACGCGATCACGTTCCGCGGCATGACGGACGTGGAGCGCGGGTTCCAGGATTATTTCGCCGCGCGCCGCATCCCGGTGCAGATCACGTGGCGGGACCTCAACCGCGACTCGGCCCGCATGCCGGTCTTCCTGGACGAGATCCGCCGCACGCGGCCGGACCTGGTCTACACGTGGGGCACGTCCGTCACGCTGGGCGTGGTCGGCGCCTTCGACGACCCGGAGCCGCAGACGCACATCGCGGACATCCCCGTGGTCTTCACGCTGGTCGCGGCACCCGTCCTCGCCAAGATCGTGCCCGACCTCAAGTCCTCGCGCCGGAACGTGACGGGCGTCTTCCACGTGGCGCCCACCGAAGCGCAGATCCGCGCGATGGCCTCGTACCGGCCGTTCAAGTCGATCGGGATCCTCTACACGCCGACGGAGCAGAACTCGGTGGTCGTGGTGAACGAGGTGCGCGAGGTCGCCAAGCGGCTGGGCTTCACGGTGGTCGCGAGGCCGTTCCGCATGGTCGGGAACCAGGTGACCGCGGACGGCGCGCCGGAGATGATCCGCGAGATGAAGGAGCAGAAGGTCGACTGGCTGTACCTGCCGCCGGATTCCTACCTCGGCACGCAGACGCAGAAGATCATCATCCCGGCGGCGATGGCCGTGGGCCTGCCCACCTTCGCCTCGACCGAGCAATTGATGGACACCGGCGCCCTCACCGGCCTCATCTGCCACTACTACGCGATCGGCCAGTTCACCGCGTACAAGGCCGAGCAGATCCTCGTGAACAAGGTGCCGCCGTCGCGGATCCCGATCGAGACCCTCACGCGCTTCACGCTGCAGGTGCGCATGGACGTGGCCGAGCAGCTGAGGATGCCGCCGCCGCTCCCGATGTTCAACTACGCCGAGCTCATCGTGCCGAAGGAAACGGTCGCCACGGAGAAGTGAGGCGCGAAGCGGCCGCTAGGCCCCTTCCTTGAGGCGCGCCGCGAATTTCTGGCGGAGCTTCGCCACCTTCGGGTCGATCACCGCGGTGCAATAGGGATTGCGCCGGCCCACCCGGTCGTAGTATTGCGCGTGGTACTGCTCGGCCGGATAGAACGTCCCGGCGGGCACGACCTGCGTGACGATCGGCTTCGAGAACGTCTCGCGCGCGAGCCGCTCGACCGTCTCCTTCGCGGTGCGCTCCTGCTCCGGCGAGTGGAAGAAGATCGCCGACCGGTACTGGGTGCCCACGTCGTTCCCCTGCCGGTCCTTCGTCGTCGGATCGTGGGTCGCGAAGAAGACCTCGAGCAGGTCCGCATAGGAGACGCGGTCCGGGTCGAAGACGACCTTCACGACTTCCGCATGGCCCGTGTCGCCGCCGCAGACGTCCTCGTACGTGGGATCGGCCGTGTCGCCTCCCATGTAGCCCGACTGCACCGATTCGACTCCCTGCAGGCGGCCGAAGACCGCTTCCAGGCACCAGAAGCACCCCCCGGCAAGCGTGGCGATTTCCGTTTTCATCGCGATCGACCCTCTACTGGCGGTGTCTCTTGATCAGGATCAAACTAGGAGTTGTGGAATTCCGGTTATTAAGTCGTGACCGCAGCCCGGACCTTTCATCATGGCACAAACCGCTGAGCCCGCCGACCGCCCGGCCGCCCTCGAGAACCTCCCGGAGCAGGAGATCTCGCGTGAAGTGCTGCTGGAGAAATACGCCAAGGGCGGCGAGACCCGCGTGGCCGAAGTGCGCGCGCGGGTCGCTCGCGCCCTGGCGTCCGTCGAGCCGGAGCCGCGGCGCGCCCACTGGGAAGCCCGGTTCCTCGAGGCCCAGGAGAAGGGGTTCGTCCCCGCGGGCCGCATCAATTCCGCCGCCGGCACCTCGCTCACCGCGACCCTGATCAACTGCTTCGTGCAGCCGGTGGGCGACTCCATCACCGAGGTGGTCGAAGGCAAGCCCGGCATCTACACCGCGCTCGCGGAGGCGGCGGAGACGATGCGCCGCGGCGGCGGCGTGGGCTACGACTTCTCGTCCATCCGCCCGGAAGGCGCCTTCGTGCGCGGCACGCTCTCGCGGGCGAGCGGGCCGGTCTCGTACATGCGGGTCTTCGACCAGTCGTGCGAGACGGTGGAATCGGCGGGAAGCCGGCGCGGCGCGCAGATGGGGGTGCTGCGCTGCGACCACCCGGACATCGAGCGCTTCATCCATGCCAAGGATTCGGGGCAGCTCACGAACTTCAACATCTCGGTGGGCGTCACGGACGCGTTCATGGCCGCGGTGGAGGCGGACGGCGAGGTGGAGCTCGTCCATCGCGCGGAGCCCTCGGAGGACATCAAGGAAGCGGGCGGCTACCAGCGCGGCGACGGCCTGTGGGTGTACCGCAAGGCGCGCGCGCGCGAGCTCTGGGAGCAGGTGATGCGCTCGACCTACGACCACGCCGAGCCGGGCATCCTCTTCCTCGACCGCATCAACCGCGACAACAACCTCTACTACTGCGAGACGATCGAGGCGACGAACCCGTGCGTGACGGGGGACGCGCGGCTCGCCACGCAGCACGGGCTGCTGCCGATCCGCGAGCTCTACGAGACGTCCACGCCGCTCGAGGTGACCGTCGATCGCCGCGCCCTGGGCCACCGCGCACGCGGCGTGGTGACGCGTCCGGCGAAGCCGGCGTTCATGACGGCGCGCGAGGCGGACGTCTTCCGCGTGACCACGGAAGCCGGCTACGAGATCAAGGCGACGGCGTGGCACGACTTCTACACGCCGGAAGGCAAGGTGCGGCTCGCGGACCTGAAGCCCGGCGACGAGATCCTCGTCCAGTCCGGCAAGGGCCAGTTCGGCACCGACGGCACGCAGGCGCTGGGCATCCTCCTCGGCCTCATCGCGGGCGATGGCCATTTCACGAACCGCGGCAAAGGCATGGAAGCCGCGATCGTCACGCTGTGGAACGAGGATCGCGCGCTCGCCGAATCGGTCTGCGCCACCGTGAACGCGATCGCGGCGGGCCTCGCGGCGACGTCGCGGCGCTACGCGGTGGCGCCGGTGGCCGTCGCGGCACGGAACCAGGTCGTGATCCGCTCGGTGCTTCTCGCGCGGGCGCTGGAAGACATCGGCTTCAACCGCGAGACCAGGCTTCGCGTGCCGGACATCGTCTGGCGCGGCTCCGAATCGTGCGTGAAGGGATACCTGCGGGCGCTCTTCCAGGCGGACGGCACGGTGAACGTCTCCTCGGCGAGCCCGTCCTGCCCGGTGCGCTTGAGCTCCGTGGAGCGGCCGCTCCTGCAGGACGTCCAGGTGCTCCTCGCGAATTTCGGCATCTTGAGCCGCATCCACCCGCGCCGCGAGGCGGGCGAGAAGGCCATGCGGGACGGCCATGGGGGCTCGGCCCCACACCCCTGCCGCCAGCTCTTCGAGCTGATCATCGACGGCGAGTCGCGATCGGCCTTCATGGAGGAGATCGGCTTCCTCCTCCCGGCGAAGACGGAGAAATACCGCGCATGGGCGCGAGGCAAGGCCCTCGTGAAGACGCAGCGGTTCGCCGCGCGCATCGCGTCCATCGAGCCCGCGGGACGCGAGGCGGTGTACGACACGACGCAGGCCGACCACAACACCGTCATCTTCAACGGGCTCGTCACGGGGCAATGCGCGGAGCAGCCGTTACCGCCGTACGGCTGCTGCGACCTGGGCTCCATCGACCTCACGCATTTCGTGACGGATCCCTTCGGCGAGGGCGCGTCCTTCGACTTCGACGCGTTCGGCGCGGTGGTCGAGGTCTCGATCCGCATGCTGGACGACGTGCTCGACCTCACGCCCTGGCCGCTTCCCGAGCAGCGCGCGGAGGCGATGTCGAAGCGTCGCGTGGGCCTGGGCTACACGGGCCTGGGCGACGCGCTCGCGATGCTGAAGCTGCGCTACGACACGGAGGGCGCGCGCGCGATGGCGGCGAAGATCTCGGAGTCCATGCGCGACCGCGCCTACGCGGCCTCCGTCGAGCTCGCGAAGGAGCGCGGCGCCTTCCCGATGTTCAACGCGGACATGTACTTGTCCGGCGGCAACTTCGCCTCGCGCCTCCCGGCCGCGCTCAAGGAATCGATCCGCCGCCACGGGATCCGCAACTCCCACCTCCTCTCGATCGCGCCCACCGGCACCATCAGCCTCGCCTTCGCGGACAACGCGTCGAACGGCATCGAGCCGCCGTTCTCGTGGACGTACACGCGGAAGAAGCGGGAAGCGGACGGCACGCACAAGGAATTCCGGGTCGAGGACCACGCCTGGCGCCTCTATCGCCACTTGCACGGCGAGGCGGCGAAGCTTCCGGAGTACTTCGTGACGGCGCTCGAGATCTCGGCGGACGCGCACGAGGCGATGGTCGCCGCCGTGGCGCCGTACGTGGACACCAGCATCTCGAAGACGGTGAACGTGCCGGAGGATTACCCCTACGCGGACTTCGAGGGGCTCTACGTGAAGGCCTGGAAGGGCGGGTTGAAGGGCCTCGCGACGTACCGGCCGAACAGCGTGCTGGGCGCGGTGCTCACGCCGGATTCGGTGCAGCCCGCCGCGCGCGAGGTCCTCGGAGGCGGCAGCGACGCCAACCGCCGGCTCGCGATCAAGACGCTGCCGCAGCCGGTGCTGACGAGCCTGCGCTGGCCCGGGCGTCCCGAGCTCCCGGAGGGCAACCTCGCGTGGACGTACATGATCGACTCGCCGTCGGGGCGCTTCGCGCTCTTCGTGGGGCAGGTGGACGAGGCGGGCCGCATGTTCCCGTTCGAGGTGTGGGTGAACGGGGCGGAGCAGCCGCGCGGCCTGGGAGCCGTCGCGAAGACGCTCTCGATGGACATGCGGGCGGACGACCGCGCGTGGCTCCGCATGAAGCTCGACGTGCTCGCGAACACCGTGGGCGACGACGCGTTCGACATGCGCTTCCCGCCCCACGGCGAGAAGCGGCGCGTGCCGGGCGTGGTTTCGGCCGTGGCGCAGATCGTGCGCTGGCGCTGCGGCGAGCTCCGCGCGTTCGAAGGCTCCGCGAAGACGCCGGTCGTGGACCACATGTTCAGCGTGGACGAGCCGCGCACCGGAACGGAGGGCACGCTCTCGTGGACGGTGGACGTCGCCAACCCCGCGTCCGGCGACGAGTTCGTGCTGGGCCTGAAGGAGATCCACCTCCCGGACGGCACGACGCGCCCGTACTCGATCTGGCTCTCGGGCCACTATCCGCGCGCGCTGGACGGCCTCACGCGGATCCTCTCGCTCGACATGCGCGTGGTCGATCCGGCGTGGATCGGGATGAAGCTCCGGAAGCTCCTCGACTATTCGGAGCCGCTGGGGGACTTCATGGCGTTCGTGCCCGGCGAGCGGCGCCAGCAGAACTGGCCCTCGACGGTCGCCTACCTCGCGCGGCTCGTGATCCACCGCTACGCGATGCTGGGCGTGCTCGACGAGCGCGGCTACCCCACGCGCGAGATGGGCGTCCTCGAGTCGCCGCGCGACGAGAGCGAGCCCGCGCTCATGAAGGGCGCGCGCTGCAAGGAGTGCGGGAACTACACCGTGATCCGGAAGGACGGCTGCGACTTCTGCAGCGCGTGCGGATGGGTGGGAGTCTGCGGCTGACGGAGCCTCGTGGCCTGCCGGACCGATTCATCGCAGCACATCCAGGTCGCTTTCTTCCTCCCGGTCGGCTGGCGTCGCGCCATTTGACGCCCGCCGACCCGTTAACTATCGTGAACGCACAAACATAACGGTTTTGGGGCCATCTCGATGGTCGACGGCGATGCGGAGTGCTACGTCCCGGTGACGCGCGGCGGCAAGAAGCTCGGCTACTTCCTCTATTTCGCGAGGGACGGCGATGGCATATGGCGCCTTCATGGCCTGTAGCCGCGCGCTCGCCGGCATCGCGATCGCGCTCTCGGCCTGTGCCGCGCCGCCCGCGCGACCGGACGTGCGCGCCGCAATCGAAGGGCAGGTGGTCGATGCCGCGACGAGCCGGCCCATCGCGGGCGCCGTCGTGATCGCGACCTGGCGGACTGAAGTGCCTCCCACACCCGGTGCCCTCGCGACGGGCATCGCGGTGGGCGGGCACGGAAACGCGGTGCGCCGCACCGCCTACATCGCCGAGGCGGTGACGAACGTCAACGGCCGCTTCGCGATTCCCGCGTGGAGCGCGCGTGAGCAGTGGACCCCCGGAGCCCTCACCGCCGCAAGCCCGACGATTCGCTTCGTGGCCCCCGGCTACGCGCCCGCCGCGTCCACGCGGCCATCATGGGGTGCGGGCCACGGGAGCGAGCTCGAGCCCGGCCTTCGCGGCCCGGGACTGATGGCGCTCTTTCGACCCGGAGAGGCACCCCGCGAGAACCTGGGCCGCGATGTCTCGGGGCTTCGCCCGCAGACGCCGCAGGAGCGGCAACTCGAAGAGTTGCGCAAGCTCGAGGCGAGCCTCGATTCGGATGCCGCCGAGTCGGATGTCGCGCGCGAGCGGGCTCGCGGCGCCCAGCGCGAGGCGCGACAAGTGGTGGAAGAGGAGCTGCGCAAGGCCAACAAGGAGCACACGCCATGAACGCGACGTGCGAAACGGACCGAAGCTCGTGCGCTAGCGGTTTTCCGGTTTCACCAGGGGGACGAAGCGGTGATAGAGCGGCATGGTAAAGACCATGCCGATCACGACGCCCACGAAGGCGCCCGCGAGCGCGATCAGCTTCGAGTTGAACGCGTCGCCGATGAACCAGAGCCCCGCGATCGCGAAGACGAACACCGGAATCGAGGCCAGGTGCGCGCGTCCCCACGGCACGCTCACCCGGCGCCGGCAATTCGCGCACGCCATCGTCCGGTTCGGGCCGAGGGACTGCTTCTGCCAGAACGAGAAGCTCTTGTGGGTGCACCAAGGGCATTCGTACATCGGGACTCCTGGAAGCGACGGGGGACGGGGCGGATGTCCGCTCTTGTAGTCGCCATTTTACCGCCGCTGTAGGCGCCGAAGAAGGGCTCCGTCGTTACCGATACAACCCCGCATGGTCCATTCGGACCAGGGGTTCAGCGGAAGGTCCACCGGTACACGGCGTCGAGCCCCGGCAAGTAACCCGCCCGCGCGAGGAGCTGGAAGCGCCGGGTGATCTGCCACGCGACCTTGAGCGTGCCCTCCGCATCCGAAAGGCCCTGCTCGTACGTGAGGTGGACGTCGCGCGTGAGCTTCTTGCCGACGGTCACGACCTCGGCCGCAGAGGCCGTCCCCGTGCGGCCGGCGACCGTGCTCTGCGGCAGCACGCCCAGCACGCTGTTCGCGCCGCTCCGGCCGATCTTCACCTCGTCGAAGCCCAGCTTCTGCGCGAAGTCCTGCCCGGGATTCTTGCCGAACATCGAGGCCGCGGCAGACACGAGCACCGACGCGTCGCCGGGCCCGAGGTCCGAGGGGCCGCGGCCCAGCACGAGCCACGAGAGCTTCTCCGGCTCCGGCACGTCCGGCGTGGAGACGAGGCGCACGCGCAGGTGCGAGACGCTCCCCGTCACGTCGACGCCCGCTTCGACGGGGAGCCCCGTGCGGATCGCGCGGACGTTCAGTTGCGGATTGTCGATGGGCCCCGCGAAATGGAGCACCCCGCGCTCGATCGCGAGCTTCTGCCCGTAGCCGTCGTAGGTGCCGCCCACCGTGCGCACCGTTCCGCTCGCGCGAAGCGCCGCCGGCTCGCCCGTGACGCGAAGGTCGCCCGCGAGCCGCGTGTCGAGCCCGCGGCCCTCGAAGTAGAGGCGCTTGCCGAGGTCGAAGCGCGCGTCGACCGTGATGCGTTCCTTCTGCGCGGCGGGGGAGGGCGCGGGAGCCGCGGGCCGCGCGGCGCGCACGACGACGACGACGTCCTCCGAGACGGATGGCGGCGGCGTCTCCAGCGCGCCGATCCAGCCCGCGTCGGCCGAGAGGTCGCCCGCCGCGACGATGCCCTGCTTCGTGGATTCCAGCCGCGCCTCGCCGGAGAGCGCCACGAAGCGGCTGGGAAGCTGCGTCGCGGGGACGCCCGCGAGGCGCACACGGATCGCGCCCACGCCGGAGGAAAGGTCCATCGCGCCGGAAGCCTCGATCGTGCCGGGGGCGTGTCCCGAGGCTCCCGAGATCTTGCGCACCGCGCCCTCCGGCGGATGCCACGGCGCCTGCGCCGAGAGCCGCTCGATCGCGACCGAGTGGCCCTCGAGCTTCACGGCAACCACGCCGTGCTCGATCTCGAAGCCGGTCTGCGGCTCCCGGAGCGCCAGGTCCTGCGCGCGCACGTCTCCCGCGAGGCGCGGGGAATCGCCCGTGCCGGAGATCGCGACGTTCGCCTGCAGCCGACCCGAGGCCTTCGCATCCGGCCCCATCCACGCGACGAAGGCGGCCACGTCCGGGACGTCGGCGGTGACGCGCCCCGCGACCGGCGCGTTCGCGGCGAGGCTCCAGCCCTTGGCGCCGCGGGCGAGCGTCGCGGAGCCCTCCCCGTGCACGCGGCCGACGCGCGCGCCCGAGATATCGAGATCGGCCCGTGCATGCCCGCGGGCGACGTCGAGCTTGAGGAGGAGGTCCTGGAGGCCCAGGGGCAGCGCGGGCTCGCCCACGCGGACGTCGCCCGAGACGCGGCGCAGGCTCGCGGTCCCGTCGAAGGTGTCGCTCGCGTGGAGGTCCCAATCCGCCGCCACGACGAGATCCGAAAGTGCCGGCTCGCGCAGCCGCAGCGAGCGCGCGAGCGTGCGCACCCGGACCGCCGGCGCCGTCCCGCGGATGTCGAGCGTGCGCGGCGTCCACCGCGTCACCGCGAAATGCGCCTCGCCCCAGTCGCCGCGAAGCCGCGCGTCGCCCAGCTCGATCCGCTCGGGCGAAGCGGCGAGCGCCGCCGGCGCCGAGAGCGAGAACGCGCCAGGCCCCGTGAGCGCCACCGACTCCACGCGCCCGTTCCAGGCCGGCGTGCGGGCGCGCGGATCGAGGCCTCCGGCGAGCGTCACCCGCAGGCGCGACTCCTGGGTCATCCGCGCATCGAGGGAGAGCGTATGGGACGCGCGCGTGCCGCGGAGCGACGCGTCGAGCGATTGCGCGAAGGTCGACGGGGGGACTTCGGCCCCGAGCGCGATGCCGTGGGCGGTGAGCGTCGCCCGCACCGGGCTCGCGGCCGCGGCGCCCGCCTCGGCGTCGAGCTTCGCGTCGGCGAGGTGCACGTTCCCGGGGAGCGACAGGTTGGCGCCCGTGGCCGAGACGCTTCCCGCGAGCGCGTCGAAGCGCCCGGTGAGGCGTGCCTTCGCGTCCATGCGGCCCGCGAGCGCCGCGCCGAACGGCCGCGCGAGGAGCGAGAGGTCCGGCGCGTGGAGCGAGACCTCCATCGCGTCGCCCGCGCGTCCGAGGCTCCCGGTCGCGTCGATGCGCGCCTCGCCGAGCGCCAGGTGCACGTCGCTTCGCGCGATGCGCGCCAAATCGCCCGCCACCGCGACGCGTCCGGAGGCCGGCAATCCCGCGTAGCGGCTGGGGGCCAGCTCCACGCGCGCCTCGCCGGAGAGCTCGGGTGCCAGGACACCCTTCGCGGTGAACGCGAAGTTCAGGTCCGCGGCGGCGGTCTTCACGAAGGCCGACGGATCGAAGTGCCGCGCCTCGCCCGCGAACGCGAACGCGCGGTCGCCCCCGAGCGCCGCTGCGCCCTTCGCCGTGACCGACCCGCCGCCCGTGCGCACGGTCGCGGTCTCGATGTCGAGGCGCTCCCCGGCGAGCGCGCCCCGGCCGGCGACCTCGAAGCGCGGATCCTTCAGCGCCACCTCGAAGCGCTGCGCGCGCGCATCGCCCGAGATGGACACCTTGCCGCTCACGCGCGTCTTCTGGAGCTTTCCGTGGAGGGCGGCCAGGTCGACCGATGCCAGCTGCAGCTCGGCGGCGACTCCGTCCTTCGAAGCGCGCACGCGGCCGCTCGCCGAGCCCCCGCCCAGGAGCGCCACCCGGAGCGCCGAGACGTCCGTCCGGCCTTCGGGGTCCACCGCGACCCGCGCATCCGCCGAGACGAAGGGGAGGCCCGACTTGTCCCACGGCCCCGGCGCGGCGTTGCGCACGCCCACGGGGCCGGCGAATCCGCGGCCGGCCGGTGCCAGCTCCGCATGGACGTCCAGCCGCGTGGCGGGAAGCCCCGGCTTCACCCGTGCCAGGTCGAGCGCCGCGGCGTCCAGGCGGAGCGCCCTCACCGGCACGTCGGCGAAGGGCTCGACGGTCGCGCGAACGGTGGCCTTCGTGCCTTCGAGATCGCCTTCCGCGCGCGCCTCCAGGCGCTCGAGCGTGCCGCCCACCGTGGCGGCGACGCGCACCGCGCGCTCCTCGAGCCGCCCCGCGAAATCGCCGTGCAGGTCGACGGCGAAGGGCTTCGCGTTCCCGACCGTGCCGCTCACGCGGGCCGTCCCGAGCTCGCTCGCGACCGCCGCCTCGTCGATCCTCCACGCGCGGTCGTCGCCGGCGCCCTTCAGCACCACGTCGTGGAGCACGACGTCCTTCGCGCGCGCCGCCTCGCGTGCCGCTTGCTTGGCCGCCGGATCCCGCGCCGCCTTCTCCTGCGGCGTGATCGTGCCGATCCGCAGCGTCCCCACGCGCCCGTCCTCCAGCACGACCGGGTACGGCGGCTTGAACGACTCCGGCGCGCGCGCCGCGGCTTGCGACGACGCGGTGCGGATCTCGACGTTCCGGGCGGCGAGGTGCCGCACGTGGAGCGTCCCGTGGAAAGCGCCGAGCGGCGCGCTGTCGAGCTCCACGTCGTCCACGTGCACGAAGAGGTCCGGCCGGTCGATCTCGATGGCGTGGACGCGGAGCATCCCGCCCAGCCGCCCCTCGACGCCCTCGATCCGCGCGCCCTGGCCCAGCATGCCCGCCACCCGGCCGCCGAGGAACCGCGCGCCGCCCGGCGTGGCGAGGAGCCAGTACCCCGCGGCGACGGAGAGGACCGCGATCACGACGACGGTCGCGAGCACCGCGGCGAGCACCCGCGGCCAGACGCGGCGCGGCGGTCGCGGCGGCGGTGCGGCGGGAGCGGCGGCGCTCATGGCTCAGAAGGCGACCGTCACCGAGAACGAGAAGCGGAAACGGCGCTCGCGGTCGGCCCAGGCGAGGTCGAGGGCGAGGGGACCCGCGGGCGTGCGGAAGCGGGCGCCCACGCCGTAGCTCGGGTTCAGGTTGAGATCGTGCGGGATGTCGCCGGCGTCGCCCACGTCCGTGAAGACCGCGGCGCCCCACTTGTCGTTCAGCCAGTGGACGTACTCCGCCGTCGCGGTCGCCACGTAGCGGCCGCCCACCACGGCCTCGCCCTCGCGCACGCCCAGGCTCTGGTAGGCGTAGCCCCGGTTCGACCGCGAGCCGCCCGCGCGGAAGAGGAAGTCCTCCGGAAGGTGCGCGCGGCTGGTCGTGAACGTCCGGCCCACCTCGCCGCGCAGGAGGAGCTGGTCGTCCGGCCCCAGCGGGACCCAGTGCTGGTACTGCGCGTAGGCCTTGAAGAAGTCCTCGCCGGAAAAAAGGCTCCTGGTGCCGGCGGCGAACTGCACGTTGAGCACACCCCCGCGGCGCGGGTCGTACAGGTTGTCCACGAAGCGCCACGTGCCCGAGACCACGGGGGCGAGCGCCCGCTTGATCGCCGGGTCCGCGCCCTCCGGGTAGTCGCGCTCGATCTGGTAGGAGAGGCCCGCGCGCACCTCCACCGCGTCCAGCTTGAAGTGCCGGTAGCCCGCGGCGGCGAAGCGGGTGAGCGCCAGCTTCTGGATCGTGCTGTGCTCGGCGAGGATTCCCACGCTGTCCGTGAACGGAATTTCCTCGCCGCGGCGGGTCCCGAAGAGGCCCGGGGGCAGGTACACGTCCACGTAGCCGATCTGGTCGCGCTGCGCGGCGCGGATCGAGCTCTGCAGGTCGAGCCCGCGGTGGAAGAGGTCGCGGTCGCGAAATGCCGTCTCCGCCCGTGCGCCGTCGTCCGTCCCGTAGCCCAGCGCGAGGCCCACCTCCCGGCGAGGGCGCTCGACCACGGTCATCCGGACGGGCGAGCGCACGGGGTGCGCCGTGTCGCGGTCGATGTCCACCACGACGCTCGAGAACCACGGCCCGTTCTGCACGGCTTTCTGCAGCTCCTCCAGGTGCTCGTGGCTGTAGCGCTCGTCGCGCTTCACGTCCACCAGCCGGCGGATCACGGCCTCGGGATAGTAATGGAGCCCCTCGATGTACACGTCGCCCAGCGTGAAGCGCGGACCGCTGTCGACGACGACCGTGAGATCGGCCTTCGACGCCTCCGCGTCCACGCGCGCCTCGCTCGAGGCGACGGTCGCCGCGGCATAGTCGATCTCGGAGGCGGTTTCCTGGATGCGGGTCTTCGCCGTCTCCCAGTCGGCGCTCCGGAAGGGCACGCCGGGCGGAAGCGCCCATGCGGCCCGGATCTCGCGCCGCCGGGCCTCACGGTCCGCGCCTTCGGCGGCGAGGTCCCCCGTGAACCGGATGTCGACGCGTCCCACCGTGGTCCGCGGGCCGGGGGCGACCACGACCGTCGCGTGGGTCCGCCGCTCGTCGTCGAAGCGGATGTCCACGGTGGGCGAGAAGTAGCCTTCCGAGGCCGCGATCTCCGGCACGCGCTTGCGCACGTCGCGGATCCAGGCGCGCACGGCGACCGCCCGGCGGTCCGCGGTGGCGATCTCGTCCGAAGGCTTGAGGTATTTCTCGTAGAGGCCGCGCAGGGGCTGCGGCGCCTGCCACGTCACGGAGAGCGGTTCCTGCGCCGCGAGCGCCGCCGTCGAGAGGCACGCCGCGACCAGGGCGGAGAAGGGCCTCACATCGATCCTCGCGGGATTTCGGCAGCCATGGAGGCGAACGTGCGCACGTGCCGGTCCTTCCCCCAGACCGTCCGCGCCGCGCAGTAGTTCCTTTCGGCTATGCCTCGAGGCGCTCGATCCGCTTCTCGAGCCTCGCCACCGCGTCGCGCAGCTCCGAGACGCCGCGCGCGAAGCCCTCGACCTTCACGCGGGAGGCGACGAGCGGCGACTCCTCCGTCCAGTATTCCGCCGCGCCCTGGGCCATGCGCAGCGACGCGTCGCGGCTCCAGCGGACGATGGCGCGCGCGGCGCCCGCCATGCGGTGCGCGGCAATGTCGCCCACGACGCGGGAGAGGTCTTCCTCCGCGTCCCAGGAAAGGTTGCGCACGAGGAAGGACACCTCCTGCGCAAGCTCCGCGTCGCCCTCCATCTCGATCTCGCGGAAGGCAGCCTCCTCGCCCGCGGCGAGGCGCGGCGCGAGGAAGGGCGAGATCCGGACCTCCAGGTCGCGCGATGCGCCCGGGACCGCGGTGGCGACCTCGCCCGTGCTCTGGACCGTGAAGGCGAGCGCGAGCGGCCCCAGGCGGAACGCCACCGTCCGCCCCGCGTGCGGGCGCAGGCGCTCGAGCGCGAGGGGCGAGCCGCGCAGCACGTGGTTCACCGCGCGCTCCGCGGGCCGGGGGAAGACGGCGCTCACGGCTTCCAGCCGCGGTGGAGGGCCACCACGCCCGCGGCCAGGTTGAAGTACTCGACCCTCGCGAGGCCAGCCGCTTCCATCATGGCCTTCAACGCCTCCTGGTCCGGGTGCATCCGGATCGACTCGGCGAGGTAGCGGTAGGCCGCCTCGTCCTTCGCGATGTACTTGCCGAGCGCGGGAAGGACCGAGAACGAGTACGCGTCGTAGGCCTTCGCGAGCGGCTTCCAGGGCCGGGAGAATTCGAGCACCAGGACGCGGCCCCCGGGCCGTGCCACGCGGCGCATCTCCGCCAGCGCGGCCTCCTTCCGCGTCATGTTGCGCAGGCCGAAGGCGACCGACACGCAGTCGAAGGTGTCGTCCGGGAAGGGAAGCTTCTCCGCGTCGCAGAGGGCGAGCGGCGCGATCACCCCCTCGTCCACCAGCTTGTCGCGGCCCACCGCGAGCATCGCGGCGTTGATGTCCGTCATCCAGACCTGTCCCGTGGGGCCGGCGCGCCGGGCGAAGGCGCGCGCGAGGTCGCCGCTCCCCGAGGCCACGTCCAGGACGCGGGAGCCCGCGCGCACGCCCGAGAGCTCGAGCGCGAAGCGCTTCCAGAGGCGGTGCAGGCCCAGCGACATGAGGTCGTTCATGAGGTCGTAGCGGGGCGCCACGGACGCGAACACCGCGCCCACGCGCCGCGCCTTCTCGCCCTCGGGGACCTGCTCGAACCCGAAATGGGTGGTCTTGTCGCTCACGGCTCGCGTCCCTTGCCTGCCTGCGCCAGGCGCGCGAGGTAGGTCTTCCAGTTGGCCTCGCGCTTCACGCCCAGGTCGTACAGGTACTCCCACGAGTAGATGCCGGTGTCGTGGCCGTCGGTGAAAGCGAGCTTCACCGCGTAGACGCCCACCGGCTCGACGGCCGCGATCCCGACGTCGCGCTTGCCCACCTGCAGCACCTCCTGGCCGGGGCCGTGCCCGCGCACCTCCGCGGAGGGCGAGTACACGCGCAGGTACTCGCACGGCAGCTCGAAGCGCCGGCCGTCGTCGAACGCGACCTCGAGCACGCGCGACTGCTGGTGCAGCGTGATCTCGGTGGGTCGGGGGGCTTTGCGGTCTTTCGATTCGGGCACGGGAGGCTCCGGCACGCGAGGCGTCATTATCGCACCCGCGGCGCCGCGCTTCAGCGGGCGGCGCCGTAATAGGACTGCACGGTGTCCCAGGCGATTCCCTGCAGGTAGCGGGCGAGCTCGGGGTCCAGGTCCGCGACGTAGGGGTTGCCCACGGGCGTCGCGCCGTAGAGCGCCGCGAAGAAGGTGCACGCGGCGAGATAGGTTCCGGCGGGGCTCGGGTGCATGTGGTCCTTGAAGTGGAGGATCAACGACGGGCGCTTCTCGAGCGAGCGCTGGAACGCGAGTCCCACCGGCACGACGAGGTCGTCCAGCTCGTTGCCGATCGACTCGTAGCCTTGCGCGAGGAGGGGCGTCATCTCGGGCTTGCCCTGGTAGGCCCACGTCATGAAGAACGCGGCCCTGGCGCCGCTCGCGCGGATGAGGCCCTCGAAGCCGCGCGCGGTCTCGCGGAAGCGCTCCGAGCGCTTCGGATCGGACGCCATGGGCTCCGTGCTCTGGCCCTGGAGCACCACGAGGTCCCAATGCCGGGAGGCGAGCACGTACGGCAGGCCCCCGGAGTGCTCCACCAGGTACGCGCCCGAGATCGTCATCGACTTGAAGACGTAATCCCTGGCATGGGCGGGGTCCGAGGCGAGCACGAGCTGGCGCAGGTGGCCGTGCAGGCTGTCGTTGTAGTAGCTGAAGCTGTTGCCCACGAAGAGCACGTGCTTCGGCGGGTCGATGTGCGTCACCTTCGGGGCGGCGAGGACGGCGAAGGGCAAGGCGAGGAGGAGCGCGGCGAGCGTTCGGCGCATGGCGGTGGGACCGGAAGGGTGGCGGGACCGCCACGATAGCCGGACGGCGCGCGTTCGCAAAGCCCCGAAACCGGGCCGTGCCTTAAGATGGCGCCCATGATCGGCATCCTGCTCATCTCGCACGGCGCCTTCGGCGAGTCGCTCATCCATTCCGCGAGCCACGTGCTGGGGAAGCGGCCGCTGTACCTGCGCCAGCTCGGGATGACCGTGCACGACGACCCGGACTCGATCCAGCCGATCGCCGAGGAGCTGATCCGCTTCCTCGATCGCGGCGACGGGGTCCTCGTCCTCACCGACACCTACGGCGCCACGCCCTCGAACGTCGCCTCCCGGCTCCTGAGGCCCGGGCGGGTCGAGGGGATCGCGGGCGTGAACCTGCCGATGCTGATCCGCGCGCTCAACTACCGGGACGAGCCGCTCGCCGCCGTGGTCGAGAAGGCGCTGGAAGGCGGCACGGAGGGCATCACGCGCATGGCCCACTCGTGCTCGAACGACTCGTGATCAAGCGCTCCGTCACGATCAGCAACAAGCTGGGCCTGCACGCGCGCGCCTCGGCGAAGCTCACCCAGGCCGCGTCGGGCTTCGCGTGCGCCGTCTGGATCGCGAAGGGCGAGCGCCGCGTGAACGCGAAAAGCATCATGGGCGTGATGATGCTCGCCGCGGGGCTGGGGAGCCGGGTCGAGCTCGAGGCGGACGGGCCGGACGAGGAGGCCGCGATCCGGGCCGTGGAGGCGCTCTTCGCCGACAAGTTCGGCGAGGGCGAATAGGCGCCCATGTCCGCCGACGGAGCCCGTCCCGCCTCCACCGTGTGCTTCACGATGCACGGCATCGGCATCTCCGGCGGCATCGCGATCGGTCACGCGCACCTCTTCGCCGGCATGTCGGCGGAGGTGGACCACTACGCGATCCCCGCGGCCGACGTGCCCCGCGAGCAGCGCCGCTACGACCGGGCGGTGAAGGAGGTGCGCGAGGAGCTGAAGGCGCTCGCCCAGAACGTGCGGCACAGCGGCGCCTCCGAGCTCGAGCCCTTCGTGAAGGTGCACCTCATGCTGCTGGACGACGACGCGTTCTCGGAGGCGCCGCGGGAGATCGTCCGGACGGAGCGCTGCAACGCCGAGTGGGCGCTTCGCCTGCAGTTAGACGAGCTCCTCGCCCAGTTCACCGACATCGCCGATCCGTATCTGCGCGAGCGCGCGGCGGACGTCCGGCAGGTGGCCGAGCGCGTGCTGGCGGCGTTGGCCGGGACGAAGGTCACGCTCGCGGCGAAGGCGGTGCGCGAGGACGCCTCGATCCTCGTCGCCCGCGATCTCTCGCCCGCGGACGTGATCCTCTTCCGGCAGCATCCGTTCGCCGCCTTCATCACGGACCTGGGCGGGGCCACGTCGCACACCGCGATCGTCGCCCGCTCGATGAACATCCCCGCGATCGTGGCGCTCCACCACGCGCGCACGCTGATCCACGAGGACGAGCTCATCGTCGTGGACGGCTCGCAGGGCGTCGTGATCGTGAACCCGGATCGCCACGTGCTCGCGGAATACCGCCGGAAGCAGAACGCGGCGCGGCTCGAGCGCGACAAGCTGAAGCGCCTGCGCACCGCGCCCGCGGCGACGCTCGACGGCACGCCGGTCGAGCTCTGGGCGAACATCGAGCTCCCGTCGGACCTGGACGGGGTGAAGGCGAGCGGGGCCGCGGGGATCGGCCTGTACCGCAGCGAATTCCTCTTCATGAACCGGCGCGACCTCCCGGACGAGGACGAGCAGTACGAGGCGTACCGCGAGGTGGTCGAGGGCATGAAGGGGATGCCGGTCACGATCCGCACGCTGGACCTGGGCGCCGACAAGACGACCGAGGGCGAGGAGTACGTCGCGGCGAACCCGGCGCTCGGCCTGAGGGCGATCCGCTACTGCCTCTCGGAGCCCGAGGTCTTCAACACGCAGCTGCGCGCGATCCTGCGCGCCTCGCGCCACGGCAAGGTGCAGATCCTGATCCCCATGCTCACCACGTGGCACGA
>Ga0207667_10001087_pt1 | contig 34483 bp, 29 predicted proteins | sample KBSCornC52_FD_184301 | JGI IMG/M metagenome (GOLD analysis project Ga0207667, IMG submission 184301) | Corn rhizosphere microbial communities from Kellogg Biological Station, Michigan, USA - KBS Corn C5-2 (SPAdes) (version 2) | ecosystem: Host-associated > Plants > Roots > Rhizosphere > Soil ...
ACGCGATACCTGCGAACCACCGAATGACCGGTTATCCAGCAAGCCGCCGTACTCGCGGGCAAAAGGTACGCCCTGTGCAACGCACTGGTCGATGATGTTCACCGATACCTCTGCCAAACGATATACGTTTCCTTCGCGGGCACGATAGTCGCCGCCTTTTATAGTATCATAAAACAGGCGGTAAACGCTGTCGCCGTCGTTCTGGTAATTTTTTGCGGCGTTTATACCGCCCTGTGCAGCAATGGAGTGCGCACGGCGGGGACTGTCCTGAAAACAAAATGCTTTTACATTATAACCCAGCTCGGCCAGCGAAGCAGCGGCAGCACCACCTGCCAGGCCTGTTCCCACTACAATAACATCGTATTTACGCTTATTGGCCGGGTTAACCAGCTTTAAGTTAAATTTATGCTTGCTCCATTTTTCGGCTAACGGCCCCTGGGGGATTTTGGCATCTAAAGTCATGTTTCTTGTATTTACGATTTTAGATTTACGGGTTACGATTTAAAGATTTTAGAATTGATTAAACATTCGTAAATCTGAAATCGCAATTCGTAAATCATTTCAAGCTTTGTATATAATAAACTATCGGCATTGCGGCAAAACCCAGCGGGATGATGACCGCAAACAACCAGGTACCAATAAAATAAACTACCGGCGTGTACTTGCGATGCACCCAGCCCAGTGTACGGAATGCACTCTGAAAGCCGTGCAACAGGTGGAAAGACACCGCGAACATGGCTATTACATAGATGATCACGTACCATATATTGCTGAAACTTTGGGCCACGCGTGCGTGCAAATCCTTCACCCTCACTATTTCAAAATTATTTTCGGTTGAAACTGATCTTTCGAAACCCGGGGCAGCAACATAATCAACTGCAGTTGTTTTTCCGGTAGCCAAATCGGTGCGGTATTCTTTAAAGCCCAGGGCGTTGCTATATTTATAGTGAAACCAAAAATCGCCCATGTGGATCACCAGGAACAGGAACAGGATTGAACCCAGCAGTCCCATGTTCTTTGACGACCATGTTGCCGGCGATTTGTTTACGGTAGCATAAGCTACGGGCCTCGCCTTACGGTTCTTGATGGTCAGGATTAAAGCATACAGGGCATGCACCAATATCGACAGGTAAAGCAGGTAGGCAATAACTTCAATCGGCGGAAAATGCGTCAGGAAATTGGCGTACACGTTAAAGCCAAAACCATCGTCGTTGCTAAACAGCAGCAGGTTGCCGCCAAGGTGTACAATTAAAAACGTACACAAAAACAAGCCCGTTAAAGCCATGATCAGCTTTTTCCCCAACGATGAGTTAAAGGTTTGTTTAAATTCGCTCATTATATATCAGATTTATTTGGCAAAAGTATTTATTATATGCCAAAAGATATAAATGGATTCGGCTTATTAGGGGGCAATTAGCTATTTAGAAACAATCTAAAAAGGATGGATAGGAAAGCGATCAATCAATCGCCAGCACTTTATCTTTTGCTATCGCGAATATTTTATCCGTTTTCACACTCCGGATTGCTACCCTGCCCGTAAACTTACCAAACGAGGGCAAAATGGCCTGTTTTTCACCAAATGCAAAACAAGGTAAAGTAATATGCTGGCGCGCTTTACCGGCAAGGCTTACACCCGGATGTATATGACCGCAAAAGACATAGCCCCCGGCATTTTGCTGCTCATCTTCACTCAAAGGGTGGTGAAGCATCAAAAACGGCCCGATAAGCAATTCGTCGTGTATGGCAATATTTAACTTGTGATAATGGGTTTCATCAATAATATCGTGATTGCCTTTTATCAGGATGATCTCCAGTTTAGGGAATTGGCTGCGCCATAAAATAAACCAGTCCCAGTCGGCATTGATGTCACTATGGAAAAAATCGCCTAAAAAAATCAATTTTTCCGGTTTATGCTCAAATACCAGGTCCGAAAGGATGCCGAGCTCGGTTTGCTCCATGTCGCGGGGTACTGCAATACCCGCTTTTCTGAAATGCCCAACCTTGCCCAAATGAACATCGGCGGCTATCAGTGCTTTTTCCTGTTGCCAGAAAATTGCTTTTTGAGGAAGTAAAAATAAATCCTGGTTCAATAACCTAAATGGGAAATTCATGCGGCAAAAATAGCAGGCCATTCACTTTAAATAGCAGTTTCTTGTGAAAATAATCTTTTTAAAAAATCGGCCAGGAACAAAAACTCAAAGCCGCCTGTCGTTAATTATTTTTGAAACATCTATCGAAAGATTTTTTTAATTAAAAAAAATCTTTTTTACTTTTACGACAAGTTTTTTCTACCCTATTGTCCTAAACTGTTATTGTAAAACGCACTAACTGATATTTAATTAAATCACGATAGCCTGTTTGGGGTTTTTATTTGCTGCTGCACGGTGTTAAAGTGGCACGGGCAAAAGAAAGTCCAGACACGAAAAAATTATTTATACCGTCGCTTTTAACTATGTAACGACTTCGCGGTAACCGGCTATTTTTTAAATATGCATTATTAACCGCAAGCAAACTGACATTTAAATACCCATAAATCACCAAATACGCCGAACGAGAAAAAAAGGAGGTAAATGACAAAGACACAACATTAAAGCCAAATAACAACCCAGCCTTATTTCAGGCAACAAAACATTTATTAAAAATCTAAATCACAAAAAAATGAAAACTATAACTTTAAATGCGCTACAACTCGGTGGCGCACAAAAACTTACCAGGGCCGAAATGAAAAATATATTGGGCGGAGTACTCGCCGGTGGCGGTACCACCCTATCCTGCTCTTGCAGATGCAATAGCGGAATTGGCACCCAACCAAGTTTCACCACTGTAGTAAGCAACTACAATTCTAATTACACCTATACTCCAGGCGCAGCAAATTGCGGATGCAGTTCACTTTATTTTACTACACAACCGGGATATAATGGCGGAAGTTGCTCAGTAATTTATAGCGCTTAACGGTAAAACCCAGAGATGATACAAATCGACTTTAAAAATATATCAAGGAAGTCATTTACCGCTTTTCATTTTTAGTTAACAGCGATCAATCCAACATTGAGTATAATTTTTATACTCAATGTTTTGATAACGAGTATTCCCCATGGTTAATTTTTCATTTACGTTTAAAAACTTATTTTCTGTTTTAGCAATTAGTGTATTGGCCCAAATCAGCTATGCCCAGCGGGCCACGCAATATGATATTGCTTTAAAGGACTGTTCATCTAAAAACGGGCTGCAAGTATACAATAGTGGATGCATGGATGGTGTCGCGCCGCCTGATCTTTCCGGTAAAACGCTTAAAGGCGAGTTATTGCAATTAAAAAAGCTCAAGGGCAAAGTAATTGTATTAAATTTTTGGTTCATAGCCTGTTCGCCCTGCCGGGCTGAGATGCCCTCTCTTAATAAAATTGCATCGAATTTTAAAGACGACGATGTAGTGTTCATTTCAATAGCGACCGATAAAGAAGCCGACCTGGTAAAATTCCTGGGCGGCAACAGGTTTGAATTTAAAACCATTGCAGATACGGCGTCAATAATCACGCAAAAAAGTTATCATATCCGTAATTTCCCAACCACCATAGTTATCGATAAAAAGGGCGTAATAAACCTGTTCACCCAAGGTAGCAAAGATACGGAAACAGCCATAGATAAAGATTTGGACGAAAACCTAGTCAGGTCAATAGACCAATGTTTGGGGAAAAAATATATAAAGAATGAAAAGTTTACAAATACACCAACATTCTATAAGTTTTAATTAAAATAGCTCAATTGGCTAATCCTGCCGAAATCCGATATTATGGCTAATGACTTATTAAATAGCTTCAAATAAAAAGCCCGCCTGCTTACCAGCAAACGGGCTTAAATTAATTCGATGCGAACTTTTACTGTGTCACCTGGAAGGTATCAGTAAATCTTGTCCCATCAGGACCAATACCTTTAAGCACTATCACTCCATTTTTAGGATTATCTAATGCACTGTCCATATCGGCAACGCTGTTGATCGGTTTGTTGTTGATAGAAGTAATTATGGTACCCGATGGGATGCCATAGCTATCAAACATACCAGCTTCGCGCACCTGGGTAACCATAACGCCACCACTTACATGAAACTTCGCTTTTTGTTGCTGGCTCAGCGGCATAAAGGTAGCGCCTAAGCTGTTATACAATTCTGTGGCTGATTTTGAAACCGCCGCTTCCGGCTCAGGACTTTTAGCTTTCAGTGTTACCGCGATATTTTTCTCTTCGCTACCGCGTGCTATGGTCAGGTGAATTTTATCGCCAGGCTCCAAACGCCCTACGCGTTCCTGCAAGTCTGATAATTCATATGCATTTACACCTTCAACTTTGGTGATGATATCGCCGGCTTTAATACCTGCGTCTGCCGCGCCACCACCCGGTATAACCTGGTCCACGTATAAACCTGCAGTGCGGTCCACATGGAATTCGTTAGCAACATCCTCATCCAAAGCTTTAAAGCTTATACCTACATAACCACGTTTAACAGCGCCAAATTTGCGGATATCATTTAATACTTTTTTGGCCAAATTAACAGGGATTGCAAAACCGTAACCTTCGTACGAACCTGTATGCGATGCAATAGCCGAGTTAATACCTATTAATTCGCCGTTGGTGTTTACCAACGCACCACCGCTGTTACCCGGGTTAATAGCGGCATCAGTTTGAATAAACGACTCAATAGCCAGGTTAGTTTTTGGCTTTTGCTGATACTGTGTTGGGCCAAACGGATTTTGCTCCTGGTTTTCTTCGTTACCAATGATGTTGATGTTACGCCCCTTAGCGCTCACAATACCTGCAGTAACGGTTGATGTTAACCTGAATGGGTTGCCTACCGCCAACACCCATTCGCCAACTTTTACACCATCCGAATTGCCTAATCTTACTATAGGAAGATTATGCCCTTCAATTTTTATCAAAGCCAAATCGGTATTTGGATCGGTGCCGATAACCTTGGCTTTAAAATCCTGGTGATCATTGGTTACCACTTCAATTTTTTCGGCACGATCAACTACGTGATTATTGGTAACGATATAGCCGTCAGGCGAAATGATTACGCCCGAGCCAGATGCCATTTGCACACCCTGGCGCGGCATACGTTGACCAAACATTTGCCCGAACATTTGCTGCATCTGGCTTTGCTGATCGTCCGACTGATCTTTATAAGTGGTACGGATGTACACTACAGCCGGGGTAACTGCTGCAGCCGCCTCGGTAAAATCAACCTGACCTGCCGAACCGCCTACAGAGGGCGCAGGTGTTAAATGGTTGCTGGCAAGGTAAACTTTTTGCTGATCCTCAAAACTCATGTTGGCGGCATATCTATTTTCAACTAATTTGTACCCGCCTAAGGCAATACCCCCACCAACAAAAGCTGTTAATAATGTTAAACCAAACTTTTTCATCTTATTATTTTCCTTCTTTATTTATGTTTATTTTTTTTAACACTCAAATTTAATACCATATAGACGTGATTAGCAATAATAAGTTATCAGGATTTTTGTTAAATTTTGTTAAATTGGAAACAACGGCTAATTATTGCGGACAATAGCCAATTTACGAATTATAATTCCTTTCCGGATTTGGCAGCGGTAATCAATCGTTGTAATTCGTATTTTTGTTGAATATTATCATGAAGATACACTTTTATAAATACCAGGGTGCCGGCAACGATTTTATTTTGACCGATAACCGCGCCAATTTAATTGATCACCGCAATCCTGAACTTATTGCACGCCTGTGCGACCGTAGGTTTGGCATTGGAGGAGACGGTTTAATGCTGCTGCAAAATAAGGCAGGGTATGATTTCGAAATGATTTATTACAACGCCGACGGTCAGCCCAGCAGCATGTGCGGAAACGGCGGACGATGCATTGTAGCCTTTGCAAAACACCTCGGAATTATTGACAGCGAAACTAATTTTTTGGCAGTGGATGGTCCGCATTATGCCAAAATTTCAGCTGAAGGCGATTGGGTGAGCCTGCAAATGATTGATGTAGATGCTATTACGCGGGATAACGATGCCTATGTTTTAAATACCGGATCACCCCATTATGTAACGTTGGTTGACGGACTTAAGGAAAAAGATGTTTATGCTGATGGGCACAGCATCCGTAATAATGATACTTACCGGGCCAAAGGCATCAATGTAAATTTTGTTGAACCGATGTCCGAAGGCTATTTTGTACGCACTTTTGAGCGCGGCGTTGAAGACGAAACCTATGCGTGCGGAACGGGTGTTACCGCAGTAGCCCTTGCTATGGCAAAACACAATGCCCAAACCGGCCATATCACCACACCCATAAAGGTGTTAGGCGGCAATCTAAATATCAAATTTGACTATAACGGCCATAAATACACCGATATATTCCTGGAAGGGCCTGCGGTGAAGGTTTTTGAAGGGGATATAAATTTATAGCATCAAACCCTTAATGAACATTTATCAATATCCACTATCCGCAGGAAAGAATTTCACCTCGTACGAATTTGTCAGCCTTGGACCTAAGGGCAAAATAAAAAAGCTAATTTATTTTACGCCTACGGATTATCCCAATTTATTCAATCTTGCTTTTGGTGATGAAAGCCCGGAAACAGGGCGATTGGATGATTTGGTGATTTCAAACAACGGGGATAGCGAGAACGTGTTAGCAACGGTTGTTGCTGCTGTTTATGCATTTACGGACAAAAATCCAGATGCCTGGATTGCGGCAACGGGAAGCACAGACGCAAGAACCCGTCTATATAGAATGGGACTTACTAAATATTTTGACAATGTTAGCAATGATTTCATAATCCTGGGTCAATATAACAATGCCTGGGAACCATTTAATATTGGCACAAATTATGAGGCTTTTGTTGTAAAAAGAAAATAACGTAACTTTGAGTGATGAGCACCGTAATAGATAAAAAATCCGCTGAATTGAATAAGCGTAAAGCGCCAATTGTTAAAATTGACGAGTCGCTGGACAAGTACGACGATATTATCCCTTTTCCTGAAAAACAAGAAAAGATGAACGAAATCCTGAAAAAAACAGGTCACCCGGAAAATTACTTAAAATCCAAATAAGCTTTTACACCTGTTAATTTTGTTAATTGTGCAAGCGGTGCTTGCATAAATTGGAATCGACCTTCGCAAACGGACCGTGTCAATTTGCACATCCGCACATCAAAACTCCATCTCATCAATCACAACCGGGATGTTAAAGTTGCTATACCTTATCCAGGTGGGTGTAATTTTAAAATGAACAATATCCGGCCAGGTTTCCGCCCGCTCACGGCCATCCGGGTAAACGCCGAAATAAATTTCCTTATAGCGCGCGGCATCGTCGCCGGTTAGTTCAGTTGCAATACCTTCATATTGCACAGTGCTTTCATTTTCCCAGCCAATTACCAGCGCAACATTCGGGTTGCCGAGCAAGTTCTTGTATTTCCGGGAGGTTTTTACTGTATCGAAAATGATCTCCAAATCCAAAGAAACTGCAATCCCGATAAGTGCCGCTTCTGGCGCTATTTTACTGGAGACAGTCGATATCACCGCCAGCCGGTGCCGCTTTATAAAATCATAAACAAATGCCCTGGTCATCGCAATTAATTAAATCTAATTTACAATTTATAAAATAACCACAACGTGCTATTAATGACCAATTAATGTCGTTTTACTTGGCGAAAAATAGATGTTGACCGTCCTATGTTGCCTCACGCATTAGCTTGAGTGGTGGCGCAAAGAGCGGGTTCTAAAAAACGAACTTAAAGTCCTCTCCCTTGCGCGCGCCCAACACAGTTATGGGAACAGGATTTAGGTGAGGCCACACGAAATTTCTTTTGGAAATCCTTATGTTCTCCCCTGCCAAATCTCATCCACTTTACGGCGGACGAGATCCGATGCCTATCGGATCAACGGGCGCGTAAACCAAATCTTATGAACTACACGAGATTCTTCGTCGATAAAATCTGCGCGATTAAGCATGAGGCGCATAAAAATTTGTGCAAAACAGGGTTAACACAACTTAACACTATTTCAAAAAAAATTAACTAAATAATTGACAACCAGAAATTTAAAAAAAGGCGGGGTTAACAAAAAAGGAGGCTTTTAATTTGCTAACAAAATTAGTGTTTTTATAGGACTTTCCCATATTTATTAAAAAAAAACAGAAACATCAGGATAACCCGTTCCACTAAAGGGGGAGATTTGATGAGCGGATGTGCAAACGCAAGAATTTCATTTGCACATCCGCTGCCAAATGACTAATGCCCAATGACAAATGACCATTGACCAAATATGTTAACAAATAATTAACCTAAAACATTTCCAGATACTGCAAATTCTGTTTACGTTTGAATTTTTTGTTGATGTAACTTCTATTAATTTTTTTATTGATAGATATGTTACGTGTCGACAGCAGCAAGCCTTGCCAAATAATTTACGCCATAGCCCGGCACGAATACTTGTCGTATGTAATTGAGCCGCACATAGTTCAGCTAAACCCCAACGGCGAATTTTCATTAACCCATCAACGCTTATTTTCTAACACAGCAAAGGAATTTTCTCTATGGATTGACGAAGTTGATCTTAAACTGGTGAAGTTACTGGAAGAAATGGAACAAGGCAACCTCATCAAAAAATTCTATAAAAAACCTATACGGCCCTTCGAGTTTTTCACCAAAATTTTCAACGAGCAGCTTTTTGATACCATAAGGCCTAAAATTGAAAAACGCATGGCAGAGGCGCTAGCGTTGCTAGCCGATAAAAAGCTTTACCTGATGAGCAAGGAAGGCTACCCTGCCGAGCGGAAACTGCAAATAGCCACCGAAGCCGCAACCGTATTGTTCCATTTCAGGCGCGATGACCAAGAGATCAGGTATTTCCCTACAATCAAATACCAGGGCATGCGGATTGAGTTTATGTTTAAAAATGCCGAGATCATTTGCAACCACCCCGCCTGGATGCTGCTCGACGATACCCTTTATTATTTTGAAAAGGAGATAGAAGGCAAAAAACTGGTGCCTTTTTTGAACAAACGTTTTATAGCTGTACCACGGTCGTCTGAGAAATCGTATTTTGAAAAGTTTGTTGCCCCCTTAATTGAGCGGCACCATGTTTACGCCGAAGGGTTTATCATCAATACCGAAAAACACGATGCTAAGCCCGTTTTAAAACCCATTTATGTACCGGGCGGCACCTCGCAGCTGCAGCTTTGTTTTAAGTATTCGGGATATATATTTAACTATGGCGATGACCGGCATATTTCGGTCCGGATGGAATCTGATGGCGATAATTATACTTTTCATCGCATCAAACGCTCGGTAACCTGGGAGAAAAACAAGTTCCAGCAGTTGGAGAGCATGGGGTTAAAGGTAACCTCCACCCTGTTTAAAAACCTGGAAGTTGATTTTGCGGACGATGACGCCGATCGCTCTTTCTCGATATTTGAGTGGATAAACCAGCATTTCGACCAGTTGACCGACGACGGATTCGAGATTGAGCAACCCGATAACAGCAACCAGAAACGCTATTTATTTGGCAGCAGCAAAATAGACCTGGAGGTAAAAGAAAATAACGACTGGTTTGATATCAATGCCATTGTTTGTTTCGGCCCTTTCCGGATCCCTTTTATCCAGCTAAAAAATCATATCCTCAATAATAAAAAGGAATTTATATTACCATCGGGCGAGATAGCTGTGATACCCGATAAATGGTTTTCGCAATATGGCAATTTGCTGCATTTTGCCGAGGGCGGCAACAACATAAAGCTGCGCCAGCACCACATTGGCTTGGTGAATGATTTGGTTGAAGGCGAAATGGCCAATGTTACCATGAGCCGCAAGCTGCAAAGGCTTACCGATTTTGAGCAACTGGATGAAATTGACATGCCGTTAAATTTTGCGGGGCACTTGCGCCCCTACCAAAAAGCGGGGTACAACTGGTTCCATTTTTTAAAACAACATCATTTTGGCGGTTGCCTGGCCGATGACATGGGATTGGGCAAAACCATCCAAACCCTGGCATTGCTGCAAAAACACAAAGAAGATACCGAAGCGACGGGCGCCAAAAGCACCTCGCTGGCTATTATGCCAACATCGCTTATTTACAACTGGCTTAACGAAGCCAAAAAGTTTGTACCCCAACTAAGGCTGATGGTACATACCGGCACGTTTAGGTACAAATCGCCTGAGGTTTTTGCCAATTACGATCTGGTAATTACTACCTACGGCATCAGTAGGATTGATATTGAACTGTTTAAATCGTACTTTTTTGATTATGTGATACTGGATGAAAGCCAGAATATCAAAAACCCGTCGTCCAAATCATTTATGGCGGTGCGACAATTAAAATCGCGGTTTAAATTGATATTGAGCGGTACGCCGGTGGAGAACTCAGTAAATGATTTGTGGACGCAGATGTCGTTCATCAACCCCGGCCTCCTGGGTATTCAGCAGTTTTTCCAGAATGAGTTTGTAACGCCGATAGAAAAGAAAAAAGACGAAGACAAGGCGCGCAAACTGCAGGCGCTCATAAAACCATTTGTACTAAGGCGTACCAAAGAACAGGTGGCGCCGGAACTTCCCCCAAAAACAGAAAACTTGTTTTACTGCCAGATGAGCGAGGAGCAGTCGTCGGTTTATGAAAAGGTAAAATCGGAATACCGGAACGAACTGTTACGAAGCCTGGAAGATGGCACCTATGCCAAAACGCAGATACAGGTTTTGCAGGGGCTGATCAAACTGCGGCAAATTGCCAACCACCCTATTATGATCGACAGCGATTACGAAGGCGATTCGGGCAAATTTGAAAACGTGGTGCACACCCTGAGTAACGTATTGGACGGTGGCCACAAGGTGCTGATATTTTCGCAATTTGTACGGCAACTGAACATTTACCGGGAACATCTTGAAAAAGAGGATATCCCTTTTGTGTACCTGGATGGCAGTACCCAAAACCGCGGCGATGTAGTGAAACAATTCCAGGAAGACCCAAAAACCAGGGTGTTCCTGATCTCGATAAAAGCCGGCGGTGTAGGCCTCAACTTAACCGAAGCCGATTATGTTTTTATCCTGGACCCCTGGTGGAACCCGGCAGTTGAACAGCAGGCCATCGACCGTACACACCGCATAGGCCAAACCAAAAACGTGTTCATCTATAAATTCATCACCAAAGATAGCGTCGAAGAAAAAATTGTAGCCCTGCAGCAACGCAAACTCAGCGTAGCACGATCCCTCATCACAACCGAGGAAAGCTTTATTAAATCGTTATCCGTCGATGATATTAAGGAGATTTTGGGTTGATTTCGAATCCCGATAGCTATCGGGACGGAATTTCGATTTCGGAATAGTGGTGTCATGCTGAGGCAGCTTGCCCTGAGTTTAGCGAAGGGAAGCATGCAGGCAAAGGCCTCTGTACTCACCCTTCGAGAGCCTCAGGGTGACATCCCTTTTATCATTATGGACAGACTTCCGAAGTTTTTAAAACTTCGGAAGTCTTTTAGGTGTTTCGGTAAGCCTACCAATCACTCTATAACCATACATGAAAAAAAATTAAAATTACTAAACTCAGTACGAATACAATAATACCTAAATAAAATATTCTTTTTCCGTGCATCCTGTCCGTTTCGCTGTATCCATAAACACGTTCGCCATCTGGTAATGTTTTTTTATATGACGACAGGTGCCACCCAATAAAAACGCCTATTGCGCTAACAAAAAATGGTAAAATTACACCGCTCAACGCAATCACATAACCTACAATTATCCAGGTAAGCTGCGATGCTTCCGGTTTTTTTAATTCTTCTATCCTTTCCTCTTGTATCACAGCGATCTTTTGGTCGCTGATTTCCTTTCCTCTTTCGGCAAGTAGTTTCCGGGCCAGAACTACATCAAAGGGGCTCCATTCATCGGCTTTGGTCACAACGTCCATCAATTCATCATCCGTAAAACTAAAGAGGTAATAATCTTTGCCAATTTCCTTGGTGCTCATTTCCTCGTTTTGCTTTAACAGTTCATTTACTTTTTCAAAGTCTTCACTTCTTATTTTTACTGCATATTCCTTTTGAAGAGGATCATTTAGTACAAAAGTGATACTGAATGTCAGCGATTGTTCTTCTATTCGATAAGGTATATCATTTTCCTGCAACTGTTCTGCCAATTCTTCAGCCAATGCAGGGTCATTAAATTTTTGATAGGTTATAAATTCAGGTTCCATTTGTTAAAAGTATAGTTATTAAAAACATTTGCAAATGATTTTGTGATTTTGAATGACTCCATTATAGAAATCGGTGAAATCAAAAAACAATCGGTGAAATCCCATGAAAATGTCAAACAAATTAATCCTAATATTGGTTGTTCAAACATTCTTTTAAATTGCGATCAATCAACCTTAAAATATAAAAGACCATGAAAAAGATTTTACTCCTTACACTGCTTGTTTTTTGCAGCGCATTAGCTTTTTGCCAAAACAAAAGAGTAGTATGCTGTTCCAACACCTCGGCCACACAACAATTTGCCATGCTGGCATCAAACAAAAAGTTTGTGATGGCACATGCCAATCCTTTGAAAATGCATTTTCAAAGCGCCATCGGCACTGCTATAACCTACAAAACGCCTGATGGTAAAGAAGCAGGGGCTTTTTTCTTTAAAGCCAAAAAAACAACAAATAACTACCTGCTGGTTGTTCACGAATGGTGGGGACTTAATGACTGGGTGAAAAAAGAATCGGAAAAAATTTATAACGACCTGGGTAACGTAAACATCATTGACCTTGACCTTTACGACGGCAAAGTAGCCACTACCAAAGAGGATGCAGGTAAATTTATGCAAACCGTAAAGGAAGACCGTGCCGCAGCCATCATTAAAGGAGCCATTGCCTATGCCGGTCCAAATGCGCATATCGCAACAATTGGCTGGTGTTTCGGCGGTGGCTGGAGTTTGCAAACCGCATTATTAGCCGGCAAACAGGCTGTTGCCTGCGTAATGTATTACGGTATGCCTGAACAAGATGTCAACAAGCTCAAAACCCTTAACTGCGATGTATTGGGCAATTTTGCCAATAAAGACGGCTGGATCAACCCCAAAGTGGTAGCCAAATTCGAAGAAAACATGAAAACTGCAGGCAAAAACGTGTCGGTGCATGAGTTTGACGCTGACCACGGCTTCGCCAATCCAAGCAACCCCATTTACAACAGCCAGGCCACTGCTGATGCCTATAAATACACCATGGCGTTTTTGAAACCTCGATTGAGATAGAGTTCATAGTTGATAGCTCATGGTTCATAGTTAGAAGATGAAAGCTGAAAGGTAAAAGCTAAAAGACCTGAAGCTCCCATGAACTATGAACCATGATCCATGAACTACTCCCAACTAATTCGTACTATTGCAAAAATATTCCGCCCCTTGACTGCCCGCGCTAAAAAACTGTTCTCGTACCTGCTTAAACTGGGCATATTAATACTTGCATTTTGGTTTATTTACCATGGCATTATTAAAAAAAGCGAAAACCTGCACAATTTTCATGTGCTGGTGTCCAAAATCAGTTATACCAGGGTGTTCATCACCATGACCTTTGTAATACTGCTGATGGTTTTAAACTGGTTCCTCGAGGCCTTAAAGTGGAAGCATTTAACGCGTATTTTGGCGCCGATATCCGTTTGGGAAGCCATTGAATCGGTATTTTGCGGCTTAACCTGGGCCGTATTTACACCCAACCGTATTGGCGAATATGGCGGCAGGGTAATGTTTTTACCCGTAAGGAAAAGGGTGCACGGCGTATTTGCTATGGCGGTAGGCTCATTCGGGCAAAACGTAATTACCAATGTTTTGGGCGCGGCGGCCTTTGTTTGGTTCCTGTTTACCTATATGCACCTGAATGGCTGGCTCATGGCAGGAATCACGGTATCCGCCTTAGGGTTTATGGCCATTATGCTGGCTTTCTATTTTAATATCAAGTGGATGGTGTCGCTGCTTAACCGCATCAAATTCCTGAAGAAATTCCACCGGTTTTTTGATATTATGGGCAAGTATGAAACGGCCGAGCTTTTAAATATCATGTGGTTTTGCCTGGCCCGTTTTTTTGTTTTCACCTTTCAGTATTACCTGGTGATGCGCCTGATGATCCCCGAAATCCCGCTATTGCAAATGACCTTGCTGATGTTTGTGTTTTTCTTCATTCAATCTGCCATACCTTCGCTGGATTTTGTGGACATAGGCGTAAGAAGCATCACGGCCGACAAGCTGTTTGCCTATATTACCGATCAGCACATTGCCGTTATTGTGGCTGTTTCGCTCATCTATATTATTAACCTGGTTATTCCTGCTATCTTAGGGACATTATTTATATTTAAACTAAAATTCTTTGATCGCACTGCTTAGCATCTTTTTCCTGCTGCTCACGGGTTTATTCACAATTGTCATCTGCTACCTCATCCGGGGCTGGAATGTAATTAAACGCCCGGAAGTTAAAACCTCAGGCTTTAGCACAAAGGTTACCGTGGTGATTGCTGCGCGCAATGAAGAAGAAAAAATGCACCTGACCATCGAAGATATTTTGGCGCAGGATTATCCCAAACACCTTACCGAAATTATCATAGTCGACGATCACTCCACCGACCGCACGTCAGAAATTATAGGCAGCTATGCCGGTAAAGGCGTAAAGTTGCTAAAACTAAACGAAGACAAACCTTTAAACTCCTACAAGAAAAAGGCGATTGCCGAAGCAATAAACCTATCTTCGGGCGATTTGATTGTAGCTACTGATGCCGATTGCCGCATGGGACCCAAATGGCTGTCAACGGTGGTTGGTTATTTTGAAATGCATAACCCGGTCATGATTTCTTCGCCGGTATCTTATTTCGAGGAGAAATCCTTATTTGAGCGGATGCAGACACTGGAGTTTTATACATTGATAGCAACGGGAGCTGCTTTTATAGGAAACGACCGCGCTTCCACTTGTAACGGCGCCAACCTGGCTTACCGTAAAGATGTATTTTACGAAGTAGGCGGATTTAAAGGAATTGATGAACTCGCATCGGGCGACGATGAATTACTTTTACAAAAAGTAGCCGTAGTTTACCCTGGGCGCATCGGGTTTTTAAAACGTTACGAAGCAGTAGTGTTCACGCATGCCAAAGCCAACCTGAAGGAATTCATCCAGCAACGCCGCCGCTGGGCATCCAAATCGGTAAAATACAAGGATAAAAAAGTAGTGGCACTGGTAGTGGGTCTGTGGCTGTTTAACGTTTCGGTAGTATTAAATTTATTCCTGGGCTTTATTAACATCCGTTTTTTTGAGCTGTTTGTATTTCAGCTTGGGGTGATGGCCCTGCTTGAACTGATCCTGCTTTTACCAGTAACCACATTTTTTAAACGCCGCGAATTATTGATCCTCATCCTGATCTCCATCCCACTATACGTACTCTATTTTGTGTACATCGGTCTTATTGGCAACAAAGGCAAATACATCTGGAAAGAACGGCTGGTAAGGTAGTCTTGAGTCCTGAGTCTAAAGTCTTGAGTCGGGAGGAGCGTTCAAAAAAGACTCGGGACTTTCGACTCAGGACTCAAGACTTGAACCAACGTTATCTCAGGGTAAAAATCGATTTACAACAAACTCAACTCAGTCAATTTAACCAACTAATCTCTATATTTAGCCAAAAACAAAGCTTGACTGATCTTAGCCCTTCGCAACGCACCTGGAGAATTTTCAAACGCAATAAAATTGCCGTTGCGGGCGCGGTGTTTATCGTTTTTATTACCGTGGTTGCCATCCTGGGTTATTTAATTATGCCCGATTCCACGCCGCAGGCTAATAACATGACCATCCAGCTGAGCATCAAAAAGCCGGGCTCCTCGTTTATGATGCTGCGCCTGCGTAAAACCGAACCGGTTGATACGGTAAATTTCCTTTCCAAAATGCTTTTTGGTCAGCCTTCGTTTTACCGGGATATCCCTATTACCAGCTTTCATGCTGTTAAAGATTCCATCATCGTCGGCGAGTATATCGGTGCGGAAGATAAACCCGAGCGTAAAGCCTATTACGCGCCAAGAGGTGGCAAATACAATGATTATGCTCCTTCGGCAGGCGCCTGGGGAGTTATCCACAAAACCTTTCTACTGGGTACAGATGTTTACGGCCGCGACCTGTTAAGCCGCCTGATACTGGGCACGCGTATTTCGTTATCGGTGGGGTTAATGTCGGTAATCATCAGCATGCTGCTGGGCGTAACCATTGGCGCCATGGCCGGCTATTTTGGCGGCTGGGTTGATGCCTGTTTAAGCTGGCTCATGAATATCCTTTGGTCGTTGCCGGCATTGCTGCTGGTTATTGCCATATCATTTGCATTGGGCAAGGGGCTTTGGCAAATATTCATCGCTGTGGGGCTATCCATGTGGGTCGAGGTTGGGCGGCTGGTGCGCGGGCAGGTGCTCAGTTTAAAACAGGTGGAGTATGTTGAGGCGGCGCGTTCGCTTGGTTTTAACAACACACGCATTATCACCCGGCATATTTTACCCAATATTATAGGGCCGATTTTGGTTTTGGCATCATCAAACTTTGCATCGGCCATATTACTGGAGGCTGGGCTTAGCTTTTTGGGCTTTGGCGCGCAGCCGCCTATGCCCACCTGGGGAAGCATGATAAAAGAACATTATGGATATATTGTGATGGATTCGGCCTACCTGGCTATAATGCCGGGGCTGGCAATAATGCTGCTGGTGTATGCTTTTAATTTGGTTACCGTTGGATTAAGGGATGCATTCGATATAAAATCACAAAGTACCCGCATTTAAAAAAAATATCTTTATTTTAGGCAGTCCTTTTTAATTTACTAATGTCAGATTTTGACGAAATTTCAGCCGAAGACGAATTAATACGCCTGTTGCTTAAACGGCAAACAGAATTAAATGCGTTGCTCGAAGTAACACAGGCTATTAACAAGGATACGCGCACCGCAGTACTTATCCAGATGTTGCAGGTTATCTTAAAAAGTTACCTGCAAGTTGGCAAGCTTAGGTTTTTAATTGAGAAAGAAGGCAGCTTTGTTTTGCTGTCAAAATATGGTGGCGACATTGAACCCGTTGGCTCCCTGCATACCGCCTGCCTTAAATTGAGCAAAATAAAGTGGCCCACGCCACTTGCTGACCATGAGGATCAGATGCTTAACAAGTATGATTATTTTATCCCCATCTACCATAAAAAGAAAGCGCTGGCTTATGCACTGATTGGCGATTTCAACACCTCCGGCGAACTGCTTAACAACGATCTCAACTTTATTCAAACTGTAATAAATGTGATTGTGGTTGCCCTGGAAAACAAAAAGCTGTTCCGCGAAAGGCTGGAGTCCGAACGTTTCCAGCGCGAAATGGAACTGGCAGCCGAGGTACAAAACATGCTGATCCCCCTGAAAGTTTATAAGGATGCCAGTGTTGAGGTAAGCGCAAGGTATATCCCCCACCAAAATATCGGCGGCGACTATTTTGATTTTATCCGGCTTAACGATCACGAGTTTCTGTGGTGTATTGCAGATGTGTCGGGCAAAGGAATTTCGGCGGCTTTGCTGATGGCCAACTTCCAGGCAAGCTTAAGGGCATGGTCGGCGGTTGAAGACGATTTGACCAATATTGTTGACCGGCTAAACAAAATTGTGATCTACAATACCAAAGGCGAAAGATTTATCACCCTTTTCCTCGCCAAATACAACGAAAGGACCAGGAAGCTTAATTATATTAATGCGGGACACAACGCCACTATACTTTTCTCGGGGGGCGAGGGCGTTACGCTAAAGCTTGGTACTACCATGATTGGCGTTTTTGATGAATTGCCTTTTATTAACCAGGGCGAAGTAGACATTGAACCGGGCACTTTGATTGTAAATTATACCGACGGCCTGCTTGATCACGAATACTCGGGCAATAAAAACTGGGGCGAAGAAAGTTTGATAGAGTTCATTAAAACAAACGGCAATTTTTCGCCGGATACCCTTAACCATTTGCTGATGGACCATATAAAAACGGTAATTAAAGGGAAACCGATAGATGATGTGACTTTGCTGACGCTCAGGATATTTTGAGATTGTTGGAAGGTTGGAAGGTTGGAAGGTTGGAAGGTTGGAAGGTTGGAAGGTTGGAAGGTTGGAGATCGTTAACCACAAAAGTTGATTAGATAAACGAGAATATATTATAAATCCCTCCTATTCTTTATGACACATGAGCAAGGTTGACCGATTTGAAGACCTGGAAATATGGAAAATATCAAATGCTATTGCTGTGGAAGTGTATTTGTTATGTGACAATGAGCCGTTGAAATCCGATTGGGGGATGAAAGATCAGATCAGGCGAGCTGCTTGCTCTATGTCGGATAATGTTGCAGAGGGTTTTGAATACAACAATAATCCTGATTTTATTCGGTTTTTAAATTATGCTAAAGGATCCTCTGGTGAGTTTAGAAATAAACTTATCATTTTAAATAAAGCCGGTAAAATCAATGATTCTGTATTTAGTGATCTTTATATAAAAAGCATCGAGTTCTCTGGTAAAACAAAAAAATTTATTGACTATTTGAAGAAGTTTGAATCCGATAAAAAACTTAAAAAGTTATAGAATGGAATTGAAGATTGAAAGTTGAAGGTTCAACTGATACCAAATCAAGGTTAATGAAGTTTTTCAAACCCTGAGCCGGGCAAAAAGCAACCTTACAACTTTCCAACTTTTCAACCTTCCAACAAAAAACAATGTTACTATCCAGATATCAATTTGAATTTCTAGAAGCCGGTTGTGACGAGGCCGGTCGGGGATGCCTTGCGGGGCCGGTGGTTGCTGCTGCTGTGATCTTGCCAGACGACTTTGAGCATGAGTTGCTGAACGATTCCAAACAACTTTCTGAAGCGATGCGGTACGAGTTACGCCCTGTGATTGAGCAACATGCTGTGGCATTCGCCGTGGCTTCTGTTGATAATTTGGAGATCGACGCCATTAACATCCTGAACGCCTCATTCCTGGCAATGCACCGTGCGATCGACCAATTGAAAACGGCACCGGGTTTCCTCATCATTGATGGGAACCGATTTAACAAATACCGCAGCATGCCTCATCAATGTATTGTTGAAGGCGATGGCAAGTATTTGAGCATCGCAGCGGCATCAATTTTGGCTAAAACCTACCGCGATGATTATATGCAAAAAATAGCCGCCGAACATCCCGAGTACGACTGGCACAAAAACAAAGGGTACCCAACCGTTAAACATCGTGAAACAGTTTTAAAAATCGGCTATACCCCGTATCATCGTCGCACTTTCAAGGTGACCGATCCCCAGCTCGAGCTCTTCTAATTTAGGAGACGCGAAGTTTCACGAATAAGTTCGAATTTAATAGCTCAGGTTTTCATGAAGGATAGGCTTGAAAGATATAAAACCATAATTCGTGTCCATTCGATCTTATTCGTGAAAATTCGTGTTTAATTCATTCGTGTTTAGTGTCTTTTATCTTCTTTGTGTTAAAATTTCCGCATTCGGGCATTTGGAGTTGGTCAGTTCGGTCAAATTATTATTTTTGTTGAAAAGCCAACTCATTGAAGATACTATTTTTAACCCATCGTGTACCATTCCCCCAAAATGGCGGCTACTCCATAGTAGTTTGCAATACCATCAGGGGCCTTGTAAACCTGGGGCACGAGGTATCTTTAGTGGCGTTAAACGCAAAAAGCCGGCACCACCAGCACGAGTTTAGCGATGAGGATAAAGAACTCATCTCGAAAATAAATTACCGGGCTTATCATATCAACATCAACGTGTCGGTATTTGAAGTTGCTGCTAACCTGCTGAGCAAAACCTCTTTTAATATCGATAAGTATTACGATGCCGAGTTTGAAAGGCAATTGGTGCGCACTTTAAGGGCATCGGACTACGATATTATTCAGTTTGAGGGCTTGCTGGTTTCGTTGTACCTGAATGCTATCCGCAAAAACTCTAAAGCCAAACTGATCTATCGCTCGCATAATATCGAAAACCAGATATGGGAACGCTTGTCGCAGCAAAAGACAGACCCGTTTAAAAAGTCGTATCTTAAAATGCACGCCAAGCGCATAAAAAACTATGAGCTGCAGCAATTAAACAACTTTGATGCCATTGCCGTTTTTACCGAACAGGACAAAAGCACCCTGCTGGAGTACGGCACCAAAATACCAATAGACATTATTCCGGTGGGCATTAACATGGACCACTACAAGCCTGATTTCGATAAAACCGAATTCCCCAGCCTGTTTTTTTTAGGATCGCTGGACTGGCTCCCCAACCGCGAAGGGATTGAATGGTTTTTGGAGAATTTTAATAAAGACCTGACTGAAGGCGACCTGCGTGTGCGTTTTTATGTAGCCGGTAATGATATCCCCGAACGTTTTGATGATTACGATGTAATGGGCAAAATATTTATCCAGGGTGAGGTTGATGATGCGCTGGAATTTATAAATAGTAAATCCATCATGATAGTGCCCCTGTTATCGGGCGGTGGCATGCGGGTAAAAATTGTTGAGGGCATGGCCATGCAGAAATGCATTATATCAACCAGCCTTGGCGCCGAAGGCATTAACTTTACAGATGGCGTAAACATCCTGATTGCTAATGACCAGGAAGAATTTTATGATGCCATCCATCGTTGCATAACTGACGAAGAATATTGCCGCCAAATAGGCTTAAACGCCCGCCGGCTGATTGAAGAGCAATATGACGTAAACAAAGTCACCAAAAACCTGGTGGAGCTTTATAAATCGCTGGTTTGAACCATGATTCGTGTGATTTAAGGATTAACGGATTTATAAACCAGGAGAGGCAAAAATCATGGCAATCCCAAAATCCTACTAATCATGGTTCAAACAAATAAAAAATCATGGCAATCCCGAAATCCCACAAATCACGGTTCAGACAAATAAAAAAATTCTTAAATCTGCGAATCCTGTAAATCTTAGTTATTTTTGCCCCCTATGAAAAATACCGCTTTAACCGACGTTCATATAAAAGCAGGAGCCAAAATGGTGCCCTTTGCAGGTTATAATATGCCCGTGCAATACGCTGGCATAAACGTTGAACACGAAACCGTTCGCAATGGCGTTGGCGTGTTTGATGTGAGCCACATGGGCGAGTTTATTTTAAAAGGCGAAAACGCACTCGACCTGATACAGCGCGTCACCAGTAACGATGCCGCAAAATTGTACGACGGAAAAGTTCAATACTCCTGCCTGCCCAATAAAGATGGTGGTATAGTTGACGACCTGCTGGTTTACCGGATAGACGAAAAAACCTACATGCTGGTAGTAAACGCCTCCAATATCCAAAAGGACTGGGACTGGATCTCGAGCTTTAACACCAATGGGGTTGATATGAAGGATATATCGGACCGCACCTCGCTACTGGCGATACAGGGACCCAAAGCTGCCGAAGCTTTACAGAGCCTTACTGATATCGACCTGGCATCGATGGAATATTATACTTTCAAAAAAGGAAAATTTGCGGGGGTGGACAACGTATTGGTATCTGCAACGGGTTATACAGGAGCGGGTGGTTTCGAAATCTATTTTGAAAACGGGAATGCCGAACACATCTGGGATGCTATATTTAAAGCGGGCGAGCCTTTTGGTATAAAGCCAATCGGCCTGGGCGCACGCGATACTTTACGCCTGGAAATGGGTTTCTGCCTGTATGGTAATGATATTGACGATACTACCTCGCCGTTGGAAGCCGGTTTAGGTTGGGTAACTAAATTCAATAAAGAATTCACCAATTCGGCAGCACTGCAGGCGCAGAAGCAGGAAGGCGTAAAACGCAAACTGGTAGGTTTTGAAATGATTGACCGTGGTATAGCCCGGCATGATTACCCAATTGTAGATGCCGACGGAAACAACATTGGTAAAGTTACCTCGGGCACACAATCGCCATCGTTGCAAAAAGCTATTGGTATGGGTTATGTAAAAACCGAATTTTCCAAAGAAGGCACCGAAATATTTATCAGCATCAGGGATAACAAAATAAAAGCAAAGGTTGTAAAACCACCATTTAATAAGTAGTTCATTGGTTTACTCGTTCATTAGTTCACTGGTATTTCACGCGGGCTAATCTCGAAGTGAACCAATAAACTAATGAACCAATGAACTAATGAACGAACTAAGTGTTTGCCTTACGCCACTGTTAATCCCGCTTTATAACGTCGAAGATCATATAGTGGTGATCATCGACATCTTCAGGGCAACATCATCCATCTGTTACGGCATAGAAAATGGCGCGGAAGCCATTATACCCGTATCCGAAGTGGAAGAATGCGAGGCTTACCGGCAAAAAGACATAAAATACCTTTTGGCCGCCGAACGCAACGGCGAGGTAGTTAGTGGCTTCGACTTTGGTAATTCACCCTTCTCGTACACCGCAGAAAAAGTCAATGGCAAAACTGTTGTCCTAACCACAACCAACGGAACCCAGGCACTGCACCTATCGCGGAACGCAAAAACAATCGTCATCGGTTCGTTTTTAAACCTTACCGCGTTATGCGACTGGCTTAAAACCCAAAACGAAAGCATCCTGCTGGTTTGCGCCGGATGGAAGAACAATTTCAACCTGGAAGACACGCTTTTTGCCGGCGCAGTAGTTGACCAGCTAAAGGACCACGGTTTCAAACTGGACGACCCCGCCATTGCCGCATACGACCTTTACCAGGCCGGCAAAAACGACATCAACGATTATCTTAAAAAAACATCGCACAGCGAACGCCTTAAAAAATTAGGCATCGAAAAAGATATTGAATTTTGCCTGCAAATAGATATAACCACGGCTATACCTGTTTTGGATGAACATAAGCTGGTGAAAATGATCGTTTAATTTCGATTTTTCCTGAGCCTTCTTCTTTTAAACCATCTTTTTAACAGGACAATTAACAACATAAAGCCAACGATAACCGGCCATATTCCTATCAGCCAAAAAAACATACCTTGCAGCAGTAACCAACCATCTGAAATGGCCGAAAGCAATTTATAACCCATCCCATAACCGGTGTCCTGCGGAAGTTTTCGCGTGTAAAAGTTAACGGTCAAAGTGCTGTAGCTTATCTGCCGGTTAAGGTAGTTTAATTGCCCCTGGGTGGAATCAATTGCAGTGCGGATTTCGGTCAGCTTATTTTCAATCTGTAAAACATCACTTATTTTATCTGCTTTTTTTAACAAATTCTGGTAAGTGCCTTCCAGCAATCTTTTATTGTATAGTGCTGTCTTAATATCGATATATTGCGCAGTAACGTCTTTGATAGTAATGTCTTTCGAATCAATTTTTTCCGCATCCGATGATATGGAGTCCAGCAGCAGGTCGAAGCTTTTTGAGGGAATTCGCAACGTTAAAGCGAGTGTATTTTGATTGTCACCCCGATGATTACTTTCATTTTCACCCGCCACGTAACCACCCAAACTCGCCAATGAATGCAATATCTTTTTACGGGTGTTTGCTATGTTCAACGTTTCAAAATTGATCTCGCCGATCTTGATCAACTTTTTTGAAGTGTCAAGTTCCGGGCGGGTGGAACTTTGTTCATTGTCCCGGACGTTAGCTTCCGCCACGTCGGCGGGTTTGGGAGGAGCCAGCATGATCGCATTTACAACTCTTTCTTTATTGTCTGCGCCGCCGCCACAGGCGGTAAACGAGAGCCCTATAAGAAGGGCCATTAATATTTTTCTCATAATAAGGAAGTCTTGTTTAAGGTTCCTCTATAACGGATGAGAAATATTAATATTGCAATAAATGCAACTTTATTGCATTTATTTATAGCGTTGATTTAATCAGCGAATCGATCAAGTTGTGTTGGCGGGGCAAACATCATCGACAAATGCTTCGGGGAGTGATAAAGACCAAGGACACAGAGAATATGTCGGCCAAAACCGATCGTGAATAATTAAAACTTATTTGAGTTTTTCGTTATTCTTGTGCCGTTCGGCATCGCGAATATTCTTTTTCTCCAGATTTTTGGCGAGGGCATCAGTAAGGTTGATGCCGGTTTGGTTTGCAAGACAGATCAGCACAAAAAGCACATCAGCCATTTCGTCGGCCAGGTTAACTTCGGTATCCGATTTTTTGAACGACTGCTCCCCGTATTGCCGGGCCATAATTCGGGCAACCTCCCCTACTTCTTCCATTAATATGGCGGTGTTCGTGAGTTCATTAAAATACCTGATACCGGTTGTTTTTATCCAGTTATCTACGAGATCCTGCGCTTCGCTGATTTCCATAATCTGTATTAAATAAATTTTAGTGATTGTCTTTATCTTGCGTGTCCATAATTACCGTTACGGGCCCGTCGTTTATTAAACTTATTTTCATATCAGCCCCGAAGATGCCCGTCTCTGTTTTCCTGCCTGTTAGCTCGTCAAAAACTTTTATCATTTGCTCATACATCGGAATAGCCTTATCCGGCCTCGCAGCTTTAATGAACGATGGCCTGTTACCTTTTTTTGTTTGGGCAAACAGCGTAAACTGCGAGATCAGCAAAATATTACCATTAACATCTGCAAGCGCCTTATTCATTAGCCCATTCTCATCGCCAAAAACCCGCAGGTTCACTATCTTTTGCGCCAGCCATTGCAGGTCGTCATCGGTGTCTGTTTCCTGCACACCAAGTAATACCAAAAAGCCTATGTCAATTGCCCCGGTTACTTTACCTTCAACCGTGCAGCTTGCCTGCGAAACCCGTTGTATAACTGCTCTCATAATTTTAATTTGACACGAATTCCACGAATTGAATCGAATGGACACGAATTATTTGGGGCGAATAAGCCGAATATTTCCGAATTTCCGAAAAAATTAACACACTTTCATGTCGAAGTCATTTATGAAACGAGTGTCTCGTTTAACTTCGTGTCCATTCCACCTCATTCGTAAAAATTCGTATTGTATACTCTATTCGCGAAAATTCGATCCCATTTGTTGAAATTAGTGTTTATTTAAATAAATTCGCGGCATGACTGCTAAAAGAGGCTTTACGACTACACTATTACACGCCGACCGCCTGGCAAAACCCGAACATGGCGCTTTGCACAAACCTATCCACACATCGGTAACCTTTGGCTACGATGATGTGCAGGACCTGGTTGATATATTCCAGAACAAAAAAAAAGGCTACGCTTATTCGCGCCAGGGCAATCCCACTGCAACCGCGCTCGAAAATAAAGTTACCGCCATGGAAAATGGTATGGCCACAGTTTCTTTTGCTACCGGCATGGCAGGCATCACCTCAACCATTTTGGCACTGATAAAAAAAGGTGATCATATTGTAGCCAGCTCATACCTGTTTGGTAATACGCGTAGCGTGTTCCAGTCGTTTATTGAACTGGGGCTCGATATTACTTTTGTCGACGCCACCTCGGTTGATAATGTACGGAACGGTTTAAAAGAAAACACCCGGATGGTTTTTGTAGAAACCATAGCTAACCCGGCTACACAAATAGCTGACCTGGAAAACATAGGTAACCTGTGCACCGAAAACGGTATTATTTACATGGTGGATAATACCATGACCTCGCCCTACTTGTTTAACCCTAAAAATGTAAAAGCAAGCCTGGTGATGAACTCGCTAACCAAATATGTTGGCGGCCACGGCAATGCGCTTGGCGGCAGTGTTACAGATACCGGTTTGTTCGACTGGGCCAATTTCCCCAATATTTTCGAAGGCTTTAAAACTCAGGTTAAGCCCGAAGTTTTTGGTGTAACCCAGATCAGGAAAAAAGGACTAAGGGATGCCGGCGGCACCATGTCGCCAGAGGCGGCCCATTATATTTCTATCGGCGCCGAAACCCTTGCCCTGCGCATGGAACGCGCCTGCAATAATGCTATGGCGCTTGCAACATTTTTTGAAAGTCACCCATTGATCAGCAAAGTTTTTTACCCCGGACTGCAATCGCATCCCCAGCATGACTTGGCTAGTCGCCTGTTTTTAAAATATGGTGGACTAATGGCTATTGAGCTTGATGATAGCGTTGACTGTTTTGCATTTTTAAACAAGCTGAAACTCGTTGTAAAATCAAGCAACCTGGGCGATACCCGCACGCTCGCCATACCCGTAGCACACACCATTTTTAATGAGCTGGGCCGCGCAAAACGGAAAGAAATGGGCATATCAGAATCCATGATCAGGCTATCAATAGGTATTGAGGATTTGGATGATCTGATGCATGATTTTAAGAGTGCGTTGGGATAGAACCAAGAGCCAGGAACCAGTAGTGAAGAATCAATTGTAAAATGAAATTAATTTCTGCTGCCAAATGCTTTTTGATTCTTGGCTCTTGCTTTTTGATTCTTTCCTGTCATCACCCTAAAATAGTAACACCTTCGTTTTACTATTGGAAAACGGTTTATAAAAACAATGAAACCGAATCGGCCTGGTTAAAACATTTCCAGGTAAATAAGCTTTATGTGCGGATAATGGATGTAGATACGGACGAAAACAGTGCCGATCCAGTCCCCATTTCGCCCATAACGTTTCAAAATAAACTTCCCGATACAGTGGCTATTGTACCGGTAGTATTTATTGTAAATAATGTTCTAAAGCCGCTTTCTCATCCGCACTTGGATGTACTGGCAAAGCATATTGCTGCCTTTGTAAATGGCAAAGTGCAGCAGGCCGGAAAGGTATCTTACGATGAATTACAGATTGATTGTGACTGGACGGCCACCACCCGCGACAACTACTTTTATTTACTTAACCAGCTAAAATCAAACCCCGGGCTTAAAGGCAAAACCTTATCAGCCACATTACGATTGCACCAGTTAAAAAACCAAAAAAGCAGCGGTATCCCGCCTGTTAACAGAGCCATGCTGATGTGTTACAATATGGGTAACCTCCGAAAGTATGGCAAGCAAAATTCAATACTGGAAATCAGCGAGTTAAAGAAATACCTGGATCATAATGTCGCCGTTTATCCCATGCCACTTGATGTGGGATTACCGCTGTTCAATTGGGCCGTAGCATTCCGAAATAAGGCGTACGCAGGCATTTCAAAAAGAATAAAATTTGTTGATTTAATTAATAAAAATCAGTTTATATTTATAGGAAATAACATTTACAAAGCAGCCACAGATCTTCCCGAATTTGGATTACTGAAAGCCGATGAAGTGCGTTGGGAGGACAGCACTGTGCCTGATCTGGAGGCTGCCGCAGGTTATTTATCAGGGTTAATAAAGTCAGATAAAATCAACGTAATATATTTCCATCTCGATGAAAACGTCATCAGCCAATACAAGTATGCCGACCTTGAAAAGGTTGATGATTTATTGCGTTAGCTTTTTCGGGGTGTTTTTTGCCGGGGTTGCCATTGATCTGGCTTGCGGACCAGAACCCGACCCTTACGACTATTACGTAACCTTTTTTCACAACAACCTGCAAAAAACAGATGGTTACCAGCCTTTTTATTTTAGCGGCTACACCTTCATGAACGGCTACCTGGTGGACGTTGAGAGTGACAGCCGATCTGCAGAAGCCGACATTAATGTAAAAGAATGGATGACCTACATGGGCCGGGGTGTTAGTTATAAGGATGTGAGCCGGATTTTATATGAAACCGACAGAAAAACCGATTCCCTTTATTTGCGAAACTTCACTGACCATAACGGAAAAATCCCTGACAGCCTAAAAAATAATTCTTTTATAAAAAAACTGGTCAAACGCAAAAACGCCATGGCTTATATGGCCTTATCCAAAAAAACCGAACCACTCATAAGTTGGGGTTCGGATTACCGTTGGGAAACCAATCAAAATACCAAAAGCGCTCAGCACACTTTCGCTTTAAAATACCTGGAAATGGCGGCGAAACAGCAGGACCGTTTTTTAAAACTTCGCTGCTTTTACCAGGCACAGCGATTGCTGCATTATAGCAGGTACTACAGGGAGGCAGCGGATCTGTATGATAAACATATTAGGAACGTGGCTTCCCGCAGCCATGTTAAGTATTGGGCGCTGAACCTGAAAGCGGGAGAAGAACAGCAAATGGGGCACAGCGAGCAGGCCGCCTATTTGTATTCGCGAGTGTTTGCCCTGTGCCCAGAAAGACGCGCAAGAACTTACGTTGACTTTTTTAACACTAAAGTTTCAATACTCAAGGTTATTAAACTGGCGAAAAACGGCAGCGAAAAAGCTGTTATGTATGCTATAAAAGGTTTCCGCACGCCCGGCATTGGTTTAACTTCATTGAAAAAAGTCTATGCGGCCGACCGCAGATCCGACTTATTGAGTGTATTGCTGGCAAGGGAAATCAACAAGGTGGAGGAACATTACCTAACGCCCAGGTTTAACGGTCGCAATTATTTTGACTCGATAGGGTTTGACGGCCACGATAAATACGACAGCGTAAAAACCCACTATACTCGTTACATTCCTAAACTAAAAGCATTTTGCGAGCAGCTGGCAGATGATCATAAATACCCGGAGCCAGCTTTGGGTTATCTTGGTTCGGCTTACCTGTCATGGGTTACCGGAGATACAAAGGCTGGATTGAATACCTTAAATCGAATAGATGATACGGGTTTAAGGCCTAAATTGTATGATGAAAAACAGCTGATAAAATTGCTGTTATTTTCGCAAGGCATCACAAAAATCGATTCAACTGCCGAAAATGAATTATTACCGTTATTGTTATGGCTCGAAAAAAAAGTAATACAAGAGCGATCTCTTAAAATCAACCGTTCAACATACCGGAGCGATTATGACTTGAAATATTATTCAGCCTCGGCGCGCGATTTTTACGAAAAAGTACTGGCCCCTTTGTACGCCCGGCAACGGGACTCAGCAATGGCAGCATTGTGCATATTACATGGCGACAGAACTATTTTAACCACCGACAGATGGGCACATGATCCGGCCCTGGGATTTGATATGCCTTCGTTTTGGCAAACGGCCATGCATTCGGCGGATTTAAAAAAAATACTGGAATGGAATTATTCAACCCGAAAAACACCCTTTTTAAAACTGCTGATGGCAACAATTAACCAACCAAGAGTTACCACCGTAATTACCATGGAAAACTCCGCAGTAAGAGGCTATTATTTAGATGAAACCAAGAAAAGTATTGAAAAGACTGCCATCCCGGCCATTTATGATCTTTTAGGCACAGCCTGTCTGCGCGAACATAAGTATAACGAAGCAGTTAAAGCCTTCCAACACGTCGGCTCCGCCAAACTCGAACATAGCGTGGCTTCCGCTTTTTTTGACACGCCCCGATATGCCAATCCATTCAAGGAACAACTTGGCGATTATCCATGGGCCTACCAGGCTGCAAAATCTAATAAATTAATATTTGCCATCGCTATGGCCAAACTGCAGAAGCAAATAAAAACCGACCCCAAAAATGCCGCTGTGTATTATTATAAAATGGCAACCGGCATGTACAATACATCGTGGTACGGCAGTGCCTGGTATTACACGGCCTATAGCTGGAGTAACGCCGATATCGGTCCCGAAGCAAAACATCTGCCATACAACGGCGATTACCTGGGCGAAATAACGGCGAAAAAGTATTTTTTAAAAGCGCGCGCCTTAACTAATGATATGGAATTTAAAGCCAAATGCACTTTTATGGCCGCCAAATGCGACGAGAAACATATCCCCATTCCCGCGGACTATATTAATTACTTGGCCGGCCGGAGATATAACCAGGACGAATCTACCCCGGCCACTAAAAGTTACGACAGGGAAGTACGACAAAACCCCTATTTCAAATCCCTGCGCAGCACCTACTCCAAAACGCAATTTTACAAGCTGGCAGTAAATGAGTGCAGTTATTTCAGGGATTTTTTAAGCACTAAGTGATAAAAAGATATTTCTTTTGATGCGAACCCAACGCAAGCGCCTGAGTAAATTATATTTTATTTGTACTCACATATTTGTAAATTACACAACCCGTTCCATCTGCGATTGAAAACCAATAGTGTAAAACCTTTTTTATAAAATATTGATGCCGGTTAAAAAGTATATCACCTGGTGCCTGGTTTTGATAGCGGTATTCACCGCCTGTAAAAAAGAGCGCAAAACCGTCCCTGTTATCGATGTTTACCTGGCAGGATCGGTAAACGCGGGTGGCAGCCTTTTTGTGGCAGCGTATTGGAAAAACGGCGTGGTTACCAAATTGACCGATGGTTCGTCATTTTCGGAGGTGAATGCTATTGCTGTAAGTGGCAACGATGTTTATTTAGCCGGCACTATCAATAACAATTACGACGCCGCTTATTGGAAAAACGGCGTGATGACCATGCTTACCGGCAGCGCCGGGATCACCAAAGCCAATGGTATCGCCATAAACGGCAGCGATGTATATGTTGCCGGGGGAATTTTGGCATCGAACGGAAATTTTGTGCCAGTTTACTGGAAAAACGGTGTAATTACAAAACTTAACGACGGATCGGCAGATGCAATTGCAAATGCCATAGCCATTAGCGGGAATGACATTTATGTTGCCGGCATTACCACCGCTGCCAACGGTGTAGATGAAGCCGTGTACTGGAAAAACGGCGTACCAAAAAACCTAACCGACGATTCATCAAACGGTCAGGCCAATGCTATTGCCATAAGCGGCGGCGATGTTTATATCGGTGGCTTAAGCGGCAATAGCATTACGGCCACGTATTGGAAAAATGATGTTGCAACGCAGCTGCCTGATCTGTCGTACGGATCGGTAGTGAATAGTATCTGGATATCAAATGGCGACGTGTACTCTGCCGGAAATACCAACAATACGGGCGGCATGGTAGAAGCCACCTACTGGAAGAACAATGTTCCCAACCCCATGACTGATGGCAGCCCTTCCGGCGATTGCCGCGCCCGCGCCATTACGGTTAACGGCAGCGATGTGTACGTTGTTGGTGCAACAAGCAAAGGAGTTGGTGTCTACTGGAAAAATAAGGTGCCCACCATTGTGGAAGGCAGCGGTACTATGCAGGCAGTTGCCGTAGTTACACATTAATCTATGCTAGGCCCTCGTGTCGTTCCCGTTGTAAATACTCAGGTAACTTTCGTATCGTGATAATTCAATTTCACCATCTTCAAGCGCGGCCAGTACAGCACAGCCGGGTTCGTTTATGTGGCGGCAATTATGGAAACGGCAGTCGTGCATGCGTTGGCGCATTTCGGGGAAAAAGTGGCTTAACTCCTGCTTTTCTATGTCGATAACACCCAATTCGCGGATGCCTGGTGTGTCAATAATAAATCCGCCTCCCGGCAATTGAAACATTTCGGCAAAGGTGGTGGTGTGCATGCCTTTGTCGCTCCAGTCGGAAACCTGGTGGGTGCGCAGGTCGAGATCGGGCAACAAAACGTTTATCAAACTTGATTTCCCCACGCCTGAATGGCCTGAAAAAAGGGTTACTTTGTTGACAAGCAATTCCTGTACCTGGTTAATATTGGTTCCTGCCAACGCCGAAACCTCGTAACAGGGATACCCGATATTTTCATAGATTGCCTTATAATCAGCCAAAACCTCCAGGCCTTCTTCGCTAAAAAGATCCAGCTTATTAAATACCAATACCGAAGGAATATCATACGCTTCGGCAGTTACCAAAAAGCGATCAATAAACCCCAATGAAGTACGCGGCGAAGCGAGCGTGACCACCAGCACCGCCTGATCGAGATTGGCCGCAATGATTTGTCCCTGTTTCGACAAATTGATGGATTTACGGATGATGTAATTTTTACGCTGATGCAGGTTAATGATCACCCCTGTTTCCTGGTCGGGTTCCATATCAAAATCAACCACGTCGCCTACCGCCAGCGGGTTGGTGGTGGTTATGCCTTTGGTCCGGAAGATCCCTTTGATGCGACAATCTATTTTTCGCCCATCAGGGGTTTGCACCTGGTACCAGCTGCCGGTTGATTTTGTAATTAGTCCCTGCATTTTAACGACCTCAAAAGTAATTAAAATACACAGCATTAATTTATGATGGTTTTATTTAACCAGATGACACATACAAGCTTCGATTATTAACCCAAAAATCATTTCGAATATTATTTGTGTTTCTATTTGTTTATTAAAAAAATAACCGTTTTATTTGCCACCGTAAAAAATGATGAGTAACTGCACCACAACAACAACTACAACAACCATCGGCAGGGCCGGAGGAAGATAGTCGTATGGTGTAAAAAACATAAAAAACCAAATGAACGCCTTCCTCCAAAAAAGAGGAAGGCGTTTTTTTTTAATAGCAGACATGAAGATTTTAAAATTTGGCGGTACTTCCGTAGGATCAGTTCAAAGCATCCAAACCTTATTAAATATTTTAAAGGAAGAGGTTAAAAGTAAGGATAAACCTGTTGTAGTTTTATCGGCCATGAGCGGCGTAACGAATATGCTGATAGCTATGGCCGAAGGCGCCGCCAATGGTACGGACTTTACCGCTCCTTTGGCCGAATTGGAAAAACGCCACTTTGATGTGGTAAAAAGTCTCCTCAGCATCCAAAACCAAAACCCGGCATTCACCAGGTTGAAAATATACTTTAACCAGCTGGAAGAATTATTACAGGGCATACTTACCCTCAGGGAGCTTACACCCAAAACCCGCGACATGGTATTGAGTTTTGGTGAGCGCTGCTCTACCTTAATGATAAGCAAAATTGCCGCGCAGCATTTTCCGGAGGCACTTAATGTTGATGCATCAGAACTGATAAAAACCGATAGTTCATTTGGCAATGCTAAAGTGAACATGGAATTGACCGAAATACTAATTCGCGGATTTTACCAGGAACACATCGGCAAAATGCTGTTTGTCACTGGTTTTATAGCCGCAAACGATGCCGGTCAGTTAACTACCCTGGGGCGTGGCGGCAGCGATTATACCGCAGCCATATTGGGTTCGGCTTTAAATGCTGATGAAATCCAGATATGGACCGATGTTAACGGAATGATGACCGCCGATCCGCGCATGGTTAAAAAAGCCTTTTCGTTGCCCGAGCTTACTTATACCGAGGCAATGGAGCTTTCGTATTTCGGCGCAAAGGTGATCTATCCGCCAACCATGATCCCTGCTTTCCTGAAAAAGATCCCTATCGTTATAAAAAACACCTTTGAGCCTGATTTTGAAGGGACTGTTATCCGTCACGACTGCCAGCCATCAAATCTGCCTATAAAAGGAATTTCATCCATCAACAACATCAGCATCCTTAATTTAGAGGGAAGCGGTATGGTGGGTAAATCCGGTTTTAGCGGTCGGTTATTTTCGTTACTTGCCCGCGAACAGATCAATGTAATACTCATCACCCAGTCGTCATCCGAACACAGCATTACTTTTGCCGTTCAACCCGGGGACAGCGAACGCGCGCGGGCAGTAATTGAGCACGAGTTTGAACTGGAGCTCATCGCCAAAAAACTCGAACCTTTGGTGATCGAGCAAAACCTGGCCATTATTGCCATTGTGGGCGAGAACATGAAACAAACCCCTGGCGTTTCGGGCAAACTGTTCCATGCCTTGGGTCGCAACGGTGTAAATGTCAGGGCGATAGCCCAGGGATCGAGCGAGTACAACATCTCGGTAATCATATCGGCAAACGACCTGGCCAAGGCATTAAATGCTGTGCACGATGGCTTTTTTACCGAGCTTACCAAAACACTGCATGCTTTTTGTTTGGGCACCGGCAACATAGGCCAAACCCTGTTTAAACAGCTTAACGCGCATAGCGATTATCTGCAGGAGCATAATGGCATACAGGTAAAAATAGCAGGCATAAGTAATACACGCAAAATGCTGTTTAACAGCGATGGCATTTCGCTGGATACCTGGCAGGACGAACTGCAGGCATCGCACCATGAGGCAAACCTGGCAGAATTTGTCGCTAAAATGAAGGAATTAAACCTGCCAAACTGCGTTTTTATTGACAACACCGCCAGCCCAAAACCGGTTGAGTTTTACGAAGAGGTATTTAACGCCAATATTTCGGTAATTACCTGCAATAAAATAGGGAACTCCGCATCGTACAAACAATACAAAACTTTTCATGATGCCGCGCAAAAGCATGGTGTCGACTTTTTTTACGAAACAAACGTGGGCGCCGGCTTGCCGATTATACGGACCTTAAAGGACCTGATGAACAGCGGCGACAGGGTTGCTAAAATTGAGGCTATACTATCGGGTACTATCTCGTTTATTTTTAACAACTATAAAGGTGACGCTAATTTTCATGACGTAGTGAAGATGGCACAGGAAAAAGGCTATACCGAACCCGACCCGAGAGACGATTTACGCGGAACGGATTTTATGCGTAAAATACTGATCCTGGCCCGCGACGCCGGCTATGCCATGGAAGCAGCAGATGTGGAAATTGAAAGTATGCTGCCGAAATCGTGTCTGGAAGCCCAAACTGTAGATGATTTTTATGCTGCGCTGAAGGTCGAAGACGCATTTTTCAGTAACCTGAAAGCAAAAGCTGAATCGGAAAACAAGGTATTAAGATATATCGGGAAGCTGGAGGATGGCAAGCGGCAATCACTTTGCAAATG
>Ga0207667_10001089_pt1 | contig 34437 bp, 34 predicted proteins | sample KBSCornC52_FD_184301 | JGI IMG/M metagenome (GOLD analysis project Ga0207667, IMG submission 184301) | Corn rhizosphere microbial communities from Kellogg Biological Station, Michigan, USA - KBS Corn C5-2 (SPAdes) (version 2) | ecosystem: Host-associated > Plants > Roots > Rhizosphere > Soil ...
CGCACCAGCTCGACGACCGCGACACCGCGGCCGAGCGCGCCATCGGGATGGGTCGCGGTTGAATTGGAATCTGCCAGCACCAGCGTCGAATGAGCCGCGCTGGCGCGCAGCGCATTGGCGAAACCCTCGGGCAATTTGCCCGATGCGCCGCGGTCGCCGCCGCAATTGACCACCATCCGGTGCGGTCCGTCGGACATCTCGAAGGCGAGCGTCGAGGCGCAGCCGCCGTTCAGCAGACGCGCGGGCGGCGGCGGCGCGGCATCGACCACCACCACCGTCTTGCCGCCGACCAGCCGCTGATAGCCCCAGTCGGGCGCGCTGCGCAGCGCGCGGGCGCGCACCGCCGAAGCGTTGATCACCTGCTCGACGCGGGCCGCCGGCAAAGGCGCACCACCTTGCCAGCTCGACAACGCGCCATCGCCGAGCAGCACGCCCTTGAGCGCCGGCACCGCCCGGCCAAGCACATCGGTCAGCGACGGCAGTGGGCTGATCCGCCGCGCCTCATAGACCGCGCGCAGCTGCACCAGCAGCTCGACCAGCGCGAGCTGCTCGGCGACCGAGCGGCTGGCGATGCCGCCATCCTCGCCGACGACCTGGGCCAGCGAATGGGCCAACGCCGCCTCGCCCCGCGCCGTGCGCCCCTCGCTCCCCGGGATCAGCAGCCCGGCGGTCACCACCCCGCTCCAGGCGGCGATCCGCGGCAGGCCCGGCGACACGCGGTTGGCGCTGCGCTGCAGGTGGCGCGCGCCCCGGGCAAAAGTGTTGAGCAGCGAGGTGCGATAGACCTGGTCGCTCGAGGCGAGCAGCATCGGCGCATGCGCCGCCCAGTGGAACATCCGCCGGCCCCAGAGATCGGGCCGCCAGCCGGCGTCGTCGATCTTCTCGGCATGGGCCGCGAGCCATCGCCGGGCGAGATATTCGGCGATCGGCGCCGCCCTGGCGCGCGAGGCGGCGGCGTCGAGATCGCGCAGCCAGGCAAAGCTCTGCAGATAGTCGATCAGGCCGGGCGAGCCGGTCAGCGCGGCAAAGTCGATCCCCTCGGCTTCGGCCACCTCACCACAGAAGAGAAATTCGCCGGCGAGCAGCGCCTCACCCGCCGAGACCTCGCCGGTCAGCGGATCCGGCGGCACGGCGAGCAGCTTCAACGGGAATCGCCCACGCAGCCGAAGGCGATGAAGCGGCGTCTGCCAGGCGATCCGCGCCAGCCGGCGCGACAGCCATTCGGCGAGCGACGCGCCCTTGGCGCTGTCGAGCCGAACCAGCCGCTTGCCCTGCTCGACCCCGTCCTGATGACGGGGACGCAGCCGTGCCGCCATCAGTGCCCAGACCTCAGCATCCGAATATTGTCGGCATAGGACTCCGGCCCGCCGCGAAATACGGCAGTGCCGGCAACCAGCACATCGGCACCGGCATCGATCGCCCGGCCGGCGGTCTCGCGGTCGATGCCGCCGTCGACCTCGAGATCGATCGCCCGTCCGGACTGATCGATCATCTTGCGCACCGCCTCGATCTTGCGCAGCTGCGATTCGATGAAGGCCTGACCGCCGAAGCCCGGATTGACGCTCATCACCAGCACGAGGTCGATCTCGTCGATGACATAGTCGAGCATCTTCGCCGGGGTTGCCGGATTGAGCGAGACGCCGGCGCGCTTGCCGAGCGCGCGGATGCGCTGGATCGTGCGGTGGAGATGCGGGCCGGCCTCCTGATGGACCGTGATCGTATCGGCCCCGGCCTCGGCGAAATCGTCGAGGAACGGGTCGACCGGGCTGATCATCAGATGGACGTCGAACGGCTTGGCGGTGGTCTTGCGCAATGCCTTCACCACCACCGGGCCGATCGTCAGATTGGGGACGAAATGGCCGTCCATGACGTCGACGTGGATCCAGTCGGCGCCGGCCGCGTCGATCGCCGCGATCTCCTCGCCGAGTCGCGCGAAATCCGCTGACAGGATCGACGGGGCGATGCGGACGGGCTGGGGCACGAGCCGGGCTTAGCCCTTGGATAGACCCCTCGCAAGCGGCTCAGCCGAGCCGTTGCAGCCGCGCGATGAAGAAGGAGTCGGCGCCGCCCGAGCCGCCCAGCGCGCCGGGCGGAATCCGCAATGCACCGTTCGCACTGGCGAGCAGACCGCCGGGCAATTCCGCGGGCGAGACCGGCACCAGCGCCAGATCCGAACCCTCGGCGAGCAGGCCTTCGATCACCGCCTCGCCTTCCTCCGGCTCGGCCGAGCAGGTCGCATAGACCAGCATGCCGCCCGGCATGAGCCAGTCCGCCGTGCGCCGGACCATGGCGGCCTGCTGGGCGGCGAGCGCGGCGATATCGCTGTTGCGGACGCGGTGCAGCACATCCGGATGGCGGCGGAAAATGCCCGTCGCCGAACAGGGCGCATCGAGCAGGATGGCGGCGACCGGCTTGTCGGGTGCCCATTGCAGCACGTCGGCGACCATCGTCTCGGCGGCGAGGCCGATGCGGGCCAAATTCTCGCCGATCAGCGCGAGCCGGGACGCGGCGCTATCCAACGCCGTCACCTGCCAGCCGGCGGCGGCGAGCTGCATCGTCTTGCCGCCGGGCGCGGCGCAGAGGTCCAGCAGCGGTCGGCCCTCGCCGGCGCCGAGCAGCCTTGCCGGAATCGCGGCGGCAAGATCCTGGACCCACCAGTGGCCTTCGGCATAGCCCGGTAGCGACGCGACATCGGAGCCGCGCGGCACGCGGACATGGCCCGGCATCAGGCTGGCGCCACCGAGGCGCTCTGCCCAAGCCGCGGTCTCCGCCGGATCCTTCAGCGTCAGGTCGAGCGGCGGCGGGGCGGCGAAGGCCTGCGCGGCCGCCGCGACCGTCGCGTCACCCCAGGCCGCGCGCCAACGCGCTTCCACAAGGGCGGGCAGGCTCGGCCGGGGCGGCAGACTCGCCCCGCGCCGCGAGAGCGTGCCAAACACACCGTGGACGAGCCGCCGTGGGCCGCCTTCGACGAGCGGCAGGGCGGTCGCGATCGCGGCATGGTCCGGCGTGCCGAGCACCAGCGACTGGACCAGGGCAAGGCGCAGGACGGATCGCGCCTTGGCATCGACCGGCAATGGCCGCGCGGTCGCCGAATCGATCAGCTGGTCGAGATCGACCAGCCAGCGCAGCGTCTCGGCGGCCAGGGCATGGGCGAGAGCGCGATCCTGCGGGGGAAGACCCTCGGTCGCGCGCGCCATCGCCCGGTCGAGCGGCGCACCGCGCCTGAGCACCGCGTCCAGCAGGCGCAGCGCCGAGCGCCGCGCCGGGACGCCCGGCGGATCGGCGGTCAGCGGCGCGAGCCCGAGCCGAGCGGGTCGAGCGCGCTGGCGCGACGGCGGACGCCCGGCAGCGGATCGAGCGCGCTCACCCGCGCGCCACCGTCGCCAGAGCTGCCGGCGATCTCGCGCAGCGCGGCGATGCGATTGGCGGTCGCCGGATGGGTCGAGAAGAGATTGTCCATCGATCCGCCAAAGCTGGGGACGATGTAGAGCTGGGCCATCGCCGGATTGGCGGCGACCGCCGGATTGGGGATCTGCGCGGCGCCACGCTCGAGCTTCGCGAGCGCCGAGGCGAGCGCCAGCGGCTTGCCCGAGATCGTCGCCCCGGCGCGGTCGGCGCCATATTCGCGCACCCGGCTGATCGCCAGCTGGACCAGCATGGCGGCGAAGGGCGCGACGATCACCGCCAGGATCATCGCCAGCGGGTTGGCCCGTTCGTTGCCACGGCCGGCGAAGAAAAAGCCGAAATTGGCGAGCATCGAGATCGCCCCGGCGATCGTCGCGGTCATCGTCATGATCAGCGTGTCGCGGTTGCGGACATGGCCGAGCTCATGCGCCATGACGCCGGCGATCTCGTCGCGGTCGAGGATCGACAGCAGGCCGGTGGTCGCGGCGACGGCAGCATGGGCCGGGTCGCGACCGGTGGCGAAGGCATTGGGGTGCGGGCTGTCGACGATATAGGTCCGCGGCATCGGCAGGCCGGCGCGGGTCGCCAGCTCGCGCACCAGCCGGACGAATTGCGGCGCCTCGGCCTCGGTGACCTCGCGCGCGCCGTTCATCGACAGGACGATCCTGTCGGCGTTCCAATAGGTGAACAGGTTCATGCCGGCGGCGACCACCAGCGCGATCACCGCGCCGCCGCTGCCGCCAAGCGTCCAGCCGAGCGCCATGAACAGCGCGGTCAGCGCCGCCAGCAGCATCGTCGTCCTCAACAGGGGATGCATCGGGTCCTCCTCAACGGCCGCTGATGTGGGATGCCCTAAGGCTCGGGTCAATCAGATGCCGAGGACGACCGCGACCCGCCGCAGCAGATATTTGTCGTATTCGCTGAGTAGGGCGGTCATGGCCGGGCTGCTGCGAACCGCATCCGGAACGACCTGAACGGTCGGATCGAGGCTGCGCGACAGCTCGAAACGCGCGCGCGGCATGTGCCAGTCGGTCGTGATCAGGCGCACCGACCGATAGTGGTGCCGCTTCACCCAGCGCGCGACCTCCGGTCCATTGGAGCGCGTGTCGACCGCCTCGAAGCCGAGATCGACGCAGCAGGCGAACAGCCGCTCCGGCGCGTTATTGGCATAGGCCAGCTCGGCCGGGAGCACCTCGCGCCCGACGCCCGAGACGAACATCCGCTTGGCGCGGCCGGCCTCGAGCACCTCCAGCCCACGGGCGAGCCGACCCGGCCCGCCGGTCAGCACGACGATCGCGTCGGTCGGGCGCAGATCCGCCGGCTGCCCCTGGCCCAGCACGAAGATGACGAAGCCGACGGCCCAGCCGAGCAGCAGCAATGCGGCGAGACGCAGGATCACGGCATTCGCCGCAGCGCCGCCAGAACGGTCCAGCGCGCGACGGCGAGCGCGAGCGCCGCACCGAGCAGCGGCACCAGCGCCAGCACCAGCCAGGAGCCCCAGCCGAGTCCGCCCGAGGCGAGCAGCTCCGAGCCGACTGCGGCGAGGCGATTGCCGAGCACCTCGACCACCGCGATCGCCGCGACGAAGCCGGTCACCCCGCCGAACATCGCATCGAGCGCAATCCGCCGCTGGAACAGCCGGGCGACCTGCTTGTCGGTCGCGCCGAGCATATGGAGCACGTCGATCGTCGGCTTGTGCGTGTTGAGCGCACCGCGCGCCGCCAGCGTAACGGTCGCGCCCGAGGCAAAGGCCATCATCACGACCACCGCTGCGGCGAGCCACTTCAGCGTCGCGATCAGCCCGGCGAGCGGCAGCAGCCAGCGCGACTGATCGTCGATCCGCGCCGCCGGGGCGATTCGCGCGAGATCGCTGGCGATCGCCGGCAGGCCGCTGCGTCCCTCGGCGCCGAAATCGGCATCGACCAGGATCGGTACCGGCAGATCCGGATCGAGCACGCCCTGGCCGAGCCAGGGACGCAGCAGCCGCGCCATCTCCGCGGCTTCGACGCGGTGGACATGGGCGACATGCGGATCGGCCCGCAGCCGCTGGACAACCTTATCGGCGGCCGCCTCGCGGCGATCGGGATTGGCATCGACGATCTGGATGGTGATGCCGCCGGCGAGCCGCGCGGTGAGCCCGCGCGCGGCATGGGAGAGGCCGAGCCCGCCGGCCGCCGCGAGCACCGTCAGGAACATCATGATCGCGATGACCCAGGGCATCGGCCCGGCGAACCGGCCCTCCGGCAACAGCCGTTTTTCAGGCGTCGTGGGCGGACGAACGATCATCGCGGCTGCACCGGCCCGGGCCGCGGCGGATGGCGCAGCGCGCCGGTCGGATCGGCGACGCGGCCCTTGTCGATCCGCAGCATCTGCGCGCCAGAAACGCGGGCCAGCAGATGGATGTCGTGGGTCGCGATGACGACGGTGGTGCCGAGCTTGTTGAGCGCGTCGAACAGATGGAGCAGGCGCTTGGCCATCTCCGGGTCGACGTTGCCGGTCGGCTCGTCGGCGACGAGCAGCTCGGGCCGGTCGATCACCGAACGGGCGATGGCGACGCGTTGCTGCTCTCCGCCCGACAAGGTCGCCGGCTTGGCGTCGGCACGATCGCCGAGGCCGACCCAGGACAGCATCTCGCTGACCGCGCCATCGACCTCGGATTCCTCATAGCCCGCGACCCGGAGCGGCAGGGCGACATTGTCATAGGCCGAGAGATGGGGGACCAGGCGGAAGTCCTGGAACACGACCCCGATCCGCCGGCGAAAGCCGGGCAGCCGCTCGCGATCGAGCGTCAGCACATCCTCGCCGAACAGCCTCAGCACGCCACGGCTCGGCCGCAGCGCGAGATAGAGCAGCTTCAGGAGCGAGGTCTTGCCCGCGCCCGAGGGCCCGGTGATGAAGTAGAAGGCGCCGCTGGCGAGCGTGAAATTGATGTCGCTCAGCGTTTCCTTATCGGCACCATAGCTAAGCCCGACTTCGTCGAATTGGACGATATGGTCCATGGTCGCAGACGCCCTTCCCCGCGGTCGTAGCCATCGCATGTCGAGCGGCGTTGCGACAAGCCGTGCAGGCGACGCCATGTATGCTTGCCAGCGACGGCGGCGACGTGCTTAACCACGTCCTCTCGTGCGCGAAAGGGGCATCGTCCGCACCGTGATTCTCGTCTGTCCTTCCTGCCAGACGCGCTATCTCGTCGCCGACACCGCGATCGGGCCGGCCGGACGTCAGGTGCGCTGCGCCGCCTGCAAGCACAGCTGGTTCGAATCGGCCCCGCCCGAGGACGCGGCGAGCGACCTTGTCGGAAGCGACAGCAGCGTCGGCGAGCCGCCAAGCTGGCTGGCGAGCGCGCCGACCCACGCCATCGACAGTGAAGACAGCAGCTATCGGCCGCGGCGCAACCCAGCGAAATATTATAGCTGGGCGGCCGCCTCCGCCGGCATCGTGATGATCATCCTGGTGGTCGCGCTGATCATCTGGGGCGCGAGCCGCAAGGGTCCGGTCGAGCCCAAGGTCGATCCCGCGACGCTGCTCGCGGTCGACGTCTCGCGCCCGCCCGAGCGGCGGTTGCTCGACAGCGGCAAGGAGCTGCTGGCGATCTCCGGCGTGGTCAAGAACCCGACCCAGGTGACGCTCAACGTGCCCGACATCCGCGCCGAGCTGCACGATGGCAGCGGCCGCACCGTCTATGGCTGGACGATTCCAGCGCCGACCCGCTCGCTCGCGCCCAATGCGGCGGCGACCTTCGACAGCGCCGAGGTCGACGTGCCGCGCGACGCCCGATCGCTGAAGCTGGTCCTCGCCTCGGCCGAAGAGTAGCCCTGCGGCGAAAGCCGGGGCATGCTGCCGCTGTCCAAATTGGGAGACTGACGTGCGCATCGGCGTATTGACCGGCGGCGGCGATGTGCCCGGCCTCAACCCCTGCATCCGCTCGATCGTGCTGTCGGCGCTCGATCGCGGCTGGCAGGTGACCGGCTTCCGCCGTGGCTGGCAGGGGCTGCTGGCGATCGATCCCGACGACGGCGAGAGCATCGCCCGCAACAGCTGGGTGCTCGACCGCGAGCGGGTGCGCGGCATCGACCGGCTCGGCGGCACCATCCTCCACACCTCGCGGGCCGATCCGCGCACCGCCAAGGGCGGCGACCAGACCCCGCATGTCCGCGAAGTGCTGACGCGCATGGGCATCGATGTGATCGTGACGCTCGGCGGCGACGGCACGCTGCGTTTCTCGGCCCATCTCGCCTCGCTCGGTGTGCCGGTGGTGTCTATCCCCAAGACGATGGACAATGACGTCTTCGGCACCGACTATTGCATCGGCTTTTCGACCGCGGTCAGCCGCTCGGTTGAGGCGATCAATGCGCTGCGCACCACGGTCGAGAGCCATGAACGGATCGCCGTGGTCGAGCTGTTCGGCCGGCGCAGCGGCGAGACCGCGCTGCTCGCCGGCTTCCTCGCCCAGGTCGACCGCAGCATCATCGCCGAAGTGCCGGCCGATCTCGACCTGCTGCTGCCGCTGCTCAAGAAGGACAAGCTGAGCCGACCGGCGCGCTATTCGATCTGCGTCATCTCGGAAGGCGCCAAGCTGGTCGGCGAGACGGTCGAGGAGGACCCTGCCGCGCTGTCGATGTCGGCGACGCATCGCGGCCATGTCGGCGTCGGCCATCGTCTCGCCCAGGCGATCGAGGAGCGGCTGCGCGAAGGCACGGTGCTGCAGGAGCTCGCCTATCTGATGCGCGCCGGCGAGCCCGATGCGATGGACCGCATGGTCGGCTTCGCCTTCGGCGCGCTCGCCGTGCAGCTGATCCAGGCCGGCACCACCGGCCGCATGGTCGCGGTACGCGACGGCAATTACACCCATGTCCCGGCCGAGACACTGCTCCAGGGCACCAAGAGCGTCGACGTCGAAGCCCTCTACGACCGCACCGCCTATCGCGCGCAGCTGCTCAAGGTCGAGGGCATGCCAATGTTTCTGTACTAGGCTGAAGCGGTAGGCAGAGGCGTCCGCTTTCGACCCGTTGCAGACATCGGGCAGGACTGGCACGAACGCCGCTCGGGAGGTGCAGATGGGCTTCCAATCCAATCAGGATTTCATGGCTGCGTTGAGTTCGCTTATTGACCAGTGGTGCGAGCAACGTCGTCTTCGCCAACTCGCCGCAGTGCTTCCCAGCTTCGTTGGCTTCAATGGCCTGACAGACGGTTGGGCGGACCTGAGGTGAGGGTTGAAGAGCGCGGTCGGATTGGGGGCGGAAGGGTTGCCGGAGGACGAGTGGCGGATGCTCCAAATCCTTAGCCGAGACGCTGATAAGGCTCTGTCCAACCGGCGGTAGCCGTTATATCGGCTTTCCACCCCCCAGCAGACATAGACGGTCGGATCGAACGGCGGCTATCGACCCCCTTAAGCCGCTCTTTGCAGTCGTGCCCCTACAGGCGACGTTGCTGCGAGAGGGCGGGATGGGCGAGAGGCTAAATCAACGCCGCTTGGAGCGATCGGCATGCCGGGATAGAGCCGCCGCGATCTCCGCTTTGATCCATTGATCCGGCTGAGTCGCCGATGGCCAAATTCCCGTGGCGATGGCGATGAGCGCCCGGGCAATTCTGCGTTGGATTTCCCCGCGGGCCGTGACCTTCAAGACAGCGGGGCGCTTTCGCGCGGGGGTGCTCACTTTGCTTGCGTTCCTCTCGCCTAAATGGCGCGAGGGCCTATACAGCGACGTTTCTGATCCGGTAACTTTTTGTCACGCGACGCGCGAGGCAATCTCGTCGATCAAAGGCTGTAGGCCCGGACGTTGTTTCCGCCTCTATTTGGTACTCGCGGGCAATGGCCCTTAATTCCCCCGCATAGACGCTGTCTTGCACCACCCGGGAGAGACGGCCGTAGAAAGTCGCCCGCCAGACTAATTCGTCATGGCCGGCCCTGGGTATCAAAGTTGGTGAAGCCAGTTCCATCTTGCATCAGAGTGCGCGGATGAACAGCGGACACCATCAGAGAAACTGCGGACTCTTTATACGATTTCTCCGTACTGCGAAGGGGGACATTAACTCCCCTGCTTGAGCTGACGATCTGATACCAAGTCTGTGCTAAAGCCGGCGTCTGCCACAGCCGCTCACGCGCGATGTCTGTTTTCCACCCTAAGCGGACATTCAGGGAACCGCGCGTCTGCTTCTGTCACAGCGGAAAAACGACGCCCGGATTGAGGATATTGCCGGGATCGAGCGCGCGCTTGATCGTTCGCATTAGATCCAGCTCCGCCGGCGTACGGGTGATGCCGATGAAGGGCTGCTTTTCGCGGCCGACGCCGAGCTCGGCGGCGACCGAGCCTTTGACCTTGCCGATCGCCGAATAGACTATGTCGTAGACGCGGTCCGCGGTGTCCTTGTCGCCCGCGCCGACCGAGACCATGACGTGGAGATTGCCGTCGCCGGCATGGCCGAAGTGCCAGATATGCCCGCCCGGCCATTGTCGCTCGATCCCGGCCCGCGTCTCGCTGACGAAGCCGGTCATGTCGGTGAGCGCCATGCTGAGATCGAAGTTGAAGATCGGCCAGAGCGGCAGAAAGGCTTCGAGCAGATCGTCGCGCAACGACCAGAGGTTGGCGCGGTCGCGCTCGGACTGCGCGATCGCCGCATCGGCCGCGACGCCTGCGTCCATCGCGCTTGCCAAGACTTCCTGGAAGCGCGCCGCGTCGCGCTCCGGATCATTGCCCATCGCCTCGATCAGCGCATAGACTGGATAGTCCTGCGACAGGGGCGGCGGGCGCTTGGCGCGCTGGCTCTCGCTCATCAGCGCGTAGAAGCTGTTCCACATCAGCTCGAAGCTCGACAGCTGCCCGCCGAGCTCGGTGTCCAGCCGCCGCAGCAGGCGCACCGCATCGTCGAAGCTGGGGAAGGCGACCAGCGCGGTCTGGGTCGACTTCGGCAGCGGCCGCAGCCGCAGCACGGCCTTCGTGACGATGCCGAGCGTGCCTTCGCTGCCGATCAGCAGATGCTTCCAGTTGTAGCCGGCATTGTCCTTGATGAATTTTCCGAGTGAGCTGACCACCGAGCCGTCGGCCAGCACCGCCTCCAGCCCGAGCACCATGTCGCGCATCATCCCCCAGCGCAGCACCCGCACACCGCCGGCGTTGGTCGCGATATTGCCGCCGATCGTCGCCGAGCCGCGCGAGCCGAGATCGAGCGGCATCAGCAGACCCGCGGCCTCTGCCGCCTCATGAACGCTCTGCAGCGTCGCGCCGGCCTCGACCGTCATCGTCATCGACTGCGGATCGATCTCGATGATCTTGTTCATCAGCTCCAGCGACATGAGGATGCCGCCATCCTCGCCGCGGCCGGCGCCGGTGCTGCCGGTGCGCCCGCCGAGCGCGGTGATCGGCGTGCCGCTGGCATTCGCCAGCTTGACGATCTCGGCGACCTCCTCGGTGCTCCGCGGCCGCACCAGATAGCCCGGATGCGCCGGATATTTCTTCTGGACGTCGATCAGGTAGCGTTCCTCGATGGCGTCACCGACGAACAGCTGCTTCTCGCCGACAACCGCCGCGAGTCCCTCGGACAAATCCGTCATGGCGCCCATCTCCGCACATCCTTGTCGCAGCGGTCGGACTGCCGCCGCTTCCATGGCGGTACTATCGGTCGATTCATTCAGCGGGACAATCTCGTCATCGACAGTCTATTCGCGTGCGTTGCGCTGAAGCGGAAAAGGGGAACAATGATGCGTCGCGCCGCCATCCTCGTCCTATGCGGACTATCCTTTCTGGGGGCATGCTCGGGTCCGCCGCCTCAGAAGGAATACAGCTATCCGGCCTGGGGCTTCGCCGTCTCCTTCCGGGCGCAGCCCAAGGAAACCGACTATCCCGCCACCGCCGACGGCGCCCACACATTTCTCGTCGAATCGGTGCTGGCGGGGCGCGACAATCTCGTCAACGTGATTGACGGCAGTGCCTCGACCAAAACCGAGGACCAGGCCTTGTCCGATGCCCCGGCCGCTCTGGCGAAATACGTCGGAGGAACGTTGGGGCCGATGACTTATGCCGCCAGCGGCAAGGCCATGGGCCGCGAGTTCACCCTTTCGCGACCGGGCCGGCCGGACTCCCGCGTGCGCGTCTTCGTCTGGCACAAACATCTGTACGAGCTGATCGCGCAGTCCTCGCTCGGACCGGACGATCCGGAGAGCAAGGAATTTCTGGCCTCGTTCCGTTTGACCTGATGTCCTTACCGCCGCGGCGACATCAATCGCGATATCGCCAGCGCGCTTTCCTCGGGTTGCAGCGTTTCGACGTCGAGGGACAGCCGCGGTGCCGGCATCGCCGCGAGGCATTGCTCGAATTGCGGCCGAAGCTCGCGAAACAGGCCAAGGTCGCGCAGCTTGCCAAAGGCCGCCCGGCTCTCGTCGACGAGCCTGCGCTCCTGCGCCTCGCGGCCGATCTCCAGGGCGATGAACAGCACCTCGCCGCCGTGTCGCGCCACCAACTGCTCAACGCGTTGCGGGAAGTCCGCCGCAACGGTGGCTTCCGGCGTGAAGGTGAAGATCAGCGAGCGCCCGGCGACGGCGGCTTCCTCGAAGGTCTTCATCCAGAAATGCTCGCGCAGCCTGGCGAATGGCGCGGAGCCGAAGGGGAACACCGCCGTCACCGCATCCACGACGAGGTGATTGTGGAACAGCGGCATGCCGGTCAGGCCGGCGAGCGCGCGGCCAACCGTCAGCTTGCCGGCCGCCGCCGGGCCAAAGATGAAGATGAGCTGCACCCGTCTCGCCGCCCGGACCCGCTTTCTGCCATCGGTGTGGCATGGGGCGGATGGCGCTGCAACGTCAGCGCTACTCCCGTGCCGGCTACCGCGCTCGGTAGAGTTGGTCCTCCGGCATGATCACCGCCGGATCGATGTCGGGCATCGCGCCCAACCGCGCATAGATCGGCGCGAAATCCGGTCCTTCGGTCCGGCGGCGCAAGTCCGCGAAGCTGTCGATCACGAAATAGCACTGCTGGAAATCGTCGATGCGGTAGGGGGTCCGCATAACGCGCTCGAGATCGAAGCCGATGCGATTGGGCGCCGGGTCGTCGAGCGCGAAGATCGTCTCGCCGCGCGATGAGGCGATGCCGGAGCCATAGATCCGGAGCCCGTCGCGGCTGCGCACTAGGCCGAACTCGACGGTGTACCAGTAGAGCCGCGACAGCCGGTCGATCGCGCGCAGGCTGACCGCGCGCAGCCCGCCGCGGCCATAGGCCTGCATGTAATCGGCGAAATCGGGCAGCGCGAGCAGCGGGACATGGCCGAACACGTCGTGGAACACGTCCGGCTCCTCCAAATAGTCGATCTGGTCGACGCGCCGGATGAAATTGCCGGCGACGAAGCGGCGATTGGCGAGATGATCGAAGAACACCGCGTCGGGGATAAGCCCGGGCACCGCGACGACCTGCCAGCCGGTGGCTTTCATCAGCCGCTCCGAGAGCCGCGCGAAATCGGGGATGCCGGGACGGCTCAGCTCCAGCACGTCGAGCCCGGCGAAGAATTCGGGCGCGGCGCGCGTCCGCAGCAGCGCGACCTGCTGGGCGAAGAGCCGGTCCCATAGGGCGTGCTCGGCGGCGGTATAACCGGCCCAATGCTGGGGAATCGTCCAGTCATCGGCCACGGAGTCCGGGCCCGATCGATCTGAGACCGTCATGATCCAGCATAACCGTTACCGCCCTGCCCCGGTTCAATTCTCCTGCCTGCTTGCCTGAGCGGGCTGGCCGGCGCAGGCTTCGCGCGGGCCACAACAGGCGTGCCGCTATGCGGCCGTCAGAACAGGATGGCAGCGATGGAGAGCAAGGCCCGTCACGGGGCGCAGGTCGTCGAGCAGTTCACCCGGCAGGCCAAGGGCTATGCCGAGATGACCGAGAAATATGGCAGCGGCTATGACCCGATCGAGCTGATCGACGTCGGACCCGACGATATCGTGCTCGATGTCGCCTGCGGCACCGGCCGGCTGACGCTGCCGCTCGCCGCCAGGGCGCGCCACGTCACCGGCTTGGACATCACCCCGGCGATGGTCGATATCGCGCGGCAGGCGCAGGCAGAGGCCGGCGTCGCCAATATCGATTGGCAGATCGGCAACGTCCACGCGCTGCCCTTCGCGAACAATAGCTTCTCGCTGGTCACCTGCGGCCTTGCCGCCCATCACTTCACCGAGCCGGCGACCGTGCTCGCCGAGATGCGCCGCGTCTGCCGGCCCGGCGGGCGGCTGGCGGTGATGGATCTCACGCCGCCCGCCGACAAGGCCGCGGCGTTGGATCGCTTCGAGAAGCTGCGCGACGCCTCGCACGTCCATGCGCTGACGCCCGAGGAGCTGCGCGGGCTGGGCCGCGACCTCGGCCTCACCGAGGTCGCCGCGCACACATTCCTGACGCCGTCCGCGCCGGTCGACGTGATCCTTTCCTGGCCGATCTCCGAAACCCACTCGATCGACGAGCTGCGCGAGATGATCCTCGCCGATCCCGATGCACTTGGTGTCGCGGTCCATGATAAAGACGGGGCACCTCAGATCGCTTATCTGATGAGCGTCGTGGTCTGGCGGGTCTGACGGAGCGGGGATGCATTATCTGTCGGTTGCGGAAGCGCGCGCACGATCGGGCCTTCGCCTCGCGCTCACCACCCATGTTCCGGGCCCGTGGGGCGAGGCGGCCAAGGCGCTGTTCAACCTGCGCGGCGTGCCCTTCGCGCCGGTCGAGCAGATCGCCCTGGCGGCCAATGAGGAACTGCGCGCCTGGACCGGCATGCGCAATGCGCCGATCGCGATCTACAACCGGGAGCCGGCGGTCGGCGGCTGGCTCGAAATCCTGCTGCTCTCCGAGCGGCTCGGATCGGGGCCATCGCTGCTGCCGGCCGATCCGTTCGATCATGCGCTGGCGCTGGGCTTGTCCTGCGAGATCTGCGGAACCGGCGGCTTCGGCTGGTCGCGCCGGGTGATGCTGATGCCGGCTGCGGATCAGGAGATCCCGACGGAAATGCGCACGGCGTTGTCGCCCTACGGTCTCGACACCGAGGATCGTGCGAAGGCCACGGCGAAGGTGGTCGCGGTGCTCGACGCGCTCGCGATCCAGCTCGATCGCCAGCGCGGCGCGGGATCGGACTATCTCGTCGGCGACCGGCTGAGCGCGGTCGATATTTATTGGGCCTGCTTCTCGCAGATGATCGCGCCGCTGCCGCCGGAGGCCTGCCCGACGCCCGACGAGATCCGTGCGCGTTACAGTAGCGACACGCCGGCATTGCGCGCGGCGCTCGACCCCGCGCTGATCGCCCATCGCGACCGGATATTCGAGCGGCATATCGGCCTGCCGCTCGATTTCTGATCAAGCCATCGGCGAGAGCCAGTAGAGAATCAGCAGCGCGGCACAGGCAGCCAGCAGCCAGATCTCGAAGATCAGCCTGAGCGGCAGTGGCGCGTGGCGCAGCTCCATGAACTCGAGGCCGACGAAGCGGACCTTGATGAAGGCGATGACCAATACGATGCTGGACGACAGGCGATGGTCGTTGCCGACATGCGCCGATTCCCATGAGAATAGAGTCGCCAGGACCAGCAGCAGCCAGACCGCGGTGATGCGGCGCAATGGGGTGCTCAGCATCGCCTCACCTCACCAGATAGAGCAGCGCGAAGAGGACGATCCACAGCAGGTCGACAAGGTGCCAGAAGGCGCCGCCGCCCTCCATCACCAGGACATAGCTGGCGCCCGGATCCGGCCGGCGCGAGCGGGCGATGAGGTAGCCGAGCACGATCAGGCCGATCAGCACGTGCAGCAGGTGGATGCCGGTCAGCATGTAGTAGAAGATGTAGAACTCATTGCTGTTGAGCGTGATGCCGGCCTGGATCTTGCCGCCCCATTCGAAGGCTTTGGAAACAACGAAGCCGATGCCGCAGGCGAAGGCGCCGAGCAGCAGCCGCATCGCTCGCTCGCGGCCGCCGGCGCGGGCTTCTGAAACGGCAAGCGCGACGAACCAGCTGCTGGTCAGCAGCAGCACGGTGTTGAGCAGGCCGAAGCCGCGCTGCATCGACAGCTGCGAGCTGGTGTAGAGCACGACGTTCTGCGCGCGGTAGATCAGATAGGTGGCGAAGAAGATCGAGAAGACCAGCATGTCGCCCATGATGAGGACCCAGACGCCCTCTTCGCCGGGCACATGCCCCGCCCTGCGCTTGACCGCGCCTTGCTGCTCAGCATCCATGTTGGTCAGGCCGCGCTGGACTTCATCTGTATCAGCAGCGCCCTGCGCGTCGCCCAGAAGGTGACGTTGATCCACAGGCCGAAGGCGATCGCCGCGACCCAGAAGGCGAGCACGCCGTTCCAGGCGAAGGGCCCCGCCTTGAACAGGGTGACGACCGCGCCGGGGAGCGCAAGGACCGCGGTCCAGACACTGAAATAGCCGACCCAGCGCGGGAACACCGGCTCGGCGTTGCGGTCACCGAGCACGGCGAAGGCGACCGAGAGCATCTGCATCGCGCCGGGCAGCGCCGGGCCGACAAAGAGGAAGAAGCCGAGGTCGCTGAACGCCTGGATGATCTCGTCGGGCCGGTCCGGGCGATAGGCGGCGGCGGAGAACAGCATCTCCGCGACCAGCACGGGCACGAAGCCGAGCACGCTGGTGAGGAGCAGGGTGTAGGTCCACAGCGGTGCCGCCTCCATCCGCTTGAGCTGCAGCGCCAGCGCCGAGAAATAGAGCATGAAGATCGAGCAGGCGAGCATCTGCAGGATGCCGCCGGTGATGATGCCGGTGGCGTTGCCGCGGTAGATCGCGGCGAGCTCGGCCTGGCCGAGACCTGGCTTGAGCGGCGGCAGGAAGTGCATCAGCGGCCAGAGCCCGATGAACATGATCAGGGTCGCGGCGATGCCCAACCAGGCGGCGACCAGCTGTGACCGGTAATTCATCCCTACCCCCTTTGCGCCGGCGCCGAGCGCAGGATCGCCCGCCGCGCCGCCCAGAAGTTGACGTTGAGCCAGATGCCGAAAGCGACCGCGGCGACCCAGAAGGCGAGCGCGCCATTCCACGCGAACGGCCCGAGCTTGAACAGGCAGATCAGCGTGCCCGGCGAGGCGAGGATCCCCGCCCAGATGTCGAGATAGCCGACCCAGCGTGGATAGACCGGATCGGCCCGGTCGTCGCCGAGCACGGCGAAGCCGACCGCGACCATCTGCACCGAGCCCGGCAGGGCGGTGCCGACATAGAGGATGAAGGCGAGGTCGCTCAGCGCCTGGATCAGCATGTCCGAGCGCTCGGGGCGATAGGCCGCCGCGCTGAACACCATCTCGGCGACGATCACCGAATAAAAGGCGAGGATCGAGCTGGTGAGGAAGACATAGGTCCAGAACGGCGTCTTCTCCATCCGCTTCATCTGCACCGCGACCAGCGCGAAGAATGCCATGTAGATCGAGGTCGCGAGCATCAGCAGCAGCCCGCCGGTGAGCATGCCGATCGGGTGCTGGCGATAGATCGCGACGAGCTCGCCCTGCGCCAGTGAGGGCCGGAACGGCGGCAGGATGCCCATCAGGAAGAACATGGCGAAGAACAGGATCACGGTCCCGATCGGACCGAGCCAGGCGCAGACCAGCTGCGTTCTGAGATTCATGCCCCCTCCCTCGCATCCGGTGGGCCGTCTTATGCGGGGCCGACCGGCACGTCAGGCCATGCTATGCGCTCCGCTGCCACCGCGCAAATCGCCGCCGTTGCCACTGCCCGGCGAGCTTGCTAGAGCCACGCGCCTGCCAGCGCCCCGCTTCGTCGGGGCCCAACTCGATGTGCGGTCGTGGCGGAACTGGTAGACGCGCAGCGTTGAGGTCGCTGTGGCCGAAAGGCCGTGGAAGTTCGAGTCTTCTCGACCGCACCAACTCCCCGGTAGGGAGTTGATTTTCAAGGACAATGGGCCGGCACCTCAACTGGCCTAGCTTATGCGTTCTGGCTGGCCAGCGTCAGTGCGTCCGCAATTCCTCGGTGATCATTGCAAGCGCGGCGCCGATCCCGTCCACCTGCGCGCCGAACCCGATGCGCATGTGTTCGGGCATTCCAAAGCAATCGCCCGGGGCAACGAGCACGCCGCGTTCAGCCAGTCGCTCACAGAACGGGCGGCTATCTCCACCGTCGCGAAACCAGGGGAACGCGACCAGGCCGGCCTGCGGTGTCACCCATGCGAGGATATCGCTGACCTCGATCATGAAGCGACGTAGCTCCTCGAGGTTTCGGGACGCGATCGCAACGGCGCGGTCGAGGATCGCAGTGCGATTTCGCAAGGCATGGAGCGCCAGCCCCTCGAGGATTGGCGAACCACTCCAGGCAATTTGACTACGCGCTCGCACCATTCGCGCTCGCCGGTCACGATCTGCATCGATCACCCACCCCATCCGAAGACCGGGCATCGAAAGCGCCTTGGACATGTCGCCAATCACGATCACATTTTCGATCCCGGCTGCCGACGAATTGGCATGGCCGAAATAGATCGGGTGAAACACCTCATCGACGAGAAGCGGCACGCCCTTATCGTGGAGCTTATGTGCCAATGCCGCGCAATCCTCGCCTGAGAGCAACGCTCCGGTCGGATTGTGCGGCGAGTTGGCCAGGACCAGCACCGTCCCTTCATCGACCGCAGCGGTTGCTTGCTCGGAATCAAGCCCAAACCCTTGCTCACGGACAAGCTGATAAAATCGCGGCTCAAGACGCGTGAATCGGGCTGTCCCGGCAAAGGCCGCATAGGCCGGCAACGGCAGCAGGACGTTCCCGCCTGGCCTCGACAATGCGGAGAGCAGAAGGAGAAGTGCTTCCGAAGCTCCGGTGGTGATCACGACCCAATCCGGGTCGACGCTATGATACGCGGCGATCTCTGATCGTAGATCGGCCAATCCTGCGGTTGGGGCATAGCTTACGGGCAGGTCTTCGACTGCGAGCTCGCCACCTCCCAAACGAAGCAGCTCCTTGATCGTCCAGCCGGGGCCAGCGCTCCCTGCGAGATTGAAGCGGAGGTTATGCCGGCCCTCCAGCCACTCATTCAAAAGGAACGGTGGCAAATCCATTTTCGCCTCTGCCGAGTCCGGTCTCCAAGGCAGCAGAAACACAGCCCTCTGATGGCATTTCTATGTCAACGAAATGGCTCGTCGCCCCCAGCCGCGAGGGGGCGAGGCGCTCGCCGGCTCAGCCTTCGGCCCAGACCAGCGGCAGCTTGTGGATCGCGAGCGTCGGCCCGGCGCGATAGATGCGGCCGCCGGCCGGATCGAGCCGCACCTCGGGCGCCAGCCGCAGCCATTCCTCGAGGAAGATGCGCATCTCCAGCCGGGCGAGGTGCGAGCCGACGCAGCGATGCGGCCCCGAGTTGAAGGTGATGTGCGCCTGGTTCTCGCGGTCGAGATCGAACGCCATCGGATCGGAAAAGACCTTGGGATCGAGATTGGCGGCGGCGATGAGGAACATCACCCGATCGCCCTTCTTCAACGCGACGCCGCCGAATTCGGCGTCGCGCATGACGATGCGGCTGGCCGGGGCAACGGCGTAGCGGCGCAGCACTTCCTCGACCGCATCGGCCGCTCGCTCCGGGCTCGCACGCAACCGCGCCTGCAGCGCCGAATCCTCGGCGAGCTGGTTTACTGCGAACGCCATTGTGTTGGTGATCGTGTCGAGCCCGCCCGAAAACAGCGTCAGACAATAGCCCTGAAGCTCGTCGTCGGTGACCGGGCGGCCGTCGATCTCGGCGTCGATCAGATCGCTGATCAGGTCGCCTTTGCGCTCGATCCGCCGTTCGCGGATCAGCTCGCCCATCAGCCCATGGACGTTGACGAAGCAGGATGTGCGGCGCTCGACATCGTCGGACAACATGTCGAGCACCCAGCGGCGATACGCCTCCAGCCGATCCGTGGGCATTCCCATCAGCGTCATGAAGATGCCGATCGGCAGGGGCACCGCGACGGCATCGACGAAATCGAAGCTGGCACGCGCCTTCACATTCTCGATCATGTCGACAGCCAGCGCCCGGATCGCGCCCTCCAGCGCCTTCATCTTGTCCGGCGCCAGCGCGCGCATCAGCGGCAGGCGAAACGGGCCGTGGACCGGAGGATCGAGAAACAGTGGGATCAGAGTCGGTTCGTCGGGCTGCGGCGGGATCATCATCGACGAGCTGGAGAACAGCGCCGGATCGCGCACGCCGTCGAACAGCAGTGCGTGGTCGTTGACCAGCCAGTGACCGCCGTTGCGCGGAGTCCAGAAGATGCCGTAGCCGACCTCCTGGCCAAGCTGGTGGATGCCGCCATGAAGGCTGCCGGCCTCGGCGAAGCGCCGATCGAAATAAGCGTCATAATCGATCACCGACTCCGGCCGGACATGCGCGGGGAGAGACCGTGTCGCCACGTCCAAATCGGCCATCTGTCGCTCTCCTCGATCCAGTCCGGCAAGTTATCACGGCGAACGGGTGGAACCTAGATCGCGGCTTTGCCGTCGGGATCGGTGTTCGGCTCGCCCGCCTCGTCGGCCTTCTCCTCTTCGACCGGCAAGACCTCCTCGACCAGCGCCAAGGCGGCGCCGATCCACAGCGAATCGTCGACATGGTCGCGGCGCGGGAAGCGCGTGTTGGGATGGACCAGAATGCTCAGCCCGCGATGGTTCAGCATCAGCCAGGGCACCAGCGTGGCGAACAGCGCCGGCGCGAAGGCGATCTGAAACATTGCCTGGGAATGCGGTCCGACCGGCTGCTCATGCCATTGGCCGAGGCGGACGCGGAAGCGCGCCGCAACCGCTTCACGCAGCGCCTCAGCGTCGGCACGGCCGTGCTCCGGATCGAAATAGACATGGCCGTGGTAGCTGGCGATCTCCACCAAGTTTCTCGCCATGATCAGTCCCTTGCCGAGGCGCGGCTCAGAAGACCGCGTCGACCGCTCGCTCGATCCAGAATTCGACGTGATGCACGCCTTCCCGGAAATGATTCGGCATCGCCACCGCCAGGAAGACGACCACGGTCGCGACGAAGACGAGGAAGGTCCGCATCGCGCTAGAATATCGCGATCGGATTGACCGGGGAACCGGTGCCGCCGACGATCCTGAGCGGCGAGATGCACAGCTGGAACGACCAGCGACCGAGCCGCGCCGCGGCCTCGGCGACGCGCTCCAGGCTGAGGTTGTCGAGCAGGTGCAGCCCCATCGCGACCAGCCCGCAGGCGTGGATCGGCCAGGGCCAGACCGGGTTCGACAGATAGTCGAGCACCGGATCCTGCGGCCCGTCGCCGCCGAGCGCGGCAATCTCGCGGGCGTGGAGCCAGGGCAGCACGCTCGGATGCAGCCCGGCAAGTCGCAGCGGCTCGCCGCGCGCGCGGCCGGCGGCGACGCGCTCGTCCTGTTCCATTGGCTCACGGCCCATGCGGATGAGCAGGATGTCCCCGCTTGCAACGGTGACGTCACCGGCGGCCTCGGCCGCTTCCAGCTCGGGCACGCCGATCATCGTCTCCGGCTCGACCCATGGCACACCGAGTGCGCGCGGCATGTCGAGCAGCACACCGCGACCGACGATGCCGTCGCGCAGCGCGTCGATCGCATTGCGCCGCGCGCCGGTGCTGAGGACTTGCGATGCGGAGCCGCCGTTGAACATGCGCCCGTCGGCGAAGGTGTGACACAGCGCATCGATGTGGCTCGAGGCGAAGCCGTGGAAGTTGATGCCGATGTAATCCTGGGCGACCTCCAGGCCGGACACGCCGAGGCAGCAGCTGTCATCGCCGGCGATGGTCATGTGATGATGCGCCGGGAAGGGATTGTCGGGGCCGGGAATGGTCGGGAAGTCGCGCGCGAGGCTGACGCATTCGCCGCTGCGCACCAGCGCCGCCGCCGCGCGGCGCAGCTCGGGGGTGATGAAGTTGAGCGCGCCGAGCTCATCGTCCGGGCCCCAGCGCCCCCAGTTCGAGACGCTGTCGAAGATGCCGCGGATCGCCTGCTCGTCGAGCAGCGCTTCCGACCGCAATGACCGGAGCGACGCCAGCTGTTCGGCCATGCGCGATCCCCTCCCCGCAAGGAGCCTAAACCGATCAGCGCCTTGCGTCGATTCCGCTTGGTTAGCGCGCGGCGCCGGGGTGGTGCTTCATCCAGCTTGCCGTCTGGGCATCGATCAGCTCGAGGATATTGCCCTGGACGAAGCTTATGTCGAAACGATGCAGGCCCCATTTCGGCTCCGCCGATCCCTTGTGCAGCAGCGAATCGAGCAGCGGCGCGAAGCGCGAAGGCAGCACGGCGACACGTAGGACATTGCCCCTGTCATCGGCGGCGCAGGACGCTGACAGCTGGCCGACAACTTCGACCCAGGGCGGATCGTCGGCCGGCGCCATCGCCGGCTTGGGGAAATAACTCTTGAGCGCGCCGGCGCCGCCGCCCGGCGCGGCGGGGCTGGCGCACGCCGCCATCAGCCCGTCGCGGTTATTGCCGAAGAAGCGCACCGGCTGATCGTCGCCGGCGAGATAGCTGCCCCAGACATAGACGCAGCCGGTCTCGACCGCGGCGGCGCAGAGCGGGACCTGCTTGAACGTGCCGCCGGTGCGCGCGCCCTGCGGCACCAGCAGTTCCTGGTCGCCGGCGAGGAACGCCGAGACCAGCTGCCCCTGGACCGGCTTGCCGTCGATCTCCGCGGCGATCAGCTTCTGCAGCAGCAGCGTGCCCTGGCTGTGACCGACGAGCACGACGCCGCGGCCGTGATTGTCATGGGCGAGATACCAGCGCCAGGCGGCGAGCACGTCGCCATAGGGGCCGCTCCAATCCCATTCGCGGTTCTTCGCGGTATCGGCGATGCCGGCGCCGGTCCGCTGGCGATAGATCGGGACGAACAGCCTGCAGCGCGACGCCAGCCGGCCGGCCTGGGCGCGGCCGACCTGCTTGACTTCGGGACTCGCCGCCATCGAGGCGTAGACCGTCGGCTCCTTCGACACGGTCGGATAGACGTAAAAGCAATCGATCGGCGGATCGGCCGCGGCGATGAATGTCTGCGGCGTCTTCTTGCCGTCCGGCCCGACGACCATCGCGTCGAGATCGCTGGTGCAGATTGCCTCCTGACCGGGGCGGCAGAGCCAGGCGCTGTTCTGGCTGTAGTCGGGCGCGGGAGCGCTGGGCGCCTCGGCCGATGCCGGGCCGGTCATTGCGAGCGCCGACAGGAGCGCCAGCGCGCCGGCGCGGGCGATCGCCCAGCGCGAGATCAAACCTTGCATTGCGATGCTTCCCCTAGCGCGCAGAAACGACCTCGCTCGGATCCCACAGCAGCGGCAAATTCTCCAGCGCCAAAGTCTGGCCGCCGCGCAGCCGGACGCGCTGGTCGGGATCGCGGCGGACATTCGGCATCCGCTTGAACCATTCCTCGAGGAATACCTTGAGCTCGATCCGCGCAAGGTGCGAGCCGACGCAGCGATGCGGGCCAGTGTTGAAGCTGATGTGGGTCTTGTTCTCGCGATCGAGATCGAAGGTGACGGGATCGGGAAAGATCTTCGGATCGTAATTGCCCGCCGCCAGCATCAGCATCACCCGCTCGCCGGCCTTGAGCTGGACACCGCCGAACTCGGCATCGCGGGTGATGATGCGAACGACATCGGCAATGCCGAACTTGCGCAAGGATTCCTCGACCGCCTCGGGGATGAGCGATGGATCAGCGCGCAACCGCTCTTGCATCGCCTGGTCGCCGGCGAGATAGTTCATGTTGAACGCAAGCGAATTGGCGACCGTGTCGAGGCCGGCACCGAACAGCAGCAGGCAATAGGCCTGGACCTCATCGAAGGTGAGCCGCTTGCCGTTCACCTCGCTGTAGACCAGCTCGCTGATCAGATCGTCGCGTGGCTCTTTCTCACGCGCGACGATCAGCGGGGCCATCATCGCCTCAATATTGCGATGCGAGCTGGCGCGCCGCTCATCGCTGCTGGACAGCATGTCGTAGACCCAGCCGCGAAACTCGCGCAGCCGCGACGTGTCCATGCCCATCATCTTCATGAAGATGATCACCGGCATCGGCTCGGCGATCGCCTCGACGAAATCGCATGCACCGTCCGCCGCAACGCGCTCGATCAGCTCGACGGCGAAGGCGCGGATGTCGCCCTCCAGGGCGCGGATCCGATCCGGCGAGAAGCCCTTCATCAGCGGCATGCGATAGGGGCCGTGGACCGGCGGATCGAGCCCGACCGGAACGACGCGCGGCTCCAGCCCTGCAGGCATCGGCGGCAGGGTCAGCGCGCTGCTGGAGAACAGGCCGGGGTCGCGCGCCGCCTCGAACAGCAGCTCGTAGTCGTTGATGATCCAGTGGCCGCCGTTCTGCGGCGTCCAGAAGATGCCGCGGCATTCCTCCTCTGCCATCCGGTGCAAGGCGAGGTGGATGTCCCCGACCTCGTCATGGCGGCGATCGCTGTAGAAATCGTAGTCGACGACGCTTTCCGGTCGAATGTGGGGCGGTACCGGGGTCCCGGTTTGCACGTTGGGTTGGTTCATCGCGCCTCTCCACCCGGCGCGTCCGCGCCGTGGCCCGTCAGGCTATCAGCGAGAGCAGCGATTCACCAGCTTTGGCGCAGGGCGGCGCCCGCGGGCACCCCCGATCTTCAAACTTCACTAACATTGATGTGCGAACAAGCATCCCATGTCGCTGTGGCGGAGTGGTCAAACGCACAGGATTGCAAATCCTGACAACCGTAGGTTCGAATCCTACCAGCGACTCCATTTCTTACCCGGCTAGGGCCTGTCCATGTTCTATCGCATCTTCCTCGACCATCCCCGGCGCTGCAATCAGGGCTATTTCGAGCATCTCCGCATCGCCCTGTCCTTCTCGGCCTCGATGTTCAAGGACGCCGCGATCGTGCTGGTCCACGCCTTCATACCGGCCGTGCTGGAGAAGCGCTCAATCGACGCTGTCGACCGCTACACCGTCGGGCTCGGCGACCGTCGCGTCATCTGATTCATGACGTCGCCAAAGCCTTTCCAGCAGCGGCGCGCCAAGGGCTAACGGACCGCGCAGGAGCAGGCAGTCGAGGATGGCGACCCGCGGCTGAGCGCCCAGCTGCCGCTTGTAGCCGCTGTCGCCGGACCCCCAGTCGAACCGTTCGACGCCGCGCGCCTGAGCGGCGACGAGCGCGCGCATGTGCAGACATTTGCCGGGGCTGTGCGTCGCAAAGCGGGGGTCGTAGCTGGTGGCGATGCCGTGGACCATCGGCCCCGCCTCGAGCTGGAACAGCATCACCGCCGGCTGTCCTTCGATCGTCAGCAGCTGGGCGCGCAGCCGTTCGGCCTGACCGGGATCGGCGACCAGCCGGTCCCACGTCCGGCGGTGCGTCGGGGACAGGAATTTGGCGTCGCGACTTTCGCCGTGCCAGCTCTTCGCTTCCAGCGCCGCAAGCGTTTCGAGCAGCCTACCGTCGAGCTCCGCGCCGCTGAGCGACTGCCATTCCAACGCACCCAGCCGCGCCATCTGATTTTCGAGCTGCCGGTTGCGTTTCAAGGTGGTCTTGCGCGGCCAGGGGGCCTCGGCCGCCAGCGCAGCGAAATCGACCTGGAAGCTGGTCGCGAGGCGACGCTTGAGCAAGCGCCAGCCGGCAGGGCGCGCAGTCTGCTCGAGCAGCTGCAGGACCGGGTCGTCGGCATAGATCGGCCCGATACGCCAGACCTGCCCGAGCGCTCGCCTGATCGTCGGCGTGGCGAGAAAGGCGGTGAATTCATCGGCGGTCAAATCCGCCGCGACCGGAAAGCTGCGATAGGGCCAGTAGCTGCCGGGAACCGCATTGATTCCCCACGTCGCGGGCGCGATCGGCAGCGCGATCACCGGCTGGCCGTCGCTGCGTCGCATGACCAGGCTGCGCGCCCGCGATCCCGCTGGCAGCGCGGCCTCGAACCAGCTGCGGCTCAGGAAGGCGCGCGCGGGGGCGCCGGCCGCGGCGACCTCGTCGATGGCGGAATCGAGCCCCGGATGCGCTTCAAAGCGCAGCGATACAGCACCCGACGCCAGTCGCGGCCATTGGAACACGGCAGTCTCCTCCACGGAAACCGCTCGTAATGCAGGTTAATTGCCAGCTGCTTAAGGCCGGCGACGCAGACCGATCACGACTGGGCGGGCTTTGGCCGCATATTCTCCCAGTGGAACAGCGAGCCGGCGGGGTGGCCCAGCGCCAGACCGTAATCGATCGTCAGCGTCTGGCCGGTGATGCCGGAGGCCAGATCGGAGAGCAGGAACAGCACGCCATTGGCGATCTCGCGGGTCGAGACCGAGCGCCGGCCGTCGGGATCGGCTTGCGGATCCTCGCCCTGGGTGAACTGCATGACGCGCGGCGTGCGCACGCTGCCGGGCGCGATCGCGTTGACCCGGATGCCATGCCGCGCCCATTCCACCGCCATCGTCTCGGTGATCGCGCTGACGCCGGCCTTCGCCGCGCCATAAGGCCCGTGATAGGGCGCGCTGCGCAGCGCGCTGACCGAGGCGAAATTGACAATGGCGCCGCCGCCGCCACGGGCGATCATGTGCCGCGCGGCATCGGCCGAGACCCGCATGACATAGGTGATGTTGAGCGCGAAGACATCGGCGAAGACGCTGTCCGGGCTTTCCTCGAGCGGGCCCCATTGATGATGACGCGTGCCGCCGGCGACATTGACGACGAGGTCGATGCGGCCCATCCGCGCCAGCACCTCGTCGACCACCTTGCCCGACTGCTCGGGGACCATCAGATCGGCGAGAAAGCTCTCACAGCGGAAGCCCACGCTCGCCAGATCCTCGCGCGTCGCCGCATTCAATTCCTCGCTGTGATCGAGCGCGGCGATGGTCGCGCCTGCCTCAGCCAGGGTGCGGCTGACTTCGCTGCCGATACCGCCAGCGCCCGCACCGCAGATCAGCACGACCTTGCCGCTCAAATCGATCTTGATCACGATCCTCTCCCATCCAATGTCGGCAGACCGGTGATCGCAGAGACTGCCCAAGCCAATTCAGTGATGCAGGCTGTCGGCGAGCCTGTCATCCATTGGTTTGGCGACGCCGCGATCTCCGTAACTGCGGAAAGCGAACCGCGGCGGCTTGGCCTGCCTCGAATTTCGCCAATTTCGCATCCGATTCTCGATCGGCGCGCTCCGGTAAAAGTTCGTTAACTAATAACTGAAATACCGCCCGCATCACTCTCGGGGGCGGGCTGTAAAAATGACCAAGGCGGGGCCGGTTGACGTTGCGATCATCGGGGCTGGGCCGGCGGGGCTGACCGCCGCCTATCTCCTTTCAAAAGAAGGCTATCGCGTCGCCGTCATCGAGCGCGACCCGCATCTCGTCGGCGGCATCAGCCGGACCGTCGAGTACAAGGGCTATCGCTTCGACATCGGCGGCCACCGCTTCTTCTCGAAGGCGCGCGAGGTCGTCGCGCTTTGGAACGAGCTTCTGCCCGACGATTTCATCGACCGCCCGCGCATGTCGCGCATCTTCTACGAGGGCAAATATTACAGTTACCCGCTGCGCGCCTTCGAGGCGCTGCGCAATCTCGGCCTGTGGCGCAGCACCGTCTGCATGGCCTCCTATCTGCGCTGGAAGCTGTTCCCGCACCGCGACCCGAGGAATTTCGAGCAGTGGGTCACCAACCAGTTCGGCTCGAAGCTCTTCTCGATCTTCTTTAAGACCTACACCGAGAAGGTCTGGGGCATGGACTGCGCCGAGCTCTCGGCCGACTGGGCGGCGCAGCGGATCAAGGGCCTCAGCCTCGGCAAGGCGGTGTTCGATGGCGTGAAGCGCTCGCTCGGCCTCAATCGCAAAGCCAATGACGGCATGGAAGCCAAGACCCTGCTCGAGCATTTCCGCTATCCCCGGCTCGGGCCCGGCATGATGTGGGACGCCGCGCGCGACCGCGTCGTCGAGGCCGGCAACATAGTCCACATGGGTTATGAGCTGCAGCATCTGTCGCACACCGAGACCGGCGGCTGGACCGTAGCCGCCAAGAACGAGGCGGGCGAGGAGCTGCGCATCCGCGCGACCCATGTCATCTCGTCGGCGCCGATGCGCGAGCTGGCGGCCCGGATCCATCCGCTGCCCGAGACGACGGTCAAGGCGCTCGACCTGAAGTATCGTGACTTCCTCACCGTGGCGGTGATCATCCGCTCCGAGGATATCTTCCCGGATAACTGGCTCTACATCCACGACCCGCGCGTCCAGGTCGGCCGCATCCAGAACTTCCGCAGCTGGTCGCCGGAGATGGTGCCGGATGCCGGCACCGCCTGCATCGGCCTCGAATATTTCTGCTTCGAGGGCGACGGCCTGTGGAGCCGCAACGACAAGGAGCTGGTCGAGCTGGCCAAGCAGGAGCTGGCGACGCTCGGCCTGTGCAATCCGTCAGCGATCGAGGACGGCTGTGTCGTCCGCCAGGAAAAAGCCTATCCGGTCTACGACGATCATTATCGCGACAATGTCGAGGCGCTGAGGAGCGAGCTCGAGACGCGCTATCCGACACTGCACATGGTCGGCCGCAACGGCATGCATCGCTACAACAACCAGGACCATGCGATGATGACGGCGATGCTGACCGTCAGGAACATCCAGGCCGGCGAGCGCAAGTACAATATCTGGGACGTCAACGAGGACGCCGAATATCACGAGTCCGGGATCGACGGCGCGGTCGACGCGCTCAAGTCGACCCGCGACGTGCCTGAGCGCCTCAAGGCGGCCTGACGAACGTTTCGCGGTCGGCTAAGAGACCAAGCCGATGACCGACCGCGACTTCCGCATCCGGCTGACGCTGCTATGGCTGCTCGTCAGCCTGCTGATGATCGTGCTGGTGCGCGGCAACATCGCGACCAACGTCCTGCCCGACGGCGATGATTATATGCGGCTGCAGCAGGTCCGCGACCTGCTCGCCGGCCAGAGCTGGTTCGACCTCCACCAATATCGCTACGTCCCGCCGGTTGGCGCGCCGACGCACTGGTCGCGGCTGGTCGACATTCCGATCACGCTGCTCATCCTGATCTTCCGGCCATTCGCCGGCCAGATCATCGCCGAGCGGCTCGCCGAGGTGATGGTGCCACTGCTGACGCTCGGCTGCGTCATGGCGCTGCTCGCCATCATCACCCGCCGGCTCGCGGGCGAACGCCCCGCCTTCTTCGCTGCGGCCTTGATCCCGACGGCGCCGCTGCTGTGGATGCAGCTGCAGCCGCTCAGGATCGACCATCACGGCTGGCAAGTGGTGACAGCGCTGCTGATGGCGCAGGGCGTGCTCGACCGGCGCGAGCGGCGTGGCGGCCTGATCGCCGGCATTGCCGCCGCGACATGGCTGGCGATCTCGCTCGAAGGCTTGCCTTTTGCCGCCGCGGTCGGTGCGCTGCTCGCCTGGCGCTGGTTCCGCGAGGACCGGCCGGCCGGTCTCGAAAGCTTCGGCTGGGCGCTCGCCGGCACGAGCTTCGCCTATTTCGCGGCGACGCAGCCGGGAGCGGCCTGGGCGGAGGTCCACTGCGATTCGATGAGCCCGCCCTATCTCTGGGCGCTTGCGGTGGCCGCAGTCGGCGTTGCCCTCACCTGCCGGCTAAAATTATCGAAGGGCTGGCGGCTGCCGGTTCTCGGTCTGGTCGCCATCGCCGCGGCAGCCGCGCTCGGCGTGACCGGCCCCGCCTGCCGCTCGGGCCCATTCGCCCAGCTCGATCCGATGGTCCACAAGCTCTGGTTCCAGAACGTGCCCGAGGGATTGCCGGTGTGGACGCAGAGCCTGCCGGTGCAGATGATGATCCTCGGCTTCCCGCTGATCGGGCTGCTCGGCGCCTGGCTGGCGCGTGCCCGGGCAAGCGCCGAACAGCGCGCGGACTGGACGAATCTGATCCCGCTCCAGCTGCTCTCGATCGCGATCGCGATCATGGTGCAGCGAACCGGCGCGGTCGAAACCGCGCTGGCGCTGCCGGGCGGCGCCTGGCTCATCGCCACGCTGGCCGAGCGCGCCGGCAAGCTCACGTTGCCCGTCACGCGCATTGTCGCGACCGCTGCGGTCATCCTGCTGCTGGCGCCGCTGACCCTGCCGCTCCTCGCGAATATTTCCTTCACCCATGAGGAACGCGCGGTGGAGGCCGCCGCCGGCGATACCGGCTGCGCCCTTCCCGACAATGTCGCGAAGCTCGATGCGCTGCCCGCCAGCAACATCGCCTCGACCTTCGACCTGTCCGCGACGATCGTCTCGATGACGCGTCACCACGTGCTCGCCACCGCCCATCACCGCAACGTCGAGGGCATGAAGGATCTGATGGTCGCCTTCACCCGATCGCCGGACATCGCACGCGCCGTGCTGAAGCGCCGCAAGATCGACTATGTCGTCCTCTGCCGCGACATCAATGAGGTGCGCGTCTTCACCAAGCTCGGCCCAGGCGGAATCGTCGATCGCCTGAGCCATGGCCAGACGCTCGACTGGCTACGGCCGGTGCCACTGCAAAGTCATCCCCAGATCGGCGTCTGGCGCGTCGTCTGAGCCGCTTGCCGCACGGCAAAGCTTCGCCCTAGGCTCCGCCCAAAGATCATTTGGGGCGAGGAGAGCGGCGATGGCGCAGAAGAAGCTCATCATCGAGATGCGGCTCAACGAATATGAGATGCGCGATCGCAACCGGAATGTGCCGTGGACCGCGGACGAGCTCGCGCGCGATGCCGCCGCCTGCCGCGAGGCCGGCGCCTCGATCGTCCACTTCCACGCGCGCACGGCCGACGGCGCGCCGGCCTTCGATTATGAAAGCTATCGCGACGTCATCCAGGCGATCCGCGCCAGCTCCGACGTCCTGATTCACCCGACGCTCGGCGGCCCGGCGCATAACGCCTCGGCGAGCGACCGGCTGGCGCATGTCGTGCGGCTCGCCGAGAGCAACGTCCGACCCGATTTCGTGCCGATGGACATGGGCACGTCCAACGTCGACATCTTCGATGAGGCGGCCGGCCGCTTCGTCACCCAGGACCAGATCTATTTCAACACGACCGAGACGCTACGCTACTTCGCCGAGCAGCTGCGCAAGCTCGGCGTGAAGCCGAGCCTGGAGATCTGGAGCATTCCGATGATGCGGCTGGCCAAGGCGTTCCATCGCCTCGGCCTATTCGACGAGCCGCTGCTGCTCAGCCTCAATCTGATCGAGGGCGGGTTGATCACCGCCCATCCCGGCACCGCCAAGGGGCTGCGCGCCCATCTCGATTTCCTGCCCGAAAACGCGCGCCACGAATGGTTCGTCACGTTCTTCGGCGGCAATCTCCTCAACCTCGCCGGGATGGTCATCGTCGAAGGCGGCCATATCGCCACCGGGATCGGCGACTATCCCTATCCCGAGCTCGGCCAGCCGACCAATGCCGATATCGCGCGCAGGATCGCGCAGATCGCCGCGGATGCTGGACGTGAGGTGGCGACGCCGGCCGAGGCCAGGGAAATGCTGGGGCTCAACTGACCGGCGTCGCCGCCGGTCAGCGGGCGACCGGCAAGCAGTTGACCCCATTGGCCGCCGCCGACGCGCAGAGCTTCTGCGCGCCATCGTGACCGTCGGCCATCGCCACCTGCAGGCGAACCATCGACGGCTTGCCCGGCACCGGCTCATAGCTCGGCTTCAGGCCGGCCATGTCTGGCACCTTCGCGCGTGCGCGTTTCCACGCCGCCTCGGCAGCCGGCTGGCCGCTAAAGGCGCCGATCTGGACTCGCCAGTCGTTGTCGCCGCTGTCCTTCTCACGTGCGCCGACAGGCGCCGGCGTGGCCGCCGCAACCTTGACCGCCGCGCTCGCCTTCTTGTGCGCCACCGCCGGTTTGGTCTCGACAGCAGCCGTCATGACCGCCGCCGGCTTGCGCGGACCCGCCTTCCATTCGGCGAGCTCGCGGCGATAGCGGTCATAGGCGGCGTAGAAAGCGATCATCGGCGCTTCGAGCCGATCGAGCGCCTTGGCCGCATAGGCCGGGAATTCGGCCGCGGACACCGATACCGCTTGCGTGGCTTCGGTATCGGCCGCGCGGCAAAAGCCGATCTTGGCCGGCGGCTGGGCGAAGAAATTATACAGCCTGGTCTGATGCTGATCGAGTGCGGCACCCCGCCGGCTGGCGGTTTCGCTGGCATAGGCCGAGGCGAATACCGTCTTCCGGCTTTTCAGCAGCTGATTGTAATTGTCCCTGATGCTCTGATCGGTGCAGCTCAGCGCGGCGACATTGAGCGCGGCGCGGAAATGCCAGATCGCTTCCTTGTCGGCGATGCCGCTGTTGATCGTCGCATAATGGCCCTGGGCATCGCGTGAAGGCAGCGACAGCCCCGTGGCGGCACCAGCGGGCGGCCTTGGCTCGGCGGCTGCGACCGGAGCCGGCGCGCGCGCGGCCTCAGGTCTGGATTGATGGGCGCATCCGGCAAGCAGCGTTGCCAATGCGAGCGAGCAGTACACGGTTGGAACATGTTTCATGGCAGGTTCTCCCCGCCAAAAGGCTAGGCGGGAAACGGTTAAAAACCTCGTAACCCTATGCGACGAACCGTGGTCGCCGCCCTCACCGCCTTGCGCTATGCAGGCGCCAGGAGCGGATCACGAAGGGTGGCGAACCATGGACCTTGGCCTGGCAGGCAAGCGGGCGTTGATCACCGGCGGCTCGGTCGGCATCGGCCGCGGCACCGCGCGGGTGCTCGCCGAGGAAGGCTGTGACCTGATCCTCGTTTCGCGTAACGCCGAGAAGCTCGAGGACGCCGCGCGCGAGATCCGCAGCCGCTGGCAGGTCGATGTCGTCACGCATCCGGCGGATCTGTCGAAGCAGGAAGAGGTCGAGCGGCTTGCCGCTTCGGTCGACGCGCTCGACATTCTGGTCAACAACGCCGGCGCCATCCCGGGCGGCGACCTCCAGGCAATCGACAATGCGCGCTGGCGGGAAGCCTGGGATCTCAAAGTGTTCGGCTATATCAGCCTGTGCCGCGCAGCCTATGACGCGGTGAAGAAGCGCAGCGGCGTGATCATCAACGTGATCGGCGCCGCCGCCGAAATGCTGCCGCCCAACTACATCGCCGGCGCGACCGGCAATGCCGCGCTGGTCGCCTTCACCCGGGCGCTCGGCAAGCAATCGGTGGAGGATGGAGTCCGAGTGATCGGCGTCAGCCCCGGTCCGGTCGCGACCGAGCGCTATGAAACCATGCGCAAGGCGCTCGCGCGCGCGCAGTTCGGCGACGAGTCGCGCTGGCCGGAGCTGGACAAGGGCCTGACCTTCGGCCGGCCGGCGACTCCGGAGGAGATCGGCGCGGCGGTGGCGTTCTTCGCCTCCTATCGCTCCGCCTATACTTCGGGCGCGGTGCTGACGATCAACGCGGGCAATTAGGAGCGGCAGGATAGTGAATTTATTAACCCGACGGGGCGAAACAAGTTCGTTCAGCTAGGTGGGTGATGTCGCGTCCGTTTAATCAAGCCTTGCGCGATGCGCGGCGAGACCAGCGCTACCCGGTCTCGTTCGCGGCTGACATGTGTGTCGGCCGCGCGTGGCAGCGCGTCACCGTGCGCGATCTGTCGCGCAACGGTGCGATGCTGAGCGGCGAGAATTTTCCGCCCAATGGCAGCCGGGTGCTGGTGACGCTGGGCACGGCCAAGATCTTTGGCATCGTCGCCTGGGTTCACGACGTCTATTGTGGGCTCGAGCTGCTCGAGCCGATCGAGCCGCTTCAGCTCGTCCGCGAGATGACGCGTGGGCGCGTGCGGCGCGAGGCCGCCGATCAGGACAAGACCTGGCCGCGATCGGCCGGCTGAAGCAGACGGGGAGTCCGGCTGGTCCGGGCGACGCTCAGGCTGAACGCCGTATCTGACGCGTTGCCGGCGGCGCGTTCAGCCGCTCGACGTTGAACGGCCGGGCGAATTGCAGTCCGGCATTGTCACCGTCGACCCAGCGTACCTTGGCGCGGAACATCTCATTGGGCAGCAGCTCGATCAGCACATCGCATTCCGGCGTGACCTTGGCGCCCTCGATCATCACGCCAGTGGTCGAAATATTGCGGATGCGGACGGTGCGTCGCGCCTGGCCGACCTCGATGGCCGCCGAGCGCAGCATCTTCAGCCGCGGCGCGCGGCTGATCCTCACCCCCGACGGCCGGGCGTGGCCGCCGGCCTGGGCGAGCTGGGCGACTACCTCTTCGTGGACGATCGGCTTGCCGTAGACGAAGCCCTGGATGTGCGAGCAGCCGAGTTCCTTGATCAGGGCGATCTCGTCCTGCACCTCGACGCCTTCCGCAGTGGTCTCCATCTGCAGCGTATCGGCGAGGGTGACGATCGCCTTGATGATCGCGGCGTTGCGGTTGCCCGGCAGGATCGCGCCGCGGACGAAGGACTGGTCGATCTTGATCTTGTCGAACGGCGCTTTCTTCAGATAGCCGAGCGACGAATAGCCGGTGCCGAAATCGTCGAGCGCGAGACGCACGCCGAGCTTCTTCAGATTGTCGAACATCTTCTCTGCGGCGCTGGTCTCGTCGAGGAAGACGCCTTCGGTGATCTCCAGCTCGAGCCGCGCCGGGGCCAGGCCGGAGCGCGCCAACGCGCTGGTGACGAGGCCGGGCAGGGCGGGGTTGGCGAACTGGATCGGCGAGACGTTGACCGCGACGCGGACACCGTCCGGCCATTGCGCGGCGGCCATGCAGGCGGTGCGCATCACCCATTCGCCAATCGGCTCGATCAGGCCGCAATCCTCGGCGACGGGGATAAAGTCGGCGGGCGAGATCGCGCCGCGGGTCGGATGATTCCAGCGCAGCAGCGCCTCATAGCCGACGATCTTGGCATCCTCGGTGCTGACCACCGGCTGATAGGCGAGATGGAACTCCCCCTTGCCGAGCGCTTGGCGAAGATCGTCCTCGAGCTTCTTGCGGCTCTGCGCGTCGACCAGCATCTCGCCGCGATAGAAGCGGTGGACGCCACGGCCGTCGGCCTTGGCGGCGTAGAGCGCGAGGTCGGCATTGCGGATCAGCGTGTCGGAATCATCACCATCCTCGGGCGCGATGGCGATGCCGACCGAGCAACCGATTGAGATCGAAGCGCCGTTGATGACGTAGACGTGGGACAGAGACTCGATGACGTTCTTGGCGATGTCGGCCAGCCGGTCGCGGTTGGACTCGCCGGGCAGCAGGACCTTGAACTCGTCGCCG